>Ga0265297_10006829_pt1 | contig 16249 bp, 28 predicted proteins | sample Munlanlwell13791_FD_192502 | JGI IMG/M metagenome (GOLD analysis project Ga0265297, IMG submission 192502) | Leachate microbial communities from a municipal landfill in Southern Ontario, Canada - Leachate well 137-91 | ecosystem: Engineered > Solid waste > Landfill > Unclassified | place... | reverse complement strand
CGGTGACCGAGGAAGATAACGTGTTTCACGCGTCCTTTGACGCGCTGATTAGATATGTAGACCCATAAGGAGAAGATGAATGGCGATAGCTGAAGGATGGGATGGCAGCGTCAAATTGGGCGCGAACGCCATGGCGAATATCAACAACTGGAAAATCAACTTCGTCAACGAAACGATTGACGTAAGCCAGTTTGGCGATACGCAGCAGGATAGGGAGTTTGCCTACGGGCTGCGCTCGCATACGGTAGAACTGAGCGGCTTCTATAACGGCAGCTCCGGGCAGTTGACGATGACTGGTTACATGAAGAAAGACGGCACGCCCACTGCTACCACGATTAGCTTTCTCACCACGGGGGCCAAGGGTTACAAGGGCACCGTTATGGTGGAGTCTATCGGGATTGACTCTAACGTCGATGGGCTCTTGTCGTTCACTCTGAGCGGCAAGGTGAGCGGCGGCCTGTCCACTGTCTAAGGAGTAGCGAATGGCAATAACTGAAGGGTGGGACGGTGGAGTCTTTCTCGGCACGGCTGGGACTGACACGCTGACCAAGATTACAAACTGGAAAATCAACTTCGTCCAGGAAACGCTCGACAACACGAACTTTGAAACCACTACGCCAGACCGCACGTTTGCCTATGGTTTGCGCGCGCACACCGTGGAGTTTAGCGGCTTCCTGGAGAACACGGCTACCGGACAGTATAGCTTGATTGACGGGATGCTCAAGGATAACACGCCGTCAATTACTACGATGGTGTTCTTGACCAACAAGACCACGGGTGCCAAGGCGGGGTGGCGCGGGGCGATTCTGCTTGAATCGCTGAACGTGGACAACAACGTCGATGCGCTGGTGGCTTTCTCGGGCAGCGGCAAGGTGACTGCCGGCCTGGATACGTTCGCAACCTAAGAGGAGGATTGATGGAAGTTAGAATCTCAGGGAACTATACCTACATACCCAAGTGGCGCGGCAACGACAAGCTGCCCGGCGACGAGCAGATAGTAGTCCAGCACACCTACATGACCCCGGAGCAGGAGGAGAAGTATTCAACCTTCTACCCCGTGTACAAGGGCAAGGAAGAGGTGGAGCTGGAGATCAAGACCAACGCCGTGGCCATCTGGAATACCTGCGTCCAATCTGTGGTGGGCTTCGTGGACGCGGAAACCAAGGTGCCCGTAACCGACCCCAAGAAGATCGCGCAGATACCGGGAATGTACACGCTCATCTCCGAGGTGGTCGGCCACATCAAAAAGGGCTTCGACGAGGAAGAACTAAAAAACTCCGAATAGCCCTGTGGTTTTGGCTGCGGGGCTATGCGAAGAAGATAGAGTATTTCTCGACTCGGCCTGCGGGCTCGTGGGAAGTCTTTGGTGCGCAGACCTGGAAGTACAAGGTTGACCGCAGCCGCATCAAGGACTATGTGACCCCTGGATTCGCGCGACAACTGGCAATATGGCTCAACGTGCGCAAGTGGGGCTGGCCCCTGGGTGGCGGCTGGGCGCAGCAGCAGGGTCCGCTTGTGGAACTGGTCAACATGTGGAACGCCGAGACGGAAGAGTATCAGGAACAGGAAGAGAATCGTGGTAGCGGAAAATCTCAAGCTTATCATCACCACTGAAGCCGGCCAGGCGATTGGTGAATTGAAGAAGTTCACCGGAGAAACCAATAGCGCGAAAGCCGGTGTCAATAAGTTTCAGCAAAATATTGCAGCATGGGCAAAGGGTATGGCCGCTGCCTATATATCCGTAGAAGCGCTGCGTAGGGCCATACGATATGGCTTTGAGGCTTCAAAGGTTGCTGCTGAAGCCAAGCAAATCAATACTGCCCTGGACTCGATGGCGAGTAAGTATGGTTCCACGGCGAATGAGATTATTTCCAGTTTGAAGAGGGCTTCGGGGGGAACCATCAGCGAGTTAGAGTTGATGCAGTCTGCGTCAAAGGCGGCGTTGTTCGATTTGCCGCTGAATCAACTTGACCGATTGATGGAGATTGCGCGTGCCTCGGCTACCGCTACCGGACAATCGATGCAGTATATGTTTGATTCGATTGTCACTGGTATCGCGCGCGGCTCTCCAATGATTCTGGATAACCTCGGCCTCACCCTGAAGATTGGCGAGGCTACGGAGAAGTATGCCCAGTCTATCGGCAAGACTACGGAGCAGTTGACTGCGGAAGAACGCAAGATGGCTACACTCAACGCCACCTTAGAGGCTGGCGGGAAGATAATCGAGAAGGTCAACTCCGATACAGACGAATTGACTGCTTTGCAGAAGTGGCAACGCTACGAAGCCACGATGAAGGATCTGCGGCTGGAGGTAGGCAAGTATCTCCAGCCAGCGTTTGAGGCGGTGACAGACACGGCTAATAGGTTCGCCACAAAACTCAAAGACATAGTTGAGTTGCGGAATATCATGCGAGAAGTAAGCGATGGCACTGCAACTACCGCAGACAAGTTGCGAGCCCTGAATATCCAGTTGAAGCAAGCGAACGAGCAATATGAAACGGCGGCCAGGATAGACCCGGGTGGTAGTTCAATATCAATCATCCGAGAACGTATTGATGCTCTGAAGAAGCAGCAAGAATGGCTACAACGGGCGCAGGCTTATGAGGCTATGGCTACCACGGAAAGCTACAAGGCTGCTGCCGCCGCAAGGGAAGCCGCAGAGCAAGAATCCAAGCGGGCCGAGCAAGCACTTGCGTTACAGGCACAAATAGATAAGGCATACGCGAAGACAGAACCAGGTGCGCGCGCGGCTCTTGAGGCGCAGATTGCCATGTGGGAAGGCATTCTCAAATCTGCCGGGGATGCTGGGCCGAAGGTTGTTGCTATCATCGCTGGACTTCGTGAAGAATTGGCTTCCATGGACGAGAAGGTGGAAGAGACTGCCGACGAAACGGAAGCGGCCATGTCGCGCATCCAGGCGGCGTTTGCCGATATGGGCAGGGCAGTTAGTCCCGGTGTTATGGGCGCGGGAATGTCGGGATTGGTGGGCACGTTATCAGACATAGGCAATGTTGGCGGCGCGGCGCTTGGAGATGTGTCAGATGCGGCCAAGATTCTCTTTGACGAAATGTGGGAATTGCGCGATGCCAACGATGCTTTCTTTGCATCATTTAGCGAGGGTAGCGAGGGCATAAATAAGGCTGGGGAGAATCTACGCAAGATAGAGCGCCAGGCGCGCGAGATGTATAGCGTCATTTCTCCGATTACCGAGGCCTTCGGTGCCATGGCTGTGGGTTCCGAAGATGCAGCCGAGCGTATGAAGAATGCTATCAGAGGTGCCATCGCCAAGATTCTTGAAATGCTGGCGCTTGAGGCTTTTTCCCGCGCTGCCGCTGCTGCTGTTCCTGGGCCAACATTCAATCCCGCTGCCGCTGCTGGTTATGCGGCAGCTGGTGTCGCAGCGTCTATAGCCGCCGGCGCGGTAAAGGCTATGGCCCAGGGTGGTATCGTCACTCGTCCTACCATGGCTCTTGTCGGTGAGCGCGGACCCGAAGCGGTGATTCCCCTGAATCGGGCTGGGGGCATGGGGCCGACGGTGATAGTCAACGTGCAAGGCTCTGTACTGGAAGAAGAAGGCTTGGCGCGGCGAATCACCAGGGTAATGGAGGGGGCCGGGCGTGGCTATTAAGTGGACCGCAGCCGGCGCGAAGACGGAGCTGAAGAAGGCGCACACCATCGGCTCGGCCAAGGAGCGCTTCTACATCGACTTCCGGCAATTGGCCTATCCGGCTGTGGGCGAAGACTTTGGTTACACCCTGGTTACATCGGGGGCCAATAAACCAGGCTCACACAATCTGACCAGCGGGCATGGCGACTTCATGTTGCCGCTTACTTCTAAATTGACAGTACGCGCCTATGTGCTGCCGACCTTTGCCTACACCGCCGTCAATCAGCCTTTGTGGTCATGGTATTACGATGCTACCAGCTACTTGGAAATGCTGTACTCGACTACCTATGATGCGTATGTACTGTATTGGCAAGACGGAGGAACACTCCGAAGATTGGTAAGCCCCGCCTATACTTCTGATGAAGATTTGCAGGTCTGGACAATGATTGACTGTGCGATAGACTTGACAACAGGGGATACTACCGGCTCGGCTCTTTACATCAACCGCGTGGCGGTAGATACGGGATGGAGTGGTAACATAGATGCGAAGACCAAGCTTTTCCCCAAGTTCTCCCTACGGCATTTCAATACTACCGAAGGTGGTTTTACGGTAAACCATGTGCGCATCTTCCCCAATAAGGTCGCCACGGCTGCCGAGGTTGCGGCGGATTACAGCGGTGTGACCAACGAGGAAATCTACTTCTCCCTGGACGGCTTCGCCCTGGGGAGATCCCGCTGCAACGTAACCCGCTTCGTGCAGGGCTTCGGATACGGCAAGAGCGTCAAAGACCCGAAGAGCGGGGCCGCCGGCGCGAACACTCTAACCTTGCGGCTGCTGAACGAAAGCGGGGAGTTGTCGGACGACCAGTATGCCGCCTTCGACCCCACCTCCGACCAATTCAACGGGTTAGTGACGCAGAAGTACCTCCAGACCCGCTGCCGAGTGGAGGCCGAGGTCTGGTACTCCAATTCATATGACCCATTCTTCATCGGCCAGGTAGATGATGCGATGTTCAGTCGGCGCAGTATGCGCGGTGATATGTCCATGGTGGAGATTAGGGCCGAGGACATCGTGGCGCGTATCGGGCGCAAGTACAAGCGTAAGTCAGTATCCTATGAAGACAAGGATTTGTCCGACGCCACGGAAACCAATAGCCTGGTGCATCTGATTGCGCGGCTGGCGACGCAGGAAGACATTTACAACTTCGTAGCCAATAGCAGCTTTGAGAACGCCACGATAGGCAACAGCTGGGCCGTGGCCGGGGGCACCGCGCCGACCTTCTCGCGTGTGGCCGGCGGGGTGTTCGGCAGCTACCAGGGCGACTTGGTATACGATGATGCGACCTGCAACGTTACGCAAATCGTAACCTTCACGGGAACAAAGAAGCTGAACGTGGGGGAGAAGTGGACATTCTCGCTGTGGCTCAAGGCGGCGGCGAACGCCAACGGTGACTTAACTATCTACGAGCAGGATTCCGGCGGCGACAACGACAGCACGGCTGCGGCCTATGACACGATAACCGGCGGCGCGGGATGGGAGTTGTACCAGGTCACGCACACCATTACCGATAGCGACAGTGACAGGCTCACCGTCAAGGTATCGCTGGAGTCGGATACCACGCTGTCGATGGATGGGGCCATGCTGATTCAGGGCGGCCAGGCGCTTAACTGGTTCGTGCTGAACAACAACGATGGGGCCAGCGCGACCGAGAGCGCCGATGATGCGGATTCAGACTCTTACGATACCTGCGGCTTTGACTGCGATGCCGTGGACATCCAGCATGGATGGGTAATCATCGACGAGGGCGCGCCGATATGGGAGGAACTCAAGCAAATCGGGGATGCGGTAGCGGCGCTGTACATCGGTGCGGACGAAAGCGGCACGTTCAAGCTGCGGGCCAAGCTCCAAGACGAAAGCACGGCTCGGGCGGACCCGACGAGTCTGGAGACTATCGCCGCCGCAGCAGGGGTGATGTCTGAGATAGAGCAGGATTCAGTCAACAAGCTAGTAGGCCATGGAGTCAAGATCGCCAAGACCACGGCGCTGAAGATTCTTTGGTCTGCCGAGGCTTCGGGCGTGTTTGACTTCATGTCTGATAGACTCATCGACAACAACGACTATTTCCCGGACCCGGAAGATGACGGTGGGGCTACGGCCAGGTATCTGGCGAAGTACGGAGCCGTGTGATGGCGCTTAAGGTCAAGTGGGTTGGATGGCGCTGGAAGAAACCGAGCGGGCCCGCTTTCTATGAGAACGAGGCTGACCAGGAGATTGTCGGCGTCAAGGAGGCGGTATTCTACTGGCGGTCAAACGGCTGGGGCAACAGCACGCTTGGCTCCGGGGGCGGCTTCACTCTTGTTACGTTTGATACCACGACCTATTCAGATGGCGCTATCATCAAGATTCAGAATACCAGCGGCAGTCAGCGCCGCTTCCAATCTGCCCACATCAACGGCAAGCCGATCCTCCGTTACTCGGGCGAGAAGGGTCTTGTCCATGATGACTTCGTAGACTATGAGAGCATCGCCCGCGACGGCGAAAAGAAACTTGAGTTTGGCAACAACTACATAGTCACGAAGAATCAGCTTGAAAGTCTGTGTGACCACTACTGGAAGGCTTCAAACTACAAGCGGCACATCTACAAACTGGAGATACCTGGGCGCTGTTACTGGTACTGCCCTGGGGAATGGTACACCGTGCAGGTGGGCGGCGCGGGCCAGGCAGAATACATCGACTCGGTGTGTGAATGCTTTGATGTGCAGATAGAATCAGAGGCCGGGGGGATAGGGAGGACAATAGTGTGCTTCCGTGAGATCTACCAGAACTGGGTAAAGGACAGCGGGGCCATAGCGCGTTTCCTTGGTTCTGGCAGTCTCAAGGACAAGCACAACTTCTCCCGGTTGCTGGTGGCATCGCCGGACTATCCGGGGCCGAGTGACTACCGCTGTGACGGCACGGATGACCAGGTAGAGATACAGGAGGCTATCAGTCAGTTGCAGGGGGCCGGCGGCGTGGTGGAACTGACGGAAGGCACGTTCAACACCACGGCGGCGATTGACCTAAGCTACGACAACATTGTGCTGACCGGGGCCGGGGCGAAGACCATCATCGAGAAGAACTGCAACGATTATGGCATTAAGGTTGCAGGCAGCGATGGAAGCGAGATAGAGAACGTATGGATTCAGAATCTAAAGATTCAAGCCAGTGATTCGGATACAAATGCTAACAAACCTTTGATATGGATGTCCTACGCAGATAAGACCTATCTGATGCGAGTGATTGCCACCAATTGCTACACTTCCAGCTATGGAGCCATCTATCTAAGTCACTGTGATAATTGCGCGATAGAAGATTCGGAATCTTATGAGAATATGGCAAGTGGATTTGCCATCAGTGAATGTTCAAAGACCATAATCCACGATTGCATCTCTCATCATAATGGATCCAGCGGTATCAGCGTTTGGGGTGCTGGTTACACGCATGTATTCAATAACTATATTTACAATAACATCATTTCGGGGATTACTGTTATCTTGGGGAGTGAAGATTGTGTCATAGAAAACAACAAGATAGAGAACAACGTTGTTAACAACTTGGTATTGAGAAATGCTGCTGTTAGTGTTCCAGCTGCAAGCTATCAATACAGTGGGATCTATATCGCGGTAAATGCCTACGATACGCAAGTCAGAAATAACAACTGCAAAGATAATGGTAGTCAGATCGACGGATATTGTGAAAGCACAACTCCTCCAGCAATAGAAGCTGATGCATATTCGCTTTCTGGTTGTACCTCTGAGCGCAGTACCGCCGAATACTACGCTGGTTCCTATTCTCACAAGATAACCCAGACCGACGCTTCCACTGGCGAGTATCGCTTCTGCGACAACGTGACCAAGAACGACCTTCACGGCCTGTACCCCAATACGCAGTACAAGCTATCGGCGTATGTCTACCGCTTATCGACTGGTTCCCCGACCACGGCAGAGGTGAAGCTTATCGTCGGCTACACCACGGACGCCGCCGGGGCGTGGCATGAGACTACGGGCAACATCTCTACCGAAAGTGACGCATGGGCGCTGGCCGAGACAACCAACGTAAACTTGGCAAACGCCGTAGGGGCGAAGGCGCTCATCCGCATCAACGCCGCCGCATCCACTGATGAATACATCTTCATAGACAATGTGCGCCTACAACCGATAGGCACGCACAACCTTCACTCGCAGAACTTCTACGACGCCGGTAGCAATACCTACATCGGAGTATAGATGAATAGCTGGCAATACCGATACGACACGGGCTGGATAAACCGTAGTGACTGGACGAATGTGCATCTCGGCAGCAACACCACGAAGGATACCGACAGCAATGTGACGCACAATCTGAACGCGCCACTATGCGAACTGCTGGTTAAGTTGTTCATCAGCACCGATGGGACGGATGCGAATAGCTTTGAAGTATATCCCGATACTTCAAGTGGTACGGATTATGGATGGAAAGTTTTCGCGGTGGATAACAACAACGTCAAAATACAAACCGCTACCGGTGGACTGCGTGACCTTAGCGATGCTGGGGTCGGTTCTACCATCGACACCGAAAACTGGTACTATCGCGTCAAGGTTTGGTACTTAGGATAGGAGCAACTATGTCTTATGAAGTATACGAACACATTTGCAAGGAACGATTCAACCACCTTGAAAAGATGCAAGAAGAAATGGCCGAGGATGTGACGGCTATCCGGCAAAAGGTGTTCAACGGCTTCGGCACGTCGATAGAAGAATTGAAGGCCGAGATGCGGGCGCTGCGTTGGTGGATTATTGGCTTCATGGGAACGCTGAGCATGGCGGCGATAGGTGCCATCGCTAAGCTGGTATTCTTCTAATGATTCTCCAGCGGCACCCGGACCTAAACCTACAGATACGGGAGCGCGGCTGCTACTATATGAGCATCCTGTATCATGTGTCGAACATGCGGCACATGTCCTTTTCTGCATCGTCCGTGAATGTGTTCTACAATCTGCTTGTCAATCTGGGCTACATGGAGAAGGACTGCTACATCCTGCGCCCCGATGCCATCTTCGACTACTTCGGGATGCAAGTGCGCTACACGAATCAGCATGAGCCGCCGGAGCGGTGTTGCGCGCCGGGGGAAATCGAGATATTGAAGTTCGTCTACGAGCGGCCCGGAGTGAAGCCATGGGAACACTTCGTGGCCGGCAACGGATGGAGCGAGGTTGTGTATGACCCGTGGGGCAAGAGCAAAGCTGTGGCCCATGGGTATCTGAAGGATAAGAGAATCTTCAAAGTCTTGTAGGAGGCATAAGGTGAAGGATTGGCCCTGGCAGAAATGGCTTGGTAAGCTGGCCCCGATTGTGACCGGCTTGCTGGCCGTAGGTGTGTGGGAGTTTGCGGAACTTCCTGCTCCGAGTTGGGCGGGTATCGTCGCTGGTCTGGTGACGATGCTGGTGCAGGGGCTTCTCTCTCTGTTCCCCGCCGAATAGCGCTACTCGGGTTCAGCTGGCTCCCGGCAAAAGCCAGCGTCCGGGGGCATGGATGAAGTGGGACTGGAATCTGTTTCTCAAGGGTCTGGTATCGCGCAAGTTCATCGTCTGGACTGTAGCCACGGTAGCGCTGTTCATGGGGCTGATTGACGGCCTATTGTGGGGTGGTATCACGGCGGCCTACCTTGGCGTGAATGTCTGGCAGAGCATGAAGAATGGGAAAGCTTAAGGATGCGATGGGGCGCTTCTTTGTTTGGCTTGGCACCTTCGTTATCGGGCTATTCGCTGGTATCGGTGGACTGCTGATATGGATGGAAGCCAGGGAGCGGAGGGCGAAGAAGTCGCGGAAGGAACGAGAAGATGAATTGCGCGAGATGGATGCTGACGCTGTTATTGACCGTCTTGATAACGCCGATGCTGTTCGGGATATCATCCGAGGAAGATCCCCCGATGATGACGCCGCCGCCGGAACTACAGAACTTCATAACTCTGGAATCTGGGGAGGTGGCAATATATTTCACCGAGGACCAGTGGATAGAGCTAAGTAATCTGGTATGGTCGGCGCATGTCTACTTTGCTGAGGAGGCGGTGAAAGAAGCGGTTGTGCCGCTACTTGCGGAGAATGAGCAGTTGAAGAAGCAGGCGCGGCGGTGGCAACTGATAGGGTGGGGGGCGGTAGCCGTGGGGGCCGGTGCGCTGTTTCTGACGGCACTGGCGTTAGTACACTGAGCTATTGACATTCCTTCCATGTTCTGATACTATTCCCGTGGTGTGAGGGGAACGGGTACCTACCTTTGCGCTTCGGTATGCAATTGGTGTGCCGAAGCGCCCTTTTTTGTTCGCAATAAATCGACAATAATTTTCTCGAAAAGACTTGACAACGTGCGCCTATGGTCTATAATGGGTGTTAGATTAGGTGAGGGAGGTGCGGAGATGAAGAACGAAGATTGGTGGAAAGACCTTGAAGGGCCGCTGGACCATGGCTCGTCAACCAAGCTGTCACCGACTATCTGCGCGTGGTGTGGTGCCACTATCAACTACCGCTGGACCTATCATGGCGGCGTTAGCCATGGCATCTGCCCGGAGTGCAAGAAGAAGGTAATGCGTGAACACAAAGCGGCGCTGGTATGAACATGGAAATCACTACCACCATCGGAGACATGCTTCTTCTGTTCGCTTTCTTCGCTGTGGTTTGCGCGGGGCTGGCATTTGTCGTAAGCGCTATCGCCGAGGGGGTGAGGAGGCTAAAGCGATGAAGAACAACGAAATCCGGGCGCGCATCATGGACCTACTGCACATCGTGGAAATGGAAATCAGCGCTGACAAGAATGAAGACAACGAAAAGGCGGCGCTGCGGCTGATTCGCTCGGGGCTCGATGGCTGTCTGGATACCATCGATATCCATGATTACGCAGTGAGGGAGGCGACATGGACCACGAAGTAGCAGACTACATTACCGTCAAGATAGATGGTCGGGAATACGACGTCTCTGATGTGATGTGGGACCGGGAGGCGGAAGCGGCCAGTTACTCGGAAATCTACGGGCCGTGTTCGGCGCATCTGCCCAAGCCGCTGTTGTATCGCATCGAGGCGGCGGTTGACGAGGTGGCGCGCCGGGAGGAACAGGAGCGACTACTTGAGGATGCGTCTTACCGGGGGAGTTGGGAAAGATGAAGGGAAAACATATCCGTTGCTGGCACTTCGTGGCCCAGGACAAGCGGTTGCGGTGGGGTTCGCGGGCCGTGGTGGAGGAGGGAAAGACCTATCGCGTCAAGGGGCCGCTGGTGATGTGCGAGAAGGGCTTGCACGGTAGCCGTAGCTTGATCGACGCGCTGCAATATGCGCCCGGCACGTGGATTTGCCTTGTTGAAATCTGGGGCGATGTACAGGAACAACCTGACAAGCTCGTGGGTCGCAATCGCAAAGTGTTGCGGATGATTGACGGCGCGCGGCTGTTGCACGAATTCGCCTGTGATGTGGCTGAGATTGCGCTCAAGCGGGCGAAGGTGAAAGACAAACGATGTTGGGCGGCAATAGAGATAAAGCGCAAGTGGCTTGATGGGAAGGCGACGGATGAAGAATTGGCCGCCGCCAGGGACGCCGCCTGGGACGCCGCCAGTGCCGCCGCCAGTGCCGCCGCCTGGGACGCCGCCAGGGCCGCCGCCAGGGCCGCCGCCTGGGACGCCGCCAGGGCCGCCGCCAGGGACGCCGCCAGGGCCGCCGCCAGGGCCGCGTTCAACACCCTACTCACCAAGCGTGTAGAGGAGGCCATGGCATGAGAAAGTTCAATCTGGATGACTACGAGACTGTAGAGGAGCGCTTACGGCGCTTTTATGCCGACCACGAAGACGGCAGCATCATCACCCATCTTATCTCAGAACCCAACGCCAGGGAATGCGCCGTGTTCCGTGCTGAGGTTCACTGGGGCGGAGTGTTGCGGGCCACTGGTTACGCACAAGAGACAAGAGATACGGAGTTGGCGCAGACCAAGGACGGGCGCGAATACGAGACAGTCAACTACACAAGCTGGGTGGAGAATGCCGAGACAAGCGCCATCGGGCGGGCCTTGGCGAATGCCGGTTACCAGGGCAGCAAGAAGCCGCGCGCCAGTCGGGAAGAGATGGAAAAGGTCAACCGTGTTCTTGAGGGGGCCGGTCTGGTAGAACGCAAGATGTACACCTGTCCGAAGTGTGGCAAGGAGACAGTCATCAAGGGCGCGCCGCAATACGGTGGGGGGTATGTCTGCTGGAAGAAACAAGGTGGTTGCGGTGCGAAGTTCGGGGAGAACGACCCGCAGATAACCGTGCAGGACTTGCCCACGGAGTTGCCGCCGGATATTGAACATGACGACTCTCTCAAACTGGAGCTTGACTTGAATGACCTTATTGTCACCGCCGAGGGGCGGCTGATGAAGGATGACCTTGAGAAGTTGCGTGCGGGGATGGAGAAGCACAAAGGGAACATCGCATGGTTTGCCAAGGCGATAGCGGCCACGAATGCTAAGCTGAAAGAGCAGGAGGCATTATTGACAGCGAATGTAGAAGGTGCTACAATCCAGGGCAGCAAACAGCCGGAAATATTCTAAGGAGGAAGGGATGAGAAGTCAGTGGATAAGTTGCAAGTGGGGTTTCTTAGGACCAGAGGATTTGGTTGCATGTAGTAAGAAGAAATGGATTGTTCATATAGATTGGGCTGATTCTAGATGTGAAAATTGCAAATTATGGAAACGCGCAAAAGGATGGACGAAAAAAGACGAAGAAGAATCAAATCTTGATTATGGAAAGGAGGAAGAATGAAGATTCACAAGTTGGCTGAGTATTTCCCTCAATTAGAGGGGGAAGAGTTCGACCTGTTCGTTGAGGACATCAAGAATCGTGGCCAGCAGGAGCCTATCGTTATGGTGGACGACGAGATTCTTGATGGTGTCAATCGCTGGCGGGCATGTGAGCGATTGGGAATCGAACCAATCATCGAGCAGTATACAGGGGATGACCCGCTCGCTTACGTCATCTCGCTGAACATCCGGCGCCGGCATCTGGACGTGAGCCAGCGGGCGGCCCTAGCCACGGAGATGCTACCAGAGTTCGAGCGGCAGGCGAAGGAACGGATGAAGACCATGCTTCCCGGAACCTTCGGAGGACACGGGGGTGGCCGTAAGACCACCCGGGAAGATGGTCAGAAAGAATTGGCCCGTGATGATGCCGCCCGTATGTTCGGCGTATCCGGGCGGAGCGTACAGCGGGCCAAGGGAGTTAAGGAAAAGGCACCAGAAAAGTTCAGAGACGTAATCAAGGGCAAGATAACTATCGGTGCCGCAGATGCCGAATTGCGCCAAGCCGAAGCCGCCAAGCGCGCCGCAGCGCAACTGGACAAGCAGACCGGCAAAGCAGTCAAACAGGAGCACCACGGCGTCGCCGAGTATTTCGATGCGCTCAAAGCTTTCCGTGATCGGCTTAAACTGACAATCGAGGGAACGAAACGGGAGCGGTGGTTCGCCCCGGAGTCTATCAATATCGTTCTGGAAAAACACACTCGCATCTGTGAGATGCTGGCAGAGCTAGAGGGGGCTATCCGTGGCTAGAGGTTTGACCGAGGAACGGGGCGAAGAGATAAGACAAGAGAGAATCGGTATTTGCGCCGAGATTCTTGAAGAGATGGGAACAGCACCGGAACCGGATCTTCCGATGCCCAATATTCGAAGAATGGCGCAAGTTATGGTCGAACGGTTTGAAACCGGCGATTATATTGCCGAGTTGGAAGACAACGGGAGACACTGGCATCTTTCTGAGGTCTATGTTTACAACAACATCAAGGACATCTGTTCTGAACTTGCCAAGCGTGGAACACCATTTGCCTATTATCGTGAAACCGGGGAACTTATAGGAGTATGGAAGTTCTGCTCTAAGGCCGAATACAAAGCGGTCATGGAGCGCGATCACGCTGATATAGCAACGCGCACAGACACACACAATCAGAAGTTAGATGATGTAGAGAACAAATGGAAATTGGAATTGCCGCATATTGCGGAAGTTCCATTACTCAACTAATGCCATGACTCTTGAAACGCTGGGGCTTGTCGAATCCTACAACGTCGCCACGGGGCGCGCTCAAGTGGTACTCCAGAGCGCATACCGTGAAGCCTTCGGACACTTGGCGGCGAAGGTGGGAAGCAAGCCCTGGCGTATTACCTGGGGGAAGTACTACCGCAGACGGACAACGGGGAAGTACAGCCAGTGCAATCATCTTTTTGGGCATGCGGCGCAGATTGGTGACGAGATAGGTGAGGACCGACGAGAAGTGCTACGGGACGCCTGCCTGCGGACTCCGGGGTATCCGGCAACGGTGAGCAAGATTAGCGGGCAGCCGGTGCCGAAGTCTACCAGTGAAGCGACTACGGTAGAGGCAGCGGCGGTCATTGAGACACTGCACCGTATCGCGGCGTTCCTGAGTATTCGACTACGGGAGGGGGATTGGGATGAGTGCGAAACGGAAGTCCTTAGTGCGTCTACTTGACAAAGCGTTCGGTGACTTCATCAAGGCGCGGGACAAGCGCTGCGTCACTTGCGGCGCGGTGGAGAACCTACAGTGTGGCCATCTGTTCAGTCGGGTTGCCTACTCGACACGGTGGGACGAGAAGAACGCTTTCTGTCAGTGCCGGTCATGCAATATGCGCCACGAATACGACCCGGGGCCGCTAACGGTGTACTTTCTTGAACGCTTCGGGCCGGATGTCTACGCTGAGTTGCACCGCAAGCACAAGACACCTGTCAAGTACAGTGACAGCATCTTGTCGATGCTGATACAGCATTTCCGTACTGCAAGGGCGGCGCTGATGGTGAAGGAGATGGTATGAGCCTACAATTCATCGTCGGGGAGTTGCGCCGTGTACCGTGGGGCTGGTTGCTTGTTGTGGTACTTGTCATCTTCTTTGTGTGGCGGTTGTGCAAACATCACTATGCGAAGGAGTGGCTGCGGTGGGCACCGGAGAAGGCGAAGGACGAAGTGTTGCGGATGCGGCGGGAAATGGGGGAACTACAGCGAGCCTACAGACGGACGGCAGCGGCAAACGCACGACTGCGGGCGCGCATCGAAGCGGCGCGGGTGGGACTGGATACGCATCAAGAACTTGAGTTGGTGGAGGGGAGAGCATGACCGACAAGCGGGCGCTGTGGGCGTGTCCCAACTGTGGCCGGCTGCAGAAGGATGCGGTGCGCTTCCTGCACGACGAGGAGCTGGACTACAAGCCAGGAAGGGGGGAGGGGTGACCTACGAGGAATGGGGAAAGACTGAGGATCTTGTCGAGAGATTCTTGGGGGACAACAAGGACTACATGTCACTCGCAGACTTGCATCATCTGATGTACGCCGACTGGACGGCAGACAGGGATGCGCAGGCGGGGGTCTACGCTGCTGGCATGGCGGCGTGCGAAGAGCAGGTGGATGAGTACATCGGCCGCATCGACGCCGCCGAGAATCGCGGCCTTGCGCAGAAAGGTACAACCCACCGGGGCCGCTTTGTCAAGTATGCCGACACACAGACAGTCTCTACTGATCCGGGCATGTTTGCTATCCCTCGTGACGAATTGGCCTACCAGCGCAGGCACCGTAAGTGGGCGCTGGAGGAGGCAAGGTATTGGTGGGTCAAGGCGCACGAGATGTTGGCTGCCGTAGAAGCCACCGAAGCCGACCGGGACAAGCTGGCCCAGCGGGTGAAGGTGCTGGAGGAGGCGCTTAACGACGTATGGGCAAGGATGGATAGAGCGCGGTCGATTCTACAAGACCCGAAGTTGGGTGGCAACCCCAAAGACCCTTGGATGATGCTCGACACCCGAGTAGATCGTGCCCGCGCCGCCCTCGAGGAGAAGCCATGAAGCGCGGTATCGGCTACTGGTGGCAGGCAATCATCATAGACCTACGTCTGCTGTGGTACGACTTCTGGCGCATGTGCTCAAGGAGAAAGCCATGACCCCCGACAAGTACGCATCGCGGGTATGGGAAGAGGTTTTCGACGCCATGACTGAACCATACAAGACGAACCAAGAATGTGTCGCCATCATCTCCGCCGCCCTCAAGCGGCAGAGGGAGGCATGTGCCAGGGTCTACGAGGATGTTGTTCCTAAGTGCGAGTTCTGCACCTATACGCAGAGATCCATCCTCAACGCCGAGGTAGACGCCCCAGCGGATAGCGAGGTGAAGCATGGATCGTGACGGCTATCCCGAAGATGATGAACTCCAGCGCATCCGTGAATGGGACTGGAAAGATCCGTATGGGCTTGCTGACTACATCGCCACACTGTGGTACTACCCGGACTTCTGGCATAGAGAGGGTCACAAAATAGAGGCGCATACCGGCGGCTGGTCGGGGAACGAAAGCATCATCGAGGCGCTACAGCAAAACGAGATGTGGTGGCTGTGGTGTTGGTGGTCATCGCGGCGCGGTGGGCATTACGAGTTCAAGCTACCGGAGGAGCCCATCGACGCCCCAACGGATAGCAAACCTATCCCCAGCGGGGAGGAGTGACAAGTGACTGGCAGGGTTCTGCGAGCAGTATGTAGGGGGTATCAAAACCGACGGCTCCGCTTCTATCGCTACTGGGCCTGGCTCTGGTTCGCCGTGGCGATGCAGTTGTTCGTAATTCTAATCA
>Ga0265297_10006828_pt1 | contig 16253 bp, 16 predicted proteins | sample Munlanlwell13791_FD_192502 | JGI IMG/M metagenome (GOLD analysis project Ga0265297, IMG submission 192502) | Leachate microbial communities from a municipal landfill in Southern Ontario, Canada - Leachate well 137-91 | ecosystem: Engineered > Solid waste > Landfill > Unclassified | place... | reverse complement strand
TTGCAAGGTCGGTGAAAAGAGCAATTGCCTCCTGCCCTTTTCCCTCAACAAGAATTTTTTCTCTTACTATTGAAAGTATATTTGAAGAGCTTGTTTGCTGATACGGAGTATATTCTATATTTTTTACCACTCCTCTAATTTCATCGACGAGCTGATCCGTTAGATCCGACCAGCCATAAGAGGTGTATACTTGTAAAACTCTGTTTTCCGGAAGGAAGACAAAGTAATCATCATGATCTGAACCTACGTTTAAATTAAGAGCCGGATAGCCGCTTAAACTTAAAGTGTTTTTTTGATACGATCCAAAATTGCTTCGGTAAGTTGCCTCGATATTTTCAGTATAAGAGCTTTGTGAAAGCCAGTCTTTGTTGTGATCAAGATGGAACGTTATACTTGCGGAAAACGGGAAAGAAACCTCGTAAGAGCTTTGATGATTTATATTGTCTTGTCTCCAAAAAACAACCTCGTCTTCATTTTGAACAACTTTCCAATCAAAAGGGCGCTTTGTTTTAAAGGCGTAATTTGCATGAATTTCTTGCGGCCAGTTTGTTGATATATCAAAAGGCGTTCCGCCATTTTCTTTAACGATGGCCATTCTATACATAATTTCTATAAGTTCGCCGCGTGTTATTGATCGTCCGGCATTCATTGTCCCGTCATTTTGCGGTTCAATAATATTTTTTTCTTTTGCGTAGGAAGCATATGGCGCATACCATAAATTCGCTTGAACATCTGGAAATACAAGGATGTTCTCGTCCAGAGTCGGCAGAGATATTTTGTTGGTTGTTAGAATCATTTTCAAAGTCTCGGCAACATTTTGAACCTGAATTGGCTTGAAATAGCCATCTTCATAGCCTTCGACTATATTTAATTCTTTTGCTTTTTTAACGTAAGGGTAAAACCAGTCGGATTCGGAAACATCCGGAAAAACATTCTCGCCGGCTTCATAACCGGTTACGTTTATTGAAGATGCAAGCACTATTATTTTTAAAGCTTCGGCCCTGTTGGCTTCCTGATTTGGCCTAAAGGTTCCGTCGGTATAGCCTTGAATAACGCCTTTTTCTTTAAAATATTCAACTGACGCGAAGTACTTTGAATCTTGTGATACGTCCGGAAAACTTTGCGCAAAAACTATTGGCGCGCAAGCTACAAAAAGCGCAATAAATAAAGCTGTACTAATGTATTTTTTAATCTTCACTATTTTTTTCCTTTAGCAATTTTTAGACTTAGAAGCGGTACAAAAATAACAAAGGCTACTAAACAAACCCACTGGGTTAATGTTAGTCCGGAATATCTTGGGTCCGCAAGTTTGTCCAAATCTCCTGCACGGGTGAAGTCTATAAAGAATCTTGCGACCGCACACCAAACGACAAAAATATAAGACAGTAAGCCTTCATTCTTTATAAAAGGTTTTATAAGTGTGAGGAAAAGGAAAAGAAGGAATGCATTGATTGCAAGATATAAAGACGGTTCGTGCCTTAAATCTCCTTCATAATAAGATCCAAGAGGGAAATTTGTTCGGCATCCTATATGGCTTCCGATTAAATAATCTCCAACGCGACCTATGGCGATTGCAAGCGCAAGTCCAGGGGCGATTGTGTCCGCAACCTTCCAGAAAGAAAGTTTTTTAAGCTTTGTGTAGCCAAGAAGTGCCAAAGTGGCAAGAAAAAATCCACCAATAAAAACAAGTCCGCCGTGATTTAATTTTACTATATTTGTTAGATCCCCGCTGAACATTTCCCAGTACTGTGCAACATAAAGGAGTCTTGCTCCTATTATTGCCGTAACAAAAATTATTATGAACATGTCGATAAAGTGCTCTGAAACCATCTTTTTCTTTTTGGCCTCTCTTAAGACAAGTAATAATGCAAAGAACATTCCAAGGGCAACCAAAAGTCCCCATATTTGTATGTTCACAGGGCCTACGCCTATTGTGGTGATTTTTGAGAACATCATATCTCTTTTTGTGTTATGGATTTATTGAATAAATGTATCTACAGTATTTTTAAATGTTTCATATTCTACGGCTCCTCCGATAAATTTATCGTTTACAAAGAACCCCGGAGTACCGTTTACGCCGAACTCATAACCTTCCGCGCTTTGCGCTTTTATTTTTTCGGCATATTTATTTTCCTGAACACATGTATTAAATGTTACAGCATTAACTCCAATTGTAGTTGACGCTTCAGTTATAAAATCCAATACTTCTTTTGTCTGCATGTCTGCCTGATTGGTCATAATGTAGTCGTGCATTTCCCAAAATTTACCTTGATCTCCTGCGCACTCAGCGGCATTTGCTAGTAACGCGTCAGGTCCTCCTCTGTCAAAATGTTTATATACGAACGTTATTTTGTCTCCATATTCTTCAACCAATTGAGTCATTAGTGGGCTCATTTTGGCACAATAACCGCAAGTAAAACTGCTGTACTCTATTACAGTAACCTGCCCTTTTCCGGGAGCTGCGCCTTTATATTGTCCGTCTCCGGCAGCAGGTGTCTCAAGATATTTATATGGTTGAAGTTTAACTATATAAAGGTCGTCCTGTTGCAAAAAGAATGACGAAGCTTCTTTATAGAAATCGGTTTCTGTGATCTTTTTATCAAAAAATAAAACCGGGATTGTCTTAAGTTTGTATTTCTCCAAATACTGTTTTCCTTCATCAGTATTGATATCAATTGTTTCGATTTTAAATTCGCGGCCTATTTCAGTTTGAAGATCATCCATGTTCTTTGAAATATCATATGGCGGATTATCAACAAAAGGATCTGTTACTATTGTAAGTCCAATTTTTCCCGGCCCTGTTTCTATGCCGAATGTATCGTTAACCAAGTTTTGGAATCCTGTACTTTTATCGTATGCGATAAATCCACCAAGAAGAATCACCAGCACCACCGAAGTGATCATCCATGGATTGATTTTGAACTTTTTAGAAGCGGTTTTTTTTGCAGCCATCAATAAAAATTAGGGAAATAAAATGTCCATATCCCATAATATAGCACTAACGCCAATAGTCAACTTAATACAGAAGCTCTCCCGGTGTGTATTTGTCCAGATTGTTCTTGCCTATTTTGCTTACAAGCTCGTCAATAACCTGGTCGAATTTTACAACTTCCTGACTTCCTTTTTGCATGTTGCGAATGATAATTGTTCCTTCTCTTACTTCGGTTATTCCAAGGATAAGAGTGTATTTTGCATTGAATTTGTCGGCCAGTTTTAGCTGTTCTTTCATGGCTCCTTTGCCAAGAGCTCCGATTGTTCTTATGCCGGCTTCTCGCATTTCATCTATAAGTTTTAGGCATTTTTTCTTTGCTTCTTTTCCAAGCTGCGCAACAAAAACATGTATGTCGTCCTTACAAGGAACGCGAATTTTTTCACGTTTCATGTGAGCTACAATCCTTTCTATTCCGGCTGCAAAACCAACTGCGGGGGTTGGGTCTCCTCCCATTTTTTCAACAAGCCCGTCGTAGCGGCCTCCTCCTCCTATTGCATTTTGAGCGCCTTCTTTTGCATCCCAAAACTCAAATACAGTGTTTGAATAGTAATCCAATCCTCTTACAAGTCTTGGGTTTTCCGTAAACGGAATTTCAAGTTCATTTAAATATTCTTTTACGTCGTTGTAATATTCCAAACTTTCAGCTGAAAGGTAGTCTGTCATTTTTGGTGCAAGTTCAGCCAAAATCATGCAGTCTTCATTTTTGCAGTCTAAAAGTCTTAAAGGATTTTTCTCCAGTCTTGATACGCAGTGTTCGCAAAGCGATCTTTCTTTTCCATAATAATAATCTCTTAACGCTTGAATATATTTTTTTCTGTCTTCAAGCGATCCGATTGTGTTTAGCTGAATGTCAAAAAGTTTGTCAATTCCAAGGTCCTCGTTAATTTTATTTGCTATATAAATTACCTGCGCATCCAAAGCAGGGTCTAGCTCTCCAATCATCTCAAAGCCAAACTGCCAGAACTGTCTGTATCTTCCTTTTTGAGGACGATCGTACCTAAAATGAGGTTCGATGTAATACAGTTCAACAGGCTGTGGAAGTTGCTTCATTCCATGTTCAATGTACGCGCGAACAACACCTGCGGTACCTTCCGGTTTAAGCGTAAGGCTTCGTCCTTTTTTATCAAGAAATGTGTACATCTCTTTTTCAACTATGTCTGTTGCGTCTCCGATACTTCTTGCAAAAACATCGGTGAATTCAAAAATAGGTGTCGAGATTCTTTTAAAACCGGCTTGTCTAAGCCTGTGTCTTACTACCTTCTTGATGTAAGTATAGTAGTCATGATCATTAGGGAGAATGTCATGTACACCTTTTGGGGTTTGGAATGGAGTAACTGTCATTATTTTTTATTAACACCTTGGAATGAATAATATACTTAATTGCCATTAAATCAAGTTTTGCTGATTTTTTTCTTATCGTTTTTATAAAAAGATTTATATATCATTTGAATTCCGTGTCTTGAGGCATGGCCTATGCCAATAAGTACAAAGATTAGATCTCTGATTCTCATGATGAAAACAAATACGAAAACATTTATTGAAACTCCAAGTATCGCAAATATTCCCGCGTGGCTTCCTTCAAGCATTCCAAGTGCTCCGGGAACCGGCATTACATAAGAAATTCCTGGCAGTGTTGCGCTTAGGAATGACTGTAAAAATGTAAGATTTACTCCGAGAAAAAGAGCAATTAAAAAATGCTCAAGTACCATAAATAGTACGGTGCAAAGAGACAGCAACATTAAAAATATAAATTTCTTAACATTCTGAACATAAAAATCGGCCATCTGTCTTTCTATGTTTATGATTGCTTGTTCACCTTTTTTTATCCAGTTGAATTTATTTAATCTGAAAAATTTAAGAATAGAGCTAAAAAATCCTATGTGTTTTATTGTTGAATAATAAAACCAAAAAATCAGTCCGCCGAAAAATGCCAAAAATCCAATCATCATAAATTCCATTTTCCCGCTAAAAAGTGATCCTTGAATAATCGCTACCAATACGCCCGAAAAGATAAATAAGATGAGCGCCGTGTATTCAAAAGCTTTGTCTATTACAACAGAGGATACGGCGTCTTTTGTGGAAGTTCCTTCTTCCTGCAAGAAAAATACTCTTACCGGTTCGCCGCCACTTGTTGAAACAGGAGTTAAATAACTTACCGCGTAACCGGACATTCTATGAAGAAAAAGTCTGTGAAATGGAACTTTATGTTTTTTGTCGTGTTGTCTTAAAATTAGTTCCCAGCGTAGGGTGAAAAGTCCAAAATTAAGGAAAGATAAAGATAAAAATATTAAAAAATGAAACGGAGAAAATTGAGATAACGTCTTCCATATTTCATCTACTCCGGTGTTAAAAAGTACCGAAAGAAAGAGGAATACTCCAAGTGCCAAGAACAGCAGGAAAAATAAAGTTCGTTTTACCATATGGCTGGTTTAAAACCCAGGAAAGCCTGCCTTAGTTTACCTAAAAATTCTAAAAAGTAAAATCCGCGCTTGGGGTTATACTTTCCCATTTTGAGTATTTTGTCTGATTTTTTTGGTACATAAAATATCCGCATGAAGCCACCATGGCCGCATTATCAGTGCAGTATGCGATTTTTTTTGGGTATTTAAGCGGAACATTGTACTGGCGGAAAATTTCTTCTGCATGCTGTCTTAAGTTTAAGTTTGCGGAAACTCCTCCGGCGATATGAATTTCTTTGGGCCTGTAAGCGTCATAAGCTTTTAGAAGATTATCCACAAGAGTTTCAGAAACGGTTTGTTGGAAAGTCGCCGCCATGTCAGAAACAAATTGATTGTTCAATTTTTCAGGGTCGAATTCTTTTCCATAGTGGCTTTGAACTTCGTAAAGTACTGCGGTTTTTAGGCCGGAAAAACTAAAATCATATGGACTGTCCAGCTTTGCTTTTGGGAGAGGGAATGCTTTTTTGTTGCCATTTCCAGCTTCCGCGCACTTTTGAATTGCCGGACCGCCCGGATACCCAAGTCCAAGAAGTTTTGCAACTTTATCAAAAGCTTCTCCGGCGGCATCATCGCGTGACTGCCCGATTAGCTCAAATTCGCCGTGATCCTTCATGAGTACAAGATCATTGTGGCCTCCGGAAACAGTGAGAATGAGAATTGGAAATTCAAAATTTTCATCGCGGTCGCACCAGTTCCCGTATATGTGCGCAAGAATATGATGAACCGGAATCAGGGGTTTTTGTTTAATCAATGCAATGGTTGATGCGGTAAGCGATCCGGTTATAAGGGCTGAAATAAGCCCCGGTCCGGGTACGGCTGCAATTGCGTCTATGTCGTCCCATGTTGAATTTGCTTCTTTTAAAGCCTGCTCTATTACCGGAATAATGTTGATTATATGCTCGCGCGCGGCAACCTCCGGAACAACTCCTCCGGTTTTTTGATGTATGTCGATTTGGCTTGTTATGGCATTGGAGAGCACTTTGTGTCCGTCTTCAACCACAGCCACAGCCGTTTCGTCGCACGATGTTTCGATTCCGAGAATGCGCATGGAAGAAGGATACATATAGTTTGAAAAATTATCAAAAGGTGAATATATACTCACCATTAAACTTTGTCATCACAAAATGACGAGCATGGTTTGATTTTTGGCTATAAAGAGCTATTATATTAGATATAATTAATAGTGAAAATATGGATTTTGACGATAAAAAATTGCATGAAAAATTTGTGGAATATGGGATGAATGCCAAGGAGTGGATGCGGAAGTGTGTTTTTCTTTTGCCGGAGATAGAAAAACGCCGTATATGGGAAAAGAAAGGTTTTTCTAGCATCTTTGAATACGCGGCAAAGCTTGCAGGGATGAGTCATAAAACAGTTATTGACTCGCTTCGAATTCTTAAAAAGATTGAAGACAAGCCAAATTTGCAAAAAATTGCGGAACAAAAAGGTTTGAATTGCATAAAGCCGATTATAACAATCGCTACAAAGGAAAATGAAAAGTATTGGGCGCAAAAAGCCGCAATAATGAGCAAAAATACACTGGCTGTTTTTGTTAGGAGTTTAAAAGGAGAGGCCGGCCTCTCCGAACCGAGCAGCCAAATAGGAGACAATTCTCGTCAACAAGCCGTTTCTGAAAATTTGACCCGTACTGGTACGGAAAAGATAATTTCGATGGAACTTTCTTTGGAGACTGCTGCCAAGCTTGAAAAACTAAAAGGCGGAGGCTCGTGGGAAGATCTTATGGACGAGTTTTTAATTATGCGGGAAAAACTTGTGGAGGCGGGGAAGCCCGAGGCTGTGAAAACAAAAGTCAGGCATATTCCAAATCCGATTAAAAGGCATGTGGTAAAGAAAACCGGTGGTGTGTGCGCGTTCCCGGGCTGTTTAAAAGCATATGAGATTTTGCATCATACAAGGCGGTTTGCGCTTGATAAAAAACACGACCCGGACTCTATTGTTGGGCTGTGTAAGGCGCATGAACGGATCGTTCATCTTGGGCTGATTGAAAACGAAGATGGGCCTCCAGAAAGATGGAAAATTCGTGAAAAATCGGATGAATTGTCGGCTAAATCCATGGTTGATAAAATGGTAAATAGCTTCAGAATAAGGTATAATTAACACATGAAGCCTACTTCCATAAAAATTATTGAAAAGTTGCGCGCTGCGGGGCATGAGGCCTACTGGGCCGGTGGTTGCGTGCGCGATATTTTGCTAGGTCGGGAGCCGAATGATTACGATATTGTAACTTCCGCGAAGCCTGACGAAATTGAGCAGCTTCTTGAAAAAACCAAACCTGTCGGAAAGGAATTCGGAGTGATTTTGGTTATTGAAGGGGAGCACGCTTTTGAGGTGGCGTCTTTTAGATCAGACAGCGGATATTCGGATGGGCGTCGGCCGGATGCGGTCTTATTTACAAACGCAAAGGAGGACGCAATGAGAAGAGATTTTACTATAAATGGCATGTTTTACGACCCTATAGAAGATAAAGTTATTGATTATGTTGATGGGCAGAAAGATTTGGACGCACAGTTGGTACGTTTTATCGGCAATCCGCATGAAAGAATTCTTGAAGATCATTTGAGAATTTTGCGTGCTGTTAGGTTTAAAAATCAGTTTAATTTTCAGTACCATCCGGATACTTACAAGGCTTTAAAAAACAATGCCGCTTTAATAGAAAATGTTGCGGCACAAAGAGTTCAGTATGAACTCAACAGAATGATAGAAGGCGCAAACAGGACGCAGGCGTTTGAAGATCTTAGTGAGATCGGCATTTTGGAGCATATAATTCCAGAGCTTGAATCTCTTCACGGAATCCCTCAACCAAGGGAATACCATGAGGAAGGGGATGTGTGGGATCATAGTATTTTGGCGCTTAAAAACTGTGACGATCACGCGTCAAGAAACGTAAAATGGGCTGTTTTACTTCATGATGTCGGCAAAGTTGATACTTTTAAACTTAAGGAAAGAATAAGATACGACCATCATGTTGAAAGAAGCAAAGAGCTTGTTCATGACATTTTTACGCGTTTGAAATTTCCTCGAAAAGATATGGAAAAAGTTGAATGGCTTGTTGAACATCACATGATGATGATTCCGTTAAAAGAGCTCCCGGAAGGCAAAGTTGTAAAATGGTTTTTAAAAGAAGATTTTCTTAATTTGATGCAGGTTTTTGAGGCTGACGCGAAAGGAATTATCCCGACTGATATGTCTCTTTACGATGAGATTTTGGAGAGGTACAGGGAGGTTGTTAAAGACCTGCCAACAAAACCAAAGCCGCTTTTAACGGGCAAGGATGTGATGAAGGTTTTGCAAATCGGCCCCGGAGAAAAAGTAGGCAAAGTTATTGAAGAAGCATACGAAAAGCAGCTCGCAAAGGAACTAAAAACGAGGGCCGAAGCCCTCGCTTGGTTGAATGCTAAATCTTTTGCAGATTAAGTTTGTTGTAAAGATCTTTTTTGTGTGTCCAAAGAGCTCCGAAACCAATAACTACAGTTAGGAAAGCCACAATCCAGCCAATAAAAGGAACAAGTCCAACTATTTCTATGATGAATATTCCAAGAGCTGCTATTCCAAAGAGCTTTCCCTTTGTTATTTTCTTTGGATTTATAAGCATTTTGCCGATAAACACTCCGGCGTAAATTTTTGCCAAACACATTGTTATGCAAAGTACTGCTAATAACATGCCTGCGAGTGGCAATCCGATTATTGTAATACTCAAAACTATAACCGACGCAATGGCGCAAAGGGCTATTACAAGGCCAAGTCCCAAACTTTTCCATGGATGTGATTTTGCTATTTCCGCTGTTCCAATTAAAGTCGCCGGTGCAAGCATGACTATAACAAAGGCCAAAACCAGCATGGATAAATACTGGAATACCTGGAAAATTATGTGAAGTTTTGAGAAAAATCCTTTGATGTCTTTTCCCAAATCCGTATTTTCTACTACAAGCTCATTGTATTCTATAAAGCCTTCAACCTGATCTTCTTTTAGTTCGGCCTTTCTTAAACCGCTATAAATAAGATTTCCGTTAATTTTTGCTTTTTCGGTTAGGGTTATTGTGTCTTGAACTTCAACTTCAACGTCTCCGTAGATAGTTCCTCCAATTACGATTTTTCCGCCACCCCCAAGGACATCTTCATTTACAGTTCCAAGTATATTTGCAAATCCGCTTCCCAAAATTAAAGATCCGCCGATAAGACTTTCGGAAGCAATGTTAATTTGTCCTCCCGGTAAAATAAGGTCATCTCCAACATTTCCATTTATAAATATTGATCCGCCCGTAGCTCTTAAATCGTCACCTACATTCCCGTTTACGGTAATTTGTCCGCCAACTACAACAAGGTCACCGCTTATGTCTCCGTTAATCATTAATGATCCTCCAACAACGTAAAGGTCCCCTTCAATATCGCTTTCCATTGTTACCATTCCGCCTGCGACATAGGCATCATCAAGAATAGGTTCGCTGGAAGAAAGCTCTTCTTCTGCAAGAAAAACTACTGCCGATGTTGTTGGGATTGTGAACGCGACGAACAGCGCGCAGGAAACAAGCGCCGTGATGAAACTACGTTTGGTCATGAAAATTGAGGTTAATTTACCGGCTCATTATAATTACAGCCTGTCCAGCTTGCAAACTGTTTCAATGTGATAGGTGTGTGGGAACATATCGACAGGTTGTGCTACCGTAAGCTTATATTTGTTTTCGCAAAGAATTTTTAAATCGCGAGAAAGTGTTGCGGGATTGCAGGAAACATACACTATTCTTTTTGCTCCTATTTCAATTAAGTGTTTGCAAAGAATGTCTCCAAGTCCGTTTCTTGGTGGATCAACAATGATAATATTTGGCTTATCCTCTCTATTTTTTATTATTTCAAAAGCGTCTCCGGCTTGATAAGTTGCGTTTGTTATTTCATTTAATTTTGCATTTTGCTCGGCATTTTCAATCGCATTTTTGTTTATATCAACACCAAAAACGGATTTTGCTTTATGCGCGCAAAAAAGTCCTATAGTCCCTGTTCCGCAAAAAAGATCATAAACTGTATCCCTTTTTGTTACTTTTCCAAGCGTTAAAACCTGATTATACAAAAGTTCGGCCTGCAATGTGTTTGGTTGAAAAAATGCATCCGGAAGAATGTGGAAAGTTAATTTTTGTTTTTTATCTATATGAAGTTCTTCGGTTAAGGATGGTTTCCCGAAAATATTTTTGGCTTCAAAAGAGGTTTTGTCGCCCTTCTGCGCAATGTGTTTTGTTATGTAAATTGAAGTTGGTTTTTTTATTTCGTCACTTCCGATTAACAAATCAACAAACTCTTTTTCGTATGAAAATTTTTCGTGTGAAGTTACAAGATTTATAAGTCTTTCGCCGGTTCTTTTTCCTTCCCGCACTGTTAGCGTTCGTAGTAGCCCCTTATTTGTTTTGTAATCGTAAGCTTTAAGATTTTTTTCTCTGGCAAATTTCTGGACCAGCCCAACAAGAGTGCCGATATCTTCGCTTTCCAAATGGCACTCCGTAAGCTCAAAAACATCGTATCTGTATCCTTTTGGATGAAGCCCCAAAAACACTTTATCCGTTTGGTTCATGCTAAAACTGAATTCCATTTTGTTTCTGTAATCCCACGGATTTTCGCATCCTATAATCTTTTCCACCGGAGGATTTTTAAATCCACCGATATGTTCAAGCGCTTCCGTAACCTGTGATTCCTTAAAGTTTAATTGTTCGTCGTAGTCCAGATATTGCAAGCTACATCCTCCGCATTCGTTAAAATGTTTACACTTTGGAGCGATTCTTTTTGGCGAAGGAGAGATGATTTCTTCAAGTTTTGCTTCAAGAAAATTTGTTTTAATTTTGGTTAGCTTGGCTGTGATTTTGTCTCCGGGAACAGTATCTTCAACAAATACAACTTTCTCTTCGTGGTATCCGATTCCGGCTCCGCCAAAAGCGATTTTTGTTATCTCCAGCGATATTAATTCACCTTTCTTAAGCTGCATATACTGCGTTACAATAGAGGGGAGCTTTGGCGAGACTCACTGCGAGCGAAAACTTATCGCGAGCCGAGTGTGAGTGTAAGCGAACTCCTTTAAACGCGCACATACTACATGAAACACGGACAATGCTCCACATACAAATTATACAAGTCGGGAAAACAAAAGATTCTTACTTTAAAGAAGCCGAAAGCGAATATGTAAAAAGACTTAGCAGATACGGCAAAATAACAGTTGATACCGTCGAGGAAGATGATAAAATTTTATCGCGCGTGAATAAAGATTCGTACGTTATTGCCCTTGTTATAGAGGGTAAACAACTTTCGTCCGAAGATTTTGCTGAAAAACTTCGCGAGATAGGCCAGAAAGGACATGTGACTTTTGTAATCGGAGGGCCGCATGGTCTGCCTGCGGAAGTAATTAAATCGAGCGATTTTTCACTTTCTTTTTCAAAAATGACATTCACCCATCAAATGATTCGCGTGATTCTGCTCGAACAAATTTACAGGGCGTGTACGATAATTGAGGGTAAAAAATACCACTATTAAAAGGCTGGGGGCCGCGCATTGTGTGCGTCGGCCCCCATAAGGTGATCAGGTTGATCATCATCATCTCATCAGCAGCTGTGGGAGGTTTCATGCGGCCGTGCGACAGGGTTCATGCCGGGGAGCTCAAGGATCTTCAGGCGCAGTTCCAGCTCAACGAAGTGTTCTTCTTTGGAGACGATTTCTCCGATCTTCGGCTCTTCGGGCGTCTGCTTGTGGACAGCGAATGTTTCGCGCGTTCCGGGCAGATGTTTGAGGTAGATCTTGTATTGCTCCTCGACGTGACGCAAATGGCTGAAAGTCAACGGTTTCTTGGGTTCCATGTTATGTACCTCCAATTCTAGTGAATTATTTCTTCGAGCTTCTGTAGCAACTCTTTTTTCGTGAATAAGCGCGCTTCGGACTTAATAGTCCCGAGGCGCCGTCCGTCCCTTGTTACATTAAAACGTTGCCGCTGCTCGTGTTGCGGCGTGCCGGGGTCAGTTAATCTTATCCCAAGCCGTTCCGCAATTTCTTCGACTTCCGAGTCCCTGATAGGGTTTTCCATATTCACCTCCTAGTTGTTTTATTCATTAACCTTCAAATCTCTTTCCCTCTGTTTCAAGAATTGCCATCCTGAGTTCTGCTTCTTCGAAGAAGAGTTGTTTGGCGGTCACATCTGCTACGAAATCATCTCTTCTATTGTAAATGGCAAATCTTTGGTTGGGTTGTTTGCAATCTCTTTGGAGCTCATCGAGATGGACTCCCATTTGCCTTTTGATATCGTCGAGTTGATTTCTAGTTAACTGTTTCGGAATCCGAAGTTTGCTATACATAACGAGCCTCCTATTCAAAATGATGATGTCAATGATCGGCTGAAGCAATAACGCGCAAATACGGGATTGTACTGGCGAAACTACAAATCAGAGATGGATTATAAATGTTCGCGTGCACATGTCAATTTTTACCTATCCGACAATCGCTTGACAAAATTGATAAAATAGTACAAAATACCCTTCTTTGTATTAAAAATATTAAAATCCTATAGTTATGCATATGTTAAAAAACCTTTTGTTAAGCTTCTTGAGCCTTATTTTGTTGGCAAGTGCGGCTATGCCCGTTTCGGCATATAAATACACCATGCCGAGCAATCCGCTATACAAGTACACAATGCCATCAAATCCATATACATATACAACGCCTACAAATCCGTACAAGTATACAATGCCATCTAATCCCCTTTATAAATACACTACTCCGGGCACGATTTATGAAGATAATGACGGAACTGACGATCCACAGGTATATGACTGCACAACGAATTCTTTTAGCGATATAAGCGGTCATCCGGCTGAAGAATATATAATCGAGCTCACCTGTATGGGTATTTTACAGGGATATTCTGATGGAACTTTTAGACCAAACAATACAATTACGCGCGCGGAAATTTTAAAAATTTCAATGATGGCCGCAGGGCTTGAGCCTAACGGCGGAACAAATGAACTTAATCTTTATTTTGTCGATCTTGGTGACTGGCAGGCTCCTTGGGTGAATACAGCTTTTGAGCTTGGAATTGTTGAAGGGTACGACAGCGGAGATGGTGTGAATTACTATTATGCTCCGAATAATCCGGTTAACAGAGTTGAAGGAATTAAACTTATGCTCGCAACTTTTGGGATTTATCCTGGAGAAATGGCTAAAAGTTCGTTTACCGATGTTTCCGGTTGGATGATCCCATGGGTTGAAGTTGCTTATGGAATAGGAATTGTGGATATGCCGTCCAGCGGAAAGTTTTATCCCGCTTCTTCTCTAACAAGAGGGGATGCGGCGATGTATTTGTCACGGATGATAAACTCTATTTAGAAATTGCCGATGGTCTTATAAATCTTATAAAGGCTATTAGCTTCTGATATTTGAAAGATAGTAGTAACAACGTTTCCAAAACGTTTGCAACAAGCCCTAATAGGGCGCAGTCTAAAGGAAGGCCGAAAATGTCGAAGATCACCACGCTTTGGCTCGTTCTCGTCCTCTCGCTCTTCATCGCTTGCGACAACACCCGTAAGGTTGGAGTCTACCAGGAGATGCCGGACTCTACGCTCGCTGTCTTGGATTGGGTGAACAGATGCGACAGCAGCTACTGGAACGCGTTGAACAGAACGCAGGACAACTTCGATAGGTGTATGACCAGTTCGGACACCACCGCATGTTACATGAACAGGACGGAGGAGGAGTACGGAAACTCCGACGCCCACGTTTACTGTATGAAGAACCTGCCGATGGTGGATTATAGCTGTGTCGAGCAACTCGACCCGAATAGCATGGAGCATGACGCCGACGGAGATGGGATCGCGGACTATTGGGAGTACTACATGGGGCTCAACCCATGTGAAAAGTGTTCTTACGGAGGTATCCCGGGCCTCGATTGTGACGGTGACTTGGACTGGGATCGCGATGGCGTTCCCAACGGTTTGGACACCCAGCCGATCTGTGGACAAATGTATGACAACGGTTGGCACGAAACCCCCACAGGCATCAACGGAGGCACCTGCGCTTAATACTTTCATTCGTTACTACTTTCTCACCTACCGGGGCTGTATTCACAGCCCCTCTTCCCCCTGTTCGCCTAAAAAGTATCCAGTCCTGGGACTGGATTTTAAAAAATATGGCTTATTTAAGGCAATAAGTTGTGTCAGGATGGTTGTTTTTCATATTTCCCACTATCTATGCGAACTTAAATATACTTTATCACCTCTTGACAAAAGCAATAGAATTTGTTTTAATAGTATCCTTTGTTTAAATAATCAATAATTATGAAAAAAATATTATCAAGTTTGTTTTTGGCTTCCATCCTTGTTTCCGTAGTATTGCCGACCGCAAATGCCGCGACTTACGAGTACATGGAAGGTTATGGAATGGTTGAGGTTGTTGAATCGGATGATTACTATTCAACTCCGGCCGTTGATAACAGCGGTACTTTTGGCTTAAGCGTAGAAGATTTTAGATACATGTGTACTGATACCGGAGGAGAGTGGGACGTTGTAGGTGGAAGACATATTTGTTATTGCTCACAAGGTGAATTCAACTATCCTTTTGGATGCCTTGAAGAGGGATATTCAGATTATCCCGAAGATTACGAAGATTCATATTATGACGAGTCAGATTATGATAATTACGACAGTTATGAAAGCTATGACAACTACGATTACGAAGGTTTTTGGGATATAGAAGGCAGCGAATACGAATGGTATGTCTCAGAGCTTGCTTCAATGGGAATAATTAAAGGTTACGGCGATGGAAGTTTCCGTCCAAATGAACCTGTTACAAGAGCTGAAATGGCAAAGATGGTTTTAATGGCAGCGAATCTTGAAACAATGCCTTGCGATGAAGACAGAAATAAATTCTTTTCCGATCTTGATAATTGGCAAGCACCTTGGGTGAATGCCGGTTACAGACTGGATATAATAGAAGGATACAGTGGCTATGAAAGCGGAGTTAGACTGTTTAAGCCAAATAATAATGTTAATCGTGTTGAAGGAGTTAAGCTTGTTTTGGCCGCTTTTGGCCGAAGACCGTTGGATCTTGGTAAAACATCATATACGGATGTCCACGATTGGATGGTGCCTTGGGTTGAAGATGCTTACAGAATTGGGCTTATAGAAAGACCTTCAAACGGTAGATTCTATCCCGGAGACGCAATGACACGCGGCATGGCTGCAAAAGTTATTGTGAAAATGCTTCAGTATTCCGGAGATATCTAGATTGAAAATTAATATACGCAAAGATGGAGAAGACTGAGGAAATTCGAGGTTTACCTGAAGCTGACAAAGAAGTGGTTGCAATTCGTGATGCTGATGATGATTTAACAGGAGAAATATCGCAAGAATTTGGTGATGATATAAATTCAGTTATTTCTGAAGAAAGACCCGAGAGTGCAATTATTAAAGTTAAATCTCAAGTTCCAACATACAAAGATTGGATAGAGAGGAGATTTTATGTTCCGGGGTATGGTAAGGAATTTACTAAAATTGCCGGGGTTGGCTTAGTTCGATTTGCTAGGCAATTTGGAATATATCCAAAGAATGGAAGAGTTTTTGCTAAATCGGAATATATTAAGTTAGGGAAGGTGATGTACAAAGAAGATAAAGGTTCTAACGAAAGGGCATTCAGGGTAAGTATTATATCCAAAATTAAGTCTTGTATACCAACATATAGAGATTGGGTGAATTGTGAGTTTTACGAAAGAAATGGTAAAGAATTTACTAAAATGATGGGGAGTGGTTTAGTTAAAATTGCTAGAC
>Ga0265297_10006827_pt1 | contig 16256 bp, 13 predicted proteins | sample Munlanlwell13791_FD_192502 | JGI IMG/M metagenome (GOLD analysis project Ga0265297, IMG submission 192502) | Leachate microbial communities from a municipal landfill in Southern Ontario, Canada - Leachate well 137-91 | ecosystem: Engineered > Solid waste > Landfill > Unclassified | place... | reverse complement strand
GATATAGTAAGATAATTTACCGAGGTTGATACAGTTTTCTGCCCATCCTGCCAGATGTCTGACTGCAGGTAGCCATTAGCCTCAAGGGCCAGGTTAAAACCCTTAGGCAAAAAATATTCCACCCCAAAGTCATAATTAGTATAACTGGCATATTTTGTTTTTATCCCGTCAATCATAACCTTCTGAGGAAAACTAAAAATGGCATCGGCATGAAAAATAAACGGCCTAATTTTTTTGCTCAGGTTAAAGCCAAAACCGGGATCATAGGAACCTCCACCCATAGAATCAGCCCCCAATTTATCCGGATTTAAATGCTGATATTTACCAGTTGGCATCTTAAGTTGGAGCAATCCTGTCAGATGAGGCAGCCATCCCCTATCTTCCAGAACGCAATAACGCAAAAAAAGATAACTATCTCCAAAACCACTTTTTCTAGCACTTACGCCATCCTGTTTTATATAGTTTTGCTGATAAACTGCCTGGGCGTCAATTTCTAATCTATCCGTAAGGCCATATTGAATAAACAATTGTTCTTGGTATTGGTGTTGGCTATCACCTTTGGCGAACCCATGATATTTACCTTCTGAATCAAATGTCCCCCTAGTCCTATTGTAGAAAAAAAATGGCTGGATTACAAGTTCTCCTTGGGCACAGACCGGAGCTGTCCAGGTAGTAAGCGTTCCGGCTGAAACAGGATCCCATTCTTCAGGCGCAGGATCTTGGGTTGCCTCGGCAAATACATTTAAGCAAATCATTAGAACTAAAATCAAAACTAAAATAAATATTTTCATCTTACTCCTTTCTGTGTTATAAATTAATATTTCGTGCTACCAAAAGATAAAAAAATAATTTAAATCCCGGTTCCAGCAGTAGACATGCTTAATGTCCCATGTTTAACCCCTTTAACTGACTTTAAACTATCCGCCAGCTTCTGAGCCTGGAGAGGATTACCTTTTACCGCTATTATCTCCAAACAATTGTTATGATCTAGATGGATATGTTGGGATGAGATTATTAACCTGCCAAAATCATGCTGGATATCCATGAGCTTATTTACCAGTTCTCTTTTATGGTGATTATAAATCAAGGTAACCGCTCCCGCCACCTCATCTCCGCCTTCCCATTGCTTTTGGATTAACTCCTGGCGGATTAAATCACGGAATGCCTCTGAACGGTTAGTATACTTTTTGCCCCTTATAAAGCGGTCGAATTTTTCTAAAAGTTCTTTTTCAATGGAAACACCGAAACGGATTAAAGCCATAATCGCTCCTTAAAATTATGTGTTACTAATTTTAGGATAGTAACATATTATTTTTTACTAGTCAAGACTTCTTTTTTTAAAACAAAAAAAGCGCCAATCGCCACTATTTCAATAACGATGCTGACAGAAATAACCGCACCTATTGATCTTTCATAAAGCAGGCCTATTAGCGCGCTACCGATAAAAATCGCCAGCCCATAAGCAGAGTTAAATATTCCGTATCCTGTGCCTCTTTTCTTTATAGGAGTTAAGTCGGCAATCGCCGATTTCATGATCGTTTCATGGCAGCCCATTACCAACCCCCAAATAATTACCCCCGTAAAAACCAAAGTTGATTTGGTTGAAAAAACTAAGGCCGGAATGAATAAAGAAAAAACCGGAATAGCAATTAAAGTAGTTAACCCGGCATTCTCATTGCCGCTTCTATCTTTGAAAATGTCATATATTTTACCGATGGATAACGCGGCTATGGCATCCACCCCCATTGCAAAAGCATAAAAAAGGGGAATCTGCGCGTCATTCAATACTTGCCTTGCCTTAAGGTGAAAACCGATTAATGCAAAATTTGCATAACCTAAAGTAGTAATAAAGGTAAAAATTGTATAAACCCAGAAAATCTTGCTTAATTTATCCGATTCCTGAATCTTAGCCGGAGTGACCTCTAAAACTTCGGGATTAGGTACGGCCCGGTAGGCAAAGAAAATACAAAGTAAAACCAAAACCAGGGGGATCCAAAGCAAAGAATAACCGTATTGATAATCCCCTAAATTTCTCTCACCTTTACCGATAACCATGAAAAGTACGGTAAAAATTAATGGTCCGGTTATCGCGCCGATTTGATCAAGGGCTTCGGCAATAGCAAAACCAAAACCCGTACCTACCTGCTTAGTCGCCTGAGAAAGAATTGTATCCCTGGCCGGACTCCTGATTGCCTTGCCCAGCCTTTCAACCACGATAAAAACAACTGCCACCTGCCAGATTCCCGTTAACGAAAGTAAGGGAACGCTGATTAACATTGCGTATCCCAAAAAAGTAAGCAGCCAATATGCCCGTGATTTATCGGCAAAATATCCGGCAAGTAAACGTATTGCGTAACCTAGAAATTCGGCCAGACCTACTACCAACCCTACGATTGCGGCATTTGCGCCAAGCGTTTTAAGATATGGCCCGTTTACACTACGCGCCCCTTCATAAACTATATCGCCGAAAAGGCTGACCAAGCCGAAGAATAAAATAAGTTTAAATGCGGCTTTTTTTTGAATATTCATTCTAACTTAATCCTTTCCTGAACCGCAAGGAACTTAGGGTAATGACAGTGACTCCGATGATAAAAAGCGGTAATAACTGCGGCCAAAGCACTTCTATGCCTACCCCTTTTAGAAAAATACTCCTGATAATCACCATAAAATAACGCATGGGATTAAAAATCGTAAACCACTGGATAGCCTGCGGCATATTGGATATGGGGTAAGCAAACCCGGAGAGTAGAACAGTCGGCAGGTAAATAAGAAACACGGTCATATTTGCTTCCTGCTGGGTCGAAGATATGGTCGAAATAAACAGACCTATACCTAAAGTAGTAAATAAATATATGCCGGCCGAAAATAATAAAAGGATAATATTGCCTCTTAAGGGTATGTGGAACCAGATAACCCCTAATGTGGTAATCAAAATGATCTGTACTAGCGAAATAATCCCAAAGGGAAGAAGTTTACCAATAATCAACTCTAAGGGCCTTAAGGGGCTGACCGTTAACTGCTCCATTGTTCCGATCTCTTTTTCTTTTACAATCGCCATTGCCGTCAGTAAAAGAGACATCATTGTCACAATCGTGCAAATTACTCCGGGCAGGTAATAGTTTCTGGAAACCAGATTTCCGTTAAACCAGGCGCGGTCCCGCAGATCTACGCTTGGTATACTGCCTAAAATCCCCGCCGAATCAGCCTTAGCCCGAAGGATTTCCCCCTGATAGTTACTTATAATAGTATTGGCATAGCCCATAACAATCATTGCGGTATTTGAATCCGTGCCGTCAAAGGCCAGCTGGATACTGGCTTCTTTATTAGCGTTAAGGTTCCTGCCGAATCCCCGGTCAATACGGATAACGGTATCGACTAAGCCTTTGTTTAAAACAAAATCCTGCTGGCTATCGTGAAATATATATTTTTCAGGGACAAAATATTTAGAATAGGTAAATTTACGTAAAAACTCCCGGCTTTCAGCCGTATTATCCCGGTCATAAATAGCCGTCGGGACATAGGTAATATCTTTGTTCGCCGAATAGCCGAATAAGATTATCTGGATAAGCGGAGAGACAAAAATTATCGTCTTCATCCTGCTGTCGCGGAATATTTGTTTGAATTCTTTTACCAGGATCGCCTTGGCCCTTTCGAACACGCTCCACTCCTTTTAATATTAAGCCACTCTCTTCTTAAACTTCCTTAAAGCGAAGGTAAACATAAAAAAAGCGAACAAAGTAAGGAAAACCGCTTCATCCCATAAAGTGTTTATGCCGTTGCCTTTCAGGAATATATCCCTGAGTACAAGGATATAATAGCGGGCCGGAATTAAATAAGTAACTGCCTGGATGAACTTCGGCATATTAAAAATCGGATAAATGAATCCCGATAATAACATCGTAGGGATTAAAGTTGAAAGGCTGGCCATTTGGGTTGCCATTAATTGGGTTTTTGAATTTACTGAAATAAGTATGCCTAAGGATAACGCTCCGGTCAAAAACAAAAAGCTTAACATAATAAATAATAAGTAACTTCCTCTAAAAGGTACCCCGAATAAAAATTTCGCCATCACTACCCCCACTGCCAGGTCAAAGAAGGCAATAACAAAATAAGGTATGAACTTACCGATAATTAATTCGGGCCCTTTGACCGGAGTCGAAATCAACTGCTCCATTGTCCCTCTTTCCCATTCCCTGGAAATAGTTATGGAAATTAAAAGAGCCGCAATGATCATTATGATCATTGCAATAACTCCGGGAATAATAAACCAGGTACTCACCAGGCCCATATTAAACCAAATTCTAGGATGGGCATTTATGGATTTAACCGGATTTAATCCGTGCTGCCTAAAAACATTAGTTAAAAGGGATATATTATAGTCAGCTACAACAGAACGCACGTATCCTAAGGCAATAGTGGCGGTATTGGCATCGCTGCCATCAACTATTAACTGCAAAGGAGTGGTTTTCCCCGATTCAATATCCTTCGAGAAATCTTTCGGAATAACCAGGGCCATCATAATTTGTCCCCTATCGATTTTTGCGGTAATGTCTTTATAATTATCCGTATAGCCTGCAATCTTAAAATATTTTGAATTGCTGAAATTAAGCAAAAATTCGCGGGTAACTTTAGACGAGGCATCCTGGTTCCAGATAATCATCGGTACGTGATCGATATCAAGTGAAAGCCCATAGCCAAAAATCAAAAGCATAAATATCGGAATTGCTAATGCCAGCCCTAAACTGCGCGGGTCGCGTTTTACCTGAATAAATTCTTTCCAGGCAACCGCTTTAATCCTTTTTAAGTGTTGACCGGTCATATTCTTCTATAGAATAAACAAACACATCTTCTAATGAAGGGATTATTTTATTAACCTTGGCCCCTTCGATCATTTCTTTCTTGAAAAATTCTTTGACTTCATTTATTGCCCTCAAGCTATCATAAACTACTGCATGGATATTCGAACCAAAAAGAGCTGCTTCTTTGATAGCTTCAAGTTTGCTTATTTTTCCCAGCCAGTTTTGAGAATCAGGCAGGGCAATTTCAATAACTTCATTCTTCATGCAGCTTGTTTTCATCTCCTGCGGGGTACCCATAGCAATAATGGTGCCGTGATAAATTAACACCATCCGGTTGCAGTTCTCCGCTTCATCCATATAGTGGGTGGTGACAAATACCGTTACCCCTTCATCAGCTAACTTTTTGATAACCGCCCAGAAATTCGCCCGGGTTATCGGATCAACCCCGGAAGTAGGCTCATCAAGAAATATTATTTTCGGCTTATGTAAAAGAGCGCAACCAAGGGCCAGGCGCTGCTTCCATCCCCCGGGCAGAGTAGCGGTAAGGCTATGCTCCATTCCTTCTAATCCGGCGGCATGTATTACCGAATCGAAACGCTCTTTTTTATCCTGCTTCGGTATCTTGTATATCCCGCTGTAAAAATTTATATTTTCTTCAACCGTTAAATCATTATAGAGCGAAAATTTCTGGGACATATAACCGATATGCTCTTTAATCTTATTCTGTTCCTTAATAATATCAAAACCTCCCACCTGGCCGCTTCCGCCTGTTGGCGAAATAATCCCGCAAAGCATCCTTATGGTCGTAGACTTTCCTGCCCCGTTCGGCCCTAAGAAACCAAAGACTTCCCCGGCCGGTACGGAAAAATTAATTTTATTCACCGCCGTAAAACTACCGAACCTCTTTTCTAAATTCTCTACGCTTACGGCAATATTATTTTGACTCATATTCTTTAATTATTGTAATAAATGCTTCTTCCAGGCTCTTGACATTATATTCTTTTTTAATATTATCCGGGCTGGCGCAGCGTAAAAGCTTTCCCTTATGGATCAGACCGACCCTGTGGCAACGCTCGGCTTCATCAAGATAACATGTCGAGCAGAAAATAGTAACTTTCTCTTTTAAAAGGTCATAGAGTATATTCCAAAAATCCCGGCGGCTGACAGGATCTACCCCATTAGTCGGCTCATCAAGAAATAAAACCTTAGGAGTATGGATTAATGCGCAAGCCAGGCCTAATTTCTGCTTCATCCCGCCGGATAATTTACCGGCAAAACGTTTTTTAAAAGGCAGTAGACCGCTAAACCCGAGCAACTGTTCGATCTTATCCTTACGCAGATCCTGACCTACCCCATATACATCGGCGTAAAAATTAATATTTTCAAGTACGGTTAGTTCTTCATAAAGACCGAAGCGCTGTGACATATAAGCAATATGCTCCTTAAGGGCCTCGGCTTCTTTAACAGTGTGTTTATCGAAAACCCAGGCCTCTCCTGAGCTGGGATCAAGTATGCCCGTTAACAGGCGCATAGTCGTAGTTTTGCCTGCGCCGTCGGGGCCGACTAACCCGAAAATTTCTCCTTCTTTAATTGCCAGATTTAAATTATCGACAGCAACAAGGGAAGAAAAACGCCTGGTTAGACCTGTGGTTTTAATAGTAACCATTTAGGTTATTCAATTAAGTAAGCATCGGCTGGCATGCCCGGTTTAAGCTCCAGAGAAGAATTATCTACCCTGACCTTAATCCGGTAGACTAATTTTACCCTTTCTTCCTGGGTCTGGATAAACTTGGGAGTAAATTCCGCCTGACTGGAAACAAAAGAAACCTCTCCCTTGTACTTTTTACCGGGAAAAGTATCGGTTGTAACATAAGCCTCCTGGTCCAATTTTACCCTGCCTAAATCTTTCTCGTTAATATAGGCGGTAACCCAGATATTATGCAGGTCGATTGCGGTAAACACCGGGGTTCCGACCTTAACCACTTCACCGCTTAGGCTGCTTTTAACCAATATATACCCATCTAAAGGCGAAGCTAGTTTAGTAAAATCCAGGCGTGTTTGGGCCAAATCAAGCGAGGCCTTCAGCTGCTCAACCTTGGCCAGACTGGAATCATATTGTGTTTTGTCGCTGTCTCTTTTCTGGGCTGATACCGCCCCTTCTTTAAATAAATTTTCCGATCTCTGGTAATCAAGTTTAGCCAATTCATAATCGAACTGCGCAGCCCTAAACAGGGCAGCAGCGTTATCCCTTTCTTTTACCAATTCGTCGGTATTTAAAAGGGCAACAATATCGCCTTTTTTTACTACCTTGCCTTCATCGGTCAGAAGCTCGGTTATCTGTCCTTCTACGCGGAAAGAAATCCGCACATCATCACCCTCTATATTACCGGATACCTTTATGGCTTTGCTATTCAATTCTTTTTCGGCAAAATAAAAAACGGAAAACGACAAGGCGGCTAAAACAATAATAATTAAAGCTATTAATTTAAACTTTTTTTTCATAATTTTCTCCCGGGCCTTCATTGATGATTAATTTACCGATACTCCTATCCAAATAAGCCAACGCCATTAAATAATCAAAAATACCTGAAGCCAGATTGGTTTGAATCTGGGCTAGCGAAACCTGGCTGTCTAATACGTCCAGGTTTATTGCCACCCCGTTTCGAAAACTGACTTCGGCAATCCTTAAAGCCTCTCTTGCTTCCTGAACATTGCTTCTTTGCGATTGGATAATCGAAGCAGATTCTTTCAGGTTTAGGCAGGCCTTACGTACTTCTACCGCAATAGCATCGATTAAATTATCTTTATCGATTTTCGCCTGGGCATAACGGGCCCGGGCAGCATCAACCTTGGCCTTAGTGGAAAAACCTTCGAAAATAGGGATATTTACCGATATACCGGCATTCCAATTCCCTTGTTTCCGGGTAAACATATTGCCCAAATTATCCGAGCGATAAGTCAGCCCGCCGGATAGGTCAATCTGCGGACGATAGCCGGATTTTGCCATTTTAATTTCCCATTTATCAATATCAATTCCTAAAGATTTTAATTGCATTTCCGGCCGCCTTAGGTAGGCCATTTTCAAGAATTCATTTTCATTAATTCCGATAAAAGAATAGGATAACTTTTCTTTTATATTAATAGGAAAATCAACTTTACGGCCCAATAATTTGTTTAAATCTGCTTTTAAGGAATCTATCTCGTTTTTGGCTTTTACCAAATTCGGCTCTAAAAGCGAAACCTGGATCCCGCTCTGCAAAAGGTCAAATCTCGAAGCTGTCCCGTTTTTATACATCTGTTTTACATTTTCATAATGGGCAATTGCCTGGTCGAGAGTTTCACGGGAGATCCGCTCATTTTCATAAGCAAGTAATAGCCCGTAGTAAAGCCTTTTGGCATCAAATTCTACATCCATCTTTTTAGCCCGCAGAGTTTCCTTTTGCGCTTCCAGGGAAAGCTCGGCCTTTTTAAGATTAGCCGTGTTGGCGCCGCCGCTATAAACCGATTCACTAAGATAAACTCCGGCCGAATTATCATTCTCGTATCCGGAAAAAATATTTTCGGCCAGCACCTTATCATTACGGGCATATCCGGCCTTAAAGTTTACCTGAGGCAAAAAAGGGCTGATTGCGCCTAAAACATCAGCTTTGGCCACAGAAATTTCAGCTTCCTGCATCTGGATATCTTTGTTATTTTTAAAAGCGATCAGGATTGTATCAGCAAGGGTGAGATTTATATCAAAGGCTGGAGAATTTTGGGAAAAAGAATCCGGACAAATTGTAAAAATCAGCAAAAACACAAAAACCAAAACTTTTTTGCTTCTGCCTGCCAATTCTTACCCCTTTCGTATTTTAATATCTAAAATACATTATAGATAAAATATTTACTATAGCAAGTATTTTAAGGCGAATTTGGCTCTAACGGTTTAACGGTAGAATCTTGGTTTGGGATATTTGAAAGGCTTTTTGCCCTGGGCATGTTTAGACTGTCCATAATTTAACCTGCCTCTGGGCTGTCCATGACTAGGCTGACGAACGCCGGTCTTACCGGATTTTTGTACAGGTTCGCCGAATTTATCCAAGGTAAGTTCCGCATGTTTAGATACCGGAAGCGTTGCTTTGATAAGTTTTTCAATATCACGGACATCATTACCCTGGTCAGGAGTAGCAAAAGAGATAGCATGCCCTTTATGTCCAGCCCGGGCCGTGCGGCCGATACGATGCACGTAATTTTCTGCGTCCTCAGGCAGATCATAATTAAGCACTAACTCTATCCCGGTAACATCGATCCCGCGCGAGGCGATATCTGTTGCCACTAACACCCTGTATTTCCCGGCTTTGAAACCTTCTAAAGCATCCCGGCGCTGAGCTAAAGAGCGGTTAGAATGTATTTCTGAAGCCGAATAACCCATATCCCTGATTGACCTGACAATTTTTTTGGCATTGTGCTTAGTGCGTGAAAATAATAGAACCGTACCGTGGTATTGACCGAGCAATTTCTTTAATAGCTGGGTTTTTGCCTCTTTTTTCACGATGAATAATTCCTGGGTAACCAGCTCGGCAGTAGTTCCCGAAGGAGCTATTTCAACGCTTAAAGGTAATTTCATATATTTAGAAGCTATATTCATAATTTCTTTGGGCATGGTCGCGGAAAATAGCATGGTTTGCCTTTCGCGGGGAAGAAAGCGTAATATTTTTTCTATTTGCGGGGCAAAACCCATATCTAGCATACGGTCGGCTTCATCCAAAACCAGCATTATTACGCTATCAGGCAGAAAATTCCACTGCGACATATGGTCAATTAATCTTCCGGGGGTGGCAATTACTATATGGGGATCCCGGCGTAAAGCCTGCACCTGCGGCGGCATAGGGGCCCCTCCGATAAGACAAGCCGTTCTCATGTTAAAAGCGCGGGCAATCTCCTGGAAAGCCTCATCAATCTGTATGGCCAATTCCCTGGTCGGAGCAAGCACTAATCCAGTACCTTTTTTTTGCACCAATAGTTGTACCATCGGAATGGCAAAAGAATGGGTTTTTCCGGTACCCGTCTGGGCAATACCCACGATATCTTTTCCTTCTAAAGCTAACGGAATTGCTTTTAACTGAATAGGCGTAGGTACTTTAAACTTCATCCGCTCCAAGATGTCAAGGATCTTCGGGGCGATGCCTAAGCCATAAAAATTCGGCTGAGCGGTATTTATAGATGGTTTACTCATCATACTTTAACTAACCTGCTCTTTCCGTCATTGGCTAAAAGACCAAGATGAATATGGCAATAAGCCTCATGGTTGTAAATACTTAAAATATGTTTACAGTGCAGAAATTTACATTTTCTTCCTTTAATCGAAGTCTTTATCTTTTTGATTTGAACACCCCTCTCTTATAAATAAAAAAGGCCGCAAAGGTTAGTTATCCCACTTGGCGGCTTCAAAACCCCTAATCTTCGACCTTTAGTATACCCCTTACGCTGAACTTGTCAATTTAATTAAATGGCTACAGAATTCTCAAGTAAGCTCCTCAATGGGCATGAGAAAAACCTTTATTCCCTCAGCACCTAAGCTTTTTCTAAGCTGCTTAACTGCAGTAATTATCTTTTTACCTTCCATCTCTTCACAGGCAACATACAAAATATTGTTTCTTCCCGGCCAGATGTCCGTACCTAAATGTATCCCGCTTAAAGACCCTCGCCCAAATACTCCGGGAATTTTAGTATAATTTTGGACTGAACAACAGGCCCTAAGAACCTCAGTTACTTCTTCATCTAACGCCTCATTATAAATGATCATCGCCATTTTCATTGTTTAATATCTCCTGATAAAACCTGTTTTCTGTGGAATACCGCATAAAGCGTAGGCACGAATAACAAAGTAACCAGGGTTGAAAAAGTTAACCCCCCGATCATAGTAATCCCTAAAGGCTGCCAGACTTCAGAGCCTTCGCCCCGGGAAAGTGCCAAAGGAAGCAACCCAGCAACAGTAGTTATCGTAGTCATCAGGATCGGCCTTAAACGGTCATGGCCGGCCCGGGTTACCGCATCATACATTGACAACCCTCTTGCCCTAAGCATAATAATGTAACTGATTAAAACGATAGCATTGTTGACGACAATACCCATAAGCATTACTACTCCTAAAAATGTATTAATACTTAAAGTAGTACCGGTAAGTACAAAACCTAAAACTACCCCGATAAAGGTAAAAGGTATGGCAAACATAATGATAAAAGGGTCAAGAAGCGACTCAAACTGGGCTGCCATAACCATATATACCAGAATTATCCCCAGGGCCAACAAAAGTGCCATATCGGCAAAAGCTTTTGCCTGCTCTTCGTAATCGCCTCCGATATTTATCATAATTCCCGCGGGAAGCACCAACTTAGAAACTTCCTTTTTTAAGTCTGCGACTATCTGGCCGGAAGAACGTTTATATGTATTACACTGAACCCTAACCATTCTTTCTCTGTTTTTACGTTCGATCCGGTCCGGGCCGGTAGTCTCTTCTATTTTGGCGATATTACTTAGCTTTATCTGGCTCCTGCTTACCCCCTGTTTACTGGCTAAATTCTCTAATCCAACGAAAGGGGTATTATCCTGGGGAAGCGGAGCGACAATAGATAAGTTTTCAATATCTTCTAATTTAGCCCGCGAAGATTCTTCAAGCCTAACATATACGTCATACATCTCTCCCTTTTCACGGTATTTGGTCGCCGTGCTGCCCTGGATGAAAGATTTAAGGCTTGAGGCAATGGTTGTCATATCCAAACCAAGGCTGGCGGCCTTTTCCCTATCAACATCGATCTTTAACTCCGGACTGTTTGCTTCTCGGGAAATACTAACATCCACAGCTCCAGGTATTTTTTCCATTATTTCTTTGATTTTAAAAGCAAGGACATTGGTATCTTCGAAAGAATGGCCGATTATTTCAATCTCAACAGACTTTCCTCCGCCGCCGGTAATTAAACTGCTCAAGGGATTACCGGTGGAAATATCTATCCTTAATATTCCCGGGATCTGCCTGATTTTACCCCTGATAACTTGGCCCACTTCTTTAACCGAACGCTTCCTCTGATCTTTTGGGATAAGCTTGCCTCCTGCCGTAATGATATGTGTACCGCTTGAGCCTCCCATCAAGCGACCCACCCCAGTAACCTGGCCGACCCTGGCATAATAATATTTTGCTTCCGGAACATTTTTTTCCAGGATATCCTCTATTCTTCTGGCGATCTTATCGGATTCTTCTATCCTCGTTCCGATAGGCAGATGGGCAGTAATCCTTAAATCTCCGCTATCTTCTTCCGGCAGGAATTCGCTGCCGACAAAGGGGATCAAAAGCAAACTAGCTATAAACATAATGATAAAACCGATTAGAATAAGTTTTTTGTGGGAAAGGGAGTAACCCAAAGCCTTAGCGTAAGAACCTTCCCAGCTTTTAAACCAGCGTTCGGAAACAGCATAAAACCTTTCAAAGATTTTTGACTTTTTACGGCCGTTCAAACGCAGCCATTTGGAAGAAAGCATCGGGGTAAAAGTTGTAGCTGTATACAAAGATGCTCCTAAGGTTACGATTATAATCATGGCCAGGCCGCCAAAAATTATTCCGACTACCCCGGGAATAAATAGCATTGGCACAAAAACAACCACAGTAGTAAGTGTTGAGGCGGCTACGGAGAGGAACATTTCACTGGTTCCGAAAATAGCCGACTCCGTAGGCCGGTTGCCTCTTTCCAGCCTCCTGTAGATATTATCTACGATTACAATGGCGTTATCTACGACCATGCCGCTGACTATGGCTAAAGAAGAAAGACTGATAGTATTTATCGTACCTTTACTTAAAAACAGGTAGATAAAAGAGATCATCAGCGAAAAAGGGATGGTTAAGGCAATGATCAAACTCGGAGTAAAGTTCCTGAAGAAAAACCAAGTGACCATGACAACCAAAACTATACCCAGCCAAACGGAAAATTTTAATGAATCCAAAGAATTGATAATGTCCTGGGAGGTATCAAAAATGGTATTAATTTTAACATCGGGAGGCAAGGTTTTTGCTATTTCTTCTATCGTCTTTTTCACCCTGCCTGCGACTTCAACAGAATTTGTCCCGCTTTGTTTCTGGACCATCATCATTATCCCGGGGTTCTTTTTAAAACGCACAAGGCTGGTTATTTCTTTGAAACCATCTTCTATCTTAGCTACATCCTTTAAATAAACCGGCTTGCCGCTGCGTTTTCCTAAGATAATGAGGTTGATCTCTTCCGGACGGGCAAACTCCCCTGGAAGACGAATCAGGTAATCGGTAAGCCCGGTTTTCAGACTGCCTACGGGCTGGGTAATATTCTCCTGCCTTAATTTATTTTCAATATCTAGAATCGAAAAACCATAACCTTCCAATCTTTGCCTGTCGATAAAAATATTTATCTGGCGCTCCAGGCCTCCGCCCTGGATCTGAACAGTGCCTACACCCGGCATTTGCCTTATTGCGTCCCCTATTCTTTTATCCACCAGGTCATAAAGATCAGGATAAGTCTGTTGGGCAGTTATTGCAAAATAGATGATCGGAATATTGGCAGTATTAAACTTAAAAATGAAAGGATTTTCCATTTCATCAGGAATATCAGGCAAGGAACGCTTGGCTAATTCGATGCGGTCACGAACATCGTTAGAAGCTTCATCCAGGTTGGTACCCCAAATAAATTTTAGCCTAACGATGGAGCTGCCTTCCGATGAAGTAGAAGTAATTCTTTCTAAGCCCGGGGTGGTACCTAACTGGTTCTCAAGCTCCTCGGTTACATTGGTTTCCACATCCAAAGAACCTGCTCCGGGATAAGTGGCAATAACCGATATCTGGGGAGGCTCAATCTCAGGCATCATATCAATACCTAGGCGGCTCATTGAATAAAGGGCGATAATGATGATTGCGAAAAAGATCATCAAATTAGTGACTGGCTTTTTTACTCCGAATTCCGGCAGGGTCATTATTTTTCCATCTCCGGCTCAACAGCTGCTCCGTTAGCAAGCATCTGTTGGCCCATAATTACAACCTGGTCCCCTTCTTTTAAACCCTGAGTGACTTCAAAATAGGGGCCTTGACGAATACCCAATTTAATCTTTTTCATTTCTGCTTTTTTGCCTTCAACGGTATATACATAATAATCCGGCTCATGGCCCATAATCGCCTCTTTTAAAATTACGGGAATATTTTTCCTGGCTTCAATTACCAGCTGAACCTTGGCGAACATACCGCTTTTTAAAAGATATTCTTTGTTTTCAACGGTTATCTCTACCGGGGCAGTGCGGGTAGAGAGGTCGATTACCGGACTTACTTTGGTAACTGTTCCTGTAAAATTTTTCTGTGGCCAGCTGTCTACGCTTATCTGAGCTTCCTGGCCGACGGTAACTTTAGGCAGATATTTTTCCGGGATTTCCAGGTTAATCTTGACCTTATCGACACTTACCACCAGGGCAATCGGAGTATCAGAAGCAACATTCTGCCCGATATCAACATAAACCCTGCCTAGAATACCACTTAACGTGCTTTCAACAGGGGCCTTCTCAAACTTTAATCCGACTTCATCGCGGTCAATATAACAGATTGCCTCGCCTTTTTTTATCAAGGCTCCATCTTCTTTAACTTTCTCGATTATTTTTCCGGTTACCTTAGGATAGACCACTGCTTCATCCTGGGCCTTAATGTCTCCGATATAATCCAAAGTATCATGAAGGTCCTGCAGTTTAATTTTATCGACCTTTACAGGGACAACCAGCCCATTAACAGCTACATCCGAGTTTTTGCTGCAGCCGTTTAAAAGTAAAACAACAAAAGTAAATATCAGTACTCTCCTATATGATGCCATGAAAACCTCCCGTAGCCCTGTCAAAGTTAAATTTAGCAATCACATAATCGTAAAGCGCCTGCTTCTGGTTAAATAATGAAACAGTATATTTTAATTGAGCGTCCTGCTTATCTAATGAGCTGATTAATCCTTGGGTAAATTTTTCCTCGGCAGTAGCAAGGTTCTGTTTGTAAAATACAATATCTGCCTGGCTGGCATTTATCTGATCAATCGAGTCCTTTAAAGATAGATATGTATTTTTTACATCAAGGACAATGTCCTCGATTGTTTTAGTTTTACCGATTTGGCTTTTCTTTAAATCAATAATGGCCTGCTCTACCTTGGCCTTGGTCTGCCAGCCGTCAAAGATCGGCCAGGAAAAAGTAACGCCGAATACATTGTAATCATTCCAATTCCTGGTATTAACCGTGGTAGTGACTGCGTGCGAACGTCCGTAATAATCCCAAGAGGCATAAATACTTGGACGGTTGCCTGCTTTATTTATCTCGATATTAGCTTTATCGGCTTTAATTTGAGATTCATACTGTTTTATTTCTGGGCGGTCCTGCATGGCCTTTAAGAAACCTTGATCAAAAGCAACTTCTTTAGGGGTAAAAGTAAATTCCGTAGCCGGAATAATCGAAACATCCTTATCCAAAGATAATAAATTATTCAATAAAGCCTGGGCCGCTTCTTTCTGACTGCGGCTTGATTCGTAAGCCTGCTCTACACTAGACAAGGAAGCCTGAGCCTGTAAAATATCGGTTTCGGAAGCCTGGCCGTTTTTATAACGGGCTTTGACATATTCCAGATGCTCCCGGCTGTTTTCCAGTATCCCTTTATTCAATTCAGTATAATAATTTGTAAGTAATAACGTATAATAAGCCTTGGAAAATGCAAAGATAGTTTCAAGTTTAGTTTTATCCAAAAGCGCCTGCTCGACTTCAAGATTGTAACCATTATATTTTATATTATTAATTACGCTGCCGCCTTGATATAAATATTGCTTTAAAGTGATTTGCGAATTGGTTTGAGAAATATTCTTAGTATATAGTCCTGCTGTATAAAACCAGCTGCCGGTATAAGTAAGCGAGGGGAAAAGCCCGCCCTCGGCTTCGGCTATCTTGAGTTTTGCTTTTTCAACATCCTGGGCCTTTAACAGGATGCTCCGGTTATCTCTTAAACCTATTGCTACCGCTTCACTAAATGTCAAGGTTATTTCTTCGGCAGCCTCGCAAACCTGAATTAGGCCTGGAACATAAGTTATTACCATTAGTGAGGTTAAGAAAAATACGATAAACTGTCTCATTTTTAACTTTCTTCTTTATCTAATATATCTTTTACCTGCATAAGTATGCGCAGATATTCAGCTCGGTCATCTTCTGATACTTGGCTAAAGATCCTGGTGATTAATTGGGTGCGTTGCTGGTTTATCTTCTTTAAAATCTCTGAACCTTTGGAGCTAAGCTTTATAATAATCAACCTACGGTCTTTTTCGTCATACTCCCGCAAAACATATCCCTGTACGACTAAGCGCTGAACAATCCCGGTTGAAGCTGCCGTCGTAACCTTCATTTTTTTAGCTAAATCAGTCATTTTAGACGCCCCCTGGCTGTTTAAAATATCTAGA
>Ga0265297_10006826_pt1 | contig 16258 bp, 21 predicted proteins | sample Munlanlwell13791_FD_192502 | JGI IMG/M metagenome (GOLD analysis project Ga0265297, IMG submission 192502) | Leachate microbial communities from a municipal landfill in Southern Ontario, Canada - Leachate well 137-91 | ecosystem: Engineered > Solid waste > Landfill > Unclassified | place... | reverse complement strand
GGTTTTGGCCGTTTTTGATAGGAATCTTTCTTTTTCATTTCGCGGTCGGCTTTATCCTGTACTACTGCCTGCATTTTATTTTGGATTTAGCGATTTTTAATTCCCCCGTTTTTGACCGCTCGATCGAACTGATCGGCGGAATTTTGTTGATTATATTCGGCCTCTTATTAAAAAAGCGCAATCGCGCGAGAGCAAGAAAAATACTTGACCCCAAGCCCCTTTACACCTTCCTCTTGGGCATCGGCATCACCGCCTCGGCCCTGCCGGCCTCGGCCTCATATTTTGCCGCCTTGGGCATTATTGCCAATGACCGGCTTGGTTTTAGCAATCTCGCCCTTCTGTTGTTTTTATATAACATTATTTTTATTTTGCCCCTTCTTGTCTTGCTCGGCATTTTCTTAATCTTTAGAGAGCGCGCAGAAAAGATATTTGAGAGCATCAGAAATTTCATCCTCCAGCGCTTAAATGCGGTTTTGAAAATAGTATTTATTGGTATCGGACTGCTTCTTATCATTGATGTTGCCCGTTATATTTTAATTGCCGAATAAATAAAAATGTGAAAAACAAGCCAAGGATTGGTTGTGGCTGTTGACTTTTCGTTGGAATTATGTGAGGATATTACTTCATAGTCGCACCTTAAAATAATTTCGGGACAAGCGCAGTGACGGTCAAATTTGTTGGTCTTTAGCGCGCTTGTCCCGAGAGGGACAAAAAGCCTGCATCCACACGCGTGGAGCAGAAAATCCAGAAGGGATGATGGCGATGTCTAAGACATTGATCGCGTCCGAAAGCCCGAGAGGCAGAGAGATCTTGCGCAACATGGCGCTCGGTCTTGATGCCGCTGGCCTCGATGAGGCCGGCCTCCAGAGGATTGTTGAGAGGGCAAGAGAGCTACAGAAGGGGACGACAACCCTCGCCACCGAACTCTCGATCACAGACCGCTACATCGACCAGCAAGTCGCCTCGGCGTGTGCCTACCCGCCCGAGTACCAGGGCGCCAAGGATCTGCACGCGCAGCTCCAGGCGCTGGTCGGCATCCTGCCCGGCCTCGATCCCGAGCCGGCCTTGAGGTGGTACAACGACGTGTACACCAAGCTCGAGGTGCCCGACTGGGTGGAGGGCGTGTTCGCTGTTCCAAGCGAGTTCGCTCTGCAGCGGCTGTTCCATCCCAACATCATCGACCGCGCAGAGGCCTACTGCGCCAGCGTCAACCTGCTCATGGGCAAGCTCGCCAGCTCGAGACCGTCCTACAACTACCGCGACGGCCAGATTGACCAGAGCCATCTGTGGCGCACCGAGCGCACGACCCTGATGCTCGACGCGCTGTGGGAGATGCAGGACAAGCCCGACTTCATCGTCCTGCCGGCGCAACTCGGCATGCGGCATCGCGGCCGCTCCGTCCTCCGGGCACACGAGTGCTTCGTCGCCTCCGAGTTCGGCGGTGGCTCGCTCGAAGGCCTGCCCATTACGCTGACCCACCCCGAGCGGTTCGTCCGCTGGGAGCAGCTCCGCATGGACCTGGCAGGAGACGAATTCTCTTCTGGAGCCGATGGACAGGCCGACGAGGCGCCTTACCTGGACTTCTACGACGGCGAGGTCAAGTTCGACGCCTACTACCATGGCAATGCGTACGAGAACTTCGGCGCGTTGTCGTGCTGGCTTCCCCCGCAGTAGTTGTTCCTCGTTGCTCGGATCTTTGGACCTATATATTGTCCTTTTTCCTTGGTCCTCGGGTCCATTTCCACCGTCAGGTGATCAACCGGGCTACCCCCACCATAGGGTAGCCCGTTTCCGTTATTGCTAAACTATTGACTGTGGTATATATTTCTCTTGAGAGTAGGCTAATGAATACCGGTTAACTTAATCGGTATCGCCGAAATCTCGAATCAAGGAAAGCTGGAGTCTCAAGGTTTTATAACTTTGAGAGCGTGCTAATTTGAGGAGATACTGCTTGCTTCTGCCTCGAGCAGATGTCCACTGGGACTGCTGCCAAATAAATACAGGAAGGAGAGTATAAACTCAATTTCCGCTGAAAAAGGGTGGGCGGAGCAAACTTTCTGAAGCCGATGGACAGGCCGACAAGGCACCTTACCTGAACTTCAACGACGGCAAGGTCAAGTTCAACGCCAACTACCATGACAATGCGAACAAGAACTACGGCGCGTTGTCGTGCTGGCTTCCCCCGAAGTCTCTTCTCAAAAATCTAACCCAGCCACCTATCATTCTACCGATTTCATCGATGCGCTCTTCAAACGAGGCATATGTTTTGATTTCGATCGAACCAACATCCTTTAATAACCTGAAAATTATTCGTATAAAACTAAGCTTGCCTGCTGCAATCTCAAGAGCGGAAAGTTTCTGGCTCTTGTAAAGACGGCTGGCATTGAGCAGTTCTTCAAGTAGCTCTAGCATCAAGCAGTCACACTTTTGAAAAATGGTATAACGATCGGCTTTCGATACTTTGGTCCGCAACTGATGAAAATCTTTGTAAAATTCATAAACTTTCTTAACAACCGGAATTTCAAATTCTTGCATTTTGTCCTTTCAAATGAAAACTTATAATAATCTTTATGACGAAATTGCATCGCTTCCCAACTTATTTTTAGCTTGGGAAGAATTTAGAAAAGGCAAAACTAGCAAAAAGGATATTCTGGAATTTGAGTGGCGACTCGAGGAAAACATAATCAAGCTCTGCCGCGATTTACGCTACCACAGATACAAACATGGTGTCTACATCTCGTTCTATATCACCGACCCGAAACGACGACAAATTCATAAGGCGACTGTACGCGATCGGGTTTTGCATCACGCGATCTTCAGAATATTAAACCCAATATTCGAGCCCTGTTTTATTTCTCATTCGTTTTCATGCCAAGTTGGTAAGGGAACTCATCGGGGAGTTAAAACGCTCGCTAATATTTTAAGAAAAGTTAGCCAAAATAACACAAGCCCTTGCTTTGCTCTGAAATGCGACATCAAGCAATTCTTTGGTTCTGTCGACCACTCGATTTTGCTTAATATTATTAAAAAGAAAATTAAGGACAAAGAGACCTCTTGGCTCCTTGGGGAAATCATAGAAAGTTTTTCACCGCCAAGCCAAATTAAACAAGAAAGTAAGATTTACCTTCGGCAAGAATCTTTATTTGTACCACGATATGGACTGCCGATTGGCAACCTAACCAGCCAGTTATTCGCTAACATTTATCTAAATGAATTTGATTACTATATTAAGCATGATCTCAAAATCAAACATTACCTCCGATATACGGACGATTTTATCATTGTTGATACCAAGAAAGAGAATTTAGTTAAATTATTGCCAAAAATAAGACAATATTTGTCCAAGTGCTTACGGCTCGAGCTTCACCCGAACAAAGTAGAAATCCGGAAGTATTCCCAAGGAATTGATTTTCTCGGCTATGTGATTTTACCTTTTCACTGTAGAGTGAGGACTAAAACCAAGAGACGAACCTTCAAAAAATTAAAGCACAAAGTGGAGGAATACAAGGCCGGGCTGATTCTAAAGTATACACTTGAGCAATCGCTTCACTCTTATATCGGTATTTTAAAACATGCCAATTGTTACAAACTGCAAAACAAACTTAAAAATCAATTCTGGTTTTGGTTGAGTGGATAGTTGCCTATTTAAAATTTATAGGTATATTAAGTGCCAGATACTTTCTCACTATGCAAAACACCCACCTCGAAGAATACCGCGCCCTGCGCGCCGAAATCGCGATCAGGATGAAACTACTTCATCAGCTGATTGCGCTGGGGAGCGTGTTTTGGGTCGTATTTGTCACGATGGGATTTTGGATTTACTTAAATTACGAATCGGTTTTCAATACATATCTTTTAATCATTCCAATCATATTTGCCGGTCTTTTATTTAACTACCAAGACAACCAACGCGCCATGGAGTCAACGGCGCGCTATCTCAATGATGTTTTAGACAAGAAACTAGACGGCCAGCTCGGCTGGGAAAGATTTTTCGCCACGCAAAAAAAGATCTCCCAATATTCCAACGCCAATAAGTTATTCGCTCTGTTAATCCCGTTTCTTGTGCCGATAATTCTTTTAATTTCAGGCAATCTCTCAACCTTTGAAATCTATCTGGCAATGATTGATTTAATAATTCTCCTTGCTCTTTTAACCAATTTTCGTTATAAACTGTATCGAGTTAAATAATGCAAACCGTTATCGCCTTGGTTGGCAAAATTGGCTCCGGAAAAGACGAAGCCGCCACATATCTCTCGAAGAAACTTGGCTGGCCCGTATTTAAAATTTCAGATCCATTAAAGCAAGAGTTGAAGCGTCAAGGCAGAGAGGTGAATCGCGAAAACCTCGCCACTCTTGGCACCACTTGGTCGCGCCAGAAAGGCGATGATTATCTTGTCCGGCTCGCGCTAAAAAAATATCGGGGTAACCTCATCCTCTCCGGTCCCCGCCAGCTCGGACAAATTGAGTATTTAAAAAATCACACCAAACTTATTCTGGTGGCAATTGACGCATCCGACCAAACACGGTTCGAACGCGTCTGCGCCCGAGGCACTGTCAAAGAGGCCCAAGATCTCGATGCTTTTATCAAAGAAGAAATAGAAAACGACGCCTCGGACGGCGCTAATCAGGTTATAGAGTGCATCGCCCAAGCGTCATATCGCGCCACTAACAGCGCCAGCTTAGCTAAACTACACCGAGAGCTTGACAAAATTGTGAAATTAGAAAATCTTTGATACAATTTTATTAACATTAATATCACTTTCGAGGAGGTGAAGCATGGCTGAAGAAACAAAGCCAACTAGTAGTCCGACAAGTGGCAGTAGTAGCGGAGGAAAAAACATCGGGATGGCAGTAATCTGTTATCTCGGAATTTTAGTGTTAATTCCTCTCTTAACCGATGCCAAAAGCGATCCGTTCGTTAAATTCCACATCAAGCAGGGACTTGTTCTGCTTATTACTTCGATCATTGTACAAATCGGATGGGTTATTTATTGGATTCCCATCATCGGGCAAATTATCGCCGGTTTGGTCTATCTAGGAATTTTCATCCTCTGGTTAATGGGCATTATCAACGCCGCTTCCGGCAAAGAAGAGAAATTGCCTGTCATCGGACAGTACGGCGACAAGTTCAATATCTGACCAAATAAAAATTAATTATTTTTCAGAGTAATCGTTAATGCGATAGTCGTTTTTGTTTTTGGTGGCAACTAAAATCCAATCCTTGCCTCCCGCGTCATCGCCATTTAAGAGCCATCTGGTCTCAACGATGATGCGAAAAGTACCGGAGCCGATGTAGTTAATGTCGGTTATTTCATAGTCGTCAAGCGCAGGGCTGGAGGCGCCGGCAAAAGTGCTCTGATCATATTTTTCGAGAAAATCAGCGCTCACATATGGTTTAACCGCCTCAAAATCGCGCTTTAGGCGCGCCTGCATAAAATGATCGGCCAAACTTTGAACTTGCTCGATTTCACTGCCGGTTGAATCCTTGGTTTGGTTTTCCGAGGAACTAACTTGGGTCAACCTGTCTTCTGCCGTCACCGCCTGTTCGGAAACGGGCTCCTTCGCCCCATCTGGTTGCAAATTCTGATAAAGAATATATCCCAGCCCTAAATCGAGCAATAAAAGCAGTACGATCGCCAAAACATAGGGCCACCGCGATGCCTTGGCAGTTCTTTTGGTTATAAATTCAGGTGGAATTATTGTTTTATGCACCATCCAACTCCATTCTATCAAACAAAATATTGATTAATACCTCCTTACCTCTTGTACACCGCGTAGGTGTACGTCTCCGTCTATCCCCGGGATAGAACATTGGTAAAATTTATGCAGATATTTTGTAGTGCAGTAAAACCGTGCCTCTACCGTTGAGACGTCTGGTGGAAATCAGTTTGAGTTTGGTTGGCTTTGTTTCGTCGGCAAATATTTTGATTCCCCGCCCGAGCACGATCGGCTCAATGGTGAGAAAAATTTCATCAATCATTTTATTGTTGAGCATATACTCGTATGTCTTCGCCCCTCCGAGAACCGCCACTTTTTTGAATTTTCCTAAAAGCTGTTTAAGATCTTTTCCTTTGGGGTTGATAAAAGTAATTTCACCCTGCGTTTTTATTGATTTGATGCGGTTAGTTAGTACAAAAGTATTGTTGCGCCTCGGCAGTTTCTCTGTCGCCATAAAAGTATTTTTCCCCATTACAAAAGCGTCACAGGATTTAAGGGATTTTTGCAGGTGCTCCCAATCCTCTCTGCTTGCCCAATTTGGAAGTGTTTTGGAATTAGTGGCGATCACGCCATCAATGCTAGAAACAATATAAGCGAAAAATTTAGGCATTTGATATTTTATTTATTTAGAAATTTTGAGGGGCGGGCCGTTGGCCCGCCCCCGTTGCACCTCCTCCTTGTTTCCCGCCAGATCTCCCGCCCGCGTTTCCCGCGTTTCGGAGAGCCAAAGATCCAAAGGGCCCGAAGGCCCGAGGATCAGAGACCCACAGAATCGCGGGAGACGACCTGGCAGCCAGCGAGCCACGCGAGCGGAACCGCGACCGGATAGGCGAGGACGATCCAGCCGCCGCGGCCCGAGTCCCAGCGGCAGCAGACCGCCCAGACTGGTGACGGGCAGAACAGGTACCACTCGTCCCGCTGGGGCCGATTGCGATCAGCGAGGAACCAGTACATCTGGCCCCAGGTGACCCTGACTACATCCTCGCCGCCGAGGGCGGCGAGGATGTCGCCGATTGTCGATATCCTGCACAACCGGTGGACACGCAGGATGGTCGTGGCGACCGCCGGCTCGGGCTCGGTGCAGGCCCCGACCAGCCTCAAGGCGTTAGGGCCCATCGAGCCGATCGGCACTTCGGCAGTCCTGCGCTTCTCAGGTAGCATTACGACGATGTGGGACGGGACGTCGAACAGCTCAAGGGACGGGACCTCGACAGTCCCGACCAGCTCCAGCAGTTCCCTCTCCGACATCTCCGACACCTCCCTCGCGTACTATGCCCGCCGGCAATTCCCGCGCCTCTATGGCGCAGGGTTTTCTCAAGGTACTTCTTGAGCTCAAAACAGTAGCATAAATTCCAAATATATTCAACTCAATTTTTTCAAATAGCCGTTATTTTACTTCAAATATTTTTATTTTCGCCTTATTTCCCGAGATCAGACGAACATTCGATTTTGATGTATCAAAATAATTAGCTAATACCCTTACAACCGCCTCATTGGCCTTACCCTGCACCGGTAGCTCCTTCACCCAAACGTCAAATTGATTCGGGCTTATTCTTACAACCTTTTCCTCTTTTGCTTTGGGCTTCGCTTTGACAAATATTTTCATCTCGATACTAAAGTTCTCCGTTCCATTCCTTGAAAAAACGGTCAAGAAATATTTTCATAAAATCCGTCCTTTTTGCGGCCATCTTTCGCGCAGTTTTAGTATTCATATTGTCTTTGAGTTTCAAGAGCTTCGCATAAAAATGATGTATCTCCGACGGATCTTGTTCTGACTCGTCAAACTCATTTCTATCAAAAGGAATTTCCGGTAGCCAGATCGGCACATTGTTCGCTCCTCCAAATACAAAGGCCCGAGCAATCCCGATAGCGCCGATTGCGTCTAAATTATCGGCGTCTTGCAAAATTAAGGTTTCTATATCGCTAACGGTTTTACCGTTTTTGCTAAATCCATACTCTTCGTGAAATTCCACACAGTGCAAGACCTTTGATATGGTTTGCTCTGCCACATCGACTTGGGTGAGAATTTTTTTTACCTGTGGCAGGGAATCTTGAGGGGAACAGAATTTGCCAGTATCTTTTTGGATAAGACGATGGATGTCATGCAGAAGTGCCGATAACACAATAACCTCCAAATCGCCACCCTCTTTCTTCTGCAAATGCTCTGCCAGATTCCGCGTCCTCGTTAAATGAGAAAGGTCGTGCCCGCTTGATTCCGAGCAAAAAAGATCCTCTAATTTTTTTATCAACTTTTCTTCTTGTTGGATTTTATTCATAATTTCTCCATTTTGTCAGGAATTGTTTCGAGTTCCACCCTCGAAACTGCTCGGCAGGATATCGCCCTTCAGTAAATTTCTGCTGAAATTTCTTCAGGGCGGGCCTCGGCGCCAGTCGCGCCTGCGCGTCTCAAGTCCTCACGACCACAAATATCGCTTCGCTCTTTGTGGTATGCCTGGGAGGACTTGAACCTCCGACCTTCAGATCCGCAATCTGACGCTCTATCCACTGAGCTACAGGCACATACCCTCACCCTTCCGAGAAATTATAGCAACTAACCACAATTAATTCAATTAAAACATCGATCTATTTATCTACGACCTCATATCTCATAGCGCTTTAGACAATCTCTAACAATGACTATCTCTAGCCCTCCTTCGTTTTCGTGCGAGATGCGCCGGGGTGCCCCCCAACCTTGGCGTAGGCCGGAAGCTCGCGTTCATTTGGCAAAAATCAATCAGTCCAATTTCATTATATCACAAAACATTTCTTGCTTAAAAAATCAATGATATCTTATGTTGCACCCACTTGACAGTATGCAACTAATGTTGTACAATAATTATTGTATGCAACATAAAGAGTTTTATACCACCACCGAGATCGCCAAAATTATCGGCTTGAGCCGCTCGCAGGTTTTTAGAAAGATTCAGAATGGCGAGATTCCCTCCGAGAAAATGGGGCGCTACAACCTCGTCCCCCGCTTTTTTGTCGATGCATTTCTGGGCAGAGTGGCCCAGCAGGACGAAAGGCAAATCGCCCAAGCCGTATCCAAAACCATGGGCGAATACGGCGATGTTATCAAAATGCTCAAGGACACATAATGCAAATCCGGCGCATCGGGCTTAAACATATCGAAATTATCGCCCACCAGCTGGCAGTGGCGACGATGCAATGGGACGAGCCGATTCCCCCTTTTCGCACGCGCTTCCCGCGAGTTTTGGAGAGCTGTATTAATGCGCCCTTTCAAACCTACAGCGGGCGCGACCTCTACCCTACCTTCGAGAAAAAGGCGGCTATTTTGTTTTATTTACTTATTAAAAACCACCCCTTTATTAATGGTAATAAACGCTTGGCCGTAACGACATTATTAGTGTTTTTATTTTTAAATAATCGCTGGCTAAAGGTCCAACCGACCAAACTTTACAACCTCGCGCTCTGGGTTGCCCAATCCGATCCCGACCTGCGCGATGCGGTTTTGGCCGGCCTCAATGATTTTCTGGTAAAGTACAGTAAGACGATTAGGAGTGTTTGATCCTTGATATTTTGTCTGTAACGGGTATAGTGATAGTAATTCGAAGGCGTGGCCGAGTCGGACCTCATCGGCCCGTCCGCCGAGGAGGCGGAGGTCGAATGCATTATGTCTATGTATTAAAAAGCTTGAAGAATAATAAATTGTATACCGGCCTTACCGATAACCTGAAACGGCGTGTGTACGAACATAATCTTAAATCTAGAAAAGGCAATGAATGGACAAAAAGAAACGGACCGTTTAAGCTGGTTTACTACGAAGCTTTCTGCAACAAATATGATGCGATACACGACGAAAAATTCTTTAAGAGTGGTTATGGAAGAGAGGTGTTGCGACAGAAGCTTGAAAAGACGTTAAGATAATAACACGGAGGCGTGGCCGAGTGGTTTAAGGCGATGGTTTGCTAAACCATTGGTGGTGTAAAAGCCGCCACACAGGTTCAAATCCTGTCGCCTCCGCCAATTTTCACTTTTTGTGAAATCGTAAGATGTTGCCTCGCCGCCATCGATAAATCCAGATTAATTATGAAAAATCACACTTTTAGGCAACTTTTAACATTATTAAATTGCCCGAACTGTTTGGGCAATTTAAAAAAGGACCAGCACTCATTGAGGTGTTGTAAATGCCAAAATAAATGGGAAATAAACAACGGCGTGATATGCCTTTTGCATCATAGCCACAAGATAGTCAGGAACGAACTGGACGGTATTGAGCAGTTAGACAGAGAGGGTGGCCTCGATGTTTTCGATAACGAATATAAACAGGCCTATCTTAATCTGCCTAATTTTCCCGACAAGGGTAAGTTTAGTCATGATGAAAATTATTTTTGGGAAGTAGCGATTGGTAAAAAAAATTTTAATAAAGTAAAAAAAAGCATAGGATCGGGGAAAATTGTCCTGGAAATTGGTGCAGATTTGTGTTGGGCGTCATACCAGCTCGCGCGTAAAAATAATTTTGTGATCGCTTTAGATATCAACAGCGCTCATTTACAGAGAGCAAATTACTTAAGTAGGCGCAGCTATTTCACTAAGATCCAGGGCGATATGATTAATTTACCGATTCGAGACGAAAGTATCGATGTTGTTTTGGGTATTGCGTCTATTCACCATTCGTCAAATCTTAATAAAACATTTCGAGAATTCGCTCGGGTTTTAAAATCTGGAGGAAGGTTGATTTTGCTTCGCGAACCGGTTAGAGGCGAAAAAACCGATGAAAAGAATTTTGGTATAAATGAAAAGAAATATGGTATTAACGAACACGCGCCGACATTAAAGCAATGGCAGGAGGCCTTGAAAAAGGCAGGATTTGGTTTTAGCGCAGAGATCGCAAGATTATCATTTTTAACTGGTAAATTTAAGGCCGATAAAGCATTAAGGGTTGTTAAAAGAGCATTTTTAGCTTTACCTCTGGCGGGTAGATACTTGGCAAAACATACAATTACAGATTATAATTTTTATGCAATTAAAGAATAACACTAAGATATACCCGATTCACATATAAACTCGGTGACATTATTCAGCGCGTCCTACATTTGTGCGGGATTTTTGATATTGACATTGAAAAAGAAATTTTGAAAAAAGTCAAGCGCAACAACAAGCGTGAGTGGGATTGGGAGAAGATGAATGAGAAATCAGGTTAATTAGCTCAAACATTCTGCTATAATCAACCAAAGGAGTTTTATGAAAAAATCGGTAAAGATATTTTTAATTGTCATAGGGATAGTTGTAGCAATAATTTTAATATTCTTCGCCCTTATGGGTTATATCCCCGGCCTGTCCGCTCTTTTTGGTGCCACCAAGCCGCGGGATTTGGGCGTGACCTATACTGATGCCGACCAGAAATCAGCTCGAGATAAAGGTCAGGTTGAATGGGAAACTCTATCAGCTAATACTTCCGACGACCAAAGCATTCAATTTACCGGCTCGCACGAGGTTAATAATTCGTGGAATTCTGCTGAAATGACCGCGCTCCTTAACGACCGTCCGTGGAAATATTGGCCAATCAACACGGTGCAAATGCGTATTAACCCCGACGGCACAGCCGAAATGTCAGGGGTGGTAAATTCCTCAAAACTGCGCGGGTATGCCTCGGGTATCGGCGTTCCCGCAGTCGTCGCCGATAGGATTTCTATTTTGCCCGCTCAAGCCGCATTTTATATCAAAGGAACCGGCGCGCTAAGTGAAAACAGCGTTTCCAAGTTTGACATCACCTCGGCGCAATTGGGGCGCTTGTCTATCCCAACCGGAGTATTACTATCCCGCAATTCTTTGGGCGCTAAGACGGCTTTCGCCCAAAACGTGGTCAGCGAGCTGGAAAAATACTCGGGCAAGAAAGCTGCGATTGTGAACTTTATCAATGGACGCCTGTCGTGGATCTCGGGATTTTTTGCCAAAAAAGCTCATGTCTCTGACTCCAAACTCTTTTTTGAGGGAACTCTGCCAGACAAAGAACGGTCGGCCAGATAGTTTGCATCCAAACATTCGCGCGAGATAATCGGGTTGCTTTTTTTGTAAATTAAGCGCTAAATAAGGGCAGGCACGCATCTTGTCGTACCCAAGGAGGCGGGACAAGTGAAAACATTGCTGGCCGTAGCACTTTGCACGGTTGTATCCCTCGCGCTCGCAGTTGCCGACAATGTTGTTGAGCTGTCGCTCGAGTACCGTTTGATGAGCGATAGCGAAGGAATTGTACACCTTAAGTGCGAGCATTGGCCCGCCACGATTGAGGCGTACGTCGCTCCGATCGGCTCGGCGCGCAAGGACGAGGCGAGTATCGTCTTCTCGCTTTCCAACATCCCCGCGACGCACGAGAGGTTGAGGGTCGGGTTTCTCGTTGAGGCAGACGACCCCGACGACGACTTCCTCCCCCGCCGCCAGAACCGTGACGACCGCGCGTATCTATACGCGCGCTCCGAGTTTCCGTGGGGTACGGCGCGCGTGCTCTACCCGGTGGCTATTTCCAATAACGGCCATTTCTGGTATCCGCGCGTCGAGCTCCGTGACCTCGACTTTCCGCTCTATGAGCGCGAGCCGTGGTCGCTTTCGGCAATAGGCGACATCTCCTACGACTTCGATCCCACTAATAGCTTTCGCTACAACTACGGGGTCCGAGTCAACTGGGACGAAGCGTGGCTCTCCGCCACGCGCGACTATGTCGCTGTTGGGTGGACCATGGCCACCGTGCCCTGGTCACCCTGAACGGGCGGCCGATCTCACGATCGACCGCCCTCTAGTTTTTCCCCTCCTATACCAAAAAGACAAAAATAGTTCTCTTGAAGGAACTCGCGCAGGTCAAATTGCTTGGTCCCCCGATGTTTTCATCGGGGGAATTTGACCGAGCGGGTAGGCCGCGCGCTCCGCTGGAGAGCGCGACGAGCCGGTCCTGAAGGAGAAGCTATTTTTTGTCTTTACTCTTCCCAAACACCACATGCGGGTAATAGTTAAACCCGCGCTCGCGCGAAAAGAGCATTTTTTCTAAAAAATCATAACGGCAGTATTTTTTTCTCAAGCGCCCGTAAGGCAAAACGCCGACCGACCGGCGATAACTGTTAATATATTCTAGATAGCGGTAAAACCGCGGCAGGGGTTCAAGCATGATCGCCTCGATAAAAAATCCCGATTTTTGGAGCGTCGCGAGCATTGTCTGAAGATCTTTTTTTGGTGAAAGATGGGGGTGGATCTCGATAATCAAGGTCAATTTTTCACTCTCGCGAAGGAGCTTTTTCGCCCCGCTGATAATCTGCGCCTCATAGCCCTCGACATCCATGCGCACGAGATTAAGCGGTCGATTTATATTTTTGTAAATACAATCGAGCGAAACCGCCTCAACCCTGACTCGGTCAAAATATCGATAGCCGATCCGGTCGTTAAAGCTCGACCAGTTGCGCTTGGGATAAAGATAAAAGTCCTTGGCGCCACGCTCTCGGGCAACCGCCCGATCCGACAAAACTACATTGACCGCGTTATTCATTAGAACATTGCTTTGTAAAACCAAAAAGTTGCCGCGGTCGGGCTCAAAAGCGTAAATAGTTCCTTCCCTAGCTCGTCTCGCTTCTAGCAAAGTGTAATAGCCAAGATTCGCCCCGATATCGATGCAGTTGAAATTTTTCCCGACCGTTTTTTGCACATACTTTGTCACAAATTTTTCCCGAACACCAAAGACAGCCAGCTCGCGGGAGATGCCCCGATCACCTGATAAAGTGAGCATTTTAGAGCCGTTAATAACGATTGTTTTCGAGTGGGCAAATACTCTCTGCACTCTCCAAGTATAGTAGCACGCCACCTCCACGACAGCGGACGTTCCAATCAAAATTAAAACCCCGAGCATTTTGATAAAAACCCTCATCTCCCCCCGCTGGAGCGCTTCAAACCCTTTTTGGATTAGCCATATTTTCATTGGTCAGGTTAATATAACACAGTTTCCCCCCTTCACAAACCGAGTTGGTTCGGATATAAAGAAATTGCATTAAAATGAAAAATAACAACTGTATCTTTTGCCAAATCGCCCAAAAGAAAATTCCGGCCGAAATTATTTATGAAGACAAAAATGTGCTGGCATTTCTCGATATCAATCCGGTTTCGCCCGGCCACACTTTAATTGTTTCTAAAAAGCACTACCGCGATTTCGCTAGCACGCCTGATAAGACCGCCGGCCATATCTTGAAAGTCGCCCGAAAAATCGCGCCGAAGATTTTAAAGGCGGTCAAAGCGACGGACTATAATTTAATTACCAATAACGGCGTTTTGGCGGGACAGTCCGTCGGGCACCTGCACTTTCACCTCATTCCGCGTGGGAAAAATCTTCCAAGGCCAAGTTGGGAAACCATTAAATATCAAAACGGGGAAATTGCGCAAATCGCCAAACGCATTAAAAAATGAGTATAATTGGCATTCTGTTGGGATATTTGATCGGGTCTTTATCGCCCGCCTACTTTTTGGCGCGACTTCTCAAAAAAACTGACATTAGAAAACTCGGCGACGGCAACGCCGGCGCCACCAATGTTTACAAAACTCTCGGGACTATTCCGGCAGTTGTGACAGCTCTGTTTGACCTCGGCAAGGGCCTGCTGGTTTTGTATCTTTGTTCGCTTTTTCATTTGCCGGCGCTTGTTTGCTACGCTGGCGCCTATGCGGCAGTGCTCGGGCATATGTACCCTTTTTATCTTGGTTTTCGCGGCGGTCAGGGCGCCGCGACCGCGACCGGACTCATTTTTTATTTTCTCTACATATTCATCTTTCGCGAAAATTTTCCTGTAAGCTCGCTTGTCGTTCTGGGCGCGACGCTCTTGGCCGTCTTCGCCATAACGCGCAAAAAGGAATTTCTCGCGCTTGTCACAATGCCTGTTTTAGCCGCACTGGTTTTAAAAAATCTGGGCTATAGCGTTGACACCATTGCTTTCACGGTCATTCTTACCCATATTTTTATAGTTAATATTTACAACGGGATCCACAAAAAATTATTTGCCCTCAAGGAATCGACCCGCGCAAAAGCGCTCGTCTGGCGCACCTTCCTGCGCCCTTTGGCATCCGTTTTTCCCATAACTTATTTTTATCTCACGCGCACACAAGAGCTGTGGTTTCTCGGAATTGTGGCGGGTATTTTCACTGTCTTCGACCTCGTCCGACTCATCAACCGAAAATTAAATGTATTTTCGCGCGATAAAAAAATCCTTAAAGTGGGCGAGGAAAAACGCTTTTCCTCGATGAGTTTGTTTTTACTTGCATCGTTTGCGACTATTCTTATTTTCCCCATCGAGATTGCGATACCGGCATTATTTTTCCTTGTCTTTGGCGATTTATTTGCCAAGTTTTTCGGACTCGAGTATGGCCAAATCAAATTGGTGGGAGAAAAAACTTTCGAAGGAAGCTTGGGGCACTTGGTCGCCTGTCTAATTATCTGCCACATTATTGCCCCATATTTTTCCATTCCCATTGAAACACTCTATGCTGGTGCGGCAGTGGCGACTGTCGTAGAGGCCTTGCCACTTGGGATCAACGACAATTTCACCGTGCCTCTGCTATCCGCGACAACAATGTGGGGGATTGCGAATTATTTATAATTTACTGTCATCAAAATCAATTTCTGCTAAAATATAATAAATGCCTACAAAAAAGAAAGTTGCTCCAAAAAAAATAGTGCGCAAAACCGTAAAAAAAACACGAGGTAAAGCCGTCGAACAAGCGCCAGAAAGTGTTTTGAAATGGAAAGCGCCCGATTATTACGCCAACCAAAAAGGTCCAATTTGGTCACTGCTGGTCGGTGTAGTGGCTATTTTGCTGTCGGTACTGTTAATTTATACTGGCAATTACCTGACCGTTATCATCGTGGTATTGGCAGTCATAGTCGCTTTTCAGATTGCTCATGAGAGGCCAGAAGCGGTCGAGTTCGCCATTGATGAGAGCGGCGTGATTGCGCGTAATCAATATTACCCATTCGCTGAACTTGAGTCGTTCTGGGTGGTAAAGCACGGCGAGAGAAAATATATTTTATATCTTGAAACCGCGAGCCGCTGGAAGGGCCCTTTAACCATTCCGCTGGGCCAGCAACCGGTGGCGGAAGTTAAGGCCTTTTTATTGGGGCATCTGCCGGAAGAATTTAACTATGGGGAGATGTTTGCGGATAAGTTGATCCGGATTTTTAAGTTGTAAGTAAATGGTTAGAAGTATGTAGTATGTAGTGTGTAGTTAGCAGATATTCAGATGCAGAGATTGCAAAACCCCTTTTGGGGGTGTTTTATTTTGAAAATTGGAAATTAAAAATTGTTAATGTGAGGTGGCGGAGGCGCGCGAAGCGCCCCCGCCACCGGAATGTCAGTCGAACAGCCCCTCATCTGATACTTCGATGATTTGGGGCAAGGCGCGCTCCCCGCGACGGGGAGCGCGGATCGGGGTGTAATTGCAAAAAATAGGGTCTGTTTTGGCTTATTTTGACAAGATTTCATCAATCATTTTGCGTTTTATTTTGTAGTTTAGTCCTCTGTGTATTTTGATTAGTTCTTTGAGATGAGAGAAGCAA
>Ga0265297_10006825_pt1 | contig 16259 bp, 9 predicted proteins | sample Munlanlwell13791_FD_192502 | JGI IMG/M metagenome (GOLD analysis project Ga0265297, IMG submission 192502) | Leachate microbial communities from a municipal landfill in Southern Ontario, Canada - Leachate well 137-91 | ecosystem: Engineered > Solid waste > Landfill > Unclassified | place... | reverse complement strand
CGGACATACCCTCAATTTATGCGGACATTTTATGTCCGCATTTGTGTCCGGATTTGTCCGGATTCGTGTCCGCATATGTCCACATAAATTATGCGGACATTATGTGGACATTTTGCGGACATCGCTGTTTCTAAACTTTAAATAATCATTGATAACCTTATCATAACTTTCGCCAAGATCCATATTTAATGCCCCATTTGGCTCAATCCAAAGATATTCACTGAGTTCGTCTTTCTCCAGCGTAATGTCGTTCTCGTCGGTTATACAAAGAATAGCAAAATAAATAAAATGAGCCGGGCGATAAAAATCATTGGAGTTTATTAGTTCGCCAAAGGATATGATGCCTTGAGATTTAAGGTTGTTTAATCCTGTTTCTTCTTTTGCTTCTCTTAACAGTCCATTTTCAATGGATTCTCCCGGTTCAATGTGTCCGCCAGGCAGTGTCCATTTATTATTCCACTTTGGCGATTTTGTAAGTAAAATTTTGCCCTCCTTGTTTTCAATGACAATAGAGCCAACTAGTTCTATTTCCTTTATTTCGCTATTTTTTTCAATATTTTCCATTGTATTTTGTGTGATAATTTGTTCCGCCGGCTGGCGGATTGGGGGCAAATTTTATATATCCTGATAATTCCTTGGCCCAACTACAAACTACAAATTACTAACTACTGGTATAATTTTACGAAGTAAAATTTACTGTGGACCCGAGGAGAATTGAACTCCTAACGCTACTATGCGAAAGTAGTATTATACCGTTTAACTACGGGCCCGTGGCTAATTTTCGTTTCACTCAAATTAGCAGTACTTTGTAATTAGTATTTTGAAGTTTGCGCTTGGAGGCCGCCTCTGGCGGCTTTTATCTAGAAAATTAGACACTCCTAAGTACCAATTACTCACACAAAGTACAAAAATTAAAAAGAAGGTAAATTACACACCCCAAGTACATATAAAGAGGGGATTGGTTAACCGAATTAAGATACCCAATACTTTTCCTTTGTCATTTCGTCTTTTTTGACCTCTGTTTTGTTGATTGATTGCTTGGCTTTTAGCGCCAATTCTTTCAGTGTTTGCTCATTCATTTGCCCGAGTTCTTTAATCTTGTCTGTTAAATATTTTTTAGTGTTTTGCTTGGGTTCTTTCAATACTTCTTCTAGCAAAATATCAAGTATTTGTCCAATTTTCGGTCCCGGCTCAATCTTTAACAATTTCATTATGTCTTCACCATTCGCTTTGAGCATCTTTACCGAGATCGGGTCTTGCGAAACCTTGTCGATCATATACTTCAGATGCCTCAGCTTATATGGTTCCGCCTTGGGGCACCCCGATCCAATGCGATCCGCCATTCTTATTTTAAGCAGATCCTCAATATTTTCCTGACCGACATTCCTTAATAATCTTCGTATTGAGGATTCGCCAACTTCGTCGATATTGTAATAAAACAAATGATATCTGACCAGTTTTAATATCTTGTCCGCGTCTTTTTTGGGGAAGCGCAAGCGGGTCAAAATCTTGTCCGCCATCCTCGCGCTGACTATTTCGTGGTTGTAGAACGTAGCATCCTTGCCGGTTCCGTGTTTTGTCCTAGGTTTACCAATATCGTGCAACAAGGCGGCAACGCGAATATGCGTATTAAATCCTTTTTGTGCCGCGTAATTAAGGCACTCGACATTATGTGTGTAGCAATCATAGACATGATGCTTGTTTTGCATAACGCCGTAGCCTTCTTCCAACTCCGGTATTATGTGCTTTAATAAGCCCGTTAGCCTTAAAAATTCAATGCCGTTGGCCGCGTTTTTGCTGTTTATTATTTTAATAAATTCGTCGCGAATCCTTTCAAAGGATATTTTTTTAAGTAAAGCGCTATTCGCGATAATAGCCTCCATGGTTTCGGGCTCAATGGTCCAGCCCTGACCCAAGGTTGTCTTAAATCTGATGGCACGCATCATTCTTAGGGCGTCTTCGCCAAATCTCTCGTTCGGATTTCCGACGGCGCGGATAATTTTGTCGCGCAAATCGTCTTGTCCGTTGAACAGATCCACAATCTCCATTTCCTTCTTTCCGGCAATGGGGGATAGGGCGATCGCGTTAATGGTAAAGTCTCTTCTTTTCAAGTCTTCGTCAATGGTTTTTGACCATTCTACTTTATCAGGATGGCGCGCGTCCGAATAAGAACTTTCCGAACGATAAGTGGTAATTTCGATGATCTCATATTCGGGTTCAGCCTTTTTGCTCTTGGGGAAGGCCACGCCTACTGTGCCGAATATGTTTTCGTAAAATGTTTTAATGCCCGCGGAGCCGAAAACTTGTTCAATGTTTTCCGGGAAGGCATTCGTGGCAATGTCCCAATCCGACGGCTCAATCTGGAGTAAATAATCCCGGGTACACCCGCCCACAATATATGCCTCAAACCCTTTTTCGCGCAATCTTTCAATGCAAAAAATAACATTTTTCGGTATGTTGATCGCGCCCGGTTTAGGCCCGCTTGCCGCTTTTTTTCTTGGCTCGGGTTTCGCATTTTCAGTTTGCTTTTCTTTTGCCATTAATTTGTATTTTATATTAAAATGCGGTACTTGACAACCGGGGGTATTCTGTTAAAATGAACACAAGAAATGAATTTTTGATTGTCGGATTGGTTCCGGCTTTTTTGTTAAAGCCGTAAGCAAAACCAGTCTACCTATATATACGGGATAGAATTAAGAAGCAAGAAGCAAGAATTAAGAAGAAAACCCCCCAAGAAAATATTTTTAAAAGAGCGGCCGAAGGCAGCACCCGAATTCTTTATTTTTGATTCTTGATTCTTCAACCAAAAAATAATTTTCGTGAATAAGGTAAATATATTCAATAAAAAATATAATTAAAGTAATAGAATAAATATGGATTTTCAGTCATTTTTATCGGCATTAAGCCAGATAACGGAAGAAAAAGGATTATCGCAAGAAAAAGTTTTAGAGACAGTGGAGCATGCCTTGGCTTCGGCATACAAAAAGGAATACGGCAAAAAAGGACAATTGATCAAAGCCAAGATCGATTCCAAGAGCGGAAAAGTTAATTTTTGGAGGACCAAAACCGTAGTGGACGATACAATGGTATATATTCCCGAAAACTTTGGCGCAACGGATGAGGAAGAGGAAGAAGAACCGAAACAGCAATTTTCTTTTGACATCAAAGACAGTTACAGGCCAACGGAAACAGAGATGAATACGGAAGACGCGACACCCCTGGAAGAGGGAGTGCAAAAAAGAGTAAGGTATAATCCGGAAAGGCATATCTTGATCGAAGAATCCGAGAAAGAACATCCGGAATTGAAAGTGGGGGACGAGTTGATCATTCCCATAGAACAAAAAGAAGACTTCGGCCGCATTGCCGCGCAAACCGCGAAGCAAGTGATCTTGCAAAAAATAAGGGAAGCGGAAAAAGAAGCGGTTTTGGAAGAATATAAATCAAAAGAAGGCGAGATCGTGTCGGGTATTGTCCAGAGAATCGAGGGTCCGAATATTTATTTTGATATCGGCAAGAGTCTGGGTGTGTTGCCGAAAGAAGAGCAGATCAGAGGCGAGTTTTACAAAGAAGGCCAAAGATTAAAGCTGTATGTTTTAAAGGTGGACACAACTCCCAAGGGGCCGATCATACTATTATCCAGAATTTATCCGAAATTGATCTCAAAGCTTTTTGAGCTTGAAGTGCCGGAGATCGCGAGCAATCAGGTTGAGATAAAATCAATCGCGAGAGAGCCGGGTTCGAGAACTAAGATCGCGGCCGCTTCGCTCGTGGAGGGTGTTGATCCGATCGGCGCGATGGTGGGGCAGAGGGGAGTGAGAGTTTCCGCGGTAATATCCGAGCTTGGCGGAGAAAAGATAGATATCATTGAATATTCCGATGATCCGGCGAGATTTATTACAAACGCTCTGTCTCCGGCGAAAGTGATTGACGTAAAAGTATTGCCAAGAAACACCGCCATGGTCATTGTTCCATCGGATCAGTTGTCTTTGGCTATCGGCAAGGATGGGCAAAATGTAAGACTGGCGGCCAAATTAACAGGTTGGAAAATTGACGTAAAGAGCGATCAAGAACCGATAGAGCACACCAATGTTTCCGAGAAAGAAGATGTTCCAGAAGAAGCGGAAGAAGGAGAGAAAAAGAAGAAGACAACAAAAAAGACGAAGACCAAAAAGGCGAAGGCCGCGGAAGAAGAGGCGAGCGAAGAAGACTCATCGGAAGAAAAGGGAGAATAAAATAAATTATTAAGATATAAAATGAAATACGAAATAAAAGAATTGCCCGGGTCAAAATTAAAGATTGAGGTTGAATTGACTCCCGACGAATTCGAAGTTTTTTATAAGCAAGGGTTGAACGGTTTGGCGTCGGAAGCGGAAATGCCCGGTTTTCGCAAAGGTAAGGTGCCCGCGGGAATGGTGGAAGAAAAACTAAAGCCTGAGGCATTGCTCTCCGAAGCTTCGGAATTGGCTATTCGCGACACCTGGATTAAAATTTTAAAAGAAAGCAAGATAGAAGCGATCTCCCAGCCGAACGTTGAGATTACAAAAGTGGCCAAAGGAAATCCGTTTATTTTTTCCCTTGAAGTAGATATTTTACCGAAAGTGGAGTTACCGGATATTAGAAAGATCGCGGCGGAAGTAAAGGCTGAAGAAGTAAAAGTGGATGACAAAGAAGTGGAAGACACGCTTAATTGGCTGCGCCAATCAAGGGCAAAATTATCCCAAAAAGAAGGTGCGGCGCAATCCGGTGATCTGGTGGAATTTGTTTTTAAATTTTTGGATGGTCCTATGGATCTGCCGAAGACGGAGCAAAAAGACGGATTTATAATCGGCAAGGGACACTATATTGAGGGTTTGGAAGAGGCGTTATTGGGCATCAAGGCAGAAGAAGAAAAAGAATTTGAAGGGCAGATTGCGCTCGGAACCAAAGGAGAGAAAAAAGAAAAGATCAAAGCGTGGGTCAAGGCCGAGTCAGTGAAAAAAGTAGAGCTTCCGGAATTAACGGACGATTGGGCGAAAACATTGGGTGCTTTTGAAAATATGGAAGCCTTGAAAGCGGATATTAGAAAAGGGATAAAAGACGAAAAAGAAGCGGCGAGCTCGGAAAAAAAGCGGGCGGAAATATTGGAAAAGATCTCAGCCAAAACCAAAGTGGACGTGCCGGAAATTCTAATTGAAAGAGAAGAACACGCCTTGTTCGATAACTTAAAAAACAGGGTCAGTGTGGAATTGAAGATTCCTTTTGAAGAATATTTGGCAAAGGTGGCGAAGACCGAAGAGCAAGTGAAAAAAGATTTTGGGAAGATCGCTGAGCAAAGGGTAAAAGTATTTTTGGTCTTGAATCAAATAGAAAAAGAGGAGAAGATCGTCGCTGAAGAAGCCGAGGTTATGGCGAAAATAGGAGAGATGGTGGTGCAATATCCTGATCCGATCAAGGCGAGGCAAGAAATGGAAAACGGGCAAACGAGATTATATATAGAAGACGAGATTAAGCGCGAAAAGATTTTCAAACTGCTGGGTTGCTAGCATCCCAACAGAAGTAAGAAGTAAGAATCAAGAAGTAAGAATTCTTAAAAAGGAAATAGCCTAATAAAAAGCGGCGAAGCCAGTTACCAAATTCTTAATTTTTTATTCACGATTTTTATTTTTATTAGATTATTAATTAGTAATGGATCGATTAAAGAAATTGGATTGAAGAAATAATATTCTTGATTCCTGATTCTTTATTCATGATTCTAATAATATGGCTTTAATACCTACGGTAATAGAAAAATCGCAGTCCGGAGAAAGAGCCTACGACATCTACTCCAGATTGTTGAAAGACAGGATCATACTTTTGGCCGGAGTGGTGGATGACTACACCGCCAACTCGGTGGTGGCGCAGCTGCTTTTCCTCGCGTCAAAAGATCCGAAAAGAGATATCCAATTATACATAAACAGTCCCGGTGGTTCGGTTACAGCCGGTTTGGCGATCTATGACACGATGCAATATATTCAGCCTGACGTGTCCACGGTTTCCATCGGTCTATCCGCTTCAATGGGAGCGATGATCTTGGCGGCCGGAGCGAAAGGCAAGAGATACGCTTTGCCGAATTCGGAAATTTTGCTTCACCAGGTAATGGGAGGAGTAAAAGGACAGGCTTCGGAAATTGAGATAACCGCGAAGCAAATATTGAAGATTAAAGAGAGTATGAACAAGATCCTGGCAAGGCACACAGGCCAGCCCTTGGCAAAGATCGCCAAGGACACGGACAGAGATTTTTATTTATCCGCCTCTGAGGCTAAAGAATACGGAGTGATCGACGAAGTTCTTGTTCCGAAAAAATAGAATTTAATGATAAAAACCCCGGCTAAAGGTTCGGGGTTTTTTGATTGACAAACGGTTTTTATAGTTAGATAATTGTATTAATAAATAAATAAAAAGCAATTAATCGCTCATCTTTTTAAAAGCGGGTTTCACCCCCCACCTTTTATAAAAAGATGGGGACAAGTATATGAATTTTAAAGATATTAAAATGACTCTCCTTTGTTCGTTGATATGTTTGATCGGTTTTTTGCCGACCAATAATATTTTCGCTTCCGGGTGCGGAGCCAGCCCATCAACCTGTCTTTGTAAAGACAATTCGTATACCGTGCACTGGCTTGGTTCTTGGATGACCGAGACCGGATGGATTTGGGAGTGGAGTTGCGCGAAATACGATCCTCTGACTTTCGTTGAATCAAATGATCTGTGTATCGTTCATCAAGATCCCGGAGCCGGAGGTATCCAGGCTACCTGTCCCAACCCGGGCGGAGGAATAGACGGCGCTTGCGGTTCCGCGAACGGCACCACGGTCGCGACAAAACCGACAACGAATTTGTGTTCCGCCGGTACCGCGTCAATAGTGAATGGATCCGGTCCTTGGACGTGGGTTTGTAATGGTAGTGGTGGCGGGACGAACGCGACTTGTAGCGCGAATAAAACCGCTCCGGCAGTAAACGGCGCTTGCGGTTCATCAAACAAGCAATATTATTATACTAAGCCAACGACGAATTTGTGCAACACGGGAACTCCGGGATCAGTACTTGCTTCCGGATCGAATTCTTGGTTGTGGCAATGCAATGGCAGTAATGGCGGTTCGAATATGGGCTGTTTTGCTTATCAAAAAATTAATGGCAATTGCGGGTCCGCTAATGGAAGTAGTGTGCCCACAAAACCGACAACAAATCTTTGCCTTGCCGGTACCGCTTCTTCGGTCAATGGTTCCGGTCCGTGGACTTGGACCTGTAATGGAATTAACAATGGCACGAGTGTGAGTTGTTCTGCGAACAAATCAACACCTGTCGTGAATGGTAATTGCGGTTCCGCGGACGGCAGCACTGTCTCAGCTAAACCGACAACGAATTTATGTTCTGCCGGTAGCGCGTCAACAGTCAATGGTTCGGGTCCGTGGACCTGGATCTGTGCCGGTAGTGGTGGCGGATCAACCGATTCTTGTTCAGCGAATAAATCAGCGCCACCCGTAGTTATAAACGGCGCTTGCGGCTCATCTCATACGCAAATATATTATACAAAGCCGACAACAAATCTTTGTAATGCCGGAATCGCGGGCACTGTGCTTATTTCCGGATCAAATTCTTGGTTATGGCCGTGTAATGGAATTAATGGCGGCGCTACGGCCGGGTGTTATGCTTATGAGCGAGTTGATGCCTTTTGTGGGTCCGCAAATGGTAGTACGGTATCCACAAAACCAACCATAAATCTTTGTAGTGCGGGTAGCGCTTCAGCAGTCAATGGTTCCGGTCCTTGGACTTGGACGTGCAATGGAATTAATGGCGGAACGAATAAAAGTTGTTCCGCGAACAAAACAGCGGCAACTCCAACTCAGACTCCCGGAGATTGCGGATCTTCCGATGGAAAATCTTTTTCTTCGAAACCATCAACAAATCTTTGCGACTATTCAAGTGTCGCGCCTATTGTTAGCGGCACGGGCCCATGGACCTGGGTTTGTTATGGGGCGGATGGGGGAGTGAACCGATCTTGCTCGGCCAATAAATCAATTTCAGCCGTGGACGGGTTTTGCGGTTCCGCTGATGGGAGTATTACTACGACAAAACCAACGACGAATCTTTGCAACGCGGGAAGTTCAACCTCGGTGAATGGTTCCGGTCCGTGGACTTGGACCTGTGTCGGTAGTGGCGGCGGATCAACCGATTCTTGTTCAGCCAATAAGCCGGCGTTGACTTGCGGCACTGCCCATCATAGAGTTTCCGCGACAATCCCAACTACAAATCTCTGCAACGAAACCGTAACGCCCTCGCCGGTCATATCGGGTAGCGGCTCGGCTGCCGACCCCTGGGAGTGGATGTGCGGCGCGAATGAATGCGCGACGGCAAAAGTTAATTTACCCGGATGGATTGAAGGTAATCCGTAAAATATTAAAACAGGGGATAACCCCCCTGTTTTTGTTAATTTTTCTAAAAATTATTGACAAACAAATTGAATACAGAGATAATATATGTAAACTTGTCCGATTTGATCGGGCAAAAATAATAACTCATTAATAATAAATTATTTTAGCAAACATATGTGGAATTTTTTTGGTAAAAAGCGCAAAACCTTAATACTTGTTTTTTTTGCAATTCTGATTTTAACAGCTGTTGGATTTTTTTATCCGCAACTAAAATCAAATTTTAATAAAGAACAAGTTTTTGCGGCTGGAGAGAGCTGGCTTACCGGTTGGAGCTACAGGAAACCGATAACTATTACCAATAGCAGTGGCGGAGCCCTTACAGATTATCAGATTAAAGTAGTTGTTGCCTATAATGCACACATACAAACAGACTTTGATGATATCCGTTTTACCGACAGTGGCGGATCAACGGAATTAAGTTATTGGATAGAGTCAAAGACAGACAGTTCTACCGCTACGTTTTGGGTAAAGGTTTCAAGTATACCAACCAGCACTTCCACTATATATGTTTATTATGGCAACGCGGGGGTTTCTACAACTTCCAATGGAGATGATACTTTTGCGTTGTTTGACGATTTTCCAGGAACCTCCCTTGACGGAGCCAAATGGACAAATCTTTTAGGTCGCAGCGTTACTGTTTCGGGTAGCATTTGTACTATCGCAATGGATGCAAGTCCTCCTTCTGGAATTTCAAGTATCGCTACATTTGGGACAGGTTATGCAATGAGGTCCAGAGCAACGCCGCCGTCCTCACCGACCGCTTATGGTTTGGGTTTTGCGTCAGCAACAAAATATGCCAAGGTTTACGGTCCGCTGACCTCTGTTACTTGGAATACCACAACAGAGGTAAAGTCATTTCCTTATGTCGCGGGATATAGAATTTACGAAGTTAGGAGAAATGCATCAACTAATATAAAGTTTTACGCTAATGACGCACTGGTAAGTACTCATACTGTTCAAATTCCCACAGACAGTGAATCGGTTAAGGTGACGCTAGATCAATACAATAGCTCTCTTTTGCTTGATTGGGTTGTTGTCAGAAAAGTTGTTGAAACAGAACCCACCAATAGCTTAGGGACGGAAGAAACTCCCCCTGCTGTAAACGGTTCTTGCGGCACGGCTAAGGGCCACACTTATCTTTACAGCGACACTGATTGGCCTCCATATACTTTGTGTGCAACGGGCACGCCTACTGCAGGACTTACTTTTCCGGTTCCCGGAGGAGGAGCAGTGTGGACATGTTATGGTTCTAACGGGGGAACAAATGATGATACTTGTAGCGCTGTAAGAACATCAACTCCCGTTAACGGCGCTTGTGGTACAGCCGATACCCATGGATATTATCAAACAGCGGACATAGACACTGCTGCGGAGAGATGTAGTGCGGGAACATTCACTTCTTTCACAGACAACGGCTCTTCATGGAGTTGGGGCTGCGGTGGTACTGGCGGGGGGACGACCGCAACTTGCAACGCAAACAAAGTTGCGTGCGGAACTTATCACAATACGGTACGAAGAGACGAACCGGCAACAAACCTCTGCCAATATGGAACTAACACCACGGTAACATTAGCGGGGACGAGTTGGCTGTGGAGTTGCACAAATTCTCCGGGTACAGATGCTGGTTGTTATACTTACAAAACAACTTGTGGATCCGCGAATGGAGCAACGTATTCTTTTCCTCCGACAATAAATCTTTGTGCCACGAACGGAGGAACAGCTTCTTCGGTAACAACCGGCGCCACAACTTACACATGGACGTGTACGGGAAGTGATAGCTTGGCAGTTAATTGTTCGGCCAATAAAGCAGGAGGAGGATGGGTGGCGGAGTGGAATTATAGAAAGCCGGTGACTGTTGCTGATCTAGGTATCGCTATAACAGATTATCAGATTAAGGTCGTTGTACCGTGGAACTCAAATATGCAGGCGGATTTTGACGATATTCGCTTTACTTCAAATGATGGCTCCACTGAACTGAGTTATTGGATGGAATCAAAGACGGACAGTACGACAGCTACATTTTGGGTAAAAGTTTCTAGCGTGCCCGTCGGGGGAACTTCCATATATATGTATTATGGTAATGCTTCTGTTGCCACAACTTCTAACGGGGACAATACTTTTATATTTTTTGACGACTTCCCCGGTTCAAGTCTTGATACGGCAACCAAATGGACAGTTGTTACGAGTACCGGTACCCCTACTGTAAGTGTGTCGAATAGCAAATTGACATTTACTTGCGATTCTACCGATGAGCAGATCAGATATCGCGCGAAATATGGAACAACAAGCCAAGATACAATTACTATGGCAAAGATGTCAGTACAAACCAGTTCAGGTGGTGATTCATCAATAAGATTGCTTTCTGATAATTTGTACGCACACACATTCGGATATAATTCTACTCCGGGCGGGACACTTGTGACTCGTGCTTTCCTTCACGAAGGTGTAGCCTGGGGATCGAATCTTGAGTCGTCTCTTGCGTATAATACGGATTATGTCTTGGAAACTAGATATAACCCAGATGCCGATCTTCTTTATGCCAGGAGAGATTTTGGCTCTTGGGCAAGCTGGGCAAGAACCGTTAATCCCACTACTTTTGTTCCTTATATTGCTGCATATTCCGGTACCAGTTCCGTTATTGCGGGTAGTTACAATTGGGTTGCTGTCCGTAAATATTTTACCACTGATCCGACTACAACTATAGGTACAGAAGAATCTAATAATGGAGTTTGCGGATCAGCTGACGGAAGTAATTTTTCTTCCGCTCCAACAGTAAACCTTTGTAGTGGCGGAACTGCATCTGTTGTTTCCGGTTCGGGACCGTGGACATGGACTTGTACTGGAAATGGTATAACCGATTCTTGTAGCGCCAACAAAATAGGAGGAGGTTGGCTTCCGGGATGGGATTATCGGGAAAGAATAGATATTACTAACACTGGTAGCGCTTTGACCGACTATCAAATAGAAGAAGTTATTCCTTATAATGCCCATATGCAGCCCGACTTCGACGATATCCGATTTACTTCGGGAGATGGTTCCACTGAAATTAATTATTGGCTTGAATTAAAAACAGACAGTACGAGCGCTACTTTTTGGGTAGAGGTTCCAAGCATACCGACCGGTGGCACTTCAATTTATGTCTATTATGGCAATGCCTCCGCGGAGACAACAAGCGATGGGGATGATACTTTTATATTGTTTGATCATTTTTTGGGTAGCACTCTTGACGCCGCAAAGTGGACTAGCAGTAAGTGGGGATCGGCCACTCTTACCATTTCCAGTAGTTTGGCTTCGCTGTATTCTCCGACCGGAAATAGCAATAACCAGTACATTCGTTCAGTACAAACTTTTGACGCACCGGTTGTTTTAGAAACGAGGTACCGGCAAAATGCTACTAGATATTATGGTGAAATCGGTTTCGCGACATCAACCAATCCGACATATCCTTATCTTCCCGGAGGGAATCATACGGAACATATGATAGCTGGAGGGTATAGCCAGCCGTCCAATTTGGTGACGCAAGTTGGGCCCACAAATTATTCTTCGTCGGAGGCAGCATCAACTTTTTATAGGGGTACGTTAAAAATGGCGGGGACATCTCAAGAAGTATTGGTAGATGATGCGGTAAAAGCATCAAGAACGGACACCATGCCTTCAGGGGCATACAAGGTTCATATTGACGAAGTGTCGCCCTGGAATGCCGCTTATCAATTAGATGTGGATTGGGTCGCGGCGCGAAAATATTCTGCCACAGAACCCACTGGCGTTTTTGATTCGGAAGAGTCGATTCCTAATGGCGTTTGTGGCGCGTCAGACGGCCAATCATTTTATTCTTCGCCTTCAACTGATTTATGTAATTCAGGGACAGCTTCGGCTGTGACAGTTAATCAAACAACATTTACATGGACTTGCGCTGGTTCTGGGGGAGGTGAAACCGACAGTTGTTCAGCAAATCAATCCACAAGGGCTCGTCCGTGCGGTACTTATGGAGATATCGATTCAAGTGGAGCTATTAGCGCTTACGACGGATGGTTGGCTTTTCATGATTTGGAAATTTTGCCCCAAAACCTTATTGATGTTAATAATAATGGTTATTCCGATTTCAATGATGTTTTTATAATTGATCAATATATTGATGGAACAGTCGGAACTTTTCCTATTTGTTCGATTGTTAATGGTGATTGCGGCTCATCAAGTGGTACAACAGTGACAAGCGCGCCAACAACAAATCTGTGTACCGCCGGTTCGGCCTCGGCTGTTAGCGGCTCCGGCCCATGGACTTGGACTTGCGACGGCAGCGGCACAAATCACACTGATGACAGTTGTTACGCGAATTTAACCGGCAGTATTATTGACGGACATTGCGGTTCAGCCAACTATTCAACTGTTTCGTGGCCGCCAACAACAAATCTATGTACTGAGGGCACGTCATCCGCGGTTACAACAGATAATGTATTGCATATTTATACATGGGAGTGTGTTGGAGCCAATGGCGGTAAAACCGATGTGGGTGTGGCTAATATGTCGGGTGAAGTTATTAATGGTATTTGCGGTTCGGCTGACGGTACACCTATTTCTGTTATGCCTACAACAAATCTATGCGGCGCGGGAGTGCCCTCCGCTGTTACAGGAACGGGCCCGTGGACCTGGACCTGTAATGACATAGGAGGAGGGACCGATTCCTCTTGTTCGGCAATATTCCGTCCCATACCGAAATGGCAGGAGCTTTCACCCTATTAAACTGAAAAAACGGTGGAATAAGAAAAACCCTTGTATTTACAAGGGTTTTTTGTTATAATCCGCTTAGAAATTAAAATTTCGATATTATTAGTAATTTTTGAATTTTGGTATCTGTTTAAAATAATAAAGAGTTTTTCGGAAAACGAGAATATGGAAGCGAAAAGTATTACATTTTTTCATCTTAATCAATATTTCAATAGTAAAAACGCAATTAAGAAGTGTGTTGATTTGGATTTATTTTAAAACGAGCCGAATTTCAACTTAATATATGATAGAATTATGGATGGTAGTGGGTGCGGCGACAACAGCTCTTATCGTAGGCGCGATCATTGGTTATTATGTGCGTCAGTCTATAGCGAGAAAAAGAGCGGGTACGATTGAAGCGGAGTTGCAAAAAAAGATCGCGTTAACCAAACAAACAGCCGAGGAATTGATGAGCAAGGCGAGAGAGAAGGCCGAAGCGATAGAACAAAAAACTTATGCCGATATCGAAGAGAGACAGAAAGTGATCATTAAGGCGGAGAATCGTATCTTTAAAAAGGAAGAAGAGATCGAGAGCAAGGAAAAAGAAACGACAAAAAAGGAAAAAGAAGTTTTTGACAAGCTGGAAAAATTAAAAGAGATCAAATCGGATCTGGATTCATTAAAAGAAGAATCGATTAAGAAGCTCGAAAATATCGCGGGATTGAACAAAGAGCAAGCCAGGGACGCGCTTTTGGAAAAAGCGGAAAGGGAATACCAGGCGGATTTGCTTGAGCGCGAGAGAAAACTGGCGGAGAGAGGAACCGAGCAGTATGAAAAAAAAGCTAAAGAAATTTTAGCTGTCGCGATTCAGGGATACGCTTTGTCGCAAGCCCAAGAGATCACCACATCTTCCGTTGCCATACCGTCGGACGAGATAAAAGGCAGGATCATCGGAAAAGAGGGGAGGAACATTCGGGCATTTGAAAAAGCGGCGGGAGTGGAATTGATCGTTGACGAGACGCCGGGAATGGTGATCATCTCCAGCTTTAATCCGATAAGGCGCGAGATCGCGAAGATAGCTTTGGAAAAATTGCTTCGTGATGGCAGGATACAGCCGCAAAGGATCGAGCAGGAGATTGAAAAGGCGGAACAGGAAATTAACAAGAAAATAAAAGAAGCGGGCGAGGCTGCGGTGTACGAAACAGGGGTTCTCGATCTGCCGGAAAAGCTGGTGCAAGTATTGGGAAGACTGCAATACAGGACGAGTTATGGGCAAAACGTGCTGAGCCATTCGATAGAAGTCGCGCATTTGGCTTCGGCCATTGCTTCCGAATTGGGGCTGAATGTGGCGCTTTGTAAAAAGGCGGGATTGCTCCACGACATCGGAAAAGCGCTTGACTATAAGATAGAAGGGTCGCATACTGATATCGGAGCGAAGATATTGGAAAAATTTGAAATGGATCCGGCGATAATTACAGCCGTCAGATCACATCATGAAGAATATCCGTATGAAAGCTTGGAAGCGAGGATAGTGCAGACCGCGGACCAGATTTCCGGAGCAAGACCGGGAGCGAGAAAAGATAATTTGGAAAATTATTTGAAAAGATTGGAAGATTTGGAAGACATTGCTTTGTCTTTTGGAGGAATAGAAAAAGCTTACGCGATACAGGGGGGTAGGGAATTACGAGTATTCGTAAAGCCGAAAGAGATCGATGATTTGACCGCGCACAAGCTTGCTCGCGAGATCGCGCAAAAGATACAGCAAGACTTGAAATATCCCGGTGAGATCAAAGTAAATTTGATAAGAGAAATGAGAGTATTGGAAATCGCAAAATAATTAGACAAAAAGGTCGACAAATGCTAACAGCTTATTTGTGGCAAATGACACATCTAAGTTTACAAAATTATGACAAAAGAAGATATGATCGAAGCAATAGTAAAGAGTACTGCTATTGCGAAAAAAGACGCCGCTATGGCGTTGAACACTGTTCTTGATGAAATTACAAAGACATTGGCAAAAGGCGGTGAGGTTGTTTTGACCGGCTTTGGAAGCTTTAAAGTCGGCAAACGTGCCGCTCGAGACGGAAGAAATCCCAAGACAGGAGAAAAGATCAAGATCCCGGCAATGAAAACTCCTAAATTCAAAGCTGGAAAAGGATTGAAAGACGCTGTAAGATAAATTACACGAAAACAAAAGCCACCCAATGGGTGGTTTTTTCGTGCGCGCTACAATCAATTTGCCGTGCAAGTGCTTGCACCGCGAAGCTCGCTTTAGCGAGCGGAGTGGTGGGCCCCCCCGGGGGGGCCACCTTCGGATAAATTTCTGTTGAAATTTTCCTCAGGCCCGGATCGGCGCCGTCGCGCCTCCGCCTTCGATTCCCCCGAAGAGATTACTATTTGTGGACCTGCGGGGAATCGGACCCCGATTAAATCCATGCCATGGATTCGTGATACCATTATACTACAGGCCCATTCAACAATTGAAATTGTATTATAAATAGGGTCATTTTGCAAGTTAATTCGTGTTGTAATTTTTGGTAAAAATTGCTAACATTGTATAATGTCAAAAGGAAAAGAATTATATAATAAAGCAATATTATTAAGAAAAGAGGGGCTTTCATATAATGAGATTAGAGACATAGTCCCGGCGGGACACGGCACTATATGGCGTTGGTGTTCTCATATTAAATTAACCAAAAAGCAAGTAGAACGCTTAAGAGACAAAAAGAGAAATACGAGCCTGATTAAGAATGTAATGGAAAAGGCGCAAAAAGATAAAAGAGATTCCCTGGTTTGGGCCGAAGAAAAACTAAAAGATTCAAAAATTAACAGTAATTTATTAATCAGCGGCGCAATGCTTTATTGGGCTGAAGGGTATAATAGTAATAGTAATCTCAGTGCTATTTTTACAAATACGGATGCTGATATGGTAAAAATAATGATGAGATTCTTTAGAGAGATTATTTTGGTGAAAGACAGTAAAGTTAAAATAATGGTCAGGATAGCCGAAAACGGTAATGTTAAAGAAGCTGAGAAATATTGGTCGGAGGTTACTAATCTTTCTTTAGAAAGATTTCAAAAACCAGAAATACTAAAAGTAAGTTTG
>Ga0265297_10006824_pt1 | contig 16261 bp, 17 predicted proteins | sample Munlanlwell13791_FD_192502 | JGI IMG/M metagenome (GOLD analysis project Ga0265297, IMG submission 192502) | Leachate microbial communities from a municipal landfill in Southern Ontario, Canada - Leachate well 137-91 | ecosystem: Engineered > Solid waste > Landfill > Unclassified | place... | reverse complement strand
GCGCAACTCGCACTTGTAGGTCTGCTTCCGGATTTTCCCGATTTTTTTTATCTGGACCATTCCATCAACGCCCGCTGCACGCGCTCACTGCACCGCCTGTATGAAGCCTTCGCGCACCAGGAAGTTGAGGATCTCTTCCACCCGCGTCTCAGGCACCCTATGGAATTTCGCGAAGTCTGAGATGTTTATCTCGCTCCCGTGCTCTGAAATCCATTCCTGCACTTTCTCCCTGAGCGTCTCGTCGCTGAGAACTTCAAGCTGCTTCACCCTGAGCTGGAGCTCGTCGTTCCTGGTTCTGAGCTCGTAATTCTGGCTCTTGAGCACGCCCATGTCCTGCTGGAGCTTTTTCAGCCGCCTCGAGGCGTCCTCGTAATCCTTCTTCATGTTGTCATAGCTCGTGTAAAGCTTGTTGTAGTCCAGGCTCACGAACTCGTTCAGGTCCTTGAGGGCCGCGTCAACCAGCTGGAACGTTGCCGACGGCTCAACGGAATACGCGGAATTGAGGTAGGTGAGAAGGTTGAGGAAATAGCGGACCATGTCGAGCTTGCGCTTCTTGGGGGCCGATGTCGGGGGTATTGAATAAAGCACCTCCACGTGCTCGGGCTTGAACTTGAAGAGCGCGAACGTGTACGGGTTCTTGGATATGTCCCTACTCTCCACGTACACTGCGCTCACGCAGTCCTTCTCGGCCAGGGTTTCTAGCGAGGAGACAGAGCGGAGCCTGGACTCGAGGTCCTTCATGCTCACTTCGAGCTTCGCAAAGACCTTGAAACCGTCCACGCGGGGGCTTTCCGCGGCTTTTTTCTCTTCTGCCATGGGAATCACGCTATTTGCGGGGCTTCGCTTTCTGCCCGGCTTTGCGCTCGGGCTTTTCCGGGCGCCTCCCTTCAATTCGCGCCGCTTGCTCCTCTTTGGCTTCCTGGCCCGCGTCCTGCCTTATCGCAGGCACATAGCTCAGCACAGGGAACGACGCGATGAGAATTCCGAAGAATATGGATGCGAGGAAAGTGAATACGCTGAACCTGCCCGAGAAAAGCTGGAACGCGTTTATCACGAAGAAGATTATCACCCCGCCGGCTATGAAGAACACCAGGTTCTTTTCGAACTTTTTCCTCCGCTCCGCGTACGTGGGGTGGCATTCCTTGCACACGAAAAGCTCGTTGTTCCGCGCCAGCCCCAGTTTCTTCTTGGCTGCCCGTATGAAGTTTATTATCGCGTCGTCCAGCACCGGATACGCCTCGCCCGCAGGCTCCTTCTCGCACACTATGCAAACCCTGGCCATTGTATCAATCCTCGTCTAGAATTACTTGTGTGATATCCCTGCTGCCCAGGTCCTCCTTCTTGTAGTCCGCTTTCGTGAATATGTTGATTATCGTGCTGTCGTCTATGTTCATGTCCTTCATGAACGTGGCGATGTTGCTCCTCGCGAGGCCGTAGCGCTCCAGGAGAATCACGAAGGATATTATGTCCAGGTGTCTGCTCTTCTGCTCGAACAGCTTGGACAGCTCCTCCACCCTGTCCTCGCCCAGGCCGTACTGCCTGAGCTTTTTCCGCACGTCCTCCTTTGGGAATGAAATACTTTTCGGCATGTTGACATCCCTCTTTTGCTCGTCTGTGAGCACTTTGTCCAGATCCAGGAACAGCTCCTTTATCGGCTCCTCGCCTTCTATCTTATCCATAAGGAAGGTGCTCGGGAACTGCGATGTGGTGTGAAATGCCATGTTGACCGCGGCTTCGCCGACCCCGAACTTGCTTATCTCGCTGCGCATGAAGTTGCTGAAGTTGAGCGTGCCCTGGAGGTAATCCAGGAACTTCTCGAACTTCACCTTCAATATGAAAGTGGTTCCGACGTTGGAGAATATGGACTCGCTTATGTCCGTCGGATTCTGGCTCGCCACTATCAGCCCGAAGTTGTATTTCCTTCCTTCCCTTACTATCATGACCGCGTCGCTGTTGTCCTCCTTCGCGATTTTCCACGCCTCGTCGAGCACTATGATGAGCTTGAGCCCTTTCTCCTTCGCCCACCCGCTCGCGCGCATCTTCTCCTTTATGAACTGCAGCACGGAAAGCGCGCCGAGCGCCCTGAACGTCTCGTCCGGGAGCCCTGAGAGGTCCAAATCCACTAGGCCTGCGCTAGTTATCTCGTCCAGGCTTATCGTGCTCTGCTGAGCGAAGAAATCTTCCCCGGGTTTGGTGAACTGCTTGAGCCTGTAGATTGCATTTTCCAGCTCAGCCGGGAATTCGTAGGTGCCCAGCTTGCTCTGCTCCTCCAGGATTTTGAGCACGTCCTTGAGCGTGGGCGCGAGCAGGTGCTTGCCTATCTCGTCCCTCTGCTCCGTCGAATCCATCTTGAACTTGTTCTTCATGTACGCTTTTTCTATCGCGACTTCGGTGAGGCGCCTCTGCTCAGGATACTGGGCTATGTCAGTGAGAAGCTCGAGGGTGCGCATCACCTGCTTTATCCTGTCATAGGGTTTCATGCCGCCCAAATCCAGGAGGTTCAGGTACGCCCCTTTTCCCAGGGAGATTACCCTGCCCCCTGTCTGCTTCACCCAGTCCTTATATTCCCCTGCCCAGTCAATTATCAGGGCGTTTGAATTCCACACGAAGCTGGCGCGCATGAGGAAGGTCTTGATGAAGTAGGATTTTCCGCTGCCTGTTATCCCAACTGCGCATATGTGCGGGTTGGTCACGTGCTTGTAGGACCAGTAGAACGGGACGTGGAATATGCGCGTCCGTCCTATGTAGATGCTGTCCCCCGGGTCTCCGAAAAGCACCTCCATGGGGGGCTCGGGCGGGTGGACCAGTATGTTCCTCCTGGAAACCTCGTAATTGGAAATCTTGCAGAGGTAAAGCCTGCCCATCTCATATCACCGACTCTTCCAGCTCCTGGCCGGTCGAGGGTATCATCTTTTCCCACTCGAAAGTCTTCAGCATCTCGTTGGCTGAAAGCACCTCGATTTCCACGTTGAGCGCGTTCGCGAGCACCGCCTTGAGCTCGTTGGCCTGGCTGCGCACCACTGCGGTCGCGGATTCCTTGGTTATCCCGATCGCCGTAGTCATCGCGTAGGCTATCGCGCCCATGGGTTTTATCCCCTTGATGAGCTTGTTGAGCTCCGCATCCCATTTCGCGACTTCCCTCTCGTACCGGTCCAGCTTGAGCACGTCCGGTTCGGATTTTTCCCTCTCGCGCGCGAGCCTGAGCTGGGCCTCCGCCTTGCGGGTCTCTATCACCTTCCTCTTCTCGCTCACGTCCTCCACGTAGAGCAAATACGAGATTTTGGTGACGAACTTGAGGTTGGATATGGCGCGCTCGAAAAATTCGTTGTATGCGATGTTCTGCTCCATGTTCTTCTCCGAGGCGCTCTCGAATATCCTTATGCCCAGGAACATGGATGCGTAGTACGACCCGCCTTCGCCTTTCCTCAATATCACGTCCTGGCTCGGCGGAATCTCATATCCCGTATCCGTTATCACGACCGTCTTGGTCCACTGGGTTATGAGCGGCACGAATATGTAGCCGAAGTTGTAGAACAGCACCGCGAGCACTGCACCTGCGGCTGCAAAAACCCCGGCCGCGAGCGCCAGCGGGCCCCCCTGACCAGCCACTGAAAATGAGCCCAGGGCGCAGAGGGCCGCGAGCCCTGCCGAGCCGTAGGAGAATAGCATGGAACGATTCATTGCCATTTTTACACCTGCCTTCCTTATTTTATATGGTAAATCGTCGAACTCATTTTAAAACATATTGATTTGCCGGCGAGAGCCGGACGCATAATAAATAAAGGGGCAGAGCGAAATAGCCTCCATGGAAATTGAAGTTGAGGGGCTGGTCATCAGAACGTACGGAAGGGAAAGCTTCACCTGCGTGCTGCACAACGGCGAGAGCGCCATGGAATTCGCTTCCAGGGACTTCATCCAGCCAGGGGAAAGCGTGCACGCGGTGTGCGAACGCGCAGAGCACGGCAGGACCGCGTGGGTGGCGCGCAAAGTCGAGCGCGTCCCGGACATTTATCCAAAGGTAGAGGCACTGTTGCGCGCTTCTGTGAAACTTAAGGAAAGCGCTCTCCTGGGCGGGCGCGCCGAACCGATGAAGGATGATATCGGAACCGTTGCCAGGAAAATCATGGCCGCCTCGGCGCTCGGCAGGTTCATTTTGGTGAGGTTCCACGGTGACGCGGACGGCATTTCTTCAGCCCTTACGCTGAAAAAATTCCTTAAGGCCGGCTATGCCCAGCAGAATTCAGCGATTTATTCAGTAGGGGACGCGATAAGGGACCTTGAGCGGATGGGCCAGCAGTTCAAGCCGCTCATCATTCTATTGGACTTCGGGAGCGGGGATGACAGCGCCGAGGGGCTCGGGCTTGCCAGAGCTGGAGGAATAGAGCTGGTCGCAATAGACCACCATCCGCCTGGAAGCGCGCAGAACGGATTATTTTCCGCCTGGGCTAACCCGTGGAAATCCGGAATAGAAGACGGTTCCGACTACCCAGCAGGCTATTTGTGCGCAGCCCTTGCGCACATGCTCGGCTCCGAAAGCGCGGGGCTGGAACGCACAGCCTGCGCTGGGGACAAGAGCCCTGTGCTCGAACTCTCGAAAGAGGATAGGGAAAGCGCGCTCGTGCTGGATTTCGCAGCAACCTATTCAGGGGGCGGAAGCGGCACCGAGCTGTTTTCCGAGCTTCTGTCCAATAGGCAATTATTCGATTCCGTGCTGCACCAGGCGAAAACGAAGATGGAGGAGCTGGACCGGACGCTTTCCAAAGCCGTAAAGACAAGAACCGCAGGGGGAGTGCAGATTTGCACTGTTAACCTGGATGGAGTGGCTGAAAAAAGGGAATTCCCCACGAAGGGGAAGATTGTGAGCAGGGTGCTTGAACTGCATACTGATGAAGGGCCGTTGCTGGTGCTCGGATTCGCGAGAAAAGGGCTCATATTCCGGCTCAACGGGGCCGCTGCTTCTAGGGGAATCCGGGGCGACGAAATCGTGAGAAGGATGAAATCCAGCTTCCCGGACTTCGTGGAAAACGGCGGGGGCCATGCCAGGGCCGCGGCGCTCAAGATAAGCGAGGGCTTCGAGAACGCGGCTGTGGATGAAGTCGTGAAAATGATAGGGGGATGGAATGATAAGGGAGCTTGAAAGACGCAGCCTGTCGAAAAGGGCGAGGCTTATATGGGGAGCGAAGGGTATGCTCACCATAGCGGTGCTCGCTGTTCTCCTAAGTTTCGCCTTGTCCCAGACGCCCGGCGCGCTGTCTTACGTGCTGGCTTGCGCACTTGCGGCATTTTTGGGCTATATAGCCTACATAGAACTGAGATTCAGGAATTTTTACTACGCGCTAACGGACAGCGAAGTGGTTATAAGGCACGGGATACTTCGCACCGAAAGCACGGTCATACCTTACGTGAAGATACAGAATATATCCATTTACCGCAGCCTGGCCCAGCGGATACTCGGCTCCGCCGCAATAAAGGTAGAAACCGCTGAGAAGCAGGAAGGGGACCACAACGTCATACCTGCGGTCACGGATTACAAGGCATTGGTGGAGGAGATTCTGGAAAGGAAGGAGAACGCGCTCGGAAAGGGGGGCGCGGAAAGCGTGTAGTGCGTTGCAAATCTTTAAATCAGTTCCTTGCTAAGAATATATAGGGAAGTTTCTTTTTTGGGGTGAAACACTCAGACCTTTTTTCTTTTCTAAAGAAAAAAGGGATATGTGGGGGTTATGGCGTAACCAGGCAGCGCGGCTGGCTCCAGGTCCCGGAAACGGAATAAGAAACCAGCATGTTAGAGTTCAAATCTCTATAACCCCACTTCACAAACCCAAGGGGGAACCAAAATAGCGCCAATAAGAGGTTCCCCCTCAGGTTCCTGTGTTCCTCCCGACTCCCCCTCCAAATGATTACTGGTTTTAAGCATGTTAGAGTTCAAATCTCCGGAAATTGCGATTAGCAATTTACGGTCCGTTTGTCGAGCGCAGGCAAGGCAAAATGGGCGTGTTTATCCCCTGAAAAGCAGCGAGGTTTATAAAGAATGGAAGCGGATTAAAACCATGGCAGATCCGCTAGATGAAAGCGAGATAAGGCACCTGGACCCGAAGGTGCGCATAATCTGGGAAGGGGGCGTGGCGCTTCTGGCCCTCGTAGTCTGGCTCATCCTCTCTTCTTTGGCGCCGGTTTTTTTCACCGAAGGGATTTTAGGCGTCCCGCCTTCGCTCTACGCAGCGCTGTTTCTCGTGATAATGCTTCTGCTGCTCGCGCCGTACGCCGCATGGATGGAGCTGGATTACAGGAATTACAAGTATTACATAAGCGACAAGGAGATAGTCATAAGGAAGGGCGTGCTCCAGACCGAGAGGATTGACATACCCCTGGAAAAAGTGCAGGACGTGCACGTATTGCGCACGCTCCCGGAAAAGATACTGGATTTGGCCACGCTCAAGATAGAAACGGCCGGGACGCGCTCGGGCCATGCGGAAGGCGTGCTTCCCGGGGTGGGAAATTACAAGGTGCTGATAGACGAAATACTGGAAAAAGTCGAGCAGGCGCGGATGACGCACATGAGGAAGCCGGAGGATGAGAAAATCTCGGCCGACGACTTGCTCAGGGAAATCACGGCGCTCAGAGCCGAGATAAAGGAGATGCGGGACGAAAGGTATAAAAATCTCGGAGTGGATAGCACTTCTCCAAGAAAGGCAAAGAGTGCCAAAAATAGCTGATGGTGATTTTTGTGGAACTCACAAAGTACGAGAGAGCTAGGATTATAGGGGCAAGGGCCCTTCAACTCTATTTCGGAGCCCCTCCGCTCGCGTCCGGCATTGAGAACGAAGTGGATTACATAAAGATTGCCGAGAAGGAGCTCGGAGAAGGAGTCATTCCGCTCGTTGTTGTAAGGGAAAATAGCCCTGAATGAGCTCTATTGTCCCGTTTTCCCATTCTTCTTTCAGGAGTACCCGCTCGCTCCGGTCCACCCAAACGGTTTTGTTCGTCTCCCTGAAAAGGTCGCGCTCTGTCACGTTGAATATGAACGCGGCCCTTCCTAGGTACGTTCCGCTCCTGTCGAACCGCACCGACGTGTACTCTACCTCGCTGCCATCTATGCTGTTGAGCACGCTGGAGTTCCAGCTGAGGTTCTCGGAAGCCGCGAGCATCCAGGGCGAGAAAAAGAAAAACCCGTCAGCTAGGCCGGCGTTGTCGGACCCGTCCGTGCCGTCGGAATTTATGCACATTGAAGAATTGATGCCCTGGATTACCACGAGCGTGCAGTTCGCGTAAACGTGCTGGGACAGGTTTGCAGACGGAATCGTCTTGCGCCCGAAAAGGAACACCACGGTTCCGTTGAAATCCTGCGCAGAGTACGAGTAAGCGAGGCCGTCTCCGGGCCTAGGCGAAAACACGCTGCTCTTTTCTAGAGGCTGCTCGCTCAGCTTCAGCGGCTTGAAGCCAGAGGTGAAAGCCAGGAACGAAAAAATCAGGAGCGCGGCAAAAAGCCCGAGCGAGGCAAGGAAAATCAGCGGCAGGTCGCGTTGCATGGGAAGCGCCGTGGATCATTGCACTGACACTTCCTGCGCAGGAACGTCTTTCCTGTTGCCGGCGTTGTCTGAGCAGCCCAGCGCGATGCTGGGCTCGCCCTTTGCAAGGTTCTTCTTATACACGTATGCGCCTTCTTTGCCGGCTCCGAGCGCCACCGAGAACGCCTCTTCAGCGCCGTCTATTGAAACTGCACAGTCCACCGACTCGCTCAGCAGGTCTTTCACGAACACGCTGAGCGTCACCTCGCCAGCGGTCGTGGAAAGCACGTACACTACCGACGGCGGGGTCCTGTCAAGTATCGTCTTCGCGACGGCTATATCGCTCTCTCCGGTGCCCTTGCACTGGTAGGCAACCAGCCTCTCTCCGTCTGCGCCGGCGCTCAATGCCCATGCCTTCCCGGAAGCGTATTTTTCCCAAGGCGACCAGGCCAAATCCTCGTCATTCTTGTACCTGCATGAAACCGCGTCCTGCGCTGATAGCGAGAGGGTGACTGATTCGGATGTAGCGTACTGCCCACCCCCATTTATGGCGATGGAAAGCCTGGTTGGCACCTGGTCCGAAACCACCACGATGAGCTGGTTGAGGCTCTTGTCCTCGCTCGGGCCTGTGGAAGCCCTGACCGTATAATGGTAAATACCCGGGCCTGCGCTGTCCTCGTAGGAAAGCCCGCTGACCAGGTCCTGGTTCACCTTTGCCCCGAGCACACCGCTGGATGCGCTCCTATATATATTGTAGCCTGAGACCCCAGGGGTGTCCGAAGCGCCCCAAGTGAGCTTTACGGTTCCGCCTTCAACCTGGGCAGATACGAAAGGCGTCGGGTTTATGCCCTGCCCCGAAGAAGAATTCATGAGCGCGAGCGATGAGCTCGCTATGAAAATCAGCACTGCCACGGCCATTATGAGCACATAGCGGTCCTCTTTGATGGTGTCCAATATGCTCCTGCCTTCCACATCACGACCATCCCCGGATTGGCTTGCCATCGGACCACCACGATTACAAATAGTTATATGAGAGCAAATATGCATTTGCATCTTTTTAAACTTATGCATGGGAGAAAAAGTTAAAAGATGGAAAAAGAAAAGCTAGGGCGACGTCGAAACCTCAAATGCGAAGCTTCCGGAATCAGAGTTCCATATGTTTCCGTACCCTTCGGTCTTGTCCAGTACAGCCGACGCTCCTGGGTAGCTGGTTGCAGAATTTATCCATTGCGGGCTGTCCGGGCTGTCTTCGGCCAGATATGCGACCACCCAGTATTTCCCCTGGTCCAGGTAGAGCCCGTTGGTGCCGTACGATATCGTGAACCACTGGGGCGCGTCTATGCTCTTCGCCGAAAGGTAGTCTGTTTTCAGTATGTTGGCCCCGATGCCTGGCTTGCCCAAATCGTCCCTCCTGAGCTGGACCACCAGCTGCACGTCCTTGGGCATCCTGTCCGACTTGAGGTAGAGTGAAACCGCCCCTATGCCGATTTTGTTCTGGACCTCGAACTGCTGGGCGCGGTAGAATCTCGTTGTGATTTCCTTTCCGGAGCTCCCGCCTGACACCCCTATCGGAAGCACGCCTAAGCTCCTTTCCACCTGGTTGTTCGATGCCGGGCCGTCTTCGGTTGTGGTTTCGTCCAGGGTTTCCACCACTATCCTCAAGGCATGGTTTCCGTCCGAAACCGGGAGCCAGTAGAAGCTCGCGGATTCCTCCTCCTTCGGAGCCAGGATGGTCTTGGACTGCACCAAATCATTGTTGTCGTAATAAGTAATCTTGTATTTTGCCGGCTTCATCTTGCCCTCGTATCCGACTTTCACAGTCATGGTGGTGAAAAAGGACACCACTGGCGCAGACGTGTTGAACGAAACGTCTTTCACGAACAGGTCGTAATGGTTGAACGAGCTTACCGTCTGGCCGCCAGTCTGGCCAGTTGAATCTGTTTGATTCGCCTGCTGGCCCTGGCCAGAGGTTTGAGTTGTGCCCGAAGTATTTACAGTCACGTTCACGCTCGGAGTCGTGCCTGGAATAGTCACGTTCGGCAATTTGGGCACCTGCTGGGTGCATCCTACAAGCATGATTGCAGCCAATGCGAGAATAACGAATTTGTTCATGAAACCACCCACTGGCTATCGCGTCAATCATTTAAAAAGATTGCCGGGAAATAATGAACGACAATGCCATTAGAGTGATTTGTTTATGGACAGGAACAACATGCACTGGGCGGAAAAGCTGGCTTTTGAGGTTGCGGAGAAAAAGAAGCCCCCATTTGTAATAAGTTCCGGAATAACCACCTCCGGGCCGGCCCATCTCGGAACTTTGTGCGAATTCCTCTATCCTTCCAAAATACGGGACATGCTGGTGAAGAACAAGCACGAGACCGAATTCTATTTCATGGCAGACATAATGGACGCGTTCGATTCCGTACCGCTTTCCATGAAGGAGCATGAGAAAACGCTTGCGCCGCACCTGGGAAAGCCGCTCGCGCACGTGCCTGACCCCACGGGAAAAAGCAGGAGCTTCGGGGACCATTTCCTGGATGAAGTGGTTGGGATAATGGGAAAATTCGGGATTGAGGCGAAGATAATCCGGATGAACGAACTCTATGCATCAGGAAAGCCGGACAGATACGCGAAATTCTTTTTGGAGAACGAGAAGCAGGCGAAGGAGATAGTGGAGCGCACGAGCGGCAAGGAAGAGAAGAAGGACTGGAGCCCGATAATGCCCATATGCGAAAAGTGCGGCAGAATCGCGACCACGCGCGTGCTCTCGCACGATACTGAGAATTACGAATACGCGTGCGACCGGGACGTGAAATACACGAAAGGGTGCGGATTCTCGGGCAAGGACGCGGTAGGGAACCGCCATTACAAGATAACATGGAGGCTGCACTGGCCGATGTGGCAGGACCTTTTCGGAACCAGCTGCGAAGGAGCCGGCATGGACCACTTCACCAAAGGCGGGAGCCGGGATACTTTGGAGGTTGTTTTCACTGAGATGTTCAAAAAAGAGCCGCCAATAGGGTACAAATACGGGTTCATACTCTTCCAGGGGAAGAAATACTCGAAGAGCAAGGGAATAGGGATGGGCGTTTCGGATCTCATGAGCTTGCTTCCGCCTGAAGTCATCACTTTCATACTCGCCAGGCCGGATTTGGGCGAGAACAAGGACATAAGCCCTAGTAAGGATAGTCTGCTGAGGATGATGGAGGAATACGAGCAGAGCCAGGAACTCACTGAAGAAGGACTGGGGAATTTAGACAGGGCCGGGCGGAAAAGGGCGTTCGCGTACATGCTCTCCGGGAAAAGGCACTGGAAAGCCCTGTTCAAGGACGTGCTCATGTATCATTCAATCTACCAGGACTGGGCCAAAACCGGAGAGGCACTTGGGGACGCTGAAGGGATGCAATACTTGAAAAATTACGTGGAGGAGTGGATTGCAAAGGATTACGTCCCTGACGAGTACAATTTCAAATACCAGCCCAGGAAGGCGGATGGCAACGTGAAGGACCTCATGACTGCACTACCAGACAACGCAGATGCGCTTGCGATACACAATGCTGTGTTCAATTTCGCTAAAGAGAAAGGAATAGTTCCGGCTGAATTCTTCAAGCAGATTTACCTAACGCTCATCGGGAAGGAGAAGGGTCCGAGACTGGGAAAACTGATTTTTGCGCTCGGAGTCGGGAAAGTGAAGGCGGATGTTCTTTAGCCCTGCGTTTTCAGGGCTTTTGCAATCTCCCTCCCGAATACGCTTGCGTGCGCAGGGCCGTCCGCGGTTATTATTTTTCCATCTATTACGACGGGTTTTCTTTCAACTATCGCGCCCTCATCGCTGAGCATTTCATCCGTGCTTTTTCCGTATTCCCCGTCAAAGCCGACCCACAGTGTGGCCCGTTTGTTCACGAGAATTCCTGCTTTTGCCAAAATAGTTGATGCCCAGCATATTGCGCAAACCAGTTTCCCTTTTCCGCTGAATTCCTGCGCGAGCTTCACGGCTTTTTCATCAGCGCGAACGAGCGGGGTTCCAGGGCCGCCTATGAAAATTATTGCATCAAAATCATCCGCTTTCATTTCACCGAGGGCTTTTGCTTCCACTTTTCCCCCGAACCTTCCGGTGCAAGTTCCTGCGCGGGTGCTCGCAGTTTCAATCCCGATTCCTGCATTCTCCAGCTCCTTCCTCGTGTCTTCGTATTCCCTGTCCTGGAAATTCACCGGCGCGACCACCATCAGAACCTTCATGATGTGTTTTGACTGCAGGGGGTTTAAATAATTTTCAAGCCAAAGCGAAAATATGAAAAACAGGTTCATCGCGGACACGAGCGTAATTGTTGACGGGAGGATAATAGATCTCCTTGAAAGCGGCGAGGTTTCAGGCACGCTATACGTCGCGAACGCTTCCATAGCCGAGATAGAGCACCAAGCGAACGAGGGGAAGGAAACCGGGTTCGCCGGGTTCGCAGTGATGAAAAGACTGCGAGAGCTGTGCGCGAAAAAAGGGGTCGAGCTTTCGCTCCAGGGCGAGCGCCCAAAACCAGAGCAGATAAGGTTCGCAAAGGAAGGAGGCGAGATAGACGCGCTCATAAGGAAGCTGGGCAGCGAGCTCGGCGCTACGCTGATTACCGGCGACAAGGTGCAGCATCTCGCCGCTGAAGCCGAGGGCGTGGAAACACTCTACTTGCACGCGAAGGAGAAGGCGGAGGAGCTTTCGTTCAAAAAGTACTTCAATACTGAGACGATGAGCATCCATCTCAAGGAGAACTGCGTTCCGGTCGCGAAAGTGGGGAAGCCCGGAGAGGTGCGCCTCGTTTCGCTTGGAAAACAGCTCAGCACGAACGAGATACGGGCGATGAGCGAGGAAATCATAGAGGCGACCGAGCGCAATAATGAGTATTACATGGAGTCGGACAAGAGGGGCGCAGTCGTGATACAGATGGGGAGCTTCCGCATCGTGATAACCAAGCCGCCGTTCTCGGACGGATTCGAGATAACAATCGTGAGGCCCATACGGAAGATGAAGCTCCAGGATTACAAAATGAGCGAAAAGCTCAAGGCGCGGCTTGATGAGAAAGCCGAGGGGATAGTGATTTGCGGGCCTCCGGGAAGCGGAAAATCCACCTTCGCTGCAGCGCTCGCGGAATTTTACCAGGAGAAGGGAAAAATCGTGAAAACTCTTGAGAAACCCAGGGATTTGCAGGTGAAGAAGGAGATTACGCAGTACGCGCCGCTTGAGGGGGATTTCGAGAACACGAAGGAAATTGTGCTGCTGGTGCGCCCTGATTACACAATTTACGACGAAGTGCGCGTGCTCAAGGATTTCATGATTTATGCGGACATGCGCATGACCGGCGTGGGGATGGTGGGTGTGGTGCACGCCAACCGCGCGATAGACGCGATACACAGGTTCATAACCAAGATGGAAATGGGCATAGTGCCCCAGATAATAGACACGGTGGTGCTGATCCAGAGCGGCGAGGTGCGGAAAATTTACGAGCTCGCGGCTTCCGTGAAAGTCCCTTACGGGATGACAGAAAGAGATTTGGCACGGCCGGTCATAGAGGTGAAGGACTTCGAGACTGGGGCCAACGAATACGAGATTTACAAATTCGGGGATGAGACTGTGATAATCCCGGTCCGCGGGCAGGCTTACCTGGGAAAGCGCGCCGGCTCCGGCAGAAGGGAGGCGCGGCAGCCGAGCCTCGGGGAGAAGATGAATAGCGTGCTGAAGCATTACCTGCGCACCTTCTCGGTGGAGGAGAACGAGGACGGGATTACGGTACACGTCTCGCGTTCCGAGCTGGCGAGGATGGGGAACAAGGCCAGGCGGAGGCTCGACAGGCTCGTTGAGAGGTACTCGCTGAAAATAAAGGAGGCATAATGCGCGGGGCGAAATGGCGGGGATTTAAACAGTTCGGACTAAAGTGATAGTATGGAAAAAGTGGTTTCCGCGAATTTTTCAGACATCATGAAGCCCACCGTGGAGATGAAGGAATTTCCGGATGGGGACTGCTACGTGAGGGTTCCGGACGCGAAAAGTTTCGAAGGAAAAGACGTGACCGTTTATCACCGGCTCTATCCTGGCCAGGACACCGCGCTTGTGCAGGCCGTATTCATCGCGAAGGCGCTCATGGGAGCCAGGAGCATAGAGCTCGTGGCCCCGTACATACCTTATTCGCGCCAGGACAAGACATGGCTCGAGGGCGAAGTGAAGAGCGCTGAAGCGGTAATGGCGATGCTCAAGTTCGCAGGATATTCCAGAGTAACCACATTCGACTGCCATTTCCTCAAGAAGGAAGGGGAATTCGAGTACGGCGGGATGCCGGTAAGGAACATCAGCCTGAGCGCTGCGCTCATTGCGCACGCGAAGGAGCGGCTGGGCGCTGACTTGGAGGTCATAAGCCCGGACGCGGGCGCGAATTACATGAGCGGCGGGAAGGGGATGAGGAAGGTGCGCGGGGATTACGGAAAAGGGAACATCGTGTACAGAGCGATAGAGAAGATGGAGATTGATTTCGACGTGAACGGAAAAAACGTTCTTGTGATAGACGATATGATATCCACCGGCTCCACCATGGCGAAGGCGGTGGAGAACCTGAGGAAAAACGGGGCCGGGAAAATAGCGCTGGCCGCGACCCACGGCTTTTTCCTGAAGGATTCGCTCAAAAGGCTGGGCCAGCTGAGCGACTGCATATTTGTGTCCAACACCATACCGTCCGCGGTTTCTGAAGTGGACTTCATGGATGCAATCCGTGGTTGAAGATGATGCTGCTTTTGTCCGAAATATCGCTTTCGTTTTCCGGTTCTGCTGGGGTGCAGTGAAATGAAAATAGCGTTTTTCAGCGACACCTACCTCCCGAACACCGACGGGGTTGTGACATACATAACCAGCTACAAGCGCGTGCTCGAGGAGATGGGGCACGAGGTATATGTCTTCGCCCCCGGAACGAAGAAGCAGAAGGAGGAGAACAAGGACCCGAGGGTGCATTACTTCACGTCCGCGACTTTCAAGCCCTATCCGGACTACCGCATCGCGCTCTTCCCGTTCATATCCGGGACGAACCTGATAAAGGAGATAAAGCCGGACATAGTGCACTCGCACGGCGTCGCAACGACAGGCATCGCGGCTTTCCAGGCGGCAAAAAAGATAGGGGTCCCTGCAATTGTGTCGTTCCACACGATGGTTTCTGACGCGACGCACTACCTGAGCAACCGCGAGGACCTGCAGAAGCTTTTCGAGTCGGTCGCGTGGAAATATCTCACATGGTATTTTTCAAATTTCGACAAGGTCATCGCCCCGAGCTCCTTCGCAGCTGCGATACTGGAGAAGCAGGGGGTGAAAAACGTGCTTGTGAAGCCCGCAGGGCTGGACCTCAAGAGCTTCCATCCGGCAGTGGAGTACGAATTCATGAAGAAGAGGTACAATCCCGGGGGCCCGATAGTGCTTTTCGTTGGCCGCCTGGTGATTGAGAAGAACCTTGCGCTCCTAATAGACGCGGCCCAGAGCACAGTCAACAAGATGCCGAATGCGAAATTCGTCATAGCCGGGACAGGGCCTGCTGAGCAGTACTACAAGGACTTGGTGAAGTCCAAGGGCCTTGCCGAGAGCTTCGTGTTCGCCGGCTACGTGCCCCAGAACGAGATGGCGGCGCTCTACAGGGCCGCGGACGTTTTCGCCTTCCCTTCGTTTTTCGACACGCAGGGGCTCGTGGTGCTTGAGGCAATGGCTACCGGAACTCCGGCCGTAGTGCCCAAAGACAGCGCGGCCGCCGAATTCGTGAGCGACGGCGAAAGCGGATACCATTTCTCCGAAGCCGGGGATTTTTCCGAGAAGATAATACTCGCCCTGAACAACAGGGAGAAAATGGCGAAGAACGCGAGCGCCGCAGCCAGGAAATACGAGATAAACGCCTGCGCCAGGGACATGGTGGCTTTCTACGAAAGCATGCTAAAAGCCAGAGGCAAGTGAGCGCAGGAATTCCCTTGGATTTTTGGAATTGACGAATGCAGAGGCGAGAAGCACGCCTTTCGCGCCCAATTCCAGGCTTTTCCGCACGTCTTCTTTCGTGCCTATGCCCGCGCCGCAGAGCACCTTCATGTCTCCGTTTATGGTTGCGATGGTTTCCACTGTGTTTCTTATCACTTCGGGCTTCGCGTTCGAGACCGAAATTCCGCTGCCTATGAGCTCCGGAGGCTCTATCGCGATGTACTTGCCGTTCAGGCGCCCGATTTTGAGCACTTCCTCCTGGCTTTCCGCGCATATCACGGTTTCGAGCTTCAGCTCGTTCATCCTGTCCAGAGTGAGTTTTATCTTTTCGAAATTCACCTTGCGTTCGGAGTGGTTGAGCAGGGAACCCGATGCTTTTGCTTCCTTTACCGCCTCGGCCGGGATGGAGCCCGTGAACGCGCCGGGCTTGTTGTCGTCAACGTGCTGTGCGAACGTGTCCTTGTACACCTTCGCCGCTTCCCTGAGGTGGATTGAGGGGACCGCGACCGGCATCCTCACGCCTGTTTCTTTTGAAATTTCCTTCGCTATTTGGACGAAATCCAGCGCCTTTTCTATGCTCGCCGGATAGGTTTTGAGGTTCAGGACTATCATACAAAACATTTTATTAGCTACCAATTAAAAAGAGTATATTTAGGCCGAGGTCGCATAATCCGGTAGTGCGTCGGAAGCTTTTGCTGACGAATCTCGAACCGGATGCGAGACAACCGATCCCTCACGGGATTGTAGGTTCAGGCGTTTTTGCAGTATCTGCGCG
>Ga0265297_10006823_pt1 | contig 16263 bp, 25 predicted proteins | sample Munlanlwell13791_FD_192502 | JGI IMG/M metagenome (GOLD analysis project Ga0265297, IMG submission 192502) | Leachate microbial communities from a municipal landfill in Southern Ontario, Canada - Leachate well 137-91 | ecosystem: Engineered > Solid waste > Landfill > Unclassified | place... | reverse complement strand
GAGTGGCAACCAGCTTCTTTTCTGCCTCGGACTTTTTAAAAGCCGGCGGATCAATCATCCAGTGAAAAGCCAGTTCGTCCGGATTATTTTTATCTTTTCTTAAATCCGCTTTGTCAGACTTATATTTTTTCATCAGTTCATCATAGCTCAGTCGGGGAAAAGGAATTTCCGTAATATGTTTTTGCGGATAAAGTTCTTTGACAATTTTTGTCATTAAATCTTCAGTTATTTTCATCACCTCTTCCTGATCAATAAAACTCATTTCTACATCAATTTGGGTGAATTCCGCCTGGCGGTCGCCGCGGGTATCTTCATCGCGGAAACACCGGGCAATCTGAAAATATTTTTCCAAACCCGCCACCATCAAGAGCTGCTTGAACTGCTGGGGCGACTGAGGCAAAACATAAAATTTTCCCGGCCAAAGACGGGCCGGAACAATAAATTCACGCGCGCCTTCCGGCGTACCTTTGGTCAAAGACGGCGTTTCAATTTCCAAAAAACCCAGTTGGTCGTAATAATCCCGAATCAGCTTAACGATTTTATGGCGCATGATGATATTATTTTTCATCCGGTCCCGCCGAATATCCAAATAACGATATTCCATCCGAATTTCCTCGTTGATTTCCTTGGGATTATCAATTTCAAAAGGCGGGGTTTTGGCTTCATTTAAAATTTCCAATTCCTCCCCGGTCATTTCAACCATGCCGGTTGGAATTTTGTCATTAACCATTTTTTCCGGCCTTTTATTGACAGTGCCGGTAATACTGACGACAAATTCCGACCTTAAGGTATTAGCCAATTCATGGGCTCCCTTAAATTTTGGCTCAAAAACCACCTGCAGGATGCCGCTGCGGTCGCGCAGGTCAATGAAAATGATTTTGCCATGGTCGCGCCGGGTATGCACCCAGCCACTGACTTTCACTTTCTCGCCAGTCTTTTTCACCACCTCCGCAATTGCTGTTCTCTGCATAGATTTAATAAATAATATTAGTAATTTAATAACTATATCATACAATTTTCCACGGTTTTTAGCAACCTTGAAATTATATGGTTTAAATCGTAAAATACTTGACAGAAAAAGGAATTTGAGGTAATATAAAAATCTCAATTGCACCTTGTCTAATCGGGTCTAAACCCAAACGGTTGAACGAGAGGAGGTGAGAAAGAAAAAATGGATACAGCAACTTTGGATCCGAAGATCCACGACCTGGTTGAGCGGGCAGAAAGGGCTGACGGGATGGTTGAAGTATCTCTTGAAGAATTCCAACTTTTGTTGGCCGCGGGAGCCCAGGTTAATGGGATCCGTAACGTTCTTCAGGACAACAATCAATTCAAGTCCCAGTGCCGCATGGAAGGAGCAAACGGCAATGCCGCATACTTCAACGTTTACACCCAATCCCAAATCAACCTTTGATACAACCCGCCCCCCACCCACACGCAGGAGAAAGCGAAGCGTCGTCTTCTCCTGCATTTTTTTTAAAAAAAGACCGTGGCAGAACTTAATCCGCCACGGATTTGAATATAGGGAAATATGAACGTCACTCATCTTCTTTCAGGATCAAATTGCCGAAGTCGTGCTCGACAGCTTCTTGAGCCGACATCAGTTGACCACAGTAGATACATTCAAGACCGACTTCCGGCCAAAAGCCTTCGCCGACTTCGCCTTTCTGACCCTCAACCCGAAAGACGGGCTTGACTTTGCTCCGATGCGTGATGCAATTCGGATTCAGACAGGTGAATGTTCCCTCCAAAAAGAGCGGCAACGGATACTCCACCCGCCAATACCCTTTGGTACTTGGGTCAGAGAGATCTTCTCCAGCCTTTCTCATGTAGCTGAAGCGGCTGCAGGCTGAGACAATGCCGTGTTTAGCAGCCTGTTTCGGCAAAACATCATAGCCGAAAAGCCAAATTGTTCCTTTCGGTCGAACCATTGTTGGGGAATTCAGTTTCCGGCCCGGCAAGATCTGTCGGCCACTCGGCTGACGGTACACACCGTCCAAAGAAAATATCCGATCATGAACCGGTACCAATTGCCACTCAAAGCGGTCAGCGGCAGTACCATTCATAATCGACTGAACGATACCTTCCTGATTTTGGCCGGCATAGCGAGCCAGAAGTTCTTCATGGTGTTCGTCCCACCATTCCGGCGGCTTGGTCAGCCAGCTCTCCTGAAATTCCATTTCAGGCAGAGTGAAAACCGGACCCCGCTCGTCCCGTGCCCGATGACAATCAATATAGATTGCTTCCCGGGTCGGAACTCCGACTGCTGAAGCCATCATGACCAAAGCTTTCGGATGAACTTTCAATTCGTCCGGAAACATTCCATCAGCCGAATCCCGGGGTTGAGCATGCATCAGCCATCCCTGACAGTTGTCAGCGAACTCCCGTGTCGCATTCAATGGAGCAATCAAGGCTCGGGCTTCTCTAGCACTCATTGAGCCAGGATTTTCCGGTGTACCCACCAAACGCTCCATCTGGGTCCGCATGAAGTAGATGAAATCCCAGCCTTGCCGAGCATCGTTCAGATTGTCGGTCCGGTAGGACTCAAGTCCCTTTGTCCACCACCGCGGTGGTTGAAATTCTTTAGGACCGACAAAAAGGAATTTGATCCCAAAGAACCGGCCGAGCTGAACGTGAGAATGAACTACCCGGCTGTACTTCATGTCACCGACAAAAGCCAGCGTCAGATGGTCCAAAATCTCAGCGATTCGATCGTGCAGACGACACTTAGCATCAGGCTGCGCCAGCAATTCTTCCAGGATCGGATAATGATCCATTGAAGTCACACCCAGTTTGGCCAAAACCCAGGTTGTCGCATCAAGCGCCACCTGAGTCCAATGGTGAAGTGTTCCTTCGCCACCGATGATCACCGAAAGTCCGGGTCGGATCCAGCTATCAGCACTCTCAATTCGCTGAATTTCCTCGGCCAGCCAAAGTCCAGCACCTTCAGTTTTGGTTCGGACTACCACGGCCCAGGCATCATTTTGTCGCAGCATCGTGACAGTATCTTCCAAGGTTTCACCCTTGAGAAGCGAACTGTCACCTCTGGTGATGCCGTTCATGACGTCAAGACGGAGCCGAAAGGCTGCTGTCTCGCTGGAAAGTCTGGTGCGAGTACTAGCCTCCTCAAAAAGAGTAGCTACCCGTAATCGCCGTTCAGGCGAAAGCGGTGGTGGTAATTCATCCTTGGCATAGTAGACCACCTGCTGCAATGCCTGATAGATAATGCGAATCATCCTTTCGCGACCTTGTTCCCGAGTTACTCCGGGAAGATTCAAACTGATGAAATGTCTATTCATAGCAATATCTCCTTCACGGTGTTGTGCCGCCACCTATTTTTCCAAACTTCGAACTTCAGTCATTGATCCCACTGCTGATTACGCTATTGATTACTATACCTCCTTAGTGGTTGGTATTGACTATTACTTTTAGAGTCAGCCCGATCTCTTGAAATCGCTTCAACCAAAAATGGCTGAATTGACACAAAAAAAATAGGGCTTCCTCCTATTTCCCTATGGATTGTCAATGAGCTTGACAACCCCCTTTTAACAATGCTAGCAAAATATTGTTTAACCGTCAAGAGTTACCCTATCTAGCCTAAAACTCACAACTCGGAACTCATAACTTAAAGCCTATAACTCAAATAAAGTTCCAGGTTATGAGTTATGAGTTCCGAGTTCTAAGTTCCGAGACTAGATCTTCATTCTGATTAAAAATTTTTCTGTTTGTAATTCTGAATCCAAATAATTTTTCAAAAATTGGTTTAATCTTTTGCTGTCGCTGGCAATTTCTGCCCCCGGCGCCAAACCAAGCAAGGACAATAGCTTGACTATGAAGGCTTGTTTAATCAAGCGCCATTCTTTTTCGCTGAACAAATTATCATTAATTGCCACTAGATATTTTGATAATAAAATAAAAATACTAGTATCCGGCTGGGCCGGCTGGGTAAATTTATCGATTAGCTCCAAGGCGAAACTGCCCAGAATTATTTTTTTCAAATCATTTCTGATGCCGGAAAAATTTTTGGCTAAAGTGACGCCGGCAATATGGCTGCAATTTTTACCCGGAGCAATCATCAGATCCAAAAGACAGAATTGCTGCAGGCTGCCGCTAAGTTTACTTTGAATTTTTTTAGTCCCCCGCCCCAAAGCTATTACCTTGCCCTGACTATTCGTATAGATACTAAAAAGCTGATCGGTTTCACCAAAATCAGTTTTTTTTAATATTATGCCTTGAGTCTGATAAGTCATGATATCTCAAAAATTAAATCTCAAATCTCAAAATTACAATTTAAAAATAAAAACCTAAAAAAATTTTAACTTTAAGATGCAGTTTTGAGATTTGATTTTTGAGATTTGAGATTTCGATCAAGATATGTCTGCAAAATCAACATCGCCGCTACCGCATCATCCGGGCCTTTTTTGACTAAATCTTTACGCAAACCGTTAGCCATCTTTGTACTTAAACGCTCATCTTCAACTTCAATCGGCAAATCAGTATTTTTCTTAAGCCAGTCAACAAAGGCTAAAACTTCTTTCATTTGCTGGTTTTGTAAATCAACTTCGCGAAAAAGAGTTTCTTTTTTTTGGCCGGAGAAAGAGACCGGCACCCCGATAATAATTTTTTTAATTTTATAATTTTGGCAGACTTCTTCTATTCTTTTCAAAACGCTTTTACTGTCCGTATTAATTAAAATTTCAAGCGGCAGGGCGAGCTTATCTTGTCCATCGGAAATTGCCAAACCGATTTTTTTTGCGCCATAATCAATACCTAAAATTGACATAAAAATTAGATCTTAGTTATTATATCATGCCCATTCTCGGTGACAACTACTGTATGCTCAAAATGAGCGCATAGACTGCCGTCGGCAGTAACCACGGCCCAGCTGTTGGGCGAAAAAATAATCTCCGGCGCCCCAATATTAACCATTGGTTCAATGGCTAAAACCATTCCGCTTTCGAGCCTGATATCTTTATATTTGGAATCAAAATAATTGGGAATGCGCGGCTCTTCATGGACCTTATACCCCACGCCATGACCGACTAGCTGGCGCACCACGGAAAACCCTTGAGCCTCAACATATTTTTGGATTGTTTTAGAGATATCAGATAAATGATTGCCGGCTCTAATTTGACTGATGCCTAAAGCTAATGACTTTTCAGTAACTTTAAGCAGCTTCCGCGTTAAAGCCGGAATTCTGCCGATGGGAATTGTCGTTGCCATGTCGGTAAAATAGCCGTCTTTGGCCGGATATTTCATCCCGATATCAATAGTAAAAATATCGCCATTCTGCAATTCGTAAACACCCGGCGGCGTATGGACTAATTGGTTATTGATTGAAGCGCAGATTGTGCCGGGAAAAGGTATTTCGTCAGGGTCGCTTCTGTAATTTTTAAAAGAAGGGACACCGCCCTTCTCAATAATTAATTTTTCCGCCAATTCATCCAATAAAATTGTTTTTACGCCAGGTTTTGCCTGCCTCACCAATTCCGCTAAAATTTCGGCTAAAATCTTACCACCAGTGCGCAGCACTTCGATTTCATTTGGTGACTTTCTTGTAATCATTACTTTTTATTATTATTTTTGCTTATAATTTCATTAACTTGATTGTAAACTTCTTCAATTGTTTTACTGCCGTCAACTTTATAAAGTATTCCTTGTTTTTGATAGACTTCGAGTAATGGTTCGGTTTCCTGATGATAAATTTCAAGCCGTTTTTTTATTGCTTTTGGTTCATCGTCATCGCGGCGGAAAATGGCGTCCCCGCATTTATCACAGATTCCCGGTTTTTTCGGCGGATTAAATTCAATATGGTAGCTTAACCCGCATTTGCAGGCGAGCCTGCCGGCCAATCTTTTGACGGCTTCAGCATCGCTTATTTCAATCACAATGGCAAAATCAATTTTGGTAATGCTATTTAAAAATTCCAGCTGCGATTTATTCCGCGGGTAACCGTCTAAAACAAAACCAACCGCACAATCCGGTTGGTGGATCCGATCCTGGACAATTTCATTGGTTAATTCATCCGGTACCAAATGGCCGGCAGTGATATATTCGGCTACCTTTTTTCCCAATGCGGTTTGATTTTTAAGGTGATAACGAAAAATATCGCCGGTTGAAATATACGGCCAGTTGTGCCGGCGGGCAATTAATTCCGCCTGAGTTCCCTTGCCCGAGCCCTGAGGGCCAAAAATAATTATTCGCATGTACTTATTTTTTGATTAACTCTAATAGATTATTTTTATCAATTTCCGAAATTTCCCCCTTTTCTCTCAGTTCTCCAATCACCCGAATAATTTCTTCCTTGCTTACTCCCCCGTCATCTAATTCTTTAATTAAAGCATTGTAAACTGTCGGCTGCTGCCGATAATCCAAACTTTTGAGCTGAAACAAAACATCTCTGATTTGTTGACTGGTTTTAAAAACTTTTTTTGAAGAAAATAAACCCATATTTAACAAATTAAATAAATAAGAAAATAAGAAATTAAATTAATTTTAATTTTTTATTTTGTTAATTTCTTAATTTCTTGTTAAAGGCCTTCGTAATCCCGCATGGTCAGCTGTGATTCAATTTGTTTGAAGGTTTCAATCACAACCGAAACCACGATTAAAAGGCTGGTACCGCCGATTGCTAAAGTGGCGACGCCGGTAAAGCCTTGCAAAATCAAAGGCAAAACGGCAATAACACCTAAAAACAAGGCCCCGGCTAAAATTATTCGATGAGTTGTTTTACTTAAATATTCCTCGGTATTTTTACCTGGTCTGATTCCCGGAATAAAGCCACCCTGCTTTTGCAGATTTTCGGCAATTTGGTCCGGCTTGAAAACGACTTCAGTATAAAAATAAGTGAAGCCAAAAACCAAAAGGAAATATGAGATTCCATAGAAAATTTGATTTTGAAAAAGGGCAATTACTTTCTCCGCCGCAACAACCAAAAACTGGGTTTTAGCGCTTAAAAAGAATTGGGCAATCATCGGCGGAAATAAAATAATTGAAATGGCAAAAATAATCGGGATGACACCGGCCATATTTACTCTTAAGGGTAAATGGGTATTTACTCCGCCATACATTTTCATACCCCGAACCCGCCGGGCATAAGAAACCGGCACATTTCTCTGACCTTCAGTAATAATAACCACGCCGACAATGGTTAAAACGGCAATGCCGGCGAAAATAATTAAAGTGATTAGCTGAGTCTTATCAAAAACTAAAATGGTTTGTTGTATTGATTGCGGCAACGAGGAAACAATGCCGGCGAAAATAATCAAAGAAATGCCATTACCAATATGCTTTTCGGAAATTAATTCACCAAGCCACATTAAAAAGACGGTACCGGCGGTCGCCGTTATAATAATCATCATTAAACGCCAAAGGCCCAGATCAATAAAAATATTTGGCGCCGATTGTCTTAAAATGGCAATCAAACCATAAGCCTGCATGGCAGCCAAAGGTATTGTCAACATTCTTGTCCACTGGTTGATTTTTTGTCTCCCCGCTTCCCCTTCTTTGGATAGTTCTTCTAATTTCGGGACAATCATTATCAAAAGCTGAAAAATAATTGAAGCGGTGATATAAGGGGCAACGCCCATAGCCATGATAGAAAAATTTTCCATGCCGGAACCGGACAAAACATTCATTATTCCCAAAAGTTGATTGGAACCAAAAAGTTCTTTCAAGGCTTGGGTATTGATTCCCGGAATAGGAATATGGGCAGCCAGCCGAAAAATTACCAGCATTGCCGCAACAAAGAGAATGCTATTTCGTAAATCCTTAATTTTCCAAATTTGGATTAATTTTTTCCACCACATATTATCAAAGGTATAAATCAGCCAAGTCGGATAAATGTCTTGGCCTGTTTAGCTTTATTTTAATCAGCCGATTTAATCTGACCGCCTGCCTTTATTATAGCCTCTTTTGCTGATTCTGAAAAACTATCGGCGATAATTGTCAGTTTTTTATTCAATTTGCCTTCACCTAAAATCTTGACTCCGGTTTTATTATCTTTAATCAAATTTTTAGCAATTAATTTTTTGGCATTAACGATTTCGCCATTCTCAAAATTTCTTTCCAGCTGATTAATATTAACCGTTTCCATCTTCGGACTTAAACTCTTGAAACCGCCGAGCTTTGGCTTGCTTTTCAAAAGCTGGCTTAAACCCCGGCGCTTTAAGCCGCTTTTACCGCCGGAGCGGGATCTTTGGCCTTTTAATCCCCGGCCGCTATAAGTCCCGTGACCGGAAGCATTGCCCCTCCCGACGCGCTTGGGGTTTTTCTTTGATTTCTTATTGATTTTTAAATTGTGTAAAGTTAATTCTGCCATAAAAATTATTTTTTATTACTATCGGGAATTTTTTCTTCCTTCTTGATCTCTTTTACTTCCGGTAAAATCTTGGGCTCAACTCGCTTCAACATTTTAAAAGCTTTGATCGTTGCTTTAACATTATTAATTTTATTGTTTGTCCCTAAAATTTTGGCAACAACGTTGGAAACACCGGCCAAATCTAAAACCATTCGGACGGCACCACCGGCAATAATCCCGGTACCTTTAGGGGCGGGTTTTAATAAAATTTTCGCCGCACCTAATTTAACATCAACCCGGTGCGGGATGGTTTCATTGATTAAAGGCACGATGATCATATCTTTTTTCGCCTTAACCACCGCTTTATTAACAGCCATAGTCACATCGGCTCCTTTGGCAACGGCGGAACCGACTTTCCCATGGCGATCACCGATTACCACACAAGCCCGAAATCTCATTCTTTTACCGCCGGCCATCACCCGGGTAACCCGGGCAATATCAATAATTGCTTGGTCAAATTCCTTATCGATATTTCTGTCTGAACCCGATCTGCCTCTGGAACCTTTATTCATCTTTTTATTATCTTTATTGTCTTTTGTAACCATAGAAATAAAATTTTAAAAAATTAAACCGCCTTTTCGAGCGCCGTCGGCTATTGCCTTAATTCGGCCGTGATATCTATAACCGGATTTATCAAAAGTGACGTGTTCAATTCCCAACTTTTTAGCTTTACTCGCCACTAATTCGCCGACTTTAAAAGCAATTTCTGCCTTCTTAGCCTTGGCATCTTTAATTTCGGTATCTTTAGCAGAGACTAAAGTTTTTCCTTTCTGGTCGTCAATCAATTGGACAAAAACGTGTTTCAGACTGCGAAAAACGTTAAGTCTTGGCTTTTTGGCAGTACCAAAAACCTTTGCCCTGACCCGGCGTGCTCTTCTTTGGCGATTTTGTTTTTTAGCGATTTCTTTGTTAGCCATAATTATATTGATTATTCAGCGCCTTTGGCAGCAGCCTTACCGGTCTTCCTTCTGATTATTTCTTCGGCGTATTTAATGCCCTTGCCTTTATAAGGCTCCGGCTTGCGAAGTGCTCTGATTTCCGCTGCCGTCTGGCCGACTAGCTGTTTATCACTGCCGGAAATTATAATTATATTTTTCTCTGTTTTAATCTCAAGACCCTGAGGGATAGCGAATTCAATCGGATGGGAATAACCTAAATTTAAAACTAAATTTTTTCCTTGGACAGCGGCCTTATAGCCTACTCCGTTAATTTCAAGTCTTCGACTGAAGCCTTCGGTTACGCCAATAACCATGTTGGCAATTAATCGTCTGAATAATCCCCATAAAGACTTATTTTTTTTATCTTCTGGGTCTTTGACCAAAATCAATAACTGGTTATCTTGTTTTTCAACTTTAACCAGGCGATGAATATCCTGATTTAATTCACCTTTTGGCCCTTTGACAGTAACCTTGCTGCCATCGATTTTAACATCGACGCCTGCGGGTATAGTGATGGGTTGTTTACCAATTCTACTCATAAAATTAATATATTTCGCAAATTATTTCTCCGCCCAAATTTTTTGCTTTTGCTTTCTTGTTGGTCATCACTCCTTGGGAAGTAGAAATAATAGCAATACCTAAATTATTTAAGACAACCGGCAGCTTATCTTTACTGGCATAAACCCGATGACCTGGCTTACTGATTCTTTTTAAGCTGGTAATCGCTGGTTGACCTTCTTTATATTTTAAAACGATTCTGATCTCATTATGATTGGTACTTTGGCTGCTTTGAACTACTTTTTCTACTGATTTAATATAACCTTGCTCTTTTAAAATCTCGGCCAAAACCATTTTCATTTTTGAGAATGGCAAAATTACCTCTGGCTTATTTACCGCCAGGGCGTTACGAATTCGAGTAAGCATGTCAGCAATTGGATCAGTCATATGAAATAAAAAATTAAAAACAAAAAATAAAATTATTTACCAGCTTGATTTCCTAATTCCAGGAATTTGACCGTTATTAGCCAATTCTCTAAAACAAATCCGGCATAAATTAAAATCTCTCATATAGCCTCGACTTCGGCCACAGCGCCAGCACCGACGAACAATTCTGGAAGAATATTTCGGCTGTTTTTTCGATTTTGCAATTTGTGCTTCAGTTGCCATAATTATTTATCTTTATTCTTTCCGGAAAGGAACGCCTAAAAGTCTAAATAACTCCAGGCCTTCTTCCCTAGTTTTAGCCGTTGTTACTATTGAAACCTGCAAACCGTGAATTTTTTCCACTTCATCAGGTTTAATTTCCGGAAAAGCAATATGTTCTTTAAAACCGATATTTAAATTTCCTTTTGGATCAATACAAGTAGCCTCCAAACCGCGAAAGTCTCGGATCCGGGGCAAGGTGACATTAACCAATTTATCAATAAAATCGTTCATTCGTTTACCGCGTAACGTTACCACCATTCCCACCACTAAACCATCTCTGATTTTAAAATTCGAAATTGATTTTTTGGCAACCGTTTTAATCGGTCGTTGGCCGGTAATTCTTTGCAAAGTATTTTCAACTACTTCATTGAATTTAGGATCTTTCAAACCATGGCCGGTACCAACATTAATAACAACTTTTTCAATCCGAGGAATAGCCAAATTATTGGTATAGCCGAATTTTTCCTTCAGGGCAGGAATGATTTCTTTTTGATATTTTTCCTTAAAATTATACATAAATTTAAATTATTTCTTTACACTTTCTGCAAATTCTGACTTTTTTCTTGCTTTCCAAAATTTTATGGCCAATTTTAGAAACCTGCCCGCACTTTGGACAAAGTAAAGCGATATTACTGATTGCCATCGCCGCTGGAAATTGAATCCGTTGGCCTTTTTCTCCCTGTTTTTTCGGCCGCATATTTTTAAATAATAGATTGATTCCTTCAACCGAAATCTTATTGCGTTCAGCAAAAACTTGTAACACTTTACCAGTCTTACCTTTGTCCTTGCCGGCTAAAATTTTAACTTTGTCACCTTTTTTGATCTTCATAATATTATAATACTTCGGGTGCTAAAGAAATTATTTTATTAAAACCTTTGGCTCTTAATTCCCTGGCTACCGGACCAAAAATACGGGTGCCTTTCGGTTCTTTATTCTTTTTATCAATGATTACCGCCGCATTATCGTCAAACCTGATATAAGAACCGTCTGATCTTTTGGTTTCTTTTCTGGTTCGAACAATTACCGCATGTAAAACTTCACCTTTTCTGACGGCGCTATGCGGCACAGCCTCTTTAACCGAAACCGTGATGATATCGCCGATTCGGCCATATCGTTTTTGGTAGCCGCCCAAAACTTTAATACACTGAAGCTTTTTGGCTCCGGTATTATCAGCTACTTTTAACATTGTTCGTAATTGAATCATATTATCCTTTGGTTATTACTCGCCACTTTTTATCCTTGCTGATCGGGCGACATTCAATGAAATTAACCTTATCACCGACTTTATATTTATTTTCGGGATCATGAACTTTATACTTTTTAGAAGTAATATAGCGTTTGAAATATTTCGGATTAACTTTTGTCATTTTGACTTCAACGACAATAGTTTTGTCACCTTTATCCGAGGTAACAATTCCTTCAAATTTCCTTTTGATTACTTTTTTATTAACGTCGGTCATAAAAAATTATTTAGTTTCTTTAACTTCTTTCTTCTGACCCAATAAAAATAATATTCGGGCAATCGTTTTCTTGGCTTGACGCAGTTCCCTGATGTTCTTCAGCTGATCAGAAGCCGATTTGAATTTCAATTCTCTCAATTTATCATGATTTTCCTGCAAAAGCTTTTGCAATTCCTTTTCTGGTTTATTTTTTAGTTCTTTGAATTTCATATCGGAAAAAATTATTTAACAATAAAACTTGTTTTAATCGGTAATTTATGGGCGGCCAGTCTCATTGCTTCTTTTGCCTCAGCTTCGGGCACACCGTCCATCTCAAATAAAATTACTCCCGGTTTGATAACGGCGACATAATGATCTACCGGTCCCTTGCCGGAACCCATGGTTGACTGCTCCCCTTTTTGGGTGACCGGCTTATCCGGAAAAACCCGAATCCAAATCTTACCGCCCCGTTTGATAAAACGAGTCATCGCCCGCCGAGCGGCTTCAATTTGTCTGGCGGTTAACCAGCAATTACCCAAAGCCTTGAGGCCGTATTTACCAAAATTCAGCTTCGTACCGGCCGAGGCTTTTCCTCTTAAAACTCCTTTATGCCATTTGCGGTGTTTTACTTTTCTGGGTGATAACATATCTTAATACTTTATTTCTTATTTAAAACTGGCTCTTTATTTTGGTCTTTTCTAAAAACTTCGCCTTTATAGATCCAGACTTTAATGCCAATCGTACCGTAAGTGGTTTGAGCAATCCCCCGGGCATAATCAATATCCGCTCTTATAGTGTGCAGGGGCAGGCTGCCAGAAGTTAGAGTTTCTGATCGGGCAATCTCAGCGCCATTAAGCCGACCGCCAACGATTATCTTAATTCCTTTAGCCTGAGTTTTTTCCACCCGACCGATGACTTGTTTCATCACCCGGCGGTAAGGAACTCTTTTTTCCAAGTCGGCGGCCATTGATTGGACTATTAATTCCGCGGAAAGACCGGGACTGGTAACTTCTTGGATATTAATGTTTAAACTGGTTTTTGGATCCAAAAATTGCTTGGCTATTTTTTTCTTTAAATCTTCAACCCCTTGACCGCCTCGACCGATAATGACACCGGGCTTAGCTGAATGGATAATTATTGTGGTAGAAGCCGGAGATCTTTCAATATCAATCTGAGCAACGGATGCTTCTTTAAGTTCTTTTTTCAAAAATTTCTTAATTAAAATATCCTGTTGCAAAAATTTTGCATAGTCGCGACGAGAAAACCACTTGGAATTCCAAGTATAAAGCTCACCGATACGAAATATTTTTGGATGTACTTTGTGTCCCATAGAATATCTATTAATTGACTAACCGGTTTTGCGTTGGAAGATGCCCTTAATAAAGCCTTTCTTTTCTTTACCTTTTTCTTCTGAACCTTTGCCGGAAATTTTTAACGCTTCTTTTTTGACTTCTTCCGGTCTGACTACTTTGACTTCTTCTGCTGAATCTTTTTTGGGTGCTTCTTTTTTGACGGCAGCCTTTTGCTTGGCACCAGGCCGAACGCCTAAAATCAGTTCAACATGACTTGTTCTCTTGCGGATTGCCGCTGAACGTCCATGAGCTCGCGGCCGGAAGCGCTTTAATACCGGGCCATCGTTAACAATAATTTGTTTAATATATAAATCTTTTTTATCCAATTTAAAATTATTCTCGGCATTGGCAATGGCGGAATTCAAAAGCTTAATAACCGGCCGGGTGGCAGCCCGATTAACAAACTTTAAATAACCCAAAGCTTTTTCTGCTTCTAAACCCTTTAGCTGAACAACTACCAGCCGAACCTTTCTTGGGGCCACTCGGATATAATTCGCCTTAGCTTTAACTTCACTAATTAGCTTTGCAGTTTCTTTCCCGGCTTTTGGCTTTTTAGCGACTTCTGCTTTTGGCTTAGGTTGACCGGCAGTTTTAGCTGATTCTAATTTTTTAGTATCTTTTGCCATAAATCATTTAAAAATTATTTCGTCTCGGCGGCGGCCTGAGCTTTCTGCCGATCTTCAGCGGCTTTTACCGCTTCGGCTTTTTCTTGTTCTTTAGCCATCTTACCACCATGAACAACAAATTTTCTGGTCGGGGAAAATTCTCCCAAACGATGACCGACCATATTTTCAACTATCAAAACCGGCGTATGAACCCTGCCATTATGGACACCAATAGTATAACCAACCATCTCAGGCGTAATCATACAGGCCCGATCCCAAGTTTTAATTATAGTTTTATCGCCAACTTTAAGATTTTTCAGTTTCTTCAACAGTTTTTCATTGACGTACGGACCTTTTTTTAAACTTCTTGACATATTTTAGGTTATTAAAAATTACTTTCTTTTTTTTCTTCGACTAATGATAAATTTATTTGAATATTTTTCTTGTTTTCGAGTTATTACCCCAAGTGCTTTTTTACTCCAAGGCGTCTTCGGCGCTTTCATACCGATCGGATTGCTGCCTTCACCGCCGCCATGAGGATGATCAACCGGGTTCATGGCTTTACCACGGACACTCGGCCGAATGCCTAAATGACGATTTCTTCCGGCCTTGCCGATTCTCAAATGCATTGCATCGGGATTGGAAACCTGGCCTAAACTGGCTTGGGATTTCTTGGAAATTAAACGAACTTCCGAAGAAGGCATTTTAATTGTTGCATAATCCCCTTCAACAGCCATCAATTTAGCACAAGAGCCGGCGGTTCTGACTAGCTGAGCACCTTTGCCCGGCATAATTTCAATATTATAGATTAATGAACCCAAAGGTAAAAATTCCAAAGGCATCCGGTTACCCGGTTGGATTTCGGTCCGCTTCATTGAAGAAATAACCTGATCACCAATTTTTAAATCCACCGGAGCAATAATATAGCACTTTTTGCCATCTTGATATTTGATTAAAGCAATTCTGGCTCTCCGGTTCGGGTCATATTCAATTGCTTCAACAATTGCCCCTTGGTCAAATCGATCTTGTTTATAATCAATTAATCGGTAATATTGTTTAGCGCCGCCACCATGATGGCGAACAGTAATTTTTCCTGTCGCATTCCGGCCCCCGGTTTTCTTTTTAATCTGAATCAACTTCCTCTCCGGTTTTTTTCTGGTAATATCAGAAAAAGTATCAACCGATGTCTGACGGCGACCTGGAGTAGTTGGTTTGTAAATTCTTATTGGCATATTCGCTTCGCTCAAAATAAAATCTTAAATCTTAAAATTTTGGATGTTTTAGACTCCTTCGTAAACTTCAATTTTATCACCGGGCTTTAAGGTAACAATGGCTTTCTTCCAACCTTTGGTTTTACCATAAATCCGGCCATAGCGGACATTCTTGCCGGAAAAATTAGAAATATTTACTTTCAACGGTTCAACATTATAAACTGTCCGAATTGCTTTTTTAACCTCGATTTTATTCATTTTAGGATTAACGGCAAAAATATATTTATTTAGTGTTCCTAAACTGCTGGCTTTTTCGGTAACCAAAGGTTTAACCAAAATCCGGTAAGATTGAGTAGTTTTACCTTTGATTTTATCCGAGCCGGCTGCCGGTTTTTTAACCGTTTTCTCCGCTTCTTTCGCAGCTTTAGATTCGGTCTTAACTTTAGCTTCTGGCTTTTTCTTTTCGGTTGTTTTCTCTATTGCCTTCTCTGGTGCCTTTTTTTGTCCTTCTGGTTCAACCGGGTTTTTAGTTTTAAATTTATCAAAAATTCCCATATAAAATAATTATTTCTTACCCAATGAAGCGTCTTTTGTAACAAAAGTTTTTTCAATCACGGTCAAAGCATCAAGCGGTAAAAGCAGATACTCGGGCTGTAAGATATCTAATATATTTAAACTATTAGCCTGAATGGTATTTAATTTCGGAATATTTTGCGTTGCTCTTTTAATTTTATCATTTTTCTCCGGCAAAATTACTAAAACGCTTTTAGCTTTAATTTTATCCGATTTAAGCTCTTTGGTCTCTTTTTTATCTTTAGCCAAAGCCTTTTTATTGCCGGAACTTTTACGCAATTTTAAATTTTTCAAAATTTCAAAAAATTTCTTAGTTTTAGCCTCTTCTAAACTGAGGTTATCCAGCAATACTATTTTTTGGCGGGAAGCTTTATCTGATAAAACCATTAAAATCGCTTTTCGTTTGGCTTTTTTATTCATCTTCAAGGAAAAATTCTGATCCTTGGTTGGACCAAAAGTTATTCCGCCGCCGCGCCAGAGCGGTGACCGAATTGATCCGTGTCTGGCCCGACCGGTTCCTTTTTGGCGCCAAGGTTTTCGACCGCCGCCACGAACCTCGCCCTTGTCTTTGGTATGAGC
>Ga0265297_10006822_pt1 | contig 16263 bp, 13 predicted proteins | sample Munlanlwell13791_FD_192502 | JGI IMG/M metagenome (GOLD analysis project Ga0265297, IMG submission 192502) | Leachate microbial communities from a municipal landfill in Southern Ontario, Canada - Leachate well 137-91 | ecosystem: Engineered > Solid waste > Landfill > Unclassified | place... | reverse complement strand
ACGCTCCCCTTGAACCAGAAGCTGAGGGTCAGAATCACACCGAAGAGAAAAATGATGAAGGCGGCCCAGAAAATCGGATGCCCGATAGTCAGAGGGGCGCTGTGACAGAGGATGCAGAGAAAGCTTTTAGAGGGGAGGACGGCGGCGGCGGCTCCCACCTTGTTCTCAGCGGTGTGGCATCGTTGGCAAAATTCAGGATCGGCCACATCGGGCAGGCTGTGATCGACAAGGGAAATAGGGGCATTCTGGTCGTCAACCCGGGCGAGAGAGACCTGTCCAGTCTTCCTGTCGAGAGATACGAGTTTGGAAGTGCGATGACAGGCCTGGCAGTCCACCCGAAGGTGAGGATCATGGATTTCTTCTTCACCGTGAACGCTGTGGCACCCGGTACACTGAGCGCCTGACCCCGAGATGTGAGGACATTTGGCCACATCCCTGTGGCAGTGAATGCAGGCCGTATATTTGTGCCGCGTCTTCTCAAAGGAGTGAAGATCCACCTGAAGGGACACCTGCCGGCCGCTCACGGATTTCTGACACGTTTTCAGTCCGTGACATTCCATGCAGAAGGCCTGAGAGGCATAGGCCCCCTCATTGGTCTTGACATTGGGATAGCGATGACAATCCAGACAATCCCGCTGTTTTCCATCCAGGACAGGGGACATCATGGCAGCATCGTCCGCCCACGCCCTGGGGACGATCAGGGCAACACTTATGAGTATCAGTAAAAACAGAATCTGCTTAGTCAATGGCCTGAGTATCCCCCTCTTTTAGGATAGTTGACTGTCGATTGTGGATTGCCGATTGAAGAACGTGAATTTCAAATCCGCATGTAACTTCACGATTGCTCATGGGTTGTCATGATATGTTCCCACTCCCCGGGATGCTCTCTCAGGATCTTTTCTCTGGTGGTCTTTCCGTTGAAGATGCTTTTTTCTATGGGAAAGACTTCGGGTCGAAGGTGCGCCGAGATCAGGTGGACCACAAATTTGAGGGCTACCGCCAGAATGGCCTCATACAGATGGAGGACCTGGGCCAGATTGATGAAGTAGCCGGGAATCAGTCTGGAGAAGAACTCAGGGGCCCACAGAATTAGTCCGGTGAAGCCCATGGTGTTCATGCCCAGAAAGATGGCCAGGTAGTCGAATTTTTCCCAGTAGGTAAACCGGTTAAATGACGGAAGTTTCCCCTTGCCGAAAAAGTACCTCGTATGTCCCAGGAGATCCTGGATGTCCTTGACCTTTGGAAAGAGGGATTGGGGGCCGGTGAGGCTTCCCTTTAGCACCAGCTTGTAATACACCAGCCAGAGGACATGGACCATCACGCAGCCATAGGTAATTACGGCGAAAAAGCGGTGGAGATAGGCCAGATGCCCGGCCCCGCCGATCAGCCACACAAATCCGCCGGCCCACCACTGGGCGCTGAATTTGAGTGAAAAGCCAGTGACTGCAAGCCCAGTGAAGCCGACCATGACAATGATATGGAGGAACCGCTGCAACACGGAAAACCGAACGAACACAGATTCTTGGAAATTCTCTTCTGACATGATACACACCTCTTCACAAATGGCCCCACAACTTTAGGCACGTAAGCTCATTCTGGACACTTAGGTGCCTACTTAATGTTTCCTCAATTTTTCATGAATTTCTCTCAACAGCCAAAGGAAGCTGTGGCCGTAGAAAAAGCCAACGACCAGGACGACGATGATCGTCATAATGAGGGTGACGATCTTTATGATGGTCACGTGTTTCTGCTTTTCCTTGTTGTCCCGGGCCAGGCCTTCCGTGGTCGGGTGGATCACGAACTGGGCGAATCGTTCCCCAGCATCAGGATGACACCTTTGGCATGCCGCAAGTGCGGTCTTTCTGTCTTTCAGGGAAACGCATTCATGGGCCCCGTGGCAGTCCGTGCAGTAGGCGGATGCCTCGTCGCGAAGATTGACGGCGACCTTTCCGTGATAGTTCTCCAGGTAAGTGGCCTTCTGTTCCGCATGGCAGGCCCCGCAGGTATCCGTCATTGCCTGCCCTGTGGCTCCCCTCGACAGATGGGACCTGTCATAGTGAGCGGAATGACACTCCCCGCAGGTGGGGGCCTTCAGCCGATCAGAAAGAAATCCTTCGGATACGGGGGTCTTTTTCTCTTCTGTGAGGGCCTTGGCATGGGCGCCCCGAAGGTATCTTTCATACGATTCGCGGTGGCAGGTCCTGCACCGCTGGTAGTCATAAATGCGAGTGGCTTTGCTTTTTAGACGCGTTGTATCCCGGGTGTCCGGATGTTTTTGCCCCTGGTCGCTCATGTCGCCGTGGCAGGCCTCACAGGTCAAGTTTTTGTGCGCGGATTCTGAAAAACGGTTCAAGTCCACGAACCATCCGGAGGAATCACGAGGTACCTCTACGGCAACTGCGCCTGCCCGGGTCGAACCCATGAAAGGAATGGAGAGAAAAAGAGCGCACGCGAACGCGAAAGACGTTCTGCTCATGAAACCCTGCCTTTTGACTCGTAATAAATTCCTCAACGGTTTCTCCTGCCGTCTCATGGTGAACGATATCTGCATCTCCTTAAACACACCCTGCCTTGATGATCCGGCAAAAAGCCCGAACTCAGGCGTTGTTGCCCATCCCTAAATTCCTTAATCCTTGAATCCCCCATCCGTTTTGTCCTGAAATAGATCTCCAGAAAAAGCGCGGAAGTGCGATTGAGTCTCTCAAAAAGGTCTTTTGCCTTATAAAGAGTGTCTATGCCGCTCTTGAGATCCCTTTTCACCTCGCGCAGAAGCGCTGTCGTCTCTGAGGCAACCTGCAACAATCGGCCGGCCTGTCCCGGCAGCAGGCGCATTCGGTTAAGCTTCTCAAGGCGCTTTATCCTCCGCCAGACCGGCTCAATGAATTCTCTTATCTTGGCCGTCTCATATAACTTGTTCCCGATCGTCCATTGGACCGGGAGGGTCTCCAAGCCGACCGCAACAATCCGCGCGTTGCTAATCTCTCTTTTAATGTTCTTCAGCAGATTCCGGCACGCCTCGCCGCAGATAATCTCTTCAGAGGCGATCGTCTCATGGATCTGAACCGGGTCCGGCCTCAGATCATAGAGCATGGCATCTGTCAGGAGCTGATTGGCAACCGTAAAGCGGGGGTGTTCAAAATGGGGCCCATACAGGTGGAGATATCCCTGGCCCATCTTCTGGCGAATCACCGCGGCCTTCCCCAGCAGCGTATCGGATGCGAGTTTTTTATCCACCAGAAACACCGTCTTTTCAGTAAAGCCGCTGTAGGTTGCCAGGACCTGGGCGGATCCTCCGGCGATCAAGGGGGGACCGCCGTAGAGGGGGGCATCAAGGGAGGGCGCCTTTTTAAAGGGGGCAAATCCGTTGGTGGTAAGCCGGACCGCCTCCCTTACCGGATGAAAGATATAAGCGCACCCATAGGCCGTGCAGAATTTCTCCCTGAGACGGCGGGCTTCAGGCAGAGTCCGGGTCAGGTTGGCAATTTTTGCAGGTACAAAGTTAAACAGGTTAAGGTGTTCCTTGGAGGAGTGAAGCGGGAGGTAGGCCCCGGCGCAGGAGCCGATGTAAAGACCGCCATTGGCAATGAAACGCGCAAGTTTGTCGGCCCCTTCCGGTCCCAACCCCTTTGCAATGGCAAAGGTGTCCCCTCCGGACATCGCCAGGACATCGCACCGGTCCAGGCCGTCTCCCCTCAGCTCGGTTTCGGTCAGGAAGGCGAGATCAAAAAAACCGATCCGGTCAAATACCTCCACGAACCAGAGCCAGGAATGGGATGTCCCTCGACCAATATAGATGCCGATCCTGGGATGCCCTTTATCGTCAGACCTATTGCAGGGTTCGTTTTCCTTCATGGACACACTCGCCGCACAGGAACGCTGAAACGCTCCTGAACCCTGTTATCCGGTGATATCCGCAATCACCTCTTCCAGAGTCTCCGACGTCAATTCCAGCTCTGTTCCAATGCTGGAGATATCGAGGAGTTTTTCCTCGGTCAATTCGGGGGCCAATTGGGCAAATATCGGGTGGATCCCAAAGATGTAGGCCACGGCCTGGCGTCTCATCCACGCATCCTTTTCCTGGTTTCCGATGGCCGCCCATGGACTAAATACCGCATCGCCCGAACTCGATACCGGCCCCTTCAGGCTGGGGAAGGAAGATTTGATCGCTTCCGGGTCTGTGAGACCGGCCTTTTCGCTCAATTCAGCTACCGATGCCCCATCAATTCCATACGTTGCGCACGCCTTAAGGACGCGACAGGCGTCGGATGCTGTAAGCCCCAGTTTTTTGAGCTTCAGAAGGGGAGAGATGTCGGTCAGCAGAAACCCAGGCTCTGCGACGGCGGTCTCTTTCAGAAGGGCGGGGTCCTCATCCAGGAATACGAAGGTGTTGGTCGGCACAGAGGTGTTGAAGCAGGCCATGTGCTTATGGGTCAAGGGCTGGAGCCATCCACCGAGGTCCTCTTCCCCCACGGCGGCTGCCATGGCGGCAATCCCTCGAATTCCGGCGGCCCCCCCAGATTTGACGGCGGAGAGAAGTCCGGCGCATTTCTCAATGAACTCCTCCGGTTCGGCGATTTCCAGCAATCCCATCCCCCGTATGGCGATCAGCTTGAGGCGCTTCTTCCCGAACAAATTTCCGAAAGCCATTCGGTCCCCGCTCTGCCAGTAGTTGATGCAGATCTGGGCCAGATCGGACCCCTTTTCTCCGGCCTCTCCGATCCCGAGGACCTGTATCAGATCGTCGCCCATCAGGTCGCGAATATGATCCGTCGCGGCCCAGACATCCTTACCCCACAGATCGCCCGCGTCGTTGAGGTCTGCAATGCCGTCATGTATCCATAGATAGACCGGCTTATCAGCCGCCCCTTTGATGACGATATAATCAAAACCGGAATATTTCAATTCCATGCCGGCATCCAGACTCAAGGGCACATGGGAAACCCGCCCTGTCAAAGGGCTTTTTGCCGTGATCACACCCAGAGATGAACCGGGAACCAGGCTTCCTGTCAAGAGGCCCGCACCCAATACGATGGGGTCTTCGTCTGCAAATCGATCATAGAGAGATTTCGTTATTCCCGCCCCTCCGATCTTCTCCAACACCAGATCGTCATCTAACTCCTCTTCGATGATGTTGCGCGTCGCGAGGTCTACGATAGAGATCTTATTCGATGCCAAGTTTTCCATATCGTTATCTCCTTAAAATATTTTGAAATTCGCAGCGTCTAATGACAGCCCGTTCTGCAACCGTCAACAGGCATTTCTGAATATTGCCTAATCCATGGAAATGGCATTAACCGGACAAAACTTGATGCATAAGGGTCCGTCGTCTACGTCTTCACAGAGGTCGCAGGACTCCCTGAGGAGCATCGGTTTTGCAGAGGCATCCGCCTCCTTTTCCGGGTCCTGTTCTTGACCGATTCGGTTAATTTCAAGACCTTCAGGCCGCGCAGCCACTAAACTGTCTTCCTCTTTAAGAATGATGCCGACATAGTTTTTCTTCTCCCTGGCCCGATAGGGCACGATACACGACGACAGGAGTGCAAAGGCGTCGTCCCGATGGTAACCGCAGGCCAATTCGCAGGCCATACATGCCGTACATGTCAACGCGTCGATTTTCAGTCCCATTGGAAACCTCCTTAAAAAGTTTGTTCAGAAATGTCTGCCTGAGATGAAAAGGTGAATAATACGACAAAATTCATAAATATTAGAATATTAGCCTCTTCATATCGGACATCTGCATCAGAACTTATTGTCTATATAGAAAAGCAACACTGTAAAGTCAAATACATTTTATAAATTTCATAATATATGCTTTCATGTTTTCAAGGAAAAAAATTTATTAAAATACATAAAATAAGTTAAAATAATAATGAAATATGGAATAAATAATATATATATTTATAAATTTACAATATCAATTTCAATCATTATACAATATATAAAAAATTGTTATATACATATAAATATGCAAGATAACTATGCGCCAATAAGCGACAAATGCAAGCTTAGACACCCGCTTAAAAGATTATAATATTTATCTTGACAGATGGTTTTTGATTCTGTATTTTTCAGAAAAATTCTTTAGACCCCATCAGGAAAAAAGATATGCCGTCATCCATGTTCAACAATGCCAATAAATCAGAAAAGGTCTCAGATAATATTATCGCCCAGATTCGGGACGCCATCCTTTCCGGAAAGCTTAAACCTGGTGACAGGCTGGCCTCTGAAAAGGAGTTGATCGAGGAATTCGGGGTCAGCAAGGCCACCATGCGCGAGGCCCTAAGGGTGCTTGAGGTCATCGGGCTGCTGGAGATTCGAAAAGGGATTTCCGGCGGGGCGTTTGTTGCCGAAGTGGGGATGCGAACGACACTCCATGCGATCGTCAATTTCCTTCATTTTCGCACCGTAACCATCAGAGAAATCACCATGCTCCGATATCTGATCGAACCCTCGGTGGCCCAGGTGGCCGCGGCCAAGAGGACCGTCAAGGATATCGAAAAGCTGCAACAGGTGATCGGCGCCGGCGTCACACCAGGAGATACGGAGGTTTCCAGGGAGATCAGTTTTCACAGATATCTGGCCCGGATGACCGAGAACACCATCCTGACTCTGATTATCGATATGGTGGATAATTTGCTCAAGTCCATGAAAAGCAAGATTGGACTGCCGCCGGATTTTTATCAATATGTGCGGGATGCCCATTACCTCGTCCTGGAGTGTTTAATCCAGCAGGATGGCCTTGCAGCAAAAGTCGCCATGGCCAATGATGTGGTGGGGGTGGGGAAATATATCTGCAAATTCACAGGTACGCCCCCTTTTGAACCTGCGGAACTCAAAGTGAGTCATACCCCTATTGAAACGTACCTGGAGGTAACCCCTGAGGCGCGTGTGGTGACCAAAGACGACCCGCTTCTCGAGGACTCGGGTACGATTGTTAAACGGGTGGGAACCAGTGAATTATATCTGGCGGTCAAAGACGGAGTTGTGGCAGGAACAGCAGCAGCGCGTTAAACTGCGGTTCGTTACAGCCGCCAGGAACCAGGCTTTCATATATTAACCGTCTCATAATTGTCTGCACACCGTCATTCCGGCGGAGGCCGGAATCCAGTCCGGCTTCAGCGGGATTTCCCTGTACTTGCGGGGATCGAGTCCGGCATGACGAAGATGTTGGTACTATTTCGAGACAGTTAATAACGATCGTTCTGGCTGCCTTCCCATAAAAGGGTTTCAAAGCCCCGGGGGGTCGCCGAGCGTTATGGTCCCATTTTAAAGAGACCCCCACGGGCGCTCAAAGATTTCCGGGAGTTGCACCAATGCCTGTTCGGTTGCGGCTGTTAGGCCGCCTTAGGGATGGATTGGGCGGAAATTCATGGTGCTTCGGGATATGGGATTCCATCCGTGATTGGTATTTTTTAAAGAAAGATAAAAACGCTGCCTTACCATAACCAAATTAATAAGGAGGATATATGTCTGAAGAACCCAGGATACTCAAATATTGCGTAGGCGGCAAATGGCTTGAGTCCAAGACCGAAAAATACATGGACTGCTATAACCCTTCCACCGGGGAGATCATTGCAAAAGCGCCCTGCTGCACGGAGGAAGAGGTTGTATCGGCCATTGCCGCTGGCAAGGAGGCGTTTCCCGAATGGGCCGACACCCCTGCAAGCAAACGGGTTCAGGTGCTTTACAGGATGAAAGCCCTGGTGGACGAGCACCTGGAAGAACTGACCTATCTTCTTTGCAAGGAGGAAGGAAAGAACTGGAGAGAGTCGATGGGGGATGTTCTCAAGGTGAACGAGGTCGTGGAGTTTGCCTGCGGTATTCCGCATTTAATGAAAGGCGTATCAGGCATGAACGTCAGCAGCGGTTACGACACGGTGATGTATAACGAACCGCTGGGCGTTTTCGCCGGTATAGCGCCCTGGAACTTCCCGGCGATGATTCCCCACGGATGGATGACCCCCCTTTGCATCGCGACCGGGAATACGATCGTGCTCAAGGCTGCCAGTTTTGTTCCCCAGTCTTCCATGCGTCTGCTTGAACTCTGGCAGGAAGCCGGACTGCCTGACGGCGTTATCAATCTGGTCACCACCAGCCGCAATGAAGCTGAAATACTCCTGAAGCATCCTGATATCAAAGGCGTCTCCTTTGTGGGATCAACCAAGGTGGGACGGCATATTTACGCCACCGCTGCAGCCAACGGGAAGCGGGTCCAGGCCTTAACCGAAGCCAAGAATCACGCACTGGTCCTTCGGGACTGCAAACTGGAGAGAACGGCAAGGGGAATCATCAACGCCTATTGCGGTTGCGCAGGGGCCCGCTGCATGGCCTGTCCGGTAATTGTGGTGGAAGACTGTATTGCCGACGACCTCATTGCCCTGCTGAAGAAATTTGTGGGCGAGATGACGCTTGGACCTGCTTACGATCCGGAAACCGGAATGGGACCCATCATGAATGCGGGACACCTGAAATTTGTAACCGACTGGATTAAAAAGGGGATCGAAGAGGGCGCTGAACTGGTCGTGGATGGAAGAAATCCTCTGGTTCCGGGTTATGAGAATGGCTTCTACCTGGCGCCGTCTATTTTTGATCATGTAACGGAAGAGATGTCTGTCGGCCGTGAAGAAATTTTCGGGCCGGTGCTCTGCGTCAAGAGGGTGCGGAATTTTGAAGAAGGGCTTGCCATCATGAACGCGAGCCGTTTCGCTAATGGTTCGGTGATTTACACTCAGAACGGCTATTATGCAAGGCAGTTTGCAAAATTCACCCATGCGGGGATGGTAGGCATCAATGTCGGGATTCCGGTTCCCCTGGGCATCTTCGGATTTACCGGGCATAAAAATTCGTTTTTCGGCGATCTGCATGTAATGGGTATGGACGGCGTCCGTTTCTATACTGAGCAAAAGAATGTGACAGCCACCTGGTTTCCCGAGGATATGGGAGAATGCGGAATGGTGGATACCTGGGATGGAACCATCTCATCCATGCCGGTGGACGGGAAATAGCTTACGGAGGGACATCCAATGCTAGCCAAGAGAGAAGATATGGTTTTAGACGAACTGGCGTCTATTGTGGGGAAGGATAATGCTACCGCTGAAAAACATATCCGGTATGCCTATTCCTACGATCTTTCCTTTGTCACGCCAAAATTGCCGGACTATGTGGTGATGGCCACGACCGTGGAACAGATCCAGGCGATCATGAAACTGGCAAACCGGGAGAAAATTCCGGTGATACCGTATACTGCCGGGACCAACATCGGGGGCTTGTGCATTCCTGAAAGGGGTGGCATACTCCTGGACTTGAAGCGCATGAACAGGATTCTTCGTATCGACACCGAGTCTCACTATGCAGTCATTGAGCCGGGGGTGTCTCATGCCAAACTGGCCACGGAACTCTTTAAGCACAATCTCAGATGGAGCTGGCCCGTGGGGCCCCCTTCGGCCTGTTCGGCATCTTGTGCCATCAGCCACGGTATCGGGGGGTTGAGCGGCAGATACGGTCTTAACAGCGAGGAAATCACCAGCATGGAAGTGGTCCTTCCCACGGGTGAGCTGGTCCGCGTGGGGTCCTGCGCCATCCAGGAAGATTCCTGGCACAGCGTGTTACCACTTCCGCAGCTTGACGGTCTGTTTAAGGGCTGGCTGGGCACCACCGGTGTGGTCACCAAACTGGGACTTCGGGTTCATCCCATTCCGCCGGTGCTGAAAGTCTTTACGGTTTCCACTCAGAATATCGAAGATATGGTTTCCTACATGTTCAACCTGGGCAATTATGAGATCTGCGACGACCTCACTGCCGTCTCCTGGTGGCTGGCTCAGGTGCCTATTCCCTATCCCTACATACCGAAACCGGATGATTCTCCGGAATGGTTCTGCTTCGGCACCACTTTTTCGTGGACTCAGAAAGAAAAGGAAGCCCGGGAAGAGATGTGGCAGAATGTACTGAAAGAAGAACAGGATAATGGAACATCCATAAAGTATGCCGAATATCCGGAAGAGGCCTTGAAGGCCAGAACCCAGCTTCCCAGTCAGATTGTGGGGTCCACCAAGAACTACACTAAGATGGCGGGAGGCGGTATTTCCTGGCCGGGCACCTTTACCCCGGTCAACAAATGGGCGCCTGTCTACAACAGCTGGAAAAATATACTGATTGAACATAATCTGTCCCCGTCCGTTCGCGTCACCAATTACCGGGGGGTTCATTACGGTATGCTTCGAGCCATGATTCCCTTCAACAAGAAAAGTCCGGAAGAGACGGAAAACGCCAGGCGGGCGATTGTCGAGTGCCTGAAAGTAGACCTGGATGCCGGCGGCATCCCTTACAAGCCTCCGGTGGATTTTGCCATGGAAATCAATAAGCGGGCGCACCCGGGATATCTGTCGCTCCTGAAACAGGTGAAAAAACTGCTGGATCCCAATGATATCATGAATCCAGGCAAGCTGGGCATATGACCCTTAAAATTACTGATTCAAATGGAGGCCAATATGGAATGGGACATATCCACTCTCGAAGAATTGGAAGATAAGATATGGAGATGCACGGCCTGCGGAAACTGCAAAACCGCCTATAAGTTCGGACCTCCCCCTGAATTCGGTGAGATCTGTCCGGCGGGGACCGAGTTTGGCTTTGAAGGCTTTATGGCATCAAAGGGAAAGATCGCTTTTGCAAGAGGGATTCTTGACGGGCAGTTGGAATGGACCGACGAACTGCTGGATGCGATTTATAAGTGTACGGTCTGCGCAGGGTGCCAGAACCAGTGCGAGCTGGACCACAAGCCGTTTATACCTGAAATCATTGAGGCCATGAGGCGGAAGGCGGTGCAAGATGGCATCGGTCCCATGCCCACCCAGAAAAAGATCGCCCAGTCCATGCGAAGCTACAACAACCCCTATCAGGGGCCTCGAAGGGTTCGCACGGATTGGACCCGGCCTTTTAAAAAGGCCAAGAAGCCGATCAAGGACATCAACAAGGAACCTTCGGATATCCTCTATTACGTGGGCTGCACCGGGGCCTTCAACCTCCCTGCCAGGGGCGTGCCGGTGGCTACCGCCTCCCTGTTTCAGAAACTGGGGCTGGATTTCGGCATCCTGGGGGAAAATGAGATCTGCTGCGGCTCCACGGCCATGCGGATCGGGGACGCCGAGGAGTTCAAGCGGGTGGCCCAATCCAACCTGGAGACATTCAGGATGCTGCATGAGGAGCGCGGGGTCAAGACCATTGTCACTTCCTGCGCCGGCTGTTACAGGGCCATTAAAAAGGACTATATCCTCTCCTCCGAGTATGACAAGATGATGGACGGCATCCGGGTGGTCCACACGGTGGATCTTCTGAATACCCTGTTCAAGGAGGGGAAGCTGAAATTCACCGGCGAACTCCCCATGAAGGTGACCTATCACGATCCCTGCCACACCGGGCGGCATCTGACCAAATTCGTGGTTGACAAAGACGGCTCCCAGCTCTGGAAGGGGGCCTATGTGGGCCTCAATGAGGAGGATTGCCTGTACGACGCGCCCAGGGAAATTCTACAGGCCATCCCCGGCATCGACTTCGTGGAAATGGAACGGATCCGGGACAACTCCTACTGCTGCGGCGGCGGGGGCGGCGTCATGACCGGATACGGGGACTGGGCCGCAAAGAACGCCTCCAAGCGCATTGAAGAAGGAATGCAGACCGGCGCTGAGCACATGGTTTCCATCTGCCCCTTCTGTCACTACAATTTGAATGAAGGCTCTCGAAGGATCTCGAGCGAGATGAAGCTCTATGACCTGGTGGAGCTGCTGGACCAGGTCATCACCGAAGCCAAATAGGGCTTTGGAGAAATTGCTTGGAAAGGGAGGTGGTAAAAGGAACATCAGGTAAAGGCAGGTTGTTGGCAGGAACCACACTTTTGCTCAAGGAGAAGAAGACATGAAAAAGGCGATCCATACGGCAGTGTTGTTGGTGCTGGCTGGTGCTTTCTTGCTGGCCCCGAACGTCTCAATGGCCGCAGAACCTATCAAGATTGGCGTTCTCGTTCCGCTCACCGGGATTGTCGCTCAGGGCGGGTTGGAGATGAAGTATGGCAAGGAAATGGCTGCCAAAGAAAAAGGGACGATTCTCGGCCGGCCCATCGAGCTGGTGGTGGAAGACACCCAGATCAAACCGGACGTCGCTGTGAGCAAGGCGGAAAAGCTCGTGTTCAAAGACGGATGTGTTGCGCTGATTGGGGGCTTTTCAAGTGGTGTCGGCCTCGCTCTGGCAAAGAACATTGACAGACTGAAGGTCCCCTTCGTGACTACCCACGTCATGACGACGGAATTCTATGGCATGCACAAGTGGGTTTTCCGATCCGGTCAGTTGGCGAACGACCAGACTGCGGTAGGAAATGTCAAGGGAATCCTCTCCAGACCTGACCTCAAGGATCGAACCTATTATGTGATTGTCCATGACTATGCGTGGGGTCACGACGGCGGAAAACGCTTCATCGAACTGGCCAAAAAGAACGGCATCAAGATCTTCAATGAGAACTTTGACAAGGCGCCCACCAGCACCAAGGACTGGTCCTCCTATATCAGCAAGATCAAGGCCTCGGGGGCGGACGGCGTCTACATGGTCTTTATCACCAACGTCATTCCTGTATTTGCCAAACAGGCCGCGGATTTCGGCCTCCTGAAGAACGTCAAAATGGTGTCCGCTGCGGCCCCCGGTCCCATGGAGCTGGAGGAAGGCGGAGAGGCGTGCTATGGCATTTTTGGGGCCTCGGACTGGTCCTGGGACGTAAATACCCCGGTGTCCGATGCCTGGGAAAAGAAGTTCTGGGAGACCTACAAAATCATTCCATCGGATGCCGCCGTCCACAGCTACGTGGGCGCCATGAACCTCTTCAACGCCATCGAGAAGGCCGGGAGCACAGACGTGGATAAGATCGCAGACGCCCTCAGGGGAATCAGCTTCGATGGGCCCTACGGAACCGTGCGCATTTCGGCATTTGACAACTGCGCGAGGAACGATGCGGTCCTCACAGAAACCATGGCCGCTCCACCCAATCCCTATGGGGCCAAGGTGGTCATGAAAGTCCTTCACACCTTCAAGGCCGAGGAACTCGGTCCACCCGAGAAATAGGGCACACAAGCCTTTTTCATTCTGGTTGACTCTAACCTCCTTCGCAGCGCGGGCACGGCCTGGGATCGACCGGGCCAACGCCCGCAGGGCGAAGGGACCACCTGAAACGACAGACGGGGGCTGGAGGCGGCGGTGAATATTGCGGTAGATATTATACTGAACAGTCTCGTTTTGAGCGGCGTTTTTCTCATCGTAGCCATTGGACTCAACATCATTTATGGCCTGAGCCGGATCATGAACCTCGCGCACGGCTCCCTGTATGCCCTGGGCGCCTATGCGAGCGTTACCCTGATGTCGTTTGGGGTAAACTTCTTTGTCGCCCTCGTCGTTGCTCCGCTTGTGGTCGCCTTTATTGGGCTTGTGCTGGAGCGAACCGTCATCGCTCCGATGAGGAAGCGTTCCATTGTCTATACCCTCATCCTCACCTACGGGCTCATGTTTCTCCTGGACGGCCTTATCCGTTACATTTGGGGCAATGAGCCGCGATTTGTAAAACTCCCCCTGTTTCTCCAGGATACTGTCCCAATACTGGGGACCCAGTATCCGGTCTACCGGCTTGCGACCCTGATAATCATTGCGGCGACCATGGCCGGGCTCATGCTCTTCCTGGAAAAGACCAAAACGGGCATTACCCTCAGGGCTGCCAGCACCATCCCCGAGATGGTTTCGTGCCTTGGAATCAACATGAAGCTGGTTCACATCGGGGCCTTTGTCCTGGGGTGCGGCATGGCCGGCATCGCTGGGGTGGTGGCGGGGCCCCTTTACAGCGTAGACCCGGTTATGGGACATGAGATGCTCATCAGTTCCTTTGTGGTCATCGTGATCGGCGGGCTGGGAAGCCTTCGAGGGGCTGTGTTTGCAGCCCTTCTGGTGGGATTGGTCCAGACCTTGGCCGAGTTTTTCATCACGGATCTGGCTATGGTAATTGTGTATATGTTGATGGCCATTATCCTCGCTTTCATGCCGCGGGGCCTCCTGGGCGAAGGAAGGTTTGAATAATATGGAACAACGACCGTCTGAACCGGTTCAAGGACCTCAAAAGTTCACGGGCGGAAAGATCCTGGCCCTTGCCATTGTAATCCTGTGTCTTGCTGTTTTCCCCTTTGTGGTTCAGAACCGTTTCTACGTCAGCCTCATTAACCAGATGTTAATCTACGGCCTCCTTGCCATGAGCCTGGACGTGCTGCTGGGATACACCGGACTTCTATCGTTCATGCACAATGCCTATTTGGGCGCAGGCGCTTACCTGATGGGACTTTTTCTCCTCCGCGTGGCCCCGTCCTCCTTGTGGCTCGCCTTACTGGTGGGGGTTCTGGGCACCCTGATCCTTGCCTTGCCGGTGGGATGGGTCCAGGTGCGAACTGGCGGACTTGCCTTTGCCCTGCTGACCCTTGCCTTCGGCATGATGTTTTTCACGGTGGCGTGGAAATGGTATTCGGTTACAGGCGGAGACGACGGGCTTATGGGGGTTCCTCACCCCGATATCTCTATCTTTGGCATCGTGGTTGGAAACACAGGAAACCCTGTGGCCATGTACCTTCTTACCCTGGCCGTTGTACTGCTCTGCTTTTTTCTGACCTGGCGTATTATTCATTCTCCCTTTGGGGCAGTACTGGAGGCCATTCGTGAGAACGAAGCGAGGGCCTCCTTTGTGGGGATCAACGTCCGCAAGTTCAAGCTCCTGGGGTGGTTGCTCGCCTGTGGTCTTGCAGGCGTGAGTGGGGGCCTTTTCATCCTGTGGCGGGGTTATATCGGGCCGACCACCATGAGTGCCTTTGCAGGCGCAGGCGTTCTGATGATGGTGCTTTTGGGCGGCATGGGCACCCTTTGGGGCCCGTTTGTCGGGGCCGGGATTTTCATCCTCATGCAGGATTACATCAGCACTATGACCGAGCACTGGGAACTCTTCGTGGGGCTTGTGGTCATTCTGCTGGTACTCTTTCTGCCGAGGGGCTTTGTCGGCCTGGGTGATTATGTAACGCGCTTCAGAAAGGAATAATCAAGATCCATGACCACTATTCTGAGCACAAAAGGCCTTCACAAGCATTTCGGCGGCGTGCTTGCCGTAAACGATGTCACTGCGAAGTTCGAGGCGAAACGCCTTCGATCCATCATCGGGCCTAACGGGGCCGGCAAGACCACGTTTATCAATGTCATCACAGGGAGGCTGCCTGCCAGTTCCGGCGCAGTTCTGTTCGGCAATCAGGATATCACCAATCAGCCGCCGCATCGACTGGTCCGGTTGGGCATCTGCCGCACCTTTCAGATAACCAGTATATTCATGGGGTTGACTGTGTTTGAGAACGTGAGGATTGCGGCTCAGCTCAACATTGGGGGCTCGCTCAAGATCCTTTCCGCAAAGGATAGCCTTAAGGAGGTCAACCATAAGACGTGGGAAATTCTCGGTCGCATAGGTCTGAAGGACAAGGCGGGCATACCCTCCAACACCCTTGCCCATGGCGATCAGCGCCTCCTCGAAGTCGCCATGGCACTGGCCGGCGATCCCAAGATCCTTTTCCTGGACGAACCCACGGCAGGGATGTCGCCTGTGGAAACCGATCGCATTGCACAGATTATCAAGGGGCTGACAGAGACCATTGCGGTGGTCCTGGTAGAACATGATATGGATGTGGTCATGAGCATTTCGGATGAAATCACCGTCCTGAACCAGGGGAGCGTCATTGCTGAGGGACCTCCTCGTGAGATACAGAACAACGATCTGGTCAAGGAGGCGTATCTCGGCCATGCGTAATCAGGGAACAGACAAAATCCTTCAGATCGACGATCTCCACGCCTATTATGGAAGAAGTCATATTATTCAGGGGCTTTCCATGGATGTGGAGAGGCTTGAGGCTGTCTCCATCCTGGGGAGAAACGGCGTGGGAAAAACGACCACCCTCCGCTCCATCATGGGCCTGACCCCGCCCAGAAGAGGGACGATTCGAATCAACGGCGAGGAGACGACCCGGTTGCCTACCCACAAGGTTGTCAGAAAGGGGATTGGGTATGTACCGGCTGAAAGGCACATCTTTCCCGGAGTGAGCGTCGAAGAGAACCTCGTATTGGCGGCAAAGCCTTCATCCGATAAAAACGCCTGGAACATGGACAAGGTATATTCCCATTTCCCCGTACTGAAAGCAAGAAACCGGCAGGACGGAT
>Ga0265297_10006821_pt1 | contig 16268 bp, 9 predicted proteins | sample Munlanlwell13791_FD_192502 | JGI IMG/M metagenome (GOLD analysis project Ga0265297, IMG submission 192502) | Leachate microbial communities from a municipal landfill in Southern Ontario, Canada - Leachate well 137-91 | ecosystem: Engineered > Solid waste > Landfill > Unclassified | place... | reverse complement strand
AATTTATTAAACAAAGACCCTCTTATTGATACCATCATACTCGGTTGTACACATTATCCTTTGCTGATACCTGTTATTCAACAATACATTCCGGCACATATTAAAGTGATTTCACAAGGGAAAATTGTTGCTGAAAGTTTGAAGGATTATTTTTTCCGGCATCCTGAGATGGAGAATAAATGCAGCAAATATTCAAGAACTCTTTTTTATACAACTGAAAATCCAATCTCGTTTAGGAAAAGGGCTAATGTATTTCTCGATAAGGAAATTGAAGTTAGTCACATTTCTTTATAATGTTAGCTAGGCTACTTTTGAAGGATCCTCGATTTTTAACTCACTCATTTTTTTCCTCACATAGGAAAGGTTGACTTTGAATTCTTTAAGTTTACCTGAAGATGGAATATCAAACATGGCGTCAAGCATAATATGTTCAAAAAGAGCACGCAACCCTCTTGCACCTGTCTTTAGCTCTATGGATGTTTTAGCAATGTATTCAAGAGCAGTAGGGTGAATGCTGAATGCAACTCCCTCAATCTCCAGTAATTTGGTATATTGTTTAACCAATGAATTTTTAGGTTCAGTGAGTATTTTCACCATGGCTTCTTTATCCAAAGGATCCAGATAGGTAATAACAGGCAATCGGCCAATTAACTCAGGGATTAGCCCGTATTTTCTTAAATCGTGGGAAGTAGTGTATTTGAAGGGATTTTCAAAGTCTTCCTGGTCAACCACATCTGCATTAAATCCAATACTTTGCTTGTTGATTCGGTTCAGTATGATACGTTCGAGGCCGGAAAATGCTCCCCCGCAAATAAAGAGGATATTTTTAGTGTTGATCTTTACAAATTCCTGTTCCGGATGTTTTCGTCCACCCTTAGGCGGGACATTAATCACGTGCCCTTCAAGAAGCTTCAGCAGGGCTTGCTGCACCCCTTCACCGGACACATCCCTGGTTATGGAAGGATTGTCGCTTTTCCGGGCTATTTTATCAAGTTCATCAATATAAACAATACCCCTTTCAGCCAATTTGGGATCATAATCTGCCGATTCCAGCAGACGGGTGAGGATAGTTTCCACATCTTCACCCACATAACCCGCCTCTGTTAAAACTGTGGCATCCGCTATACAAAAGGGAACCTCCAGCAACTTCGCAATGCTTTGTGCCAATAATGTTTTTCCCGTGCCGGTTTTCCCGATCAGTATGATATTTGATTTATCAATTTCGACATCTGCATCGCCAAGGTTATTTTTCAACCGCTTGAAGTGGTTATATACTGCAACTGCAATGACCTTCTTTGCATGCTCCTGACCAATCACGTATTGATCAAGGAATTTCTTTATTTCAATTGGTTTGGAGATCTGGAAGGATAACGACTTTGTATTCTTTCTTTTTACTTCAGATTTGGCAATCTTTTCTGCTTCAACGGTACAAAAATCACATATAAAGGCTTCTTTCCCCCTGATCAGGATATTTACCTCATTTCTGTTTCGTCCGCAAAAAGAGCAATGGTCAGGCATATATTATTTTTTTATACCGCTCTTTGTCAAAATTTCATCAATCATCCCGTAGGTTTTTGCTTCTTCGGAATTCATCCAGAAATCACGATCGCCATCTTTGCTAACCTGCTCAAACGACTGCCCCGTATGGTCGGAAAGAATGCGATACAATTCATCCTTAAGTTTAATGATTTCGCGGGCTGTGATCTCGATATCCGCTGCCTGGCCCTGAACGCCTCCCATTGGCTGGTGTATCATGATCCTCGAATGTTTCAAATCAAATCTTTTGCTTTTTTCACCTGCTGCCAGTAAAATAGCAGCCATTGAAGCAGCCATCCCTGTACAAATAGTGGCAATATCAGGATTGATGTACTGCATGGTGTCGTATATTCCCAATCCGGCATGTACTGAACCTCCGGGACTGTTGATATAAATCATGATATCCCGTTTTGCGTCAATAGATGCCAGAAAAAGTAACTGCGCCTGAATTATATTGGCCACATCATCATAAATGGGAACTCCCAGAAAAATGATCCTATCCATCATTAATCTTGAAAAAACGTCCATAGTCACGATATTCAAAGGACGTTCTTCAATAATATTGGGAGTAATGTACTCGCTTGAGGTCTTATAAAACTGATCCAGCGTTAAACTGCTGATACCAACATGCTTACGTGCATAATTGTCAAATTCATTCTTTATTTTATTCATGGGGATGTTTTTCTTTATGCAATTTGTTAAAACTTTCAATACTAACTTTCTTTTCTTTGAATTTAAAATCATTCTTTATCGCTGCCAGGGTTTTGTTTGTCACCACTCTTTCATTCAAATACCGGATATTGCTTTCTTTCTTCAAAAAGTCTGCTAAAAACTTTTCCACCTGCTCCTGTGCCGGATTAAATACCCCATACTGATAAAACAAAGTGTAAATGTATTGATAAGCTTCATTAAGAATTTCATCTTCCTTGGCTTCCACATTTTTTTCCTGTGCTATTTGCTTAATGATCAGCGACCATCTGAAACGTTCCTCAAAATGCTTTCTTTCATTTTCTTTTTCGCTGTCGTTTATTTCCTTTTCCCTGTTTTCTTCTTCAAAAAGTTTATCCAGATAAACCACCGGAAGTTTCAGATTCACATGTTCCATCAAGGCTTCCTGTATGTCACTGAACAGCATGTGGTCGCTTTGGCTTTCGTTGTGTGAGGCTATATTTTCTCTGATTTCGGCTCTGAATTCCTCTTCATTTTTGGCTTCCTTTCGGCTGGCTTTTACAAAGAGGTCTTCATTTAATTCTGCTTTTTTACGAAGCATCAGCGTGTGCACCTTTACCTTGAATCGTGCATTGGCATCATCAGCAGCAAGCTTTTCTATTTTAAGAAATTCGCGAAAGGATTCTCTGTTTTTAAATAGCTCATCAATGTTTAACATGAATTCCTCATCTTTGGCCTTGCCGAGAAGAAGTGTCCTGAGTTTTTTGTCAAAATCATTCAGGTATTTGCTGACTTTTTGTTTAATACCCTCTTCCATTTCCTCGTCATGATCATTCAGTTCAGTAAAGCCCAGAATCAGGTAAAGGTCATCATCGTCCTCAATGTTATCAGGGTAAGAGGTATCTCCATATGTAAAGCAAAGCTGATCAATTTCCTTTTGGATATCCTTTTCTTCAATTTCGATTTGATAGTGTTTTATTTTATCGAGGCTTTTCTCAAAGTCAATGGAAAATTTTTCGACAATTCCGAGATAGTAAGGAAAAACAAATTCGGTATCGGTCTTCAAATCTATCGGTTTATCGGGAATAGCCGGAATAATGGGTTTCAAATAATCAATTTGCGTTTCTTTAAAATAGTCTTCAATGGCAGTTTCCATTTTCTTTTCCAATTCCTCTTTCACCAGGTAATCCCAAAGATACTTTTTTGCCAGGCTCAGGGGAACCATCCCTTTTCGGAAACCGGGAAGTGTCATTTTTTGTTTTTCACTTTTAAGTCTTTTATTCACTTCTTCTTCAATATCGGCAAGTTTGATGCTTACTTTCAGGAGGGCATCCGGATTCAATCCGTCTCTGTTTAGTGTAATTTCCACGTGTTTATTGTTTAATTTTAGTGCGGATGGGGGGACTCGAACCCCCAAGCCTTGCGGCACCAGATCCTAAGTCTGGCGCGTCTGCCAATTTCGCCACATCCGCTTGTGACTGATTAGTTAATGATATATATTTGAACAGTTTTGTCAAAATGATTGGTTAAAAAAATGTTTACAGTAGTGCCTTGATGTCGGATATTATTTTTTTTGCCAGGTTTTCCGAAGTAGTTTGCGATTTACTTTCAGCATATATCCTGATGATGGATTCGGTATTTGATTTCCTCAGATGCACCCAGTCTTTGTCGAAGAATATTTTGACTCCGTCAATATTGATCATCGGGTAATTCTTGTATTTTTCGCGGATCTCTTCCAGTATTTGATCCAGATTATCGTTCTTGCGGAGTTCGACCTTATTTTTTGAAATGAAATAATTCGGGAAATGGGTGCGCAACTGCGAAATGCTTTTCCCGCTAAGAGCCAGTGAGGTCAGAAACAAGGCAATGCCCACCAGGGCGTCACGGCCATAATGCAAGTCCGGATAAATAATACCCCCGTTGCCTTCGCCTCCAATAACGGCTTCTTTTTCTTTCATCAATTGTACCACATTCACTTCACCCACTGCTGCAGCAAAATGTTCGCAGCCGTATTTTTCGGTGATGTCTCTTAAGGCAAGGGTAGATGACAGGTTCGATACCGTATTCCCTTTCTGTTGCTGCAACACATAGTCGGCTACCGTTACCAGGGAATATTCTTCCCCGTAAAACTCCCCGTCTTCCATGACAAAGGCGAGGCGGTCTACATCGGGGTCAACGGCAATACCGAGGTCAGCTTTGCGCTGCTTCACTTCGCTTGCCAAAATGTACAGATTTTCGGGGAGAGGTTCGGGATTATGAGCAAATTTACCGTCAGGGTGGCAATTGATCTCCACTATTTCTTTTACACCCAGTTTTCTCAGCAATTTGGGTACGGCAGTACCTCCGCTGGAGTTGATCCCGTCCACTACTATTTTCATATCTCTGTCGCGGATGGCATTTGCATTCACCAAAGGCAATTGCATGATCTTTTCGATATGATATTCGAGGTAATCCTTCTGCTGGCATTTCCCTATTTTATCAAGTTCGGCATAGGTGTAATCGCGATTTTCCTTGATTTCATTGATACTGCGGCCATCATTTTCCGAAATGAATTCACCTTTATTGTTCAGCAGTTTTAAAGCATTCCATTGCCGGGCATTGTGGCTGGCGGTAATAATGATGCCACCTCCTGCATTTTCGGCAGGCACAGCCATTTCCACCGTTGGGGTGGTGGTAAGGCCGATATCAAGCACATCCAAACCGGTGAGCAGTAAAGTGGAAACCACAAGGTCGCTGACCGCAGGCCCTGATATCCGGCCGTCACGGCCAACTATGATTATGTTGTTACGACCATTTTTCAATATCCACGAACCGAAAGCTGCCGTATAGTCAATAATGTCGTTGGGGGTAAGCCCTTCGCCAGGCTTCCCACCAATGGTTCCCCTGATACCGGAAATTGATGAAATCAATGTCATTTGAGATGCTTTTTAAGCATGCGAATATAGAGTTTTTCTCTTTATCCACCATCGTCTATTATTTAAGGGGAATGAAGAGCGAAGGGGAATTAAGTCACAAGTTATAAGAATTGCCGAAATTAGAATCGGATAGGTTCTTGTAAGCTGTTAGTCGTTATTTTTACATTGTTTTATATAGTCGTCATAAGATAGTTTTCTTTTTAGGTCTTTAATAAAATCTGTTTCAATTCCCTTGTCCTTTAATTTACGGGCCTTTTCTATCATAATCCATGCATCACAATAATCTCCTCGATTGAAACATAACCAGGCTCTCTGGACATATTGATAGCTGTAATCAGGTGAAAGATTCATGGAAATAATGAATAAGGAATCAGATTTGTCAAAATAGATTTTCATCAAATCTCCATCTTTGCTGTTATTTCCGGTATATGCATAATAATAGGCGAGCATTGCATAATTTCTTCCATCTTCAGGATAAAGTTCTATTAATTTATGAACGCATCTTAATCCAATTACATCATTTCCTTTTCCAAAGTGAGTAAGGGCTTCATTCCATAAACCATCCGGAATATTTGAATTAAAAGCATTAATAACAAACAGCCATTTATCATTTTCTTTTGTATTTATTGCGCCATGGATTCTCACATAAATCAACACCAAATCATTCGACCTCAGTTCATCTTTCCAATAATCCAAAAGTTGATCCTGAACCGGTATCCAATAATCACCATGATCAGCTTGCACATGTACTTCATGATTAAACATCTTTTTTGCTTCTTCACCATATCCGATCGCTTTGAATGCATAAAATAAAGCCTCTTTCTTCCAGTCCTCAATGTCACGTACTTCCCCCAAATAGTTAACCAATAGTAAATATCCGTATGTATGAAGGGTAAAATTGTAATCAATCGTCATGTTTGATTCTGACTTAAATGTACCTAAGTCTTTAAATTCCGTTAAGATTTCACTTATGTTTACGAATGTGTTATTATCACTATTATGAAATGTATCGTACTGACAAAATACCATTACCGGTAATAAAAGGAACATACATAAAAAATTCCTGCGTATAAAAATCATTATGTTTGGTTTAAAATTTTTATTTGTCACTGCAGCAGTTCAAAAATAGCGGTATTCATCAGAGTTTAAAAAAGCGATGCTTTCCACTTCTTCTCCGGCATTGCAGCAACAAAAGTACGAAAAAATCAACATTGCGTTTTGTACTTTTTCAATTATAAACCAGCATTCCGAAGGCTAGCGAAGGCCGGGGATGCCCTCTCTGTGATCTGAAAATTCAGTATTGCTTCACTACTCTTTGTTTCGGTTGAATGACGAAAAAAAGAATTACTCTTTTACAAAGGTATAGAGTTCACTCCCCCAAGGACCGGCTACATGCAGAAAATACATCCCTTTGGCGAGTTCAGAAACATCAAGCTGATGTAAATTGTTTTTTCCGTCAGCCATAACCCGAACAATTTTTAATTCTTTACCATACAGATCTGTGAGTATGATGATAACTTCTCCCTGAATTTTGCCCAAATCTACAAACAGATTGTGATCTGCAGGATTAGGGTAAACGCTTACCTGCCGGTTTTCTGTTTCTTCCAGTGACGAAATGACCTCCACCAATTGGTATTTAATGACACTATCCGTACAATTGAGATCTGAAGTTACTTTCAGTTTGACCGTGTATTTCCCGCCCATTAACGCATAATCATGCACCGGGTCTTTAATAACAGAGGTCGAACCATCTCCGAAATCCCACAGATAGCCGGTAATACTGCCGGATGAAACTGTGGATGTATTTGTAAAATAGACTTTCAGAGGCCTGTTTCCTGATGTCGGGGATGCTATAAATGAAGCTTTTGGATTTTCCTTCACAACCACTGTAAGCTTTGGGTATCCATATTCATCGGTACACTCTCCCCAATGACCTGGTGCCGGAGTCGGGAAAAACACTTTTCCTGTTGCTGCCAGAGTGAGGTTGAAAATGCCGGCTTTCGTATATTGAATCCGGTAAAGATGATCAGGTGGCCGGATGGTGTCAATTTGTACAGTTTTGTCACCTTTATTGAATTGCCATTTTGTGGTGTACACGGATGAATCAAGTACCGTAACATAATCCCCGGAACAAATAGTGTCTGCATAGCGTTTTTGGCCGTCTTTGTAAAGCCAGAATTTTGGTACCGGACCCTGAATCTTAATAAAACTGTGCTTTATGATTGAATCCGTACAACCGCTTCTGTTCGTAACCACAAGTTTAATATCAAACAAGCCGTTATGGATAAAGGTATGTGTCGGATTTATCACATAGGAAACGCCATAGCTTCCTGAGTTATCATTAAACCACCATCTCCAGGAAACCGCAGAGTCCATCAGTGTGCTGTCCATTACCTGGCCGCTCTGATCATAATGGTATGTAAAGGCATTCACACCAAATGACTTGTCAAGGAAGTCAACAGTTTGCGGAGCGCAGAGATCCGGTGAATTGGCCGTATCAAAATCAGCTTCAATTCCAATCACTTTAATGAAATCCTTTCGTTCAAGTACCTGTACACAACCGTTGCTGTCGGTGGTTCTGAGTTTTATGGAATAATCCTTTGCTTTTTTAAATATCCAGGTTATGGTATCAGCCCCGACCGGACTGGTATGCCAGCCTGTACCGTCTCCAAAATCCCATTCCACTTTTTCAGGAACTGAAGGAGGAACAGGCAGCCCGGAACGTGAGCCAAAATCGGGATCAAATTCACCTTGTGTGTTGGATGGATCCACCCAGTATCTGTTGGGATTCAGATCGGGATCAAATGGAGTCATCCCGAGCCAGAAATACCGTATGGTATGTTTAAAAACCACGGTATCATCACCCCCCTGGTAGCAGACGATTTGTCTGTCGGCTTCAAAATCGGCATAGTGACCCACCACGATTCGGGCGCTTGAACCTCCAACACATCCATACACATTACGAATGGCGGAAGATACATTATAAATGCCAGGGACATTCAGACTCCACTCATGTTCGATATCTTGCGTATTGGGAGCGTCATTTTGCTTCATAAATAATGTATCTGCGAGGTCCAGTAGTTTACATGTGTCTTTTGCAAAGTATCCCCGCATACTAAAATCATTCCATTCTGATTGGACAAATTTTTTACCCCGTGTGAAATCAGGATAAAAAAAGCAATCTGTGTATATCTTTTTGCCTGTAAAAGAATCAACGGTCCATTTATGTATGTGACACAATTGCCAGATTGTATCCGATTTATAGGTTTTAAAACTATCTTCCATATAAATCATGGGCCAATCCGGTGAATTTTGGGGATAAACCTTATCTATATAGAATTTAAACGAGGTTATTCCCTCCTGTGTTTTGTCAGACACTGTAAGAATTGCCTGTGTATTCTGGCATATCCTATATTGTTGAAGATGGTTATAATCCATAAGCGGATATTTTCCCTGCTGTGAAATTAATTTCCCCGAAGCATCCCGAATATACCCATATAAAAAGGGATCATTGATATTAAATCCATAATTTAAATCAGCAATGTACTTATAATTATGGTAAAAGAAGGTATCGTAACAGTCGCCTGTTTTAATGATTAAACCAATAGTTTTCCAACCACCACTGCCATAAATCCATTTATTCCCCATCATCATAAACATGTTCTGATCAACCCACCGACAGGTATAAGCAGAATGATTCTGCACAGATTCCTTCAGGCCATCCCCGTCAAAATCCAGTTTTGTCTGGTCTGAACAAATATTTGGTGAGCCGCACCCTCCGAAACCGGTGCTTGCTGAGTCAAATACCATCCACCAATACTGCCGGCTGCAAGACGGATTGGTTTCATTAAATGATGGGATTTGAGGGTAATTATTTCCCGCACAAGGGATCCCTTCTAAAATTAAACCTCTGTTGCCTGAAGCGGGTAAGGTCATTTTTTGTTTGTCATAATTCATCGCTGCCTCTGTACCATTCCACAATCCATAGGCATTAATATCCCAACCGGCAACAGGTTTTTCCATAGCAATATCAAGCTGTGCATAACTGACGCATTTTGTAATGCTATCCGTTACACTCAGTGTCACTTTATAGCATCCATCGTTTTTATAGAGGTGCCAGGGCTGAACCTCGGTGGACCATCGGCAATTAATATCGGGATGGGTTACTGTTGACGTACAATTCGGGGCTGTTCCATCTCCAAAATCCCACCAATATTCCATGCTGTCGCTTGCCCAGGGGTAAGACGGATTATAGCAGCGGTCAAATTTTATATCAGGATGCTGACCTGGACTTTGCCTTTGTGCATATACCGGAAAATACGTTTGGGGATCATCATCAAACGCATAATACCCCCTGTATTTGATTGAATTGTTGGTAAACCTTACATAATTCGGTCCGGAACAATCCGGTTTGAAAATATCCGTGTCGTGCATACTTTGCAGATTTATGGTTCCGCTTTCAGGGAAATACACTGTTTTATACTGAACGCCAGCCGGAATCGGATTACCGGGTTTCCAGCTTCCTTTTATCTCCAGAATACTGTCGTAAAAATAGGTGGTGCTGATCGGGGATGAAAGTATCGGGAAATACCAGCCAATAATTGTATTTAATCCACCCGGACAAGCAGGCTTTTTAAAAAAAGCATTGAAATTTGCCGAATCGAGTAAACTATGGCAATAATAGTCTTCCTGCCCTGTGACAAATTTGGAAATGACCGTCCTGGTCACATATTGGATTGAATCGGAATCAGGATTCAGGCACATACTGGACATAGCATGCCAGTAAGAAGGCGGAACTGGTTTCGCATGAACATGGTTGTTTTCAGGAAAAGCAGGTGCCGGTGGCATCTTTATCTTCGCTATCGGACCGTTTATGCTGACAAAAGCGCAATACGTAGTATCCCTTATACAATTTGGTTCCCATATTTTTAAGGAGATAGTATACACCCCCGGTGAAGTAAAATGATGACATGGCGCCCAATCTTCATCATTTGTATTTTCCATCCCACTTCCCTGATCATCAAATTGCCAGAGCCAGTAATAGGCATTTGGTCTTGGTTTCTGAGAAAAGCAAATGTTGTTTTTTTCAAAGCAATTTGAATTTGGAAAAGTTCCCGCTTGCTTTATATCAAAATGGTAAGAAATATTTTTAGCACCGTTTTTTACCACAACACTATCTATGCAACCCGTCTTGCCACTTTTCATTTTTAATTTCGGATTAAATGTGCCATCCTTAGCATACACATGAATAAAGGAGGGATTTCCCCAGAGCGTATCTGAAGTACGAATTACATTTCCATCTCCAAAATCCCATTCCCACCATTCTATCCATTGCCCGGCAGTATCCGTGGTGTTTTTAAAGGTGACAGGTGTTTGCGGACAGTTGCTGATGTAAGTTGTCGTAAACTTTGGCCTGTTCGGGCATAATACTTCTACTGCGTTGAAAACGGAGGTGGTATCGCTGCACCCATTGGTATCTGAAACAAACAAACTGATGGTGTACTTTCCGCATGTTTTGTAAGAGTGGCAGGGATTTGGATTCGTAGAGGAGTCCCCGCTACCAAAATCCCATTTGTATCTGCTGACAGGAGCCCCGTTAAACTTCCCTGCTTTTACATTAGCAGTGAAGCAAAAAAAATTGTTTTCAAAACACATGATTTTTTGGGGTGGCAGATAAAACGATGCATCCGGATTGTCATATATGGTCATGGTCAGGGAGCTTGGCCCGCATTTTATTGAATTATCTGAGTTGTAAAGAGTGACTGAGGCGGTAAAAACACCGAAGGTATCATAGCTGTAGTTTATGGTATTTACAGGCTGGGTGCTGCTTTGGCCGTTTCCAAAGTTCCAGAGAATATGGTGATAAGTAGTGGCGGGGTGTATTGAAAATGTAATGGCTGACCCCCGGCATACTTTTGTCCTGCTTGCTGACAGGGTACATTGTGCCATAGTGTTGCACAAAGAAACGAAAAGCAGAAAAGAAAAGAGGATTACTCTTTTAAGCCGGGAATATGTTTTTACAGCCATTGTTTGCTTTTTATAAGAAATTGCCAGATAATCAGTATCCAAATCTTCATAAAGTGATGTATGAAATTAAAATGAATTACCTGAGAGACGTTTTTCCAGAATGCAAAGTTGTATTAATAGCAGGATTTATATCATAAATTCCTATTGATCCGGAGGTCAGTAATTGATTATGATAAACCAAACGGAACGAAGTGGAGTGTGATAATCCCTTTGCCCTTGACACAAAGCTTTGTTATGCGGTGATCGGTGGTTTTTGCCGAGCATATTGACGTTTTATTTCTGAGCCGTCATTGGTAACGAAGTGAAGAATCCTCGATTCAGGAAGGTATTTCCACAAAGCAAGAGCTTAGTGGCAACAGGACAAAGGAGAAAAACACCTTCAAATTACTAAGAGATATTGACTAATGAAGAATGATTTTTTCTTTCAAATAATTATTACCACTTTTAATTGCCAGAATATATAAGCCACTTGGTAAGTAATTCAGATGATAACTTTGAGAAGCTTTTCCCTTATCCATTATTTCTATTTTTGTTGAAATAAGAATTTTTCCTGATAAATCTGTAATATAAATCTCTGCTTCATTTGAATTCAAATTGTCTAAAAGCAAAGTAAATTGTCCATTTGATGGATTAGGATATATTATTGCGTGGCAATTATTCTCAAATTCAGGGAGATCGGAACAAATGACTACTGTTACAGCAATAGTGTCTGTTGTTTGGCAAAGGGAATTATTAGTAACTGTTACCCAATATTTAAATAATCCAGTATCGCTATTGGGATTTAAAACTATTGTCTGGGTTTTTTCACCAGTTGACCAATCGTACTTAAGATAACCGAAACCTGCATCTAATAGCAGACTGTGATTTCGGCAAATTGTTGTATCGCAGCCAATATTAATGTCAGGTAATGGATTTGATGTAATAAAAAACGAATTTGAAGTATTGCTGCATCCGGCATTGTTTGTTAAACGAACATGATAGGTGCCTGTTTTATAAACAGCTAATTTTTCATTTGTTTCTTCCGGAATCTGAATTCCGTCCTTATACCACTGATATGTCAGTCCAGGAGCAGCTAATAATATAGTTGAATCTCCATTGCAAAAATTATAATATCCTGAAACATAAACAGTGGTATCAGGTAATTCATTTACGTTTACGCTTACAATTTCAGACGTATCAATACATTTGAAAGAGTTGATAATTACCACACTATACTCACCATTTGCAGTTGCTTTTAATGAATGATTATTTGCGCCCGGAATTGTCTGTTTATTTAAAAACCATTGATAATAAAAGCTACTATCCGGTTTTGCACTCATGATTAATGAATCCCCTTTACATAATTCAGTATTGCCATCCAAAGCAAGCCTTGTATCAGGCAAATTAAACAAGCGAATAAATATATCGTCTGATTTTTTTTTACATCCAAAAGAATCAGTAACAAATACTGAATAATTGCCAGTATTATTCACATAATAAAATGAATCAATTGTATTTACAGGAATAGTATCATTACGAAACCAAGCGTATTTCATTGCTGATTTTACCTTAAGTTGTAATGAATCTCCTTCGCATAAAATGGTATCCTGATTAAAATATACAGTAGCATCGGGTAAGGTTAAAATGCTGACTTCTATTTGACTAGAGGTATCTGAACACGACTGAGGAGTGGTAATTATAACACTGTATTTTCCCGGTTTTGTAGTTTTAAACGATGAACTTAGAGCTCCGGGTATATCTACTCCGTTGTTTTGCCACCTGTAAAACATTCCTGATTCTTTTGCATTCAACTCCACGGTATCCCCCTGACAAATATCCGGACTACCATTTATAATCAAAGTAGTATCCGGTAAGCTTAATTGACTGATAATAATTTCATTTGATTTTTTTGAACACATATTACTATCAGTAACAATAACCTTATAATGTCCCTCAGTACGGGTGATTATAAAAGAGTCTGTTGCTCCCATCAAAATATTCCCATCTATCTCCCATTGCCATGAAAGTCCATTGCCAGTGTTGGCTTTCAACATGGTTGAATCACCAATGCAAAATGAGTCGTTACCAGATAATGCAATTTCAGCCACAGGCAACTGAAGGGCAATAACCTGAACATTTGTCGTTGTATCAATACACCCACTGTTGCTTGTAACCACAACATTATAGGTTCCCGGGAAAGTGGCTGAATATTTGGATTTAGTAGCACCATTAATGACTGTACTGTTTCTATACCATTGATATAAATAACCTGTAACATCATGCGTTGATAGTTCTAATTTACTGCCTGTACATAACCTGCCTGTATCTTTTGGAGAAATTTGAGGGTGGAAATATTCACAATTTGAATTAATCAGCTTTGTTATATAAACATCATATGCTCCATATGAGGTTAAATTATTTATTGCAGTACCAGGATTAAAATCTATAGTATTACTAAAAACACCTGTAGCAAAAACATTCCCGGAGTCTTGAACAGTTATAGCATATCCAATATCAGCCAAACTACTTCCTATTTTATATGCCCAATTATAATTTCCAGCAGAGTCAAGACTTAAAATATAGCTATCATTAGGACCTCCAGTAGCTGTAATATTGTCGGTACCCTGCCCCGGATTAAAATCAGTTGTACATTCAAATTCTCCAGTAATAAATAAATTCCCTTTAAAATCAACAGCAATTGAATTTGCTTTGTCAAAACAATTGCCACCAACTTTATTGGCCCAGATATAATTGCCATTGTTAGTATATTTGGCAATAAATACATCAAGGCTTCCTGAAGATATAAGATTTTTAGTTGAAGTATCCGGATCAAAATCAACAGTATTATAAAAATTTCCAGCAACATAAACATTCCCGGATTTATCAATATCTATTGAAAATCCGGAATCGTCAGATGAGCTTCCCATTCCAAATGCCCAAACTAAACTACCTGATGATTTATACATTGCTACATATATGTCATATCCCCCTTTGGAAGTTAAAGAATTTGTTCCGTTTCCCGGATCAAAGTCAACAGTACTTGAAAAAATACCGGTAGTGTAAATATTGCCTGAATTATCTATTTCTAAACTCATCCCCCAATCAATAAAGGAAGAACCTAATGACAAAGCCCATGAATAGGTGCCATTGGTAGAATAATTGGCAATAAAAATATCCATACCTCCTGCAGAAGTCAGATTATTAACGCCACTACCAGAATTAAAATCAACCGTGCCCGTATAGCATCCTGTGAAAATAACATTGCCTAAAGTGTCAAGGCCGATATCTTCTGAATAATCCCAATTTGAACTTCCCATACCATAAGCCCAAAGATATACGCCAGAAGATGAATATTTTGCAATAAAAATGTCATAATTGCCATTTGATGTTATATTCTTGACTGCAGTGCCAGGATTAAAATCTACTGTGCCCATAAATTGGCCTGTAAGATATACATTCCCCAGTTTATCAACAGCTATACTTTTACCTGTTTCAGAACTTGTTCCACCTAAAGCTATTGCCCAGATTAAAATACCAAATTGCGAGTATTTGGCAACAAAAATATCTTCTGATCCTTTTGAGATTAAGTTATATGTTCCAATACCCGGATCAAAATCAGCTGTACCACTAAATGAGCCCGTTACGTATACGTTGCTGTATGCATCAGTTGTTATTGCTTTTCCATATTCTTGTCCACTTCCTCCAATATTCATAGCCCAGGAAAAGTTTTGAGATTTTACGAAAAATGAATTTGAGTTATAAATGATAAAAAATACAACAATCAGGCAATAATAATTGTGTTTCATATAACTGTTTTTTTAATGTTCCATTTCAACAAATAATTGCAAAAGTATCAGGTTTTCAATATCAGCTCAATCAGTATTAATACGGAAATTGATTTAGGTATTTTACGAAAATATGTATCTCTTCAAAACAAATCCTTCTAATATGTCAGATTCAGATTTTCTATCTTGACTTTCGTTTAGTTTATTTTTCATCAATTGTGGAAATCTTTAATTCTTTTCCGTCTAAGCTACCAGATAATGCAAGAAATAACGATTGAAGCCTTTGTTGCCCGTTTAAAACAAGCTTTATTCTTTTACCACTTGTGTTGTCTTTAAACAAATAACTTGCCTCGTTTTGGTAATTTTCTTCGAAATCTCTGTACTTTTTGTCAAGGTAAGTTTCCCATAGCAATACTTTACCCAATGGGTATCCACGCATTATAGAATCAAACATTCTTGTAATTCTGTCTTCATCCCATACAAAATCTCGTTGAATTGAAGGCAATACTATTTCTTTAGTGTAAATCTGAGGTACCAAATTTATCATCATATTTTTTTATTTGTGAAATCACAAATCTATCTATAAACTTTCTCCTGTTCATTCATCCAAAATTTACTGTCAAACCAAGTTTCAAGCTCTGATCTGTTTTCAAAAATACAATTTATGTTTAAGACCAAAATCTGGAAAAAGTAATTTTTCTCTACTCTGAGACATTTGTTACACCACAAAGCCGGAGGGTCGAGGCTACTGTGTGTGATAATCCCTTTGCCCTTGATACAAACCTTTGTTTCCCTGAGATAACTGGTTTTTACAGAGCATAATGACGTTTTATTTCTGAGCCGTCATTGGTAACGAAGTAAAGAATCTTTATTCAGGAAGGTATTGCCACTAAGCCGGAGCTTAGAGGCTACTGGGGAATGGAGTTAATGACGACAAAAACGTAGTTCATGACGGCAAAAACGAAGTTCATATTCTTTTTTCCTTCACTCTGTACCACCAGAAAGTGATGTTGTTCGATTATTTTAGAAACAACTGACAACAGACTCCCATTTTATGAAGGATTTGAGTGATTTTTTCAATGAAGTTTTTACGTGGAAAGAAAGAATCTTTGATGCTTCCCTTTACAGAATAAATAATGTTTTCATCTTATTCCCTTTTTATTTGCTTAAAAAGTTTTTAACTTTGGTTTTATTTTAAACCTTAAAGGAGTATGATATGAGGAAAAAAATTACACCTTATTGCATTTTACTGTTGGGACTGCTGATCGGGATAAACCAGTCGGAGGCCCAGCAGGTATTGAATTTTAAGATCACACAACCCCCTCAGCTTATAGTAAATGCAGGGATGGACACCTTT
>Ga0265297_10006820_pt1 | contig 16268 bp, 15 predicted proteins | sample Munlanlwell13791_FD_192502 | JGI IMG/M metagenome (GOLD analysis project Ga0265297, IMG submission 192502) | Leachate microbial communities from a municipal landfill in Southern Ontario, Canada - Leachate well 137-91 | ecosystem: Engineered > Solid waste > Landfill > Unclassified | place... | reverse complement strand
CTATTCATCCTATGCCTATTATCATTTTCGAGGGGCTTACGCCACCGTCGCTATGATCGTGTCGCCCTAAGGGGCTTTTTGGGTTGAAAATTAAAGAGAATGATTGTATCTTTCTTTTTTCGAGGGGCTTACGCCACCATCGCTATGATCGTGTCGCCCTAAGGGGCTTAATCCTAAAATCCTTGTTTCTAAAAAATCCTCTTAATCCTAAAATCCTTAAATCCTCGTTTCGAAAATCCAATCCTAAAATCCTTGTTTCTAAAACTAAATCTGTCGTCCCGCTGGGACTTTTTTTATTCGTTCTTCTTGTCGCCGGGTTAAAACCCGTCGTTAGTATGTATCGTTCCTAACGGAACTTTAAAGAAGAAATCCTCTAAATCCTAAAATCCTTAAATCCTCGTTCCGAAAATCCAATCCTAAAATCCTCGTTCCGAAAATCCAATCCTAAAATCCTTGTTTCTAAAACTAAATCTGTGTAATCTGTGTAATCTGTGAGAGACTTCTTTCTGTATAATCTGCGTGATCTGCGCAATCTGCGTGAAAAATCCTTCAAACAAAATCCCGGGCTTTTTCACCCGGGATTATTTTCAAACACTGCTTGATATAGTTTTACTTAGTCAGCAGCATTTTTTTGCTTTGATGGAAGTTACCAGTTTTCATACTATAGATATATACTCCGCTGCTAACTGTTTTACCTGTTTCATCTTTTCCATCCCAATTAGTTCTAAATGTTCCTGCTGAGGTATGATTTTGGGAAAAAGTGCGAATTCGTTGTCCTTTGCCATTGTAGATGTTTATCGTTACGGTTGTCGGTTCAGAGATACTGTAACTTATAACAGTATTAGGATTGAAGGGATTGGGGTAGGCATCATACAATTTCGTAACAATCGGCAATTCAGGAGTTTCAGGAGAAGAACCGCCTCCGTTAGTTTTAACGGAGATGGGCCCAAAATACTCAGATTCACCGTTCAGGGAGATGCTTTCCAGCCAGTAATAATAAACTGTGTTTGCTTCGAATTCGGTATCTACATATTTATAGCTAGTTTGGGTGCCATTTTCGGTTCCTTCATCTATCAAAAGAGGATTGATCCGAATAGCATTTACAATTGTTTCATCTTCGCTACGGAAAATGTTATAACCGCTATGATTGGTCTCCGATTGGCTGATCCAGTTTATGGAAACATATCCTTCCGCTGAATAGATAGCATTAAAATAGGAAAGCTCTACGGGCAATGTAGATTCTGCATTTATGGGGAAAACAATATCAACATCGCCATCTGTTTTAGCTTCCAGCATAAAACTTACTATTTCAGCAGTCCATGTGCCAGGATTAGACATAATGTGATAGGTTTCAGCCGGTAAAATTCGATAAGCAATCTGCGTAGGAATGAAACCAAGCTGGTGATTGATGGTTATCTGCTTTCCAGTTAGATTGACTCCCGAACTGCTTAACTGAATTACTAAGCCGGCATTAGGTAAACCTATTCCATCCGGGGCATAACTAGCAACGGCATTTATTACAGTTTCACCTTCCAAACCAGATATTTCTACGCTGGGATTTATAGGAACTTCATCGATAGTAACTGTTCCGGCATCAATTGTAGCTGTTCCAGTGGTGGTAAAATTCCAGACAGGGCATTCAATGGCATCCCCAATTGGATTCACGGGAACAACCTTCCAGAGATATGTTGTCCCATAAGCTAAAGCTGAGGGAGTGTAATGTGGCGATATACATTCTACAGGTGATCCTGGAAGGGTTTGCCCAATATATAAGTTATACGAAACAGGTGCATTAGCTCCCGCATCCCAATACAGTTTTGTATCGGTAGCTACATTTTGAGCATTGTTTTCAGGAAAAGGATTTTGGGCAGCTAAGGGAAGAGTACTGAATGCGGCAACTTCCATATTATTAATCATAACATCACTATCGGCATTAGTTATTGTTGAACCAACATAAAAGGCAAATTTACAATGGCCACTGTGTCCTGCCAAAGGAATAACTACTTTTTCTCCACTGATTCTGATATCATTATAAACATAAGGAGACCCCGTATTATTCCATTCACGAACAATATTGGCAGTGGACCAGTTATATCCATCTCCGACTAAAACGGCAATTCTATCGTCCGGAGCATAAACTGGAGGTGTTCCGGTTGGGGTTTGATTATATTTTAGCACTGCCAAATCAAAAGAAAGATAATAGGTATCATCCGGAATATTAAATAGCGGAGATATCAACCAACCGTTAACTCCACCCCAAATATTTAATTTGGCTGCTTTATCCGTTCCGGTAATATTCAGCCAGTCATCTTGTTCCCATAAACTTGAGGGACTTAAAGAAATGGGATCTTGCAAAACACCGGTTCTTGTTAACCAATCACTACTGGGTGGAAAAGCACCATCAAAACTCTCCTGATATGGAAAAGTGACAATGGAAGGATCGGCAACTGTGGTAAAACTCCAAATGGGACAATCTTGCGCTTCACCAATAATATTAATAGGTATCACTTGCCAATAATAAGTAGTGCTGTAATTGAATCTGTTTGCCGGTGTGTATTTGGTAGTAGTAACCACTTGATTTAAGGCAATATTGGTAGGGGGATTATCCGTTCCCAAATTGATCTTATAACTAATTGGTGAACCACCTCCGCTAACCCATTTAAGATCTTTGTCAATTGCTATGTCAGTGGCAAGATTTGCTGGATCAGGATTTATGGCAGGATTGGGCGCTTGCGTTGGCGGAGTGATAATTTTGAAGCTGGGATGATTGTTGGAAGTAGCTCCAGTAGTGTTTGGAAAAGTAGTTCCGGTTCCGGACTCTTTGTAAACCGCCATATTGCTTTTAGAAGTATAACAAAATTTGGGATAACCACTGCTGATTTTGCTGCCATCTCTGTTTTCCCAAACAATATCCAAGCCCGCATAACCATCCCAAGTAAAATTGAAAGGCGTGGTTAAAATTATCTCCATCCAACCAGGCCCAGCAAAAGTTATACTGCCATCAAAGACCTTAGTAAATGAACTGCTGCCTCCGGGATTGGGATAACTGGTTGAACCAGATAAAGTGCTGTTATAATTGTAACCAAAATAAACCTTCTGATTATCCATAGTATAATCGGAAACATCATTGTTAATTTCAAAAGCGATAGAATAAATAGTAAATGAACCGGTTATTCCAGCATTACTCATCTCCGTTGCTGTGAAAATAAATCGGCTCCATCCATAATTGGAATTTCCGTTAACGGGAATATGATAACTATTGGAGCTGCCATCTACAATGGTATACTCCGTGGCAAAGAGAAAACTGCTCATCGCTAAAACAATGAGTAGAATAAGTAGTGATTTTTTCATCATTTCTCCTTTCTAATTTGATCGTGGTTGAAAATTGTTTTTACCTGAGTTGATAACTGCTAAACAGCTACCTGCATAAAATATAGTATCCGGAAAAGAAACAAATGGATACAAAAATCTAACATAGGGAAACTGACTTGCGAGAATGAACGGTTTATTGAGGATACAGAATATGTAAAAATATATGCACTGCTGCCTCCAAGTACGAGTATTTTTGTTTTTTATTTTGGCAATACAATTTAGATAGTTTGGAATCTTGGGCAATTCATCGATCTTTTTCATCTTCATAAACTCCTTATCTGTCCTATGTTATTACCTCTTTTGCCGAAAATATTCTTTGTTTCCTATAGTCACAATTTCTACTGTTGCCATCACCATAATATTGTCAAGAACTTTTTGACAATTATGCCTTTGCTGCCCTAAACCTTGTTCTAACGGTGATTTCTTTTAAGCTTGGTTCCAAAGGCTGGTAAAATTCCCTTTTCCTTGAAGGTCTGAAAGACAATTGTTATATCCTTTCCCTGTGCTCAATATAGAATATATGAACATCGAATCTCTTATATAAACCTGGTTTTAGGTTTGCGGCAATCTCCACAAAATCCACCTGATAAAAATACAGTAAAACAATATTGTCTCCCTGTTGAGGATACAGCTATTTTTTTTACTTACTTGGATTTCTGCTTACCCAGAAATGACAGGGATATTTTATCTAATAGCTATTTAACTTAGGCACTTACTAAAGGGGAATTAGGCAGATCATTTCTCCGCTCTGCCTTATTTGAAACTAAAAAACACAGTAGTTGTTTTATGCTTAAGGATTTATAATTATTCTGTCCGGGAGCTCAAAATAGGCAGATGCTAGCAAGCTACACAAATCATACCTGCCTTGGGATTGTTGCTTTGCAGAAAAAGCTTGACATCCACAGGGCTTTAGAGTATTATATTATAAATGATTTATCTTGTTTAGATACATTGGGGATAAATGCTTCCGTGCCTTTGCAAAAAAGAATTTGGTAAGCAGTTAGGTTCCCAAAGGAAATTGGGTGTAACAAGAAAGAATTGATATTTGTAAGGATCAAAAAAGCGAGAAAGCAATGAAACAGATTTTAACGGTAGTTTTAATGAGCATAACCGCATTACTTATGGCTCAATACGAAATTCCGTTTGGCAACATTCGGCATAGTTCCATAGATGCAAATGGAAATATTCATTTGCGTTGGGAGGATTTAAGCGGAGGGACATTAAATCCGGAGTTTTTTTATAGTGCCAATGATGCACCTTGGCAAAGTTCCCCTATTCAAGATATTTCCACAGGAGAAAAAGAAGCGTTGGCACCTTATACTTTAGGTCAAAAATTGCGATACCGTCTTCATTACAGCATTGAAGAGATGGGTGAAAGCATTGCAATGATGCAATCTGCCTATTGGGATAGTGATACTTTTCCTCCGCAATTAGATAAAATGGCTTACATAGCTACGGATGCGGAAGGAGATAGTGTAACAGTATATTCTCAAAATCTGGATTTACGGGAGTCCTATACAGCGATCAGTTCAGATAAAATATATTTTTCTATGCAGAACCTCAGCGGGAATTTTCCGATAATGAATTCCTTCACCAGCTATAATGTATACCTGGGAGTTTTGGGCAATGTTAGTTCGCTGATGGATAGTGTAGGCTATGCAATGATCTATAGTTTTAATATTCCCGGAGTAATTTCCAGCGGATTGTATAAAGTGGGTTATGATTCAGCAACTCAGATGCCTGTTTTTACGCGTCTGGGCAATGTGCAAAGTCAGGTTTCTGGAGGGGCATTAAATCTTGCTTGCAACATCAGTGATTTAACTGCCGATCCGGATCTCGGTTCTTTACCGGACGCTTTATTGATGTTGGGGCTAACGCTGAAGATAGATATTGACCTGGCAAATATGGAACCACAAATAGGGCTGGGCGATTATAGCACTCCTGCCGTAGTTATTTTTCAGGATAATTTCTATCAGGTGAACCAAAATACTCTTCCCGTTTGCACTTTTAACAGTTACGATACTATCACTCGTCTTTTACAGATAGATTATCTGGATGCGGAAGCTGATTTTCCTTTGTTGGCAGAAGCAGAATTACCCGATGGAACAATTTTACAATTTGTACCTACAGGTGTGGATTATTCTTTGGCCGTTACCTACACTCTGCAATTACCGAGTGCAGAAGTTGATTCCCTCACTTGGAGGTTTAGCGATAACGGTTTTGATATAGTTCAGGGAGTAGTTCATTTAGTTGCTAATCACGATGAAAATCTTGTTCCCACGAATATATCCTGCATTATGCCCAATCCGATATATTCCTTTCCTGTGAACATAAACCTGAAGGGCTTGTGTAATAAACCGATATTTATAGATATTTATAACATAAAAGGACAAAAAGTGGCAGAACTAAATCAACCCCCAGCCATAAATGGCGAATTGACTATAAGTTTAGCCCCTAAACAGCTTTGTTCAGGAGTATATTTTATGAAAGTGAAAAATGGACCTTATGTCCTTAAACAAAAATTTATGGTGGCAAAGTAACAGCAGATATGTTTATTGATTACGCAAAGATAAGAATTAAAGCCGGAAACGGGGGTGACGGCATAGTTAGTTTCCGACGCGAAAAATATGTTCCCAGAGGTGGACCTGATGGCGGCGATGGAGGAAAGGGAGGAGATGTTCTTGCTATTGGAGATACTAATTTAAATACTCTTCTAGACTATCGATATCACAAAATCTTCAAAGCTGGAAACGGAAAACCGGGTGCAGGAGCCAAAAAAAGTGGCGCGAAGGGAGAGGATTGTATTTTGCGTCTTCCCTTGGGAACCGAAATATATGTAATTGAAGAAGAAAAACGCTATAAATTAGCAGACATCACAGAAGCGGGAGAATATGTTATTTTATCGAAGGGTGGTTATGGAGGCAAAGGAAATTGCAATTTTGCCACGCCTACAAATCAAGCTCCCAGAACTGCTACTTTAGGCATAAAAACCGAAGAATTGGAACTGGAACTGGTTTTGAAACTGATGGCAGATGTGGGTTTAGTGGGTTTCCCTAATGCCGGTAAATCAACTCTTTTAAGTGTTTTATCTGCGGCAAAACCCAAAATAGCGGATTATGAATTTACTACTTTGGAACCAATGCTGGGAGTTGTGTATGTTAATGATTATCAAAGTTTTGTGCTGGCAGATATTCCGGGCATAATTGAAGGTGCACATTCTGGTAAGGGATTGGGAGATCAGTTCTTGCGACATATTCAGCGGACTCATCTTCTGCTGTTTCTAATTGATATTGACGCTGAGGATCCCGTTGAGGCATATAATACTTTGAAAAAAGAACTGTATTTATATGATTCCTTTATGGATAAAAAGCCGCATTTAATTGTTATTAGTAAAACCGATACTGTTCCGCCTGAGGAATTCGACCAACGAATCGCTGCTATAAAAGAGGCTTTTAAAAAACACCATAGTGAGGATATTATTGCTATCTCTGCAGTTAGCAATTATGGTTTAGACCCGCTTAAATATAAAATCTACGACCTCTTAGAGCAGAGCCGCTAAATGGAAAAATTGAAGGCCTGGCTTTGCCTTAAATCAGCTCCCCTTTTAGGACCAAAAGGTGTTCTGGATATTTTACAGCACTATCCTGATCCACAAGAGTTTGTAGGAAATCCTGCTCATAATATCTATCGGGAGGAAAGACTTAAACCTGAAACTATAAACCACTTAAGCCAATTTATTCTTCCGGAAAACAACAATAAGATCTTGGACTTAATGGCTAAATATCAGATACATTATCTGGGTTTAACTGATCCTGACTATCCTGCCTGTTTAAAGGATATTTGTGATCCGCCTTTGATTTTGTATTACAGAGGAAACCTTTCAGATACGCTAAATGAGCTTTGTGTAGGAGTGGTTGGAACCAGAAAACCTACTTCCTACGGAGTGGAAATGACTCGGAAAATTCTCTCTCCGCTCTGTGAAAAAGGGGTGAATATTATCAGCGGTCTGGCAATGGGAATTGATACAATTGCCCATCAGACAGCTCTGAAAGCAAAAACTAAAACTATTGCCGTTTTTGCTTCCGGTTTGGAAACTATCTATCCACCAATGAATAAAGCCCTTGCCGAGCACATTATGGATAATGGGGCATTAGTTAGCGAATATGAACCCGGCAGCAAATTGGAACGCTGGAATTTTCCTGCGCGCAATCGAATTATCAGTGCCCTTTCCCAAGCAATTTTTGTTGTGGAAGGTTCCCTCAATAGCGGCGCTATGCTTACTGCCAAATTTGCTCAGCAACAAAATAAACCGCTGTATGCCTTGCCGGGAAACATTAATAACCGCAATGCACAGGGACCTAATTTACTAATCCGACAGGGAGCTACTTTAGTAAGTTCCGCAGATGATTTAATCACTGATTTTGGGCTAAGCTCCTCTGTAAAAGAACAGCTGGAATTGATTCCAGAGCTTTCTACTGAAGAACAATCAATATTTGACCTTCTTTCAGAAGCACAACGAGACATCACTTTTGATGAATTTATGCTAAAAACCGGACTGGGCTTCGGAAAACTTTCCACCTTGCTATTAAATTTGGAGCTGAAAGGAGTGATAGCAAAAAGTAGCGGAAATAGCTATATCAAATTGTGAGATAATTTCTTGTAACATAGAAAGACAAGGAAGCAAGAGGTATTTTTATTGAGTAGTTACTTGTAATATAGAAAGACAAGGAAGCAAGAGGTATATTTTATTGAGTAGTTACTTGTAATATAGAAAGGAAAGGAAGCAAGAGGTTATTTTTATATTCACTGGTAAACTAAAAACCCAGAAAATTCTGTCCCAATCTTCTCATCAGAATTAAATAACAATAAGACCCTTCCTGTTATCCCTCCAATTTTAGTTGATAAATATAGGTAGCTGATGGGAATGGATATTAAGGAGGGATACTTTTTACCTTTACCACCCAAGAAATGGCTTACGGTAATTTAGTCACCTTGCGAACCATTTTCCCGTTTCCATAGTTAATAGAGACAAAATACAATCCCGCCGTTTGATTGACAAAGACCTCGCTGAAGTCAAGCTGTGTTATCGCTCCGGCTTTCAGGATGTGATCACTTTTGGCTATCAATCTCCCTTTTAGGTCGTAGATACTTATGCTAACAGGGCTGGAATTCTTTGCTTCCAGAATCAGGGAGAGATCACTGGCAAAGGGATTGGGGCTAAGGACCGCTTTCAGAGAATGGGTTTGAACTACATTATCTTCATTGGCAACATTGGGATCTGCTTGGTTCAGAACATAGAGCATACCATTATTCACAGTGAGGGTGTAGGCAATTATTCCATATTCTTTGGTTTCCCATTGATAGTAGTAATAGCTGATCACATTTGTTTGGTAATAGTAGCGAACCAGCAAAGCAGGATAACTTCCCAGTGGTGTGCTAACTTGACCTTCGGCTATCACTTTGCCACTAACTACATAGGTTCCATAAGCCCAATTATGCGTCCCCGACCAGGTTTTGCCCAAATAATGTGGTAAGCCCATAGGAACAGGTGGATTCCAAACAAAATTCGGAGAAGCCGTGTAACCAATGCTGAGAATGTCACTACCGGTATTTTGGTAGTATTGAGTTCCACTGCTGTAATAATCCAGTATGTTTTGCTCAAAGTCGGCAGACATATTGGCATTGGGGAAGCCGTTTACATTCTGCACACAGTGGAAGATGTTATTGACATATCCGGCAGAAGGCATATTAAAGCTCCAAAGCTTGTTTGTGCCTTCAGAGAGATCTGTTCCAGAAGAATACCAAGGTCCTTCGTTGTAGTTTCTGATCTTTCCTTCTGTGTATCCATAATCGCTAACTTCGATTGTAAGGCAAAAACCACATAGCCAGTATAGCGAGATCGCCAATATCAATAGTATCCTGCGCATTATTAGATTCCTTATTCCTTTTTTTTTAGTAAATTATGAGGGAGTTTTCTTCTATTAGCTTTAATAATAACGCCTGCCAGATTGTGTCAACTTCTCTTTCTGCTGGCTTATCCCTATTTTTCACCGGTGCCTTATTTTTATCTGATGCTGGTCGATATGTTCTGCCTACCTATAGTTCAGAAATGAATCCAACAGAACACCTGTGGGCAGAGATTAGATATCTGAAGTTCAACAACATAACCTCCCAATTCAATGAATGAAGTTATGAGCGTTCTGATTGAGTGCTTTGAATACCTGGATGAAAACAAGGGGAAATGGTCTCAAAGTTCACTTATGTCAAATAGCAAACTTTGGTTATTGAAAGCGAAATGGTATGATCTCAACAGCACTCTTGGCAGATGCATTGATTTTATGTAGCCAATGGGCAAGAATAGTAAGTGGGATAATTTTTTCATTTTCCACTCATTCAGAACACAAGCATATATTTGCCACAACCTTTCTCAAGGTACATTGGGTATCCTTAAAGACCCAATTGGTTGAACACTCCCTATTTTATAAAATTTATTAGATATGCTAAATAACTATTGTAGTGAAACATTTTCCGCTAGGTACGATAGAAAAGATAATGACAGTTTTGAACCCAGGCGTAAAAAAATGTCAGAACACTTCACCCTTAGCTATGCTTTTAAGGTTCCTTGCTATTAAGCTGTCCTTCACTCCTCTTCCTCTCCTCCCAAACGACGAGATGAGGACGGGTTGTTGAGGGGAGGAAGAGGAGATACTAGTAAGGAAAGTGTTAGGAGAGTAATCGTTAGAGTGAGCAATCGCTATTTTGGTGATTAACTTTTTATTTTATATAACTTTCTAAGTTTAATTTTGATTTTTAGCTTTCGTATTTTCTTTATTTTGATAGAGATAAACAATTTCCTCTTCCAGTTCTTCCGGCACCATTCCTTTGATGCTTTCTCCGTTAGAAATTCGCTGTCTGATTTCCGTTGCGGAAACAGGACAGGGAGAAATATCTAAAATGGTAGCTTTAATCTGGTTAATAACTTGGGGCAAAAGCGGATAACCCGGGCGGGGAAAGATAAAAAAATGCAAATTTTCAGCCAGATAGGCGTAATCGTACCATTTATTCAGCTGGGGAAGATTATCGGAACCGATAACAAAGCTGAAATTCACTTGCGGATACAGGCAAAACAGTTTTTTCATTAAATCGGCAGTATATCCGCTTCCTTCTTTATCGGCATCGGAGATATCAAATTTAGGATTATTTTTAATAGCTTTTTCCACAAGGGAATAGCGTTTTGCATAGGGTAGAATGATGGTATTTTTTTTAAAATGGTGATGTCCACTGGGGACAAAAAGAACGCTATCGGCAGCTTTTTGCTTTATGATTTCGGTTGCTATCTGCAAATGTCCCAAATGGATAGGGTCAAAAGTTCCACCTAAAACAGCAACTACACCCTGCACTTTATAATACCGATTTTTCGAATTTTCTTTTTAGTTTTTCTGCCTCTTTGGAATTAGGATAACGGCTTAATAATTTGTCGTAGTTAGCCTTGGCTTTTTCATAGTTTTTTTGATGCAGATGCAATTTGGCAGAATAATATAGCGATTTTAGCTCTAAGTCGTTAATATTACCCAATTCAATGATTTCATCAAAATACATTAGGGCGCTGCTATAGTCCTTCATTTTGTAATATAGGTACCCGGTTAGATAATCCTTTTCCAAAAGCTTATACTGGCATTTTTGGATATAATCAATAGCTTCACCATAGCGCGGATCACTCGGATAGCGATCTATAAAGGTTTTGAATGCTTCGATGCATTTAATTGTTTCGGTTTGATCGTAATGCGGAGGTAATGATTCTTCAAAAAAGCATTCTCCAATGCGGAAATAAGCATCAGCAACCTTTTCGTGGTCTGGAAAAGAACTGATAAATTGTTCATACCTGAGGCGTGCTTCGCTAAATTTATGCATATTATAATAGCAATCGGCAACTTTCATAGTGGCATATGCGGTTGCTGCAGATTTACGCTCAAAAGAAATTTCTTCATAGATAACTGCTGCTCGGGAATATTTTCCTTTGGCATAAAGCTCATCGGCATTTTTTAATTTTGCTTCGGTAGTAAGCTGGGTTTTATTGCTGCTGCAGGAAAACAGGCAGATAACAATAAGTATAATTAATGATAGATATTTACGCAAGAAAGTATCCTTTTTTTTAATCAAAATTCCAAAGGAGAAAAACTAATGAACCAATAGCTGCTCCTGCAACTATGGGCTCAAACCAATGCCTATGCAAAGATGAAGTTCCGGATGTTTTGTTTTCCGGAAGAGGTAAACTGTAAGTAGATATTTTTTTCAGCTGTTGCGAAGGTAGTTCAATTTGCCTGGTTTCAAAAATGTGAACAGGATAACGCTGTGTTTTATAGGAAAAAAAACTGCTTTTGCTTTCTTCTTTCCAGAGGATATTCAGATTCACTTGAATTAGTAATGCTTCACTTAGTCCAAAAGCTGAAAGGTCTATAGCTTTTCCCTCTTCGGTAAAAGTAATGGCACCTTTACCATCGGATAGATTATAACGCAGGTCTGCTCCTGCTTCTAAAAGTTTGGAACTTAATTTTTCAGTTAAAACGGGGTTCCAGTCCCCACAATTAATGTCCAAAAAAATCGGCTGCCCTATCTGAATTTCTTCAGCTATGCTTGTTGCTATACTATCCAATGCTAAGGACTCTTGAGATAACAAGAAATTAGCACATAGCACAAAAAAACAGAGGGGCAGCAGATATTTTGGCATAGCTTATTCAGCTTTTAAAAATGCTTTATAAGCCAGATAAGTGGAGTATAAATCGGCTTTAGAACTAAGTTCATAAAGGGAATGCATACCCATTAAACCAACTCCACAATCTAAAACTTCGGCTCCCAAGTTGGAAAGTATGTAAGCAATTGTGCCACCGCCACCTTCATCAACTTTACCCAATTCTCCTAATTGCCAATAAATTCCAGCTTCATTAAATATTCTGAGAACTTTGGCTAAAAATTCGGCATTAGCGTCGTTGCAACCATATTTTCCACCGCTACCCGTAAATTTGTTAATTCCAATTCCATAATTGAAAAGAATGGCATTCTGTCTTTCATGCACATTGGGATAATTTGGGTCAATTGCTGCAGACACATCAGCACTTAATATCTGGCTGTTCATAAAGGTTTTACGCAAATTGGCACTACCATTATCTTCTTGGTTATGAGCAAGCAGATCGGATATAAAATCGCGAATAAAAATACTGTGAGCACCAGTACTACCCTGACTGCCAACTTCTTCTTTATCGGAGAAATAAACTACCATTGTGCGTTTTGGTTTTTCAGGAATGTTGTTTATTAAAGCCATTAAAGCATTATAGGCACTAATGCGGTCATCCTGTCCATACCCAACAATCATAGAATTATCAAAACCACAATTACGAGCTTTATGAGCTGGCACTAATTGCAATTCAGCGCTTAAAAAATCTTGTTCGGTGATGCCGTATTTTTCGTTAAGCAGCTTTAAGGCATAAGCTTTAATTGCTTCTTTTTCATCTGAATTAGGTTCCTGCATTCCGGAAAAAACCAGGTTCATTTTGCTAGCATCAATAGCATCCCCTAAGTTCTTAGTATATTGTTCTTTATGAGCTAAATGCGGTAAAAGATCGGGGATTATAAAAACTGGCTCGTCTTCCTTTTCACCAAGGCAAATGTTCAATGTGGAACCATCATTTTTAATGATAACTCCGTGTAAAGCCAAGGGAGTAGATACCCACTGATATTTTTTTATACCACCATAATAATGAGTGCGCATACAACCCATTGCACTGTTGCTGTCTTCATATAGAGGATTTTGTTTAAGATCAACTCTGGGTGAATCTACATGAGCAGCCACCATATTGAATCCATTAGAAACAGGATCAGTTCCAATAACGGCTACAGCCATCGTTTTGTTACGAAAGATGCTATAAACTTTTTTGCTACCTTTTTTGCTTAAAGGAGTAAATTTATTCTTAAGCAGTAAATCTACAGTGTAGGCAACAGTTTCGCGCTCTGTTTTTGCCTGATTGAGAAAGTTTATGTATGGCTCTGCATATTCCATAGCTTTCTTTTGTTCTTCGAGGGGAGCTTCTTTCCAAAAGTTCTTGCGCTGGTAGGCGAGAGCTTCTTTTTCTGGTTTAGTGTTTTTCATTGCTTCTCCAATTGTTTTATTTATTTAATTTCTATAATTTTTAAATGTCTTTCACCCATGGGAGCGTGAACAACTGCAATTTCTCCGATCTTTTTACTTAAAAGGGCTCTGCCTATCGGGGAAACTACAGAAACTTCTTGTATGCCCTCTTCATCGTAATAATTTAATTCATCAGCTCCTACCAGATGATAACAAATACATTCATTGTTGCTAATATCTTCAGCAACACAATAAGATCCAAAACGAACGATATCTTTAGGAAATTCACTGGTATCAATTACTTGCAATTTGGCACTGCGGCATCTAAGATAATCAATTTCGTTATCTATGGCTCGTTGGCGTTCTCTGGCTGCTTTATATTCTGCATTTTCACTGAGATCACCAAATTCGCGAGCAATAGCAATTGCTTTAATAACTTCCGGACGCTCGGTAAGTAATTCATTTATTCGTTTCTGCAGTCGCTGCATTCCAGTTTTGGTAATATATTGGCTTAAATCCAAGTTTTAATTAGCTCCTTTTTTTCTTCATTAAAATGCGTTGTGCTGAAGTAGCAGCTTTCTTTAAACGGGCATTTCCACTCTTTGTCCAAATTTCGATCGAATTTTCCAGCTCTGGATAATAATCCGTTATAGAAGCACAAAGCAATTCTACAATTTGAGGATCACGGCTGCTGCCATATTCCCGCCAAATATTTACATAATATTCAGGATCGATCTTAGCAACAGTTTTCAGCATTGCTATATGAACAGCAATAGCTTCTCCCAAAGGATAAAGCCACTGGTGTATAAAGTAATTAACAACCTGGGGTATAAGATCTTCCCGCTTTTTAATTAGCTTTATTAATAAATTTAAAGCAGCGCTCTGTAAATCCAAATTTTGGCTGTTCCCAAATTCAAAAACCTTATCCAGATATTTATCAGGATATTTACGAATAAGAGGTAACATAACCTTGTCCAAAAGAGTATTTATCTCAGCTTCGTCAGCTGTTGAAATCGCTCCTTCCAAAACAGGCATATACACTGAAGGCTTTCGATGTAAAAGCTTGCTAAGAATCTGAGCAAATGCCTGCTTGCCATAATCTCCCTTCTTCGCCCACAATGCATTATAGAAAGGAAGATACAACTCATGTTTTTTCCCTAATTGCTGAACTATGTTATTTGCAACTTGAGAGATGACCTCCGCTGGAATTTTGCCATTTACCCTTTCCGGATATGCAATAAAGATAATTTCAAAATCATAATCACCTTTCGGAAGCTTATTTTTCAGAAAATCTGCAGTATCCATATTCAGCCGTTCTTTCCAGTCAATGGTAAGCATCAATCTCTCCCAATATCACTTATATTTTCTCTATTTGGTAATAAATCAAAAAATTGCCCAATCTTGTCAATAGAAAAATACAACCGTCTTATTAACGAGGGCATTAGCAAAGCACATACTATCTTGTGCCCGCTTATAAATTATTCTACCGCAACCCAAAATTTAAAAATTAAAAACAATGGCTGGGATGGAAGGAGTTGAACCCTCACATACGGATCCAGAGTCCGCTGTCCTACCATTAGACGACATCCCATTATTTTTCTGGCTGGGCAGGAAGGATTCGAACCCTCGTATGGCAGGACCAAAACCTGCTGCCTTACCACTTGGCGACTGCCCAGCAGAAATTATCTTATAAATGGCGGAGAGGCAGGGATTTGAACCCTGGGTGGGCTTTTGACCCACACACGCTTAGCAGGCGTGCACCTTCAGCCAACTCGGTCACCTCTCCATTTTTTATATTATTCCCTCTGGCGGAGGATGAGGGATTCGAACCCCCATGGGCATAACCCGGCGGTTTTCAAGACCGCTGCCTTACCAATTAGGACTAATCCTCCTTTCGGATTTTATCCTTCAAAATGATAGTGGCATTTCTGTCAAGACCTTTCTCTAAACCTTGTAATGCAACTATTTGTATAGTGAACAAATAAAAAGGCATTTGTATTAATATATATAATATACTAAGAAAGTAGGAATGTCAACTGCTAAAATAGCGGACTGTGAGTGGTAAAGGGAAAAAGTATCCCCCTTTATTATCCTTTCCAATCAGCTGTATATATTTGTAAACCATAATTGGAGGGATGACAGGAAGAGGTTTATTAGTATTCAATTCTGATTGGAAGATTTGTTCAGGAAATAAAATAAAGTTCCGTTAGGAACGATACATACTATCCAAGGGTTTTAACCCGGCGCAATGTAGAACAAATTTAATTAGTCCCATCGGGACGACAGATATGAGTTTTAGAAACAAGGATTTAAGGATTGGATTTTCGAAACAAGGATTTATTTATAAGCCACCGAGAACACCGAAAAAATGTGAGCACGCAGATCACGCAGATCACGCAGATTTAGCTTTCGAAACAAGGATTTTAGGATTTTAGGATTTAGAGGATTTTTTTAGAAACAAGGATTTTAGGATTAAGCCCCTTAGGGCGACACGATCATAGCGATGGTGGCGTAAGCCCCTCGAAAAAAGAAAGATACAATCATTCTCTTTAATTTTCAACCCAAAAAGCCCCTTAGGGCGACACGATCATAGCGACGGTGGCGTAAGCCCCTCGAAAATGATAATAGGCATAGGATGAATAGGATTCAAAGGATTAAAATTTAGAAACGAGGATTTAAGGATTGGATTTTCGAAACAAGGATTTTAGGTAGGATTTTTTAACGCATTCCTTTTTCCTTAAATTAAGTCCACTGTTTTCAAGAGGATTCGAAC
>Ga0265297_10006819_pt1 | contig 16269 bp, 26 predicted proteins | sample Munlanlwell13791_FD_192502 | JGI IMG/M metagenome (GOLD analysis project Ga0265297, IMG submission 192502) | Leachate microbial communities from a municipal landfill in Southern Ontario, Canada - Leachate well 137-91 | ecosystem: Engineered > Solid waste > Landfill > Unclassified | place... | reverse complement strand
TTGGGCAGGTTGTGAGATGTGTGGTCAAAGGTGCTGATCCGACGGGTGCGGTTAAGAATAAAGAGAAGGTGATGGTTGTGATTGTTCGTACTAAAAAGGAAGTCGGCAGGGCGGATGGGACTTATGTGAGATTTGATGATAATGCCGGAGTGGTGATTGATAAAAATGGACTGCCAAGAGGGACCAGAATCTTGGGACCGATTGCAAGAGAAGTACGGGAGGCTGGTTATACGAAAATCGCGTCATTAGCAAGGGAGGTAGTGTGATAAATTCGAAAATAAGGCTTCGTGTGGGGGATGAGGTTATAGTTTTGTTGGGTAAGGATAAGGGCAGGAAGGGGAAGATTTCTAAGGTATATATCAAGAAAGGTACTGTTCTTTTACCGGAGCTTAATGTGTATAAAAAGCATGTCAAAAAAGCAACGGCAAAGGACGGTAAGGGCGGGATTTATGATGTGCCAAGACCGATAGCGGCAAGTAAAGTGGCCTTGGTTTGCCCGAAGTGTAAGAAGCAAACGAGAATTGGGTTAGATAAAGAGAAGAAGAGGGTTTGTAGAAAGTGTGGAAAAAAGATAGACCCCACTTCGTCCCGCAGGGCGGGACTTCGGAGGGGCGAGTGGGACAAAAAAGGAGGTAGTAAATGAGTTTAAGAGAGAAATATTTGAAGGAGGTAGTGCCGGCACTGGCGAAGGAGTTTGGTATTGACAATCCCATGGCTGTGCCCAAGATAACCAAGGTTGTTGTTAGTATGGGAACAGGTGAGACCTTAAGGGATAAAGGGGTGGCTGAGAAGATAAAGAGCGAGTTGGCACTTATAACCGGGCTTAAACCACAGGTGATGCCCGCCAAAGTGTCTGTGGCGAGCTTTGGGATAAGGGCGGGGATGCCGGTTGGCTTGAGAGTTACTCTTCGAAGAGATAAAATGTATGACTTTTTGGAGAAGTTAATAAATGTAGTTTTGCCGAGACTTAGGGATTTTAGGGGTGTGCCGAGGGGTAGTTTTGATGGCCGCGGAAATTACACATTGGGAATAGTTGAGCATACTGTTTTCCCGGAGGTTGATTTGTCTCAAGCTGATAAAACGCGTGGGATGGGAATCTCGATAGTGACTAACACTAACGATATAGAGCAATCCAGGAGGTTATTGGAACTTATTGGGATGCCGTTTGAAAAAGAGCAAGAGAGTGAAAGAGTAAAAAGGTAAAATGGCGAAGACGAGCAAAATAGTAAGAGAGACTAAAAAACTTAAGTATAAGGTTCGGTACAGAAACCGATGCAGGCTTTGTGGGAGAAGCCGTGGTTATATGCGAAAGTTTGGGCTTTGCAGGCTGTGTTTTAGAGAGCATGCTCACAAGGGAGAGATACCCGGAGTTAGAAAGGCGAGTTGGTAATATGACAAATTATCCTGTTGGAGACTTTTTGATCCAAGTAAAAAATAATGCGATGGCTGGTAAGCGAGAGTTTAGCTGCAAGGCATCGAAGTTAGTTGAGGCGGTTGCAAAGGTTTTGAAGAAGGAGGGGTATTTGGAAGAGGTTAAAAAGAAGGATGGGAGGCTGAATGTGAGGCTTTCTTACAGAAGGAAGCTTCCGGTTTTGTTGGAGCTGAAGCTGGTGTCAAAGCCGGAGCTTAGGGTGTACACGGATGTGAGGCAGTTGGAGTCCAGAAGGGGAATATCGGTGCTTATTTTGTCCACTCCTAGTGGGATTATGACAAGCCGTGAAGCAATAAAGAAGCGGGTTGGGGGAGAGGTAATAGCGGAGGTAATATAGTGGCGAGATTTGGAAAAATACCAGTTGAAATCCCGAGCGGAGTTGAGGTTGAGATTGAACACGGGCAGATTAGGGTTAAGGGACCCAAGGGCGAGGTGTTGCGAAAGTTGCCTCCTCAAGTGGAAATAAAGGTAGGTAATGGTAAGGCGGAGGTTGGTGTGGGTGGCGAGAGTAAGCAGGAGTTGAGTTTGCAAGGGACTTATAGATCGCATTTGGTGAATATGATAAAGGGTGTGACTGATGGATGGGGGAGGCAGCTTGAGATGGTGGGTGCCGGATATAGGGCGGAAGTGCGAGGTAATGATTTGGTTTTGGCGGTTGGGTATTCTCACCCAGTTACAATAACTGCGCCTGAAGGCGTGAGCTTTGGGGTTGAGAAAAGTATAATAAAGGTGGATGGGATAGACTTGGAGGTGGTGGCTCAAACTGCGGCCAAAATAAGGGCTGTGAGGCCGCCGGAGCCTTATAAAGGCAAGGGAATAAGATATGTTGATGAGTATGTGCGCAGAAAGCCCGGAAAGGCTGCGGCAAAGACGGAGGGGGCGGCGTAATGTTAACGCAACAACGAAAACGAAGAAAATATAGAATTAGGGCCAAGGTCTTTGGGACGGCAAAAAGGCCGAGGCTTGCTGTTTTTAGATCCAGCTCACATATCAGTGCGCAGCTTGTTGATGATGAGAGCGGGGAGACACTCTTGGCTTTTGGGGATGTGAAGCTGGGTAAAATTGGCAAAATGAGCAAAGTGGAGATTGCTGGGAAGGTGGGAGAGGGTTTGGCAGAGATGGCGACTAAAAAGAAGATAAAGCAAGTGGTTTTTGACAGGGCTGGATATAAGTATCATGGTAGAGTGAAAGCGTTGGCGGAAGGAGCCAGGAAGGGGGGATTACAAATTGGAAAGTGAATTTGAGGAGACAGTAGTTCAGATTCGAAGGGTTTCTAAAAAAACTAAAGGTGGGAATACCATAAGGTTTTCCGCTTTGGTTGTTGTGGGAGACAGGAAGGGCAAGGTTGGTGTGGGAGTGAGCAAAGCGGGGGACGTGCGCGGGGCGATTGGTAAAGCGATAAGCTACGCGAAGAGGAGGTTTATTGATGTGCCAATGAAGGGAAATAGTATTCCGTATTCGGTTACAGAAAAATTTGGTGCGGCAAAGGTGATGCTTAAGCCGGCGCCGGCAGGAAGCGGTATCATTGCGGGGGGGGCCATGAGGGTGGTTTTGGAGGCTGCTGGTGTGAGAGATGCTGTTGGGAAGATTTTGGGGTCGAAAAACAAAATATCAAATGTATATGCAACTTTTGAAGCTTTGAAGAAAATTGGAGATATTGAGGAGAGGACCCTACTTCGTCCCACTAAGCGGGACTACGTTAGGGGCAAGAAGGTATGAATAATCTACCAAAAATTGTAAGTCGTGGGAAGAAGCGGGTGGGCCGAGGATATGGTAGTGGTAAAGGCGGGCACACCTCGGGGCGTGGGCAGAAGGGGCAAAAGACGAGAGGGAGTGTTAATGTAATGTTTGAGGGTGTAAAGGTGCGAAAGTCACTACTTCACAGGGTGCCTATGCATCGGGGCAAGAGTAAGAATAAGCCAAGGCAGAAGCCGGTTACCGTTAAGCTTGGAGAGCTTAATAAATTAAAAGATGGTGACAAGGTGAATGTGGAGAGTTTGATTAAGGCCGGGATATTGGACAGGCGCGACGCGGTAAGAGGAGTGAAGATTGTTTCCGGGGGCAAGCTTGAGAAGAAGTTGACTGTTGAGGTGGATATGTCGGAGAGGGTGCGAAGCCAGGTTGAAAAACTATGATTTCCTCTATATTGCAATTTTTTCGCAGAGTTTGGTTTACGCCTACTCTTCGGAAGAAGATTATTATCACCGGTCTTATCTTGGTGGTTTTTAGGCTAGTGGCGCACATTCCTTCTGCCGGAATTGATAGGCAGAGCTTACAGGGATTGTTTTCAGGAAATGCTTTATTGGGGCTTTTGGATGTTTTTTCTGGTGGGACTTTGGCGAACTTTTCGATTATGGCGCTGGGACTTAACCCCTACATTAACGCGTCGATCATACTGCAGCTTTTGGGATTTGTGATACCACAACTTGAGGAACTTCAGAAAGAGGGGGAGTATGGGCAAGAAAAGATAAATCAATACACAAGGTTTTTGACCGTACCTCTGGCGGCGCTTCAAGCTTTTGGGGTTTATACGCTTCTGCGGGGGCAAGGGATAATTGGAGCATTGGGGCCTTTGGAGCTGGGTGCACTGGTAGTAACAATGACTGCCGGGTCGATGCTGGCTGTATGGATGGGGGAGCTGATTACTGAGTATGGAATTGGGAACGGGGTTTCTTTTTTGATCTTTGCGGGGATTGTTGCGAGGCTTCCTGTGACTGTGGGGCAATCAAGCACCCTGTTTAGTCAGGGCAACTTGCCGCAGATTGCTGTTTTTGGGATCTTGGCGATTGTGATAATTGCTCTTGTGGTGTTTATTAACGAGGCTACTCGCAAAATTCCTATTGCATATGCAAAGCGTTCCCAAAAGCAGGTGTTTGGAGGGGATTCTTATATTCCCCTTCGGCTGAATCAGGCCGGTGTTATCCCGATTATTTTTGCCGTGTCGTTGGTATTGGCCCCGAGCCTTGTGGGGCAGTTCCTGGTGGCTATCCCGAACGAGACGATTTCCAGGATTGCGATACAGCTTGTGAGTTTGTTTAATCCTCAAAGTGTGTTTTATAACGTAGTTTATTTTGGGCTTGTTGTGGGTTTTACGTATTTTTACACTTCGGTTGTATTTAATCCGGAAAAAATTGCCGAGAATTTGCAGAAAAATGGTGGATTTATTCCGGGAACAAGACCGGGAGGGCAGACGGAGAAGTATCTTGGTTTTGTATTGAACAGGATCACGTTGGCAGGAGCTTTGTTTTTGGGCTTTATTGCTGTACTGCCAAGCGTTTTTCAGGGATTTTTGGGACTTTCGAATCTTGTAATCGGTGGAACGGGGATTTTGATTGTAGTGTCTGTGATTTTGGAAGTGACTAGAAGTATGGAATCTCAATTGGTAATGAAGAGATACGACCGATTTATTTCATAAACCAATTTTTAAAAATATGAACGTAATAATACTTGGTCCTCAAGGTTCTGGAAAAGGTACGCAGGCGCAAATGCTGGTTGATAGGTATGGTTTCTATTGCTTCGAGGCGGGGGGTTTTTTGCGACGTTTGGCTAATACCGACCCTGATGTTAATGAAAAATTAAATAGGGGCGAGTTAATTGATGATGATAGGATGTTTGAGTTAGTTAAGAGGGAGCTAATGAAAAAAGGAGTTTTTGATCAGGTTGTTTTTGATGGTTATCCGAGATCTGTAAGGCAATGGGAGTTATTAAAGGAGTGGTTGGGAAGCAGGGGTGCGGAAGTAGATTTGGTAATATTTTTGGATATAAGTGAAGTGGAGACAGTGAGGCGACTGTCGGCAAGGCGGTTGGATAGGAAGACTGGCAAAATTTACAATTTGATTACTAGCCCGCCAGGATCTGACGTGGATCTGGGTGATTTGGTGCAGCGTGATGATGATAAAGAAGCAGCAATTAAAGAAAGACTGAATGAATATAGGGAAAATACAGTCCCGTTGCTTGAAGTTTTTGAAAAAGAGGGGAAACTTGTCAAACTTGATGGAGAAAGGCCTATTGAGGAGATTTTTGAGGATATAGCGCATTTGATTGGAGGGAAGAGTGAATAAGCTTGCTGCCATGAAAGAGGGAGGCAGGAAGCTTGCCCAGATACGTGGGAATTTGATGCGCAAGGTGGCGGTGGGGGTGAGCGCTTGGGAGATTGAGGAGGAGGCTGGGAGGCAGATTGAGAAGGCGGGAGGCGTGCCTTCGTTTAAAATGGTTCCCGGGTACTCCTGGAGTACCTGTGTAAACGTGAACGAAGGTGTTGTGCATGGGATTCCCAGTAAAGATGTTGTTTTTGCTAAGGAAGATGTGGTGAGCGTTGATCTTGGAATGTATTATGAGGGTTATCATACTGATACGTCGGATACTGTTTATTTGGGGAGGCGGGAAGAGATAAAAAGGTTTCTGAAGGCCGGGCAAGAGGCATTAAAAGCCGGAATAGCAAATGCGAGAGTGGGAGGAGTGGTTGGGGATATTTCGAGGGGGATTGAGCAGACTTTGAAAAAATATGGGCTTAATCCCGTGAAAAGCTTGGTTGGGCATGGAATAGGAAAGAATTTACATGAGGATCCTTACATTCCATGTTTTGTGTCTGGGGCAAGGGTTGAGCGGGAGGAGCTTTTTGAGGGGATGGCGTTGGCTATTGAGGTTATGTATTCTGCTGGAAGTGCGGAGGTGGTGGGTGAGGCTGATGGTTGGACAATACGCACAAAAGATGGTAAAATAGCCTCGCTTTATGAAGATACCGTGATGCTAACGCGCGACGGTGTCTTGGTTTTAACAAAGGCCCCGTAGTTTTGGGGTTTTTCGTTTGTTGATTATGAGTACTAATAATGAAAGTAAAAAGATGCGGGGTGAGGTTGTGCAAGCTTTGCCTAATACTATGTTTAAGGTGAGGCTTGAGGACGGGGTGGATGTTTTGACGACCTTGACCGGCAAAATGAGGCGAAATTACAGGCGAATTTTGCCTGGAGATGCGGTTTTGGTGGAATTGACGCCCTACGAGGATGGTCGAGGTAGAATTGTTGCTGTTATAAGATAAAAAATATGGCAAGAATTGCAGGAGTTGATTTAGCAGATAATTGGAGAGTAATTTATGCTCTGACAAAGATTAAGGGCATCGGGTGGGCGTTGTCTTCACAAATACTTCAGGATGAGAAAATATCCGAGGACAAGAGAGTGTCGGGGCTATCTTCTGATCAGATTGCAAAAATAGCAAGCAGGCTTGAAAGCTATGCTACGGAAGGAGATTTAACAAAATCAGTAAGAGGGAGCATCCAGAGGTTGCAGGTTACCGGGACTTATAGGGGACTTAGACATTCGAGGGGTTTGCCTGCGCGGGGACAGAGGACCAGATCGAACGCGAGAACTAAAAGGGGCAAGAGAAAGACGGTTGGGTCATACAAGAAGGAGATGTTGACCAAGATGCAGCAAACACAGCCTAAGGAGGAGAAATAAATGGCGGCAAAGAAAAAAGCCGTTGAGCGAGGCAGGATTTATGTTTCTGCGAGCTTTAATAACACTTTGATTACGATTACTGACGAGGAAGGTGAGGTTATTGCTTGGGGGTCTTCCGGAAAAAGCGGATTTAAGGGAACCAGAAAAGCAACGCCTTATGCCGCAACAACTGCAGTTGAGGCTGTTGTAAAGAAGGCGCAGGAAGAGAGAGGTTTGGGGGAGGCAGAGATTTATATCAAGGGGCCGGGACCTGGAAGGGATGCTTCCTTGAGGGCGATTAGGGCGGCTGGAGTAAAAATATCTATGATTGCTGATGTTACGCCTATGGCTTATGACGGGCCGAGGCCAAAGAAAAGGAGAAGAGCTTAATGGCAAGATATACCGGAGCTAAAGATAGATTGAGCCGAAGGGAAGGGTTTGATTTATTTGGCAAGGGGGCGAAACTGACCCGGCTTAATGTTTTGCCCGGGCAGCATGGGCCCAAGGGAACTCGTGGAAGAGTGTCACAGTACGGAACGCAGCTTCGAGAGAAGCAAAAAACAAAAAGGATGTATGGGTTGATGGAGAGGCAGTTTAAAAATTATGTGGCTGAAGCTTTGAAGGTGAAGGGAAATACTGCCGATGTGCTTTTTGGGATACTTGAAAGCAGGCTGGATAATGTTGTCTATCGGTTGGGATTTGCAAATACCAGGCCGCAAGCCAGACAGTTGGTTGGCCATAAACACGTGAAGGTTAATGGGGAGAGAGTTAACATACCTTCGTATAGAGTTAAGAAGGGCGATACTGTTTCTTTGGACACCAAGGCTGCTGAAATACCTTCCATTAAAAAACTTTTAGGAGAAAAGGGGTATATACTTCCCAGGTGGCTTAAAAGAAAGGCTTTGGTTGGTAAGGTTGAAAGAATGCCAAGCCGCGAAGATGTAGTTGAAGACATAAATGATCGGGATATAATCGAATTCTATTCGAGATAACAAGGAGGTGATTTAACTTGGAACAAGTAATTTTTGAAATAAAAGAAATAGAGAAGAAGGACGGATATGCAAAATTTGATATATCTCCTTTGGTGAGGGGGTACGGAAATACTTTGGGCACGGCTTTAAGAAGGGTGCTTCTTACGAGTTTGCCTGGAGCTGCGATTGTTTCGGCTCGTATTTCCAAGGTAAAGCATCAGTTTTCTACTCTGGCAGGGATGAAGGAGGATGTTACTGAATTTTTGCTCAATGTAAAAAAGATCAGAATTTCATATGATGGTGATGATCCTGTGAAATTGAGCTTGGATGTAAGTGGTGCAGGAGAAGTTAAGGCGGCGGACATTAAGACGCCGGCAAATGTAGCGATTGTGAATCCGGAGTTGGTACTGGCCAATTTGGCGAAGGATGCAAAGCTATCTGCTGAATTTGAGGTTGAGTGTGGAGTTGGTTATTCTCCTTCTGAAGAGAGAGAAAGCGGCACTGTTGGTGTGATAAGCCTGGATGCTGTTTTTTCCCCTGTTACCCGTGTTAACTTTAAGATTGAAGAGACCCGTGTTGGCCGAATAACTAACTTTGACAGGTTGATTTTGGAGATCTGGACGGACGGGACGATTAAACCGGCGGATGCTTTGAAGAGGGCAGCTGCGACTTTGGTGTCTTACTTTGAGCAGATTGTTTCACCTAAAAAGGTTGTGAAGGAGGAGAAGGAGGAGGCTAACTTGGATGCAACTGGTGGGGCTGGAAGGCTGTCAGTTGAGGAGATAGGCCTTCCTACGCGAGTAGCTAATGCTCTTATCAAAAGCGGGTATGAGACGGTTGAGAAGTTGGCTGGTGCCGATAGGGCGGCGCTTATGAAAGTAAGGAATTTAGGTGAAAAGTCCATTAAGACTATTGAGGCTGCTATGGGGGAGAAAGGGATTAGGGTGAAGTATGCTTAACCGAGATAGCGGAGCCAGAAAAGCTATGCGGCGGAGCCTGGTGAGGGCGTTGGTTTCCGAGGGGGGAATAACAACTACTGAAGCCAAGGCAAAGTATCTCAAGCGTGAGATGGAGAAGCTAACAAAGCTTGCCAAGCGGGGGGATTTGAATGCCCGAAGGATGGCAATTTCTCGTATGGGTAATGATGTGGGAGTTGTGAAGAAATTATTTGAGGAAAGCGGTAAAATAACACTTTCGAAGCTGCCTCCGAGAAGGGGGGATGCGGCACTAATGACAAGAGTGGAATGGGTAAAAGAACGTGATACGAGAAACGTAAAACGCGATAAGAAGAAGGCATGAAGACATATCAACCAAAAGCGAAGGAAATAAAGCGGGAGTGGCATCTGGTGGATGCCAGTGGGGCGATATTGGGTAGGATGGCAAGTGACATTGCCGGCAAGCTTATAGGCAAACATAAAGTTAATTACGCTCCGCACATGGATATGGGAGATTGGGTGGTGGTTGTTAATGCTGGGGGAGTAAAGGTTACTGGTAAAAAAGATCAGCAGAAGGTGTATTATAGGCATTCCGGATACCCCGGAGGCTTTAAGCAAGTTAAGTATAGCGAGCTGGCCGAACGGAATCCTATAAAAATTGTGGAGCTTGCGGTTAAGAGAATGCTTCCACAGAATAGATTGATGGATAAGAGGATGGCAAGGCTTAAGGTGTATGTGGATGAGAAACACCCCTATGAGGATAAAGTCAAAAGTCAAAAGGAAAAGGGCAAAAATGGCAGCAAAAAGAAGTAAAAAGCGAGATTATACATACGCGGTAGGCAGGAGGAGAAGGGCCACTGCGAGAGTGAGGCTTTATAAAGGGAGAAAGCAGAGCCTGGTTGACGAGAAGTTAATTGGTGAGTATTTTCCCGGCGAGGTAAACGCGAAGGCTTGGATGAAGCCGTTTGAGTTGTGTGGTGTGGTTGGGAAGTATTATGTCACCGTGAAGGTTTCTGGCGGAGGGAAGAAGGGGCAGTTGGAGGCAGTTGTGCATGGGATTGCCAGGGCTTTTAATAGCTTGGATGAGAAGAAATTTAGGGAGCCGCTTAAGAAGGCGGGGCTATTAACAAGGGATCCGAGGGTTCGTCAGAGAAGAATGGTTGGGACCGGTGGTAAAGCTCGTCGCCAGAAGCAGTCTCCTAAGAGGTAATTTTTTCTTCTCCTTGGCGGAGGATGTTGATTTTGCCATTTTTTAGCTCGATTAGAGTTGAGGAGACGTCTGGTTTTGGGCCTTCATTGATATAGATGTCTATGTCGTCGCCGAAGTAGCTGTGGGCTTCCTCAATGGTCGTTGCGATTTTTTGGCCGTCTTTGTTGACGCTTGTTGAAACAAGCGGGCCGGTCATTTGCAGGAGGCGAACTAGTTCCGGCTTTTTGGGAAGACGGAAGGCGATTGAGCTTTTGCCTCTATGGAGATATTCGAATAAAGGGTTGGGGCACGGTAGGATTACACTGACTTTTCCTGGCCAGAGCTTTGTGAGGGTTTCTTTTGTCTTTTCGTCGAGCTGTATTTTGAAGACTTTGAGGTCGTTGGTGCTTGAGATGAGGACTATGAAGGGTTTTGTTTTATCACGACCCTTGAGACTGTAAAGTTTTTCGACTGCATTGGGGCGAAGGGCGGAGGTGTGAATGCCGTAGATGGTGTCGGTGGCAAATACCGCAAATTCGCCTGAGCGAAGGCTATGTGCTATTTCTGGATTTGCTAGTGACGAGATATCCATGTCTGGGTAATTTTAACATTTAGTTTTTCTTAAGAATATGTAGATAGTAGCAGGCGATGTTGTTTTTAATTATTGTGGGAAGTAGCAGTCCTGCGATTGAATTGTAAACTAGCTTGGGTGGCAGTGCCCCTTTTAATATTTTAGTGAGTATGTGAGATTTATAAAACAGTATGGCAAGATTTTCAAACCTTTCCAGGGTTGGCAGTACAAATTGCGAGAGATCTTCTTTTTTAACCAGCGAGAGTCTTGATCTCTTGATTGTTGCTTCAAACTTTTGGACTGGCTCAAAATTTTCCACTGCAAGAGATTTTTCAGTTAGTTTTTTGGCTAGTGTTTCATTTTCAGTAAGTTTGTTTTCTGATCTGTTTGAATAACCGTCAAAAATAATAAATAACCCGCCTTCTTTAAGTTTTTTGTGAACTTCGCGTAATACAACATCCTTTTTCGTGGAATGACAGATTGTCTCTATCGCAAATACAAGATCTATACTTTCGTTTTTATATTTTTCAAGGTTGTGATAATTATCAAGCTTTTGAATAAAGTTAGGAATCTTGATGAATTTAGTCAGCGGTCTTTTAACCAAATCGATGGCATAAAACACGGTTTTAGGATTTAATTGGGCCAGATAGGCGCTATTTGAGCCGTTGCCACTTCCTAGCTCTAAGACTCTCTTGGCTTTCATCTTTTGGATATAGGAGTTTATGATCTTGAGCGGTTCGAGCAGGTCTTCAACTTTATATCTACCGTTTCTGGTTATTCCTAAATGCATAAAGCCTTGTTTGTTGTGGAAAATCAAGTAGGATAAGTGGTTAGTTAAGTAATATTGTTTGATAGCTTTCTTGTCTTGTTTTTGGTTAATAATTTCGTAAGTATTGAAGTTTGCTTTGATCAGGCCGAGATACTTTTCAAGCATTTTTTTGTAAGGCTTTAAGGGCATCTTGCCAAAGGTTTTCGTATAGAGTGCTTTTGGAGATAAAAACGGTTGAAGCATCTTTTTTCATTCCGTGTATTTCAAGATCTCTTCTGATTAAAGCCATATCTTTTTTTAGAGCTAACAGTACTGCTTTTTCTTTGTCTTGTTGGCGTTTTTGTTTTCCGTTTATCATGCTGATTTTAGGTGAGTACTAATCTTTTCTTTCCCAATAATCTTGAACCTCAATTGCCTCTTCTGGTCCGGGCCATGGAGGGGTGGTTGTGATGATAATCGTAAGGCTTTCTTCGCTAGTTGAACGAAATTGAAAATCAGTTTGTGGCGGAATAGTTATTTTGGAGTTAGGTTTGACTTGGAAGATTTGTGGCTCTTCTCCTTTCTTTCGCAGCATCACTTCACCTTCTCCTGATAAGAATTGCCAACTTTCAGTTATTGTTTTGTGTGTTACTGCCTTTGAAACGCCACGAGCTGGAAGTGTGCAGTGCACACGGCTGTATTCATCTGTTCGCTCAATAAATCTGATTTCTGAGCCATCTGGTGCAATTTCGTCTGGTTCTGATGGTAAATCAAAGTGTGGTAATTCTGACATATCGCTTGACTTCAATTGTTGTATATCTTCGATAATATATCTTCGATTAAAGCATGGTGTTTGTTATAATACAACTGTTGTTCAGCTTTTGTACTAGTGTACTAGTACAGTGGTACAAAGCGGGGTATAGTTTAGCGGTAGAATGGGCGCATGGGGTGCGTCCGGCCCTGGTTCAACTCCAGGTACCCCGACATACCTTAAGGCTTAAAGAGTTTAAGCTCCTTTATTCTTTCGAAATGTCTTGTGTTTAAAGTCCACAAGTGAAAATCTTCTATTACTGCAGTGGAAGCAATCAGTGTGTCTGCGATGCCGAATTTTGTGGCAAGGGCATATTTGTCCAAAAGAAAGTATGCGTACTTAGAGATTTCCTCGTTTATTTCTGTGATAGCTAGTTTATCTATAAAGTCTTTGTTTAGCTTTTTCTCATTAGCGTTTTTGGATCCGTAGATAAATTCACAAGCGGTGATTCTGGAAATAGTTATCTGGTCTAAGTACTTATCGAATACATTAATAGTTTTCTGAACCCCCTTTTGGAGATCTATAAGAATTGAAGTCTCGGCTAGGATTTTATTGTCCATACCAAGCTCTTTTTCTTAACTGCTCTGCAATTTCGGCCGAGCTTTTGCCTTTCCACGATCTTTTGTTTTTATTCATTCCAATGAAGGGTGAAGACAAAATGTCCTTTGAGGTCCTCCTTGCAGTTTTGGTTATTTTGACTTGATCTGGGTTGACCAATAGAACTTCCTGCTTGCCATATTTGGTTATAAGAAGGGGAGTACTTTTGGCAAGTTCAAGAAAATCCGATAAATTGTGTTGCAGTTGTCTGACCGATACCTTTCTTAAGCCGTTCATGTTCTAAGTATAACAAATGTTAGACATTCAGTCTACCTTCAAAAACAATATTTTTGACTGAAATTGGGAGTTTTTATGTGGTATTCACTTTAGTATTTTAACGATTCCTCTGTCTGCGTCGACTTCTACCAAATCTCCGTTTTGCAAAATTTCGGTTGCGTTGTCTGTTGCAACGATGCAGGGAATTTGAAATTCTCGAGCAATTATTGCTGCGTGGCTTAATATTCCTCCCTTGTTAGTGACAATGGCTGAGGATTTTCTCATTAGGGAAACGTAGTCTGGTGAAGTCATATCGCAAACTAGGATTGTATTTTTCTCTAACCTTATTTTTGAAAGATTACTGTCATCAACAATTTTGACCTTTCCTGTTGCTTTTCCTAGACTTCCAGCTTTTCCTTTAAGCTGTTTACTATTTCTCGTGTGACCAAAAGCGAAAGAAAAGTTGTTGTACATTTCTCCTAAAATCCTGTTGTAGTCAATAAACCAAAGGCCATATTCTTGAGTACTTATTGTTTCCCAGTAACCTGCTAGATAGTCTTCAATAAACTTGTTTTTAAGATGTTTTTGAATTTTGTTTTTGGTATTAGAATCTGTAATTTTGATTTTTTTAAGTACTTCGTTTAAATGCTTTTTTGCTTTGAAATTCGGTTTTTCTAACTTTAATTGATTAAAGTCGTGTAGGAAAGATATTGGTTTGGCTTTTTCGTAAAAGCCTTGGGTCAGTTGATTATGCATGCCAGAAATTATCTCGCCGAAGATGCCCTTTTGGTTGATAACAAAAATGGTTGACCAGATTGGATTTTCCGAATGGGGAATAAACTCAGCTCTGTAATTTTTAGGATCAATTTTCTGGTTTTCAAACCACTTGACGGCTTCTTTGATAGTTATACCGCGCATTCGGAGTTTAGGAAGTTTGGGATCAGTTGGTATGAGCCTTAGAGCACAAAATTCGTTTCCGCGTTCTTTTACAAATTTATTTAATCTCTCGGTTTTTTGAGCTAAATCTGTAGCTTTGAATTGAACAGGTTTATCATAAGGTAAATCTATAAGTTTTGATAAGAGGTTGAGTCTCTCTCTTTTTTCGTTGTCTTCTTCTCTAAACTTTTCAGTAAGCTTGTGCTTTGTGTTCTCAAACCACTCGCTCAAAGAAATCTGTTTCTCATAAAAAGTTTTATTGTCCATTATTTAATTTCAAGGTTCCTGAATGAGTTAATTAAATGTTTTATACTTTTGTTAACTGGTTTTGTGTAGTTGTCGCAGATTATTGACGCAACTCCTGCAACCCGAAGCATGTGCTCTTGCAGATTGGGCATGATTTGGTATTTGTCGTAGATTTGTTGGATTTTCATAACTGTTTAAGTATTTTAGCATTGTAAATTATATAGGACTATGATAAAAGTGTAGGTGATATGGCAAGGAAGAAAAAAGAGGTTAAAGATGCCTCAAGACAAACAGATTCTTCGGCAAAGCTTCAAGCGATAAAAATGGCGATGGACCAGATTGAGAAGCAATACGGTAGGGGGGCAATCATGAGGCTTGGGCAAAAAGGGGCTGAGGGAAGAAAAGTTGAGGTGATCCCAACCGGGTCGATTGCGCTTGATCTTGCACTTGGGGTTGGGGGCCTGCCGCGTGGAAGGATTGTCGAGATTTATGGGCCGGAGGCGAGTGGGAAAACTACACTGGCGCTTCATGTTGTGGCAGAGGCACAGAAGCGAGGTGGCCAATGTGCCTTTGTTGATGCAGAGCATGCGCTTGATCCGGAGCGGGCGGAGACGATTGGGGTAAACCTTGATGATTTGCTTTTAAGCCAGCCTGATACGGGGGAGCAGGCTTTGGAAATTACTGAAACTTTGGTGCGCTCCGGGGCATTGGATGTGATTGTGGTTGATTCGGTGGCTGCGCTTGTGCCAAGAGCGGAGCTTGAAGGTGAAATGGGGGATGCGGTAATGGGGCTTCAGGCGAGGCTTATGAGCCAGGCCCTTCGAAAGTTAACCGGTGCAATAAGTAAAAGCAAAACCGTTTTGATATTTACTAACCAGATTCGCCAGAAGATAGGAGTAATGTTTGGTAACCCGGAGACGACTCCCGGGGGATTGGCACTTAAGTTTTATTCGTCGGTGAGGCTTGATATCCGAAGAATTGAGGTTTTGAAGGGGGATAGTGTTGTTGGTAGCCGACACAGAGTGCGGGTGGTAAAAAACAAGGTTGCGCCCCCGCTGCGTGTTGCAGAATTCGATATTATGAACGATGAAGGGATATCAAGGACTGGAGGTATTTTGGATGTTGCTTTGGAGTTTAATATATTAAACAAGAGCGGGTCCTTTTTTAGTTATGAAGATGAGACGATAGGGCAGGGAAGAGAGGCAACAAAAGCGTATTTAGCGGAGCATCCAAAAGTGACGGATGAGATTGCAAAAAAGATTTGGGAGAAGGTGGCAAGTGCCAAAAAGCTTCCGAAGGAGATTGGAGATAAAGAGGAAGAAGAGTAGAAGAAATGGGGTGGGTAGTGCTGTGATATAATTTGCTTATGGAGAAAGGCTTGATAGTGGTTAATCCGAAGGTGGGTTTTGGGAAGCCTGTTGTTGCTGGTACTAGGGTACCTGTTGAACTAGTGGTTGGGAAAGTTGCTGGTGGAATGAGAGTTGAGGAGGTTATGAAGGAGTATGAGTTGACTAGAAAACAGGTTCTTGCCGCCTTGAAGTACGCTGCTGATGCTGTAGCTAGCGAGCGAGTAATGTATGCATGAGAGCGGTTTTGGATGAGAATCTTCACAGAAGCCTTTTGGATGTTCTTGAGAAATTAGGTTTTCGAGTTTTTGATGTTCGTGATTGTGGTTTGAGAGGTGAGCCTGATGAAGTGGTTTTTGAATTTGCGCAAAGGAAAAAGGCAGTTTTGTTTTCTTCAGATATGGGTTTTTCAAATATTCTTCGTTTCCCTCTTGGGGAGCATTATGGAATTTGTATCTTAAGGTTTCCGAATGAGATGAGGACAGAAGATGTAAATAGAGAACTGAGCAGGTTGCTTTCAAGAATAAACATTGAAGATTTTGAAGGTAGTTTGGTGGTGGTTTCACCAGGGAAAATTAGATTAAGGAAAGTGACTGGTGCAAAGAAGTACCCTAAGGAGATTGGGGATCAAGAGAAGGAAGGTTAAGAAATTTTTCTAGAACTTCTTTTATGTTGAAGGCAAATTTTCTGCGAAATAGTTTTTCTTTTGTTGCGAATTTCATTTGTTTGCCTTCTTTGAGTGTGAGGTCTTTGAGACTTGCACTTGTTTCTAGATAGAAAATTATCTGGAGATTACCGTTTTTTTGGATATTTCTTTGAACTACTTTAATTTGCTTAA
>Ga0265297_10006818_pt1 | contig 16271 bp, 12 predicted proteins | sample Munlanlwell13791_FD_192502 | JGI IMG/M metagenome (GOLD analysis project Ga0265297, IMG submission 192502) | Leachate microbial communities from a municipal landfill in Southern Ontario, Canada - Leachate well 137-91 | ecosystem: Engineered > Solid waste > Landfill > Unclassified | place... | reverse complement strand
AAGACCTGTTACATACTCCGATATCAAAAGAGGCGTGGCGAAGATATTAAGAAAATTACGCGACCAGACATCCTCAAAAAACGCCATAGCCACGCCTTGCATGATACGTATAAAAAAATCCCATAAAAGAACGGCCCCTAAAAGCACCGGAACAAAATTGAATCCGGATGACGTAACGCTATTGAGGTATTTGGTCAAATACCCCCAAAGGACCATATCAACCACGACCCAGGCGAAGAGAGGAAAGACGCGCGGAAAACTTCCGCGGATCAGGTAGATCTGCCTGAGCACTATGGCAAAAACACGGTGTAATGACATATATTCAGATATCATTCAGCGTCAAAGGTTCACGCGCCACGGCGATAAAAAGTTCTTCGAGCGTCTTCTTCCCATATTCGGCCGGAAGCGTCTTCGGGTTCCCCGCAAGTAATATCCTGCCATGCGATAAAAATAGTACGCGGTCGCATACCTCTTCGACTTCGTACATATTGTGCGAAGTCCATAACACGCCTCCCAGGCCATGGCCGGCGAATTCGCGTATCTTAGCGCGCATCTCACGTGCCGTGGCCGGATCAAGGGATGCGGTCGGTTCATCAAGCAGAAGAAGATGCGGACGATTAAGCATCGCCTTCGCGAGGCTCACGCGTGTCTGCTCTCCGGAAGATAGAGCGCCGCACTTTGTATTTTTGAAAGACTCCAGGTCAAACTGCTTAAGGAGTTCATCGACGCGATTGCGAACGCTCTTCACGCCATAGAGACGTCCAAAGATGCCCAGGTTTTGGCAGACGGTTAGGTTTCCCGGCAATGGAGTATATACCGCCGCAAAATTTGTCCGGCTGATAGCCTCCGAACGGCGCGAGGTCATATCGATATCCTCGATATTGATGGCCCCGGCATCCGGCTCAAGGACACCGAGAATCATGTTAATCGTGGTCGTCTTCCCCGCGCCGTTCGGGCCAAGAAGCCCGACGATTTCATTGCGATTTACATCGAAAGAGATACTGTCTACCGCGACCAGGCCGCCGTAAACTTTGCGTAATTCTGTAACCGCCAGAATCTTCAGCATAATATGATTGTGATTATATCACAGGTTACAGGCTGCGTTATTAGAGTTTTTTGTGGTTTGATATCGACCGATAAGGTACCCGTTACTTGCGACTTCTCCTGTTTAAGACTTCGTCTATTTTATTCTTTAAATCATTTATGCCTATAGGTTTGGTTATATATTCCTCATCATATAATTGCATGGCTCTGGTCCTGGACTCATCGTCTCCTTTAGCGGTAAGCATAATTACGGGAATCTCTATCGTATCTGTATCGTCTTTTAATTTTTTCAAAACTTCAAAACCATCCATATGAGGCATCATTATATCCAGAAGGATCAAGTCCGGCTTTATCTTTTTGGCTAAACTGATGCCTTCCCTGCTATCCGTAGCTATGGCTACGGCGAAATCATTTACCAATTCCAAATTCTTTTCAACAAGTTCACAAAAACCCAACTCGTCATCTATAATCAATATCTTTTTAACGCTCATCCCGTCACTCCTTTGTGTATTTTCGCGTTACAGAACATACATTATCGCCTGTTTTTTCTCGCGGACCTCACGTCCCGTTTCAACTCTTTCTTCGCCTCATGCAGCGTCTTTTTGTCCTGCCGTCTTTCGGCTACATTTTCTCTATGAGTCGTCCTTAATCTCTTTTTGAGGGCCTCCGCCGTTTCTGCGTCACCGGATTGCCGCGCTTCTCTGATCTCGTTTCTTACCGCCTGCTCTTCGGCCTTCGCGCTCTCGGCATTCGACTTCATATTAACACGCTGGGAATTTATGGCCTCTTTATCCGCAGCTATCTCTTCCGTCGGTGTTCCCGGATCATTTTTTGCGCAGGCGGTAGATGATGCCAACGCCATAAATATCACCCATATCAATATCATTAAAAACTTTACAGTTTTCATACTATACCTCCTTTTTTTACGGCTCCCGGCAAACACCTCTTTGCGGCGTTCCGGCAAAAAATCATACCTTTAAAAGATGCTAATAGGAAGGCGGGCAGCAATCTATGGGATTAAGTATACCATAGAAGATAAAAAAGCAAAGCTCTATACAATATTTACGCAGTTGAAACTTGGTTATTTTTGGCGTATAATTTCGCTATGCGGATAGTCAATTATGAGACTTAATCTCTATATCTCCAAAAGCGGCCACTGCTCCAGGAGAAAAGCCGATTTATTAATAAAAGAGGGAAAGGTCAGGGTTAATGACAGGGTTGTTACCGAACCCTGGTTTAACGTAGAGGATGGCTCTTCCGTCAAGGCGGGAGACGCTCTCCTCTCGGGAGAAGCCAGAATATGCCTGCTTTTTAATAAGCCCAAAGGCGTTACTACTACCTTGAGCGACAAGTTTGCCGAAAAAAAGATCACCGATTGCCTTCCCAAGAGCCTGGGGCGGATATACCCTGTGGGCAGGCTCGACAAGCTGTCGCGGGGTTTGATAATCCTGACAAATGACGGCGACCTCTGCTATCGTATTTCTCACCCGAAATTTGAAATAGAAAAAGAGTATATGCTTTTGGTAAAAGGGCGTCTCGATGATTCCATTCATAGGAAACTAAAAGATGGCGTGCGTAGCGGCGAAGACATCCTGAAAGTCAAAGACGCGCAAATCGAAAAGACCGGACAGGATGAGTTCAGCGTAAGGGTTATCGTATGCGAAGGTAAAAAACGGCACCTGCGCAGGCTTTTTGAATCATTGGGGCTGAAGGTGCTGGATCTCAAGCGGACGCGCATCGGGCCTTTCAGGCTGGGAGACTTAAAAGAGGGCTCTTACAGGATAATAGACGCCGGAAAAGAGTTGGAACGATTTAATAAATAGTAACGGGACGAAAAAACTATGCGCGGATCTGCCCGCGATTACTTGAACTGCCGCCTTACCCCTGCCTTATGGGCAATGTAAAATAAAACGCCGTTCCTCTGCCGGGTTCTGATTCCGCCCATATTTTCCCGCCATGCTCAACAATAATCTCTTTCGAAATGGCAAGGCCTAAACCTGTTCCTTTTTCTACGCGCTTATTAAATGATCCTACCTGTTCAAAGCTCTTGAAAAGTCTTTGCATATCTTCAGCCTTAATCCCACGGCCCGTATCCCGCACCTCTACCTGAATATTGCTTCCATCTTTCGTGGTGTTTACATTGATAGCGCCCCTGTCAGTAAATTTTATAGCATTGCTCAGCAGGTTAGTAATAACCTGAATAATTCTATCTTTGTCGAATTTTGTTTCCGGCAAGTCCTTGCCCATATTAAAAACAAAATCTATGTTTTTTTCTTTTATCAAAAGTTCGACTCCGTTATATGCCTCTTGCACAACTTTATTTATGTCGTTTTTTTCAAAAACAAATTTCATTTTACCGGATTCGAATTTTTGAAAATCCAGGATATCGTTTATCAGCAGATTTAATCTGTTCGCGTTCCTTACCGCCATGTTTAACAGATCTTCCTGCTTATCGTTTATGCCGCCGCACAACCCATCCCGCACCATGCTGATGCTTTCTTTAATAACGCTAAGCGGCGTTCTGAACTCGTGAGATATCGTTGATGTGAATTTTGATTTCAATTCCAAAGCTTCTTTCAGGTTAATTAAAAAATAAACGACTATTAAAAAAAAGCCGAAATTCATAAAAAAATTCCAATAATGAACTAAGGGGCTGACATGATGGGTGGTCTCAATAATGTCGAGAGCAAAAGTTGCCAAGCCGCAGATGAACGCCATAAAAATTCCCGCGTTTCTTCCCGCGAACCAGGCAACTAAAACGACGGATATTATATAAAACTCTAAAACAAAAAAATCTTTCGTTAAAAAGTCGATAGCGCTTATCAGGAGAGTGATCAGGATTCCCAAAAATATAAAGAAAAATTTCGGTTGTTTATTAAAATATGCGGTTAATCTTCTCATATATATTGGTCTCCGCATTATCGCGTCCTCAATTCTTCCTTTATTGCCTCAATAAGAGATTTCATATCTTCGGTTTTCTTGAAAAAACGACATACTGCGGGATATCTTAAACATGCTGATTTTAAATTTACCTGTGCTGTATAAATAAATATCTTCGCTTTTCCCCACTTGTTAGTCAGGCTGTCCAGCAATTCTAACCCGCTTTTCTCCGGAATGAATAAATCCAAAATGACGGCATCGGGCTCTTCGGCGTCTCTTAAATATGCCAGCAGGGCAAACCCGCCCTCTACAATATCGATTAAAAACCCATCTTTTTCCAAACGCTGTTTGAGAATCGAGCTCAAAGTTTTATTATCTTCGACTATTAGTATTTTTTCCATGCTTTCACCTGCCATTCATCGCTATAATTATAGTTACCTGTTCCGGGGACGGTTTTGACAATAATCCCATAGATGTCCCTGCAGGACATCTTAAACCCGTCCCTGTGTATTATCAAGCAATTATTTTATGGGGCAACCGAATGTTTTAATTAAGTTGTAAAATTCCAAAGATAGAGCTAAGATAATCGCATATGTTGCAGGAAATTATCAACCTGAATAACTATCATTGGACCTCATACGCCATCCCGCAGCTTGTATGTTCCATCTACTTTGCGGTAATGGGCATATTCATTTTATTTAACAATCCGAGATCAAAAATAAACATCTCTTTCTTCTTTTCCTGCGCGTCCTTTTTCGTGTGGCAATTCGGCGTATTAATGATTTTTTTAAGCCGGACGGAGCCTGTAGCGGCATTCTGGAGCAGATTCATAGGAGTGGGCGTTGTCTATATCTGCACCACTCTATATATCTTCGGCATCAATTTTTTAAGGATAAGAAACACATGGTTTACATACTTTTCCATAGCGGTAAGTACCATATTCGCGTTTTTATGCACTAATACATATTTGATATTAGACGTTCCGAAGCTCCACTTTTATGGATATAATTTTACCCGCGGCAAACTTCATCCGATCTTTCTATTATTCTTCTTTAGCGTTGTAGCCAGGTTCTGGTACTTAATGTTCAGGGAATATAAGAAAGCCTCAGAGGGAGTGAATTCAATAAGGTTCGCTCAGATCAAATATACATTGCTCGCGTACTCTTTGCTTATATGCGCAAGCATCGATTATCTTCCCATGTATATACCATATCATCTGTATCCGTTCGGAGATATATTCGTATTTTCATTTACCAATATCATCGCCTATACAATTATCCGTCACCGCCTGATGGATGTAGATATAGTGATAAGGCGCGGTATTATGGGGATCGTAATATTGGCGCTCGCTCTCTTTGTGCACACCATAATAATCACTATTACGCAGCGGTACATCGGCTATATTTTATCATCATTCGTCTCTATGGGGATAATAATAGCGCTCTTCTTCTACGGGCCGGTACGCAATATTTTTCAGCAAGTCACAGACAAGTTTATATACCGGGGGCGTTATGATTACCAGGGAGTCCTTAAACAGGCGACAAAAGCGCTCGTAAGCATACTTCAGCTCGATAACCTTTTGGACTACATAGTTAAGCTGATCGTTCAAAACTTCGATACAAAGAAAGTCTCGCTATTTCTTGCCAGAAATGAAGGCAGTGAATACACTATAGCCGCTTCTTACGGATTAAAGGAAGAGATCACCGGTAGATTCAGGTTAAATTGCAAAAACGGAATAGTGAAATGGCTCTCTGAGAAAAAGACGGTCTTTGTAAAAGAAGAAAAGGAGATATCATTACCCGGTGAAGAGTTCAACCGTATATACGGGGATCTCGGGTCGATAGGCGCGGAAGTCATCATACCTATATTTTACAAAGACAAATTAAAGGGGATCCTGAATCTCGGCCATAAAGGTTCGGGCGTTATATATAATCAGCAGGACATGGATATATTGGACTCGCTGGCCGACTCATCGGCCATAGCCATCGAGAACGCCTCTGTTTACGAGGAGGCGATAACAGACGGCCTCACCAAGCTTTATCACCACAAATATTTCCTGACGAGATTGAAAGAGGAGCTCGCCCGAAGCAGGCGATATATGTATCCGCTCTCCCTGATTATGCTCGACATAGACTACTTTAAGACATTTAACGATAAGTACGGGCATCTTGCCGGAGACGAGGTTCTTAAAGGGGTCGCAAGTTTAATCAAGAAGAACCTTAGGGAAACAGATATAATCGCCAGGTATGGAGGAGAGGAGTTTGTAGTCTTATTGCCCCAGACAGCTCTGAAAGGCGCTGAGACGGCCGGTGCCAGGTTGTTGGCGAAGGTTGTAAGTGAAGGCGCCATCCAGATAGCGGAGCGGATAAGAAGCAATGTCGAACTCAACAAGTTTGTGGTCCTGGACCAGCATTTGAAAATAACCATAAGCTTAGGGGTGACTTCTTTTGAGGGGCACGGAGAGATGGATGCGGAAGAATTTATTTCCCGCGCGGATAAAGCTCTCTACAGAGCGAAAGAGCTTGGTAGAAACAAGATCGAAACATATGAAAATATGTAATATCCTGGAGACGGTTCTGACAATAATCCCATAGATGTCTCCGCGGATTAAATATACAAAAGATCCGTTATTTACCCGTAAACGCAAACTCCGGTTCTAATATCGGTTTGTAATCCTTCGGAAGAGGGATCGCAAATGTAACAGTATCATATATGCCGGCGGCGGTCCGTACGATCGTCATGCCACAACCCTTCGGTAATCCAATGAAAAAAGCGGAAGCAAAATCATGCTTTGAGAAAGCGCCGGACATGTTTTTCGGTATTTCAAACCATCCGGTAAAAATATTAGTGAGTCCTCTATTCAATTTATTAGCCATGCTCTGCGCATAGCCGGCTGACGCTATATTCAGAATCATCAATACGGCGATCAATATAACAGCACCTTTTAATAAATTTTTCATCTTATTCACCTCCTGTGTATAATTATAGCACAGACAAGGGATTATTGTATCGAATTGTTGTATTGCAAGGTTTACAGACGTCCCCTTTTGGTACCACCCTATTTTTGTTTGCGGCTTAATAAGTAATATACTCTTGCGCTTTTCGTAATGTCTTATTTACACGGCCCAGATCCTCGAGTGAGCGTATCTTCGTACCGTCTTCGCGCAACATAAGTATCCGTGATATGACTACCTGACCCAGTCCGGGAACCCGCAAAAGGTCATTTTCGCCGGCATTATTTAAATTTACCGGAAAGAATTCCGGATGCGCCTTTGCCCACATCTCTTTTGGGTCCGATTCGAGAGAAAGATTTCCATTTGTATCAAGCGGGATCTCATCGGCCCTGAAACCATATTTTCTGATGAGCCAATCCACCTGGTAAAGCCGGTGTTCACGGATCAAGAGCTGGCTGTTTGTAAAATTAGAATTCTCGCCCGGCAAGTCGGCCGAGCCCAAACCCCGCTGGTATGCGCTGAAATATACGCGGCTCAAACCCAATTCTTTATATAATTTCCATGAATAGCTTATTATATCCTTGTCCGTTTCGCGGGAGGCGCCTATAACGAACTGAGTGGTATGTTTGATGCCGGCGTATTCGCCGCCCCTGCGCGTAAGGCGGCTTATCAGCTCTATAGGGCGGATAATATCGCGTTCATAATTCTTTGCCTTGCCAAGCGCCCGGAAATTTGCCTCGCCCGCAGTTTCGATATTTAATGAAACGGCGCTCGCCAGGCTAAGCGTATGGCGTATAGCCGCTTCGGAGGCGCCGGGTATTATCTTCAAATGCATATAGCCCCTGAATTGCGACCGTCTTAATATCTGGGCCGCCCTGTTTATCCGTTCCATAGTTGCGTCGGGGTTGGCAATAACGCCGCTGCTTAAGAAAAGTCCGCTGACCTTGCGGGCCCTGTAATACGAAAGAAAGGTGCCGGCTAATTCCTCGGGCTTAAGGGTGCACCTATCGACGTCCGACCCCGACCTCAACGGGCAATAAGCGCAGTCATTGACACAGGTATTGGAGAGAAGCGTCTTGAAGAGATATGTAAAACCGCCGCCGGGCAGCGTAACCGGGTATATCCACCTATTATCCGCGGAGCGGCGGCGATGTTCATCGGCAGATGTCCCGCAGGCGCACGCGAGATCGTAGCGCGAATCCTGTGAAAGGATGCGGAGTTTTTCCGAAGTATCGGGGCTCTTTCTTACCAGTAACGGCATGATTTCCTTAAAAAATAAAAAACCTTCAAAGGCTGCAGCGCGGCCTCCGAAGGTTTTACTTATTTTTACGTCCGGGATTTATTCCTTCCAACTCGGGACGATACTTAATATCTCGTAGACAAGTATAGCACGAAAATTGTTCCTGTCAACTTCTCATAATGATTAGTAGTGTCAAGAATATTGGACGCTTTCGTATTTGTCATTCCCGCGCCACCGCCTCTGGCGGGGTCCCGCCCGAAGGCGGGAAAAGCGGGAATCCATAAAAGGCTCTTTGGCTATCGTAAATATATATTTAGTTTTACAGACGTCCTACTTAGTGACACCCTACTAAATAGGATGTACCAAAATAGGACGTCTGATATTTCTAGTGGAGAGGGTCTCTATGTTTATTATCGATCATTGAATGCCTCATGGAGGAATACTGCGCTGGCGCTTGCGACATTTAGAGAATCGATCGTCTTCGAAATAGGTATGCGGACCTTCGCATCGCAGATACGCGATACGCTGCGTGATACTCCTTTATCCTCATTGCCAAAGACGAGGCATATATTACCCGAGAAATCGGCCTTGGCGATATCTATCGCGCCTCCTGCGGGAATTGCGGCTATTATGCGTACGTTACGATTTTTCTTAAGCCACATGAGGCTTGATGCGAGATCGTCCTCGTAGTAAACCTGCAGTCCAAATATAGCGCCCATGGAGACACGGACCGATCTTCTATAGTACGGATCATACGTGGCATTATTGACTATGAGTGCCCGAACACCGAAAGCGGCGGCGTTACGGACTATGAGGCCGACGTTTTCCGGGTCATTGACTGCATCCAGCGCAACGAAAACGAGCCGGCGTTTCTGTTTTTTCAGCGCCGTGGAGACGCTGAGCTTTTTAGGACAGTAGCCAATAGCCATGATACCGCGATGAAAACGAAAGCCTATTATGCTTTCTATTATTTTATCGGACGCGATGTAAGAAGGGAGGCCTCTTTTTTTCATCTTTGCGAGAATTGATTTATATCTCGTGATAGTGTCACCGGCCATAAGGCATGACGCTATCCGGCATCCGCTTTCCATCATGCTCTTGACGACTTTTTCTCCCTCTGCCATGAAGATGCCGTCTTTTTCGAGCACCTTGCCTTTCAGGCAGCGATACGGCAACAGGCGCGAGTCATTTGAGTCTTGTATTGTGATACTAATCATGATAGGTATAGGTTTTAGGGACATTCCCCGTGGGGACACCCTGCAAGCTTAAATTATACGCCTTTAAAACAGCTATTATCAAGAACTATTGCTCCCCCGCTAGGGTCGTCGCTCACTTCGTTCGCTCCTCCTTAAAGGGGAACCCAATGGTTCCCCTTTAATATATCCCCTCCTTAGCAACCGGTAGCTATGTCCGGGGGAAAACAATCTTTTCCCCCGGCCCCCTTTTTTGTCCTAGCGGGGTCGCCAAAAAACAAAACTTGAAGTCGCCGAAGGCGACACAACTTTTGGAGGATAGGGGTTAGTAAGGGGAAAGGAGGACATTCTCCTCCTTTCCCTTTCTTTAGGTCAGCTATTTTCTAATGAGTAATACCTTTAAGGAAGGGGGTGACAGCGAGCGAATTCACAAGCTAATACTGGTCGATGAGCGAGCGCCAAGAGGGGGAAACCACGTTTCCCCCTATGGAAAACAAAACCCCATCGACTTTTTCATCAATGAGGTTTTGTTTTTTGGCTCCCCCGCTAGGACTCGAACCTAGGACACTGTGGTTACGATCTGACTCCGATTACTCGGAGAGTCGGACTATACCATTACCATGACCTTATAGGCTTTAGGTAGCGAGTGTCTAGTCTCTGCACCTTCCCTACTTCGCATTAAACACATAACAGACTAAATGCTTCGTAGGACTTGGCTCAGGATTGACCCGTTAAGGCTTTCCCTGAATTTACTCGCTTCTTCACTCCGGCGTTTCCACCGGAGGCTGCTAACCTTGCATGAAGTTCTCTTCATACTCCTGCGCTGCACGCCGAGTTTGCACTCGGCGCTTCGCGCCTCGTGCACAGCCACATGCTCTACCAGCTGAGCTACAGGGGAACGATAATCTTAAAGAACGAATTTTGCAGTAAAATGATAGCATACAAGGCAAAAATTTTCAAATATTATTATTCCTCTTGCCTATTTTCCTATAATATTATACAATTCTAACTCTTATTCCCTTACGCAGTGTGCGTAGGCCAAAAAATTAAACCAACAAAAACATAGGAGTCGGATTAAATGAGTAAGCGTTTTATATTTCCAATCTTGATAATACTATCATTGATCTCTTTTTCCTCTATAGAAGCAGCGGAGGACCGCTTCAGCATACTGCAGGCGGGCGAAAAGGGATTCTTTAATATGGGCCCTGCCGTAGGGGACGTCACGCCCGAGAACGATGAAGATGCCAATAAAGACGTACTAAAGTTTGATTACTCCATATTTAACGGATCGATCGTAGGCGTATGGACAAAGAGCTTCCCCTCCAATTTTGCGGCGGATATGGTCGATGCGGTCAAATTCGGCGTAAAGGTACCCGATCCGGAACAGCTCCGTCAGGTCTCTGTAAAGTTAGAAATAAAGGGAGAGAGCGGCGTACAGGTTGTCCCTATCCATCTTGAGTCGGGATGGAATTATCTGCGCGCGCCTGTGGAATGGAATAAGATAGGCAAGCTCAAAGAGATAGTATATGTAGTAAGCCCTATGTATAGCGATAAGAAGATCGGAGGAATACTCTATTTTGACCTCGACCTTTACAAACTGACATTCTTGGAAAAATATCTTATTCCCATAAAGGCCGGTATGGTCCTGATATTAGGATTATTCCTTGCGTTGATGGCCGCGCTTCTCAGTATGGTACTGGGTAAAAACCGCGCAGGAAAGCCGTTCAATAGAGATATCACATATGGCATAGCCTGCGTATTGATCGTGGCGGTCACGCTTGGTATATATTCCATGGGCGAGATGAATCCCCTTGACGCCGGGTTGAATTTCGGTTTCCTTGCGGTGGCGGCGGCAGGTCTTCTGATCGCCGGGCTGTTAAAACGCGGATTGACCGGAAAACATCTTACTGCGGGAGAAGTCCTGCAAAATGTGCTCTTCGCGGGACTTTTGGCCGCGTCATCGGGCACCCTGGTTATGTTCCAGGTACCTTCCAGCTGGCCTCAACTGCTGGTATTAAATAATTTTATAGCGGCGCTTGTCTTCATTATATATCAGGTATCTAACACCTGCTCCATGGCCAAGTCGAACAGGCACCTGAAACCCATCTCCGGGATATTGATAGTCGGAATACCCTATCTCGTTAACTGGCTGCTCTTAGTCGGGAACGCAAATATTCTGCAGTCTACATTAAACGGCATGACAGCCCAGGCGCTTTCGGCCTGGCCAATCATCAGTGATACGATCGGCCGTATTATAGTGGTGCTCGTATTCAATGAAGCCATGATAAACGGAATAAGTTTCGCAACGAGCGGAAGGCTTGTCAGGACGCTAAAGGCGCATCTCTTCGCGTTCTTCGTATCTCTGAGCGTTGTGGTAGCTCCTCTCATAGCAGATATGGGATCATCGCAAGCGGTCGCCTCGCTTCCCGTGGTACTCGGAGCCATCATATCTATCATCACCGCCATGCTCTCTTATGCGGGTTTATGGGGACAGGTATATCTGATCACCGGGATGATCCTCGACGGAGTAAAACGCATAGCGCCTTCGCAGGAAAGCATCTCTAAAAACGTTCTGACTGGAATGAAGAAGGGTATGGCTTATGTAGCGCTATTATTAGGCCTTCTGTATGCGGCTGTCGCGCTTATAAACTACCCTCTGACAAATAACATAATGCGTGCCTTCCCCATAATAACAGGGATCCTGGCGGGCGCGCTCATATTCCCTCTTGCCAAGACCATCATAGAGACTTTCGACGGAACGCTTCCCTTCTTCGAAAGAGCGCGCTATAGCTACAAGGACGGCACTTTATACGCCAGGGGCGCCATATTCGGATTCGGATTCGCTTATGCCATAGTTCAGAAGATATATCTTCAGAGCATGTCACAGCGCATAGTTTTTGGTCTGCTCGTAGGGTTGGCCGCGTCGCTTGGCGTAAGCTTATTAAGGGATATCCTTTATGCCATCAAAGGACAGGGACGCGTTCAGTCATGGAGAATGTACGTGGTCGATTCGCTTCTGGGAGCTTTTGTAGGAAGCGCGCTGGCATTCTATCTTGACGCTTCGCAAATACCGGTAGTACTGGAGAAGATCAAACAGTATACAAGCATGGCTTCTCCCCGAGAGAGTACATAACATACCCCTTCCTTAATAACAGCAAGTGGGGGCGTATAGATCTTGGAATATTCTCCGGAGGGTCGAAACTATTATTTACCGAATCGCTCGCCGGTGTCATCAACTGGTCGATAGCCGCGTGGTTATTCGCCGTCAATAAAGTCTTCATGGAAGCGTATTTCCAGAAGGACACAGGGCCGATCAAGTTCTTCTTCTCAAAAGCGGGACTCGTAGAGCTCGTAAACCATATGTTATACGTATTAAGGTGGGGATTATGGATGTCCCCCATAATATTCACATTCCTGCGCATGATGCCGGAGCCCACCTGGTATAACCAGGACGGAGCCATCCGCACCATATGCGCCATATTCAATAACATAACAATGACTCCGGAGGCTTTCAAGGATTGGAGCTTAAAATTATTTACATATATCATAGCCTTTGACCTGTTCCGGGTCCTCATATGGATGGACCATATGGGCCTTCGCGTCGCGACTTTAGTCAATTTAAGCTTCATAGGTATGGATAGACTGGATGAGAAAGTATCCAAATTTATAGGACCGGCGGCGGCGCAGAGATATATCCCCGACGCCGTAAAGAGATTCACCACATGGGCGCCGCTATTGATACCATTCTATATGCCGCGGGGAGCCGCATGGGATTATGTATGGAATACTTCTCAGGCGATGCAGAACGCCTCCGAGACAGGCGGGTTGCTTGCCACGTTGAGAAATATGCCTTTATCGCAAATGCTGATCCTCATATTCGTGTCTATGATACTCTTTACATTGGCCTCTTTCTTCATCCGTTCATTAGCCCGTAAACTTGAAAAGAGGCGCGAGAAGAGACATGTACTCGGCAACAGAGAATACACCGCAGTCGTCAAGGATAACGGTGAGGCATACAGCGAGCTCGTGCACAAGGAGTGCGATATCAGCCGCCGCTCATACGATATAATAGACCCTTGCGGCAGGATCCTGTATGTTCTGGATTCATCTGAAAACAGTAAAAGCAAGAAGCGTTTCTGGCCTATAGTGGGAAATTTCCCGAAAGATAACTTCCCATCTTCCTATATAGAGAAGACCGAAACCTCTATCAGGATAATCAATGAAAATAACGATATCAGGACGACAGTGGATATAAGATTACCCGACGAAGACGCCACCGCCGAGCTCTGGGAGGTCACAGTAGAAAATATGACGGACAGGGCGCGCAAGCTGAAACTCGTTCCATATCTTGAATGGGTAATAAACGGCGGCCTTCATGACAGGTTCCATACTCAGTACGCAAGGTTATATCCTGAGATGGAATATTCAAGCGCCTCTAACGCCATCCTGTCATGGCAGAAGACCACAAAATCTATGGGGATACTTGCCTCGGACATAGCGCCGGAAGGGTTTCTCATCTCGCGCATGGACTTCATAGGACGGGGCCAGAGCATATGGAATCCGCGGATATTAGACACGCTTAAATTCCTGGAAGCCAGAGACTCCGCGGCCTGTCCGACATTCGATCCGATCGGCAGCTTCATATTGGATATTCCGGTAGAGCCCAAATCCTCAAAAAAAGTCAACCTCATGATCGGATATGCCAAGAACAGAAAGACCGCCATCGAGATGATAGATGGATATCTGAAGCCCCATGCCGTCGAAAAGGCCGCGGCTGCCGTGAAGAGGTCTCCTTTAATAGGACATGGCGAGATATTGCCGGGAACTCCCCTGCCTTACTCCACATTTAAAGATAACGGCAACAAGCTCGTGGTCCACACGCCATTCACTCCGCGCCCATATGACCACGCTGTATCGAACCCGATACATTCCGTCATGGTAACTAACCGCGGACTGCATACTTCCTGTAACGGCAACTCACAGCAGAACCGCCTCACTCCCGACTGGCCGGATACCGTTACAAAAGAGATCCCTACGGAAGCTATCTATCTTTACGATATCGACGGCAAAGAGTGGTACTCCCCTACATATCATCCGCTGAACGATAAGACCGCTAAATACGAGTCCGAGTTCGGAGTGGACGGGACGGCAATATTCCGCATGACAAAAGGAGACGTCTCCACCGAACTCACCGTATTCGTGCCGAAAGATGACCCTACGGGCGTATATCTTCTGACCGTAAAGAATAATTCGAACCACCCTTTAAAGATGCGGATATCTCCGTATTTCCAGATGGTGCTCGGATTCCAGCCGGAACGGTCCGGAAATCTGGTGACGCGTTACGATAAGAAGACGAGGTCATTATTATTTGAGAACCCGCGTAATATATTCCGCTCAGGGGTCGCTTTCGCTTCCATGTCGATACCGGCCGAAAAATTTGAGACGAAACGCGGAAGGTTCTTCGGCGATAAGTGCGCCTTAAAACATCCTTTCATGGTGGAGAACGCAAGGCCTGATAAGACGCAATTCACCGATTACAGGCAGGTGGCGGCCTTCATAGGAACGCTCAATATCGCGGCCGGCGAAGATACCACGGTCGCCATAGTTCTTGGGCAGGCGGACACGCGTAAAAAGGCCGTGCAGCTTGTAGAAAAATATAAAGAGATCACCATAGTACGCAAAAGCCTTGAAGAGACTAAACAATGGTGGCTAAGCCTCATGGGCACTACGTCCATCAAAAGCAATCAGCCCGAATTCGACCAGTTCAGCAACTGGCTGAAATATCAGGCTGTGGCGGAGCGTATCTGGGCCAGAAAAGGTTTCTATCAAACCAGCGGAGCGTACGGATTCCGCGATCAGCTCCAGGATACTATAAATCTCATCTGGATAGATCCGGCGCTTGCCCGCAAACAGATAATACTGCACGCTTCACAACAGTTCCTCGAGGGCGATGTATTCCACTGGTTCTTCACATTGACCGACGGAAGGACGGCTTTCTCATGCCGCTCGCACGCCTCGGACAATCCTCTCTGGATAGCATGGGCCACGGGTGAATATATAAGGACCACGGGGGACGATTCCATACTCGACGAAATGACTTCATATGTAAAGAGCGAATTCCCGTTCGCGCCTCTGCCAAAAAATAAACAGGGTTGGGGCCACATGTATCAGAGGTCTACCCGCGCCGACACGGTATACAAACACTGTATGAGATCGATAGACCTTGTCATAAAGAAACGCACCGGTATCCACGGGCTCCCCTTAATGGGAGTGGGCGACTGGAATGACGGGTTGGATGAGATCGGAAGCGAAGGTAAGGGCGAGAGCGTCTGGCTCGGCTTCTTCCTCTACTACATATTGAAGGATATGATCGGCATCATAGAGAAGAAGGAAGGCAAAAAGAAGAGAGAATACTATTCAAAAAAGATGGACGCTCTTAAAATATCGCTTGAGTCGACGTGGAGAGAGGATCGTTATTTAAGAGCCTTCCACGACGAGGGCGTGGAGATAGGCGTGAAGGGCTCGGGAATATGGGAGATAGACGCTTTGACTGCCGCATGGGCGGTCATGGCCGATATCAACTTTGAACGCGGCCTTACGGTATTCAATACCGCGATAAAAGTCCTTGAGAAAGACAAGACCATACTGCTCGGGTGGCCGGCGCTGCGCGAAAACACACAACCGTATCTCGGCAGAAGCAGCAAATATCCCGAAGGCGTACGCGAAAACGGCATGTACTGCCACGGCGTTCAATGGCTTGTGAGAGCGGCCAGGATATTAGCCGAGCAATTCGAGAAAAGGGGCAACGCCGAAAAAGCGGACGAATACCGCCGGACAGCATACAGGCTGTGGCTTAAGATATCGGCCATACCTCATGTGAAGGGATCCGAGATCGAGATATACGGCGGCCAGCCCAATAAACAGGCGGCGGATATGTTGACCGCATTCGATCCGGGAAGA
>Ga0265297_10006817_pt1 | contig 16271 bp, 15 predicted proteins | sample Munlanlwell13791_FD_192502 | JGI IMG/M metagenome (GOLD analysis project Ga0265297, IMG submission 192502) | Leachate microbial communities from a municipal landfill in Southern Ontario, Canada - Leachate well 137-91 | ecosystem: Engineered > Solid waste > Landfill > Unclassified | place... | reverse complement strand
CCGAAATAGCCGTTCATGTATGATTCAAGGTCGGTGAGAAGCGTGGGGCTTTGCTTATGGAGCGCGAGCACATTGTGCTCACTAGTCACCTGGCTTAGGCGCTCCTTCTCTGAAGATTGGAAAACTACGGGCACCCTAGGATCATATTTCCGCAAAAGGGCAAGAAGCGGAAAGGATGCCTCGTCAATAAGCTTTCCCCCCTTTGGAAACTGCACGTCAAGTATGGCGCCTGCAAGCCCGCTATGGCATTCGCGTATGAAGCCTTCCGCCTCCTCGAACGTGCGGGCAAGAAGCACGCGCGCCCTGCCGTCGTTTATGCTGTGGAGCTTTGCAAGGAACGGGGTGTAGAACTGCGGCTGGTCCTCCACCACCAGTATTATCCTCTCCTTGTCTCCTTGGTAGCAAAGCAGGTCGTTGAAGAAGGTCGCTATCACTTTGAAAACGCCAGGGCGGTCGCCATAGGATGAAAAAACGTGCACGCCTCCCAAATCACCGGGCGCTACGTGGCCGCGGTCCTTTACAAAGCGATCCATAGCCGCATGCGTCCCGATGCATGCCTGCTCGCTTGTGAGAACGGCAGTGTAGACGTTTGGGAAATTTGCCCTTGTATCCATCACTATTTTTTCAAAAGGATAAAGGCGCGATTCACCGCCTACATCAGTAATCACGAGCGTGTTCGCCATATGTTCAGAATCGCCTTTGCTTATCGCGCAAAAAAGGTCGCGCCTGCATTCGGAATGGGTCTTTTGCCTCCAGGAGGGAAGCTCGCCATTTTTGTTGATGGTCTGCGTGGTGCAGACATCGGCAATCGGGATTATGCCCGCAAAACCGCGAAGCCCGTCCTTGCTTTGGCGTATCTCGACGTGTGTGCCGACCACTATTATTTTGCGTATTGCGGAAGTTACGGGCTGCGGCTTAATTTGCATGGTTTCACATCGTGGGAAATCAAAGTTTATTATGTTATAAAATATTGATACAAATGTTTAAATAACCAATCTTTCAGATAATCGAACGATTGAAATGAGATACGCTGAGATGAAGCCATCCGGCCAGTCCCCTTTTGCGGATTACCCCACAAAGATTGTTGCAGAGAGGCATAACGTCAGGGTGCCGGAGTTCCGGTTCAATTTTTCAGGCGGAATGGGCGGGAAGGCGGAAGGGCTATTTTATTTCCGCGAGTGCCTGGACAGGAACCGCAAAGTTCTCTTGCAGCATTTCAAGGACACCCATTTCGTGTGCCCCAAGACAAGCGTGGTGCTCACCAGCTGCTTTGATGAGTTTATAGGCCGAAACAGCCTTGCCAAGCAGGTGGGGGCAGGGATGACGGATGGCGAGGTTGCGGCAAAATTCCTATCATCCGAATTCTCAAACGCCCAGCGCGAGATTTTCATCCAAATGATGAAATATCATGTCCGGCCGATAATCGTCCGCTCCTCCGGGCTCAACGAGGATGCCGAGCGCGCGTCGTTCGCAGGGATATACTCGTCGGTTTTCCTTCCTAACTGCCACGAGGATTTCAATGTGCGCCTTACGCAGTTCGAAGCCGCGCTCAAATTGGTTTATGCCAGCATGTTCACCGAGCAGGCGCGCGCCTACCGGAGCAGGGTCGGCGTGGTGGGCGACGGGGAGAAGATGGCCGCGCTTGTGCAAAACGTGGTTGGACGAAGATGGGTTGACAGGAAAACTGGCGGGCTTGTGTATTATCCGGAAATATCGTTCGCAGCGTTTTCGCACGACGATTTCGCCACCGGGGAGAGCCGCGGAAGCGATGGCATGGCGCGCCTTGCCTTCGGGCTTGGGCCCGGGGTTGTAGAGGGGGAAAAGGCAGTCTGCGTTAATTTGGGCATGCCAAGAACGCTAAATGAGCTTTTGGGAAACAGGCAGGCGGCAAGCGGCGCTCCGCGCAATTTCTATTTCCTCGACCTTTGCAAGGACGGGCAGATGCCAATGGGCGAAAACCATTTCCTCAACAAGCATCCGATAATCGAGCGCGCTGACTTGTCGCTTGTGCGAAGGAATTTCTCGCAATACGAGTGGAATGACGATAGGATTTCACATCACTGCCCATATTCGCCCGAAGTCAAATCCCTCGAAGCCGCGCCCCTTATGCTTTTCCACCAGTTCATAAAGGACAACGCACTTCACTTCATTCCCGCGGTGCAGGCGCTTCTGAAAAGCGTGCTGGAGCCATTTTTCGGCTGCAACATAGATTTTGAGGGGGCTGCGGATGTGGTGAATGACCTCGAGGGCAGGCGGCATCTGGTACTGTATGTGCTTCAGGCAAGGCCACAGGTAAGGGTGGACACCGGAAGGGTGGAAAAGCTTCCTGATGTTGATGAAAAGAATGCTGTGGTCCGGGCAAGGCGCGCGGTGGGCAAGGGCAGGCAGAGTTTCAGCCATTTCATCTATATCCCGCCTGAAAAATTCAACTACCGCTCATCCTCATCCATAGCCGAGGAAATAGGCAGGATAAATTCCTCGCTTTCGGTATTCGGCACATCAAGGTATTTCCTCGGAGTCCCGGGAAGGCTCGGCACCAGCGATGAGGCGCTTGGGATACAGGCGAATTTCTCCAACATAAGCAATGCCGGGGGCGTGGTGGAATACCCGATAAGGGAGGACCTTGCGCCGGATGCATCCCAGGGGACGCATTTCATGGAAGCTGTCCGAAGCGTTGGTATGGCGTTTATATCCTCGGAAAGGGGAGGCTTGAATGTGGAGAACTTAAGGCGCCTTGGAAAGCGGGTGGAACGGGGTGCGTGGAAGTACGCAGAAGTATATGCGTTTGAAAAGCCGCTGAGATTGGATATTGACAAGCAGGGAAACGCGATACTTTATCATAGAGAATGATTATTCGGATATGGAAGTGAGAATATGGCGCCAAACCGCATTCCGGCACCGGGCGGCAGGCATTGGGGCAAGCCTGTTGGCCGTGAAGGAAGATACCGGAAAAAGAAGAAAGGGATGGGGGACAACGCAGGATTTTACGGGCAGGAGGGCGTGGTGGATTCCTACCTTAAGCGCGCGGAAAAGGCACTCGGAAGGCGCCGCTACAATGAAGCCAAAAATGCGCTTGAAATAGCGGAAAACATCGACCCGTATGATTTGCGCGTGAAGGCGAAACTGAAAGAAATCGATTCTTTGCAGAAAAAAGAAGGCGCTTAAGCCTGCTTTTTCTTAGCCTTTTTCATCTCCATTGGCGAATGGTGTAGCATACTTTTTATGCCCTATCCAACACATTTTAGAGAATATGGCGCTTAGAAAAGACGACCCAAGAAAACTTAGGAAGCTTGGTTCTTCAGGCCTTGAATCTGGAGAAGAATTCTTGCATAGGAGGAAATGGAGCCAGCGAACGCCACTTCAAACAGAGGATGGCGAATACAGGAAAGGCGATTCCAAATCCTTGCCTAATGGCGGCTTGACACCTTCCGGCAAACGGATGAAACTACTTTTGCGGGAGTTTAAGGATGCAAAACGCAACGACGACTACGCCAGGATGTTTTCCCTGGTCGAAAGAATGCAAAAGGAAGGCATAATGGATGCAGGCATAATCACCTTTTTGATAGGGTTTTATGGCAAATGCGGACAGTTCGAGCGCGCAAAAAGGGTTTTTGAAGGCGGAAAAGCCGCATCTGACCCGCAGATGCACTGCGCGATGATGAAGGCATGCTCGATTGAGGGCAGATGGCAAGAGGCTGAAAGCACCCTCAAGGAATGCGAGGCGCACGGATTCCGCTTCCCGCACCTTTACATGCTTGCAATCACATCTGCAGTCAGGGGAGGGAATATTGCAAAGGCGGCCGAATTCTTCGAAATGGCGAAAAACCGCGGCCTTGCGGACGGAAAAACATATGCGGCGATGTATGCCGCTTATTCCTCTCTTGGCTTGTGCGGCGATGCTGATGCCCTTTTCAAAAAGGCGGTTGAGGGCGGAATGGACACTACCTGCCTTTTTCACGAAATAATGGCGGAATGCTACGAGAAAGGGGAATATGCGGCGGCAGTCGCTCTTTATTCGGGCCTTCCGAAGGAGGCCAAGACCAATCCAGACATAGTATTTGCAGTTGCCGAGGCGCTTAGGAAAAATCCGAAAACCCGGTGGCAGGCGATAAGCATCCTGGAAAGCTTTCTTCAAAACCGCCCAAAGAACGACTATGGTGACTGGCGCTATGTGCGCGCCTGCACCATAATGGCTTTTGCGCTAAAGGACGTCGGCCAATTGGAAAGAGCCAGCAGCGAATTTTTGCGGCTCATGCGGAATGTCCACTCTCGCCAAAGGGACTACCCGAGAATTTTATGCGGGTGCGTTTTTTCCGATGCTCTTGCCACGCCTGAACAGAAAAGAGGCGCAAAAAGCGCCCTTTCAATGGAGCTTTTGCGGGCAAAGGGGAATTTGAAGTTGGACATTGAATTCGCATTGAAACGGCTTTGATTTTTTAATCAGTCAGAAGCCAGTCGTAGAGCACCGGGACCGTTTCGCCCCTATAGATGACGAATGAAACCTCGCTTTTGCCCATGAGATGCCCCCTGATTGCGTATGCGGCATTTTCAACGCTTCCAATGAGTGAATCGTCCATCTTTTTGCCTGTAAGCAGGAAACCCATCTTTGAATAATTCCCCGCCATCACGTTTCGCTTTTCATATTCTTTTCCCATGCTAAACGGCATATTGATACTTGCAAAATGGTTCCTGAAGGTTTCGGAAAACGAGGTTGTGCTTGTGTATTCTGCTATGAAAAATGAGCACCGGCCATAAATTGGATTGAAAGTGATTGCGCCTATATGGCTATATTCTGTGTTTGGGAGGCGATGGAGGATTATTTCAAGGGGGCCTATGTTTGAAAGCCAATTGTATATCCTCATTGTGAAATCTACCCTGGTTTTCCTTTCTTGCGGGGTTTCATCCATTCTGTAAGGGGAAAACTTGTGCCTTGGCTGGTCAGCCCACATAATAGGTGTTTCATCCTTTCCGGCAGGCGTGCTGGTTCTCACAAGAAGGGGATAATCTCGTTTCGGATCGGCAATTTGAAAAGGAAGCTCATCATAAGGAATAAGCTCAAACGGCTGCACGCGCGCAGTTTTTAGGATTCCTTCATCTGCAAGCGCTGCAAGGTGCAAAAGCCCGTCAAGTTTGTTGAAGAAGCCATGCCTTGCTGGCAAGGGTTTTTGGGCTAAGGGCGCTTTTTGCAGGTTTTGCATGTTATTTTTTATGGTAAAAGGTATTAAAAGAATTGGCATTGGGGAAGAATGGCGGCTATGGGAGCCAGCTTATCTCTTTTTCTTCCCGACCGGATGCAAGTAAAGGTCCCGTTTAGGATAGGGTATTTCTATGCCTTCCTTCCTATACCTTGCATGGAGTTCCTTGATGAGCTCGTGAGTAAGGGGGAACTTGTCCATGTATTCGTTCGCGCGCAAAATTACGTCGAAAGTTACCCCTGAGTCGGCAAATGCTGTGAAGCGTATGCGCGGCTCGAACGTTTTGTCAACATAATCGAATTTCTGCTGGATTTTTCTTGCGACGTCAAGCGTGATTTTCTCCACCTTATCGAGGTCGGAATCATAGCTTACCGAGGAGGGGATTTTTATCGAAAGCGGCTTTGCCGGCGTATGGAAGTTTGTTATTATGCTGGATGCCAGCTTGGTGTTAGGCACCACTATGAGATTGTTGGAAGGCATGCGTATGCTGGTGCTTCTCCAGCCTATTTTCTCAACGTAGCCCTCGTGCCCGCTTTCAAGGAGTATATAGTCCTTTTCGCGTATGGGGCGGTCAAGCGAAATGTACACGCCGGAAAAAAAATTCGAGAGCGTGTCCTGGAAGGCAAGCGCGACTGCCAAGCCAGCAATTCCCAATGAGGCAAGAAGCGGGCTTACTTCTATCCCCGCGGTGTCAAGCGCCATTATGAGCGCCATTGCGATTATGAAAAGCGCGCCTACACGCTTTATTGTTGTCTCCATGTCCGCAAGCGGGAGATTCTTTTTTGGCGCAATCTCCACCACATACCAATGGAGGAATGCCGCCATTATCTTGTATGTTGAGAACGCGCCGAGCAGTATCACGAATTCCTTTGCCGCCAAAGCCACTATGGGAAGATCGCTAAGACCGCTGAAAAAGGCAGCTACATAGACGCTTGCGCCTACAACGCCCATGGTAAGCGGAAGGTCGATAGCGTCAATCAGGAGGTCGTCAAGGATGGTTTTAGTCTTACTTGCAAATGCCTTTGCAGTGCGCTTTATTATGAAAAGTATTGTCTTTGAGAGCGCGTATGCGCAGACAAGCGCAACAAGAAACAATATCAATGTAGAAAAACTGATTCCATTTGAAGCTGGAAAATCCATGTGCACACCTTCCAAACAAGAGTTTAACCGCCTTGAGCTGGCAAGCAATATATATGTTTGCGGATGCGGGCGAATTTGAGAAAAATGAATGGAACCCCGGCAGCCCATGCTTTAATCCTTGCTTTTCTAAAGGGATGCATGGAAATCGTTCTTGCAAGCGCATCCGGGAGGAGAAGGAAGCTTCTTTCAAGGCTGGTCAGGCGCTTCCAGGTGGCGCCTGCTGATGTTGATGAGCGGATAGGGAAACGTGAGGGCTTCCGTGCCGCGTGTGTGAGGCTGGCAGTTGCAAAGGCTAGGAAGGCAGCTGAAAGGCACAGAGGGGCGCTTGTGATTGGCGCGGACACTATTGCCTATCTTGGGAAAAGAAACTGCCGCAAAACAAGCGACAGGCGAGTCGCCGGGGGCATATTGTGCGGGCTTTCGGGAAAAACACATTCCGTTGTGACTGGCGTTGCAGTTCTCTATCCAGGCGGGCGGATGGCGAAATATTCCGTTTTCTCGCGCGTGAAGATAAAGAAGCTGGACGGGGAAGCGATTGCGAGATATTTGAAAACCAGCGACTGGAAGGGACGCGCGGGGAGCTACGATGCATCGGGAAAACATGCGAAGCTTGTGGTTGCCGGGATAAAGGGCGAAAAGGAGAATGTCGCGGGCCTGCCGCTTCGCCGGCTTCGGAAAATCCTCAAAAAGGCCAAACTGGCTTGAGGCGCCTATTATGCGTATCCGGCATCCAAGATGAAATTTATGCTGCTTTGAATGCCCTGAGCAAGAAGCGCGGGCTGCTCGAGCATGAGCTTCCTGTCTGTTGCGTTGGTGATGAAGCCCATCTCGATGAGAAGGGAGGGCACGAAGCCTGTCGAATATGGCTTCTTTTGGGAATCCTGCCCATAGGAAAGAACTTTCAGGATGGGCAGATCCTTCCTCTCGAATACCACTTGACCGCGGTTTCCCCTGATGTTGTACCCTTTTCCATCCATGAAAACGAGCATGGACTTGTAAAAATCCCCTGCCATTTTCTGAAAATGGTTGTGCAGGATAAGAAAGCCGGATGCGGCTTGCGACGCTGCTGAATTGACGTGGACACTGATAAGCAAGCCTATCTGCTGCCTGCCTTCGCGGCATGCTCTTTCGTTGTAGCCTGAAAGCTCGACACGCGCGTTTTTGTCCTGCCAATAGGAGTCTTCGGGCTTGTTGAGAAGGGAAAATGAGGACTTTGCGTCCGCCCTGCCGCCCAAGTTGAGCTGCTCGATGAGCGGAGCTGAGATTGCACGGACTATTTGCGATTCCTTGTGCTTCCCGAATACCGCGCCCGGGTCTTTTCCCCCATGGCCAAGGTCGATTACCACCAGTTTCTTTGCAGGCGGTGTTGCAATGGTTGGCGCCATAATTATCAACATGTTATTTTAGTTAGAATAACATATAAAGTAAATGGTATTCTATGGGCGGAATTGGCAGGCGCGGGTTAAAATGCCCCTGAACCCTGCCTGCGGCGCATGCTGCCGGTCCTTTTGCCCTTGCTTTCCCGAGTGAGTATTACCCCTAGCTCGCCCGAGCGCTCAAGCACGGCCTCCTTTACCTCGGATGCCTTCTCCACGCCCTTCTCGCGCAGAAGCTCGTAAAGCTCGTCCTCGGTCAAATCCTCCGCTTCCAGGTTGTGGCGCACTATCCTGCCGTTGCGTATGAGCTCGGTGCCCTTGCCGTGCACTATGAAACTCAGAAGCTGGTTGTGCTCGGTCAGTTTGCTCACCGTAATTTGAAGAACGATCACTGCGAAGACTACCAAAAGCCCGTCCACGAGCGGGATGGTGCTCTCGGAATAGACCATCACGTCACCGACTGCCGAGCCGAGCGCGATTATGATAAGTATGTCGAAGGCGGAAAGATGGGCGATTCTCCTCTTGCCTGCAAGGCGAAGCATGAGAAGGGTGAAAAGGTAGATTGCGAGTATGCGGAAAAGCTGCGGGAAAATGCCTGTATCGATTGCTGCCATGCCTGTTGGACTCATGCTAGGGTTAAAAAGGAAGCGCAAAATGCGCCAGCTTGGGCAAGCAGCATAAAACAAAGGGTGATGCCCGTCCATTCTTTCAGGCGCATTTGGCAGGAGGCTGCGCACCGGAACCGCCGGATGGCAAAATCAGCAAATTTTGGCAGCTGGTGGTGCAGCGGCACCACCGGAATCCTACTGTCTGTACCGGTATATAAGCCGCCAATCAGCACCCATTATTGGTGATCAGATGAAGTTCAACATAGACGAACTGACCTATGACGAGATAAAGGAGGTGGTGGACCACCTGCGGCAGATGAAAATCGAGACGAAGTTCGCGCGCCTGGGCTCATCAGTAATCCTGCAGACCGAGCAGGGTCAGGTGCAGCTTCCGAAAAACGAGGCGGCAGCAATCCTGGGGATACCTGCCATTTTCTAGGTGGGGGATATGGCGCAATACGAATACGAAAAAGTGCGGGAAGAAGCGAGAAGGAACAGGTTTGAGAGGCATTATTCGCTTCGCCTCGCTTTTGAGCGGCTTGCGGAAAGAAGCATCAGGTTAAGCTAAGGGTGGACTGAATGGAAACAGAAGGCAGCAAACTACTACTTGGCATGAAATTCTCGCGAAAATAAAGGCAAGGGACAAAAAATTCAAGGGCAAGACTGAAAAAATTGACCACGACCTGATAGCGCATGGCGTTTCACGTGATGGGGCGAATTTAGAAAATAAAAAGAAGAATAAAAAAAGGATGAATAGACTCAGAGTTTATTCTGAATTTATCCGAAGAGCGAAGCAAGGCCCTCTGCCGCAGCAGCCTCCTGCTTTGCGGGGTCCTCCTTCTTCTCTTCCTTCTTCTGCTCGCCTGCGGGCGCCGCTGCCGCGGGTGCGGCTGCGACCGGCATTGCGGCAGACTTGAGGAGCTCCTCGAAGTTCACTCCCTTGACTGCCTCTGCGAGGACCTGCGCCTTCGCCTCCTCGGCCGCCACTCCGGCTGCCTTGAGGACCGACAGGATGCCGTCCTTGCTTATTTCCTTGCCTGCTCCCTGCAGCACGAGCGCCGCATGCAGATATGGGTCAATTTTCATCGAAATTACCTCCTTCCAACCTTACTGGCTTTTCTGTTCAGCTGGCGCAGCCGCCGTAGAAGCATCGGCGGTTGCGTTAGACTGTGATTCCATGTTTCCCACCTTGCCGGAAAGGGTGTTCCCGAGCAAGACAGCCTGCGTCAGAAGCAACCCGGTCGAGACGTCCGAGTATACGCAGCCGTTTATCGCCATGTTCCTGCCCTGCGCCATTGCGCCTGACATGAGAGCCTCGATGTTCTGCGAAGTTGGGAAAGATGCGTTGTATGACACGTTGAATGCCTGCGCCATGCAGGAGAGCAGGTCCGTGTGGAGCTGCGTTTCGTCAATGTCCAGCACGCTCGCCGTGTAGGTGAACTTGCCGTCGTATGCGGCAACCATCGACACGCCCGCGTCGAACGGGAGGATGTTGAGCTTCTGGAGCGCCTTGCAGACCGCATCGCTTATCTTTGCCCCGGATTTCACTACGGTGGAATCCTTTGCCACGATTATCTTGCCTGCCTTTATCTGCGCGTTTATGCCCGCCCCCTTAAGCTCGGAGAGCGCCGGCCCCGGCATAAGGTCGGTTTCGCCTTCCGGCACGATTATGTCAAAAGGCGCAATCTGCCCGGGCTTTGCCGCAACCTTCACCTTGTTGTCCTTGAAGAATTTGAAGAGGGAGTATGGGGTCAGGTCCGTGAAAACGAGAGCAGTCGGGAAATCGATGTGCTCCGCAAGCGACTCGCCCTTCTTGCTTTTCGCAAGCGCGCGCTTTATCACGCTGTTTTTCGCGACCGAGAATTCCGCCTTGCCGCGCAGCTTTTTCTTGGAAGACTGCAATATGCGGTCCGGGAGGTTGCGGATGTTGAGAAGCGCAATCACCGGGTGCTTCTTCGCAACACCTGAAATCACGTCTACCTTTTCCTTCTTCTGCGTTATGGCAATGCGCTCTTTCTTCTCGCCTGCGACTGCCTTGAATTTTTTCCGAGTCATCATAAACACCTTTTTATTCAGCCACCTTGGCTCCGACCTTTACAGGCTTGCCCATAGAAAGCTTGACATACAACGACTTGATGTTGGGCTCAAGAACCTTGTTCTTCACCTTTTCATAAGCCGCGTCGAAATTCTCGGCGAGGTCGTCAACGGGCATCGCCTCGCTCCCTATGAGGCATTGCGCCACCGGGAGGTATTTGCCTTTCGATGCCAGCCTCACCCTGCGCTTGGACTGCTCGATTGCGTCCTTCACGCTGCCGATTATTGGGCGCGGAAGCTTTCCGCGCGAACCCAGTACCTGCCCCAAGGATTTTCCGACCGTCACCATCAGATTCGGCTGGGCGATGAATTCGCACGTCTTCACCATTGCCGCAAGCCTGCCTTTGTCTCCTGCAAGCTTCGCAATGCCGGCGTTGTCAATCACTTCTGTCGCACCGGCGTTTTTCGCCTCAAGCGCCATCTGGCCGTCCGCGAACACTACGACTTTCTGCTCCTTGCCCTTGCCTTTGGGCAGGGGAATGTCGAGGTTCAGGCGGTTTTCAGCCTTGGTGAAGTCGATGTTGCGGAAATTCACTATGAACTCTACGCTCTGTGTGAATTTGCGCTTTCCTTTGTCCGCAAGCGCGAGTGTTAGCGCCTGTGTTATTGTCCGTTTGTCCATTGAAAATCCCTCCCATTCCGAAGAATGGTTCGTTGTTTTGCTTGCGCAAAACTTCGCCGCCATCGCAGGGCGATGACGACCGGCGGGAAAGCCGTATCGGCTGATATATGTATAAAGGTTTTAAAGGGTTGCGGAAAGGCGCTAAACCGAAGACCTTTCCATTATATTCGAGTAATGCTTCAGCTTTTGCAGATGTATGTGGACTTGAAGCTTCTCAAGCTCCCCAGGCCCCAATTTTGCGATTGTTTTTTCGAAATATGCGGCTATCGCTCATTTTTGGGCGAAAGCTTCAGTAAATAGGCAGGAATCGTCCTGTTATGGAGAGTTTGGTATTCCCTTGAGCCGCCATCGGGCTTTGGAGCCCACGCAGGCTTTGGCATAAGAATCAGCGCCTGCCCTTCTTGCCTTTCCTGTCGCTTCCTTTTCTGGATGCTGGCGCGGCCTTCGATGCCCTGTGCTTGGTTTTTGCAGGGGCTTTCGCATGCACCCGGTCTATTGTCCTTGGGGCAAGGGGCTGCCTTTTCGCGAACACGGGCTTTTCTTCCCCGCGCGTTTCGTTTTCCTTCCTTCCCTCTTCCGCCCCAAAAGTGCCCTGCGCAGAAACCCGCTGGTGCCCGCCCCTCTTTCCGACAACCTGTGCGATTGCCGCCTCAAGCTGCGTCCTCTGGCTTGAAATGTCTGACATGCTGCCGAACGCAGCCCCGTGCCTCTCGAAATCAAGCCCTGCGTCAGCTTTGCCCGCGCGCGTTTCATAAAGGTAGGCAAGCTGCCTGCCGTCCTCGATAATCTGCTCGAGCTTGCGCTTTTCCTTGGAAATCCTCTCCTCAAGCGTCTCTTCGCTGTTCTTCGCCTGGTTGAACTCGAACGAGTAGCTGTCCGTGAGCGAGCGGAGCTCGTGGAGATAGCGGCGCACGAAATTCGCCTCTACGGATTCACGCAGGGTCTCGAACTCGCGGTTGCCGCTCCGTATGTATTCGTCTATTTCGCGCATCTTCCCTTCGTAATCCTGCCGCACGGCGTTCGCCCATTCCTCCACATGGCGCATCTCCTCCATCTGCTTTTCAAAGCTGGTGAGCATGCCTTTTGTGACCGACACTTCGCGCTTTATCGACTCGACGCCAGAGGATATTTCATCCTTGAGGGCGGAAAGCTCGCGCGAGTGCGATTCCGCCGCAGCAAGCCTCTCGGCCTGCTCGGAAAGCGCAGCGCGCGCGGACGATACCATCTCATCCGACTCCCGCTCCATTTCCGCTATGCTGCCAAGCGTCTTTTGAAGCTCGCTTGTTTTCATCTGGTGCGAGAATATGTCCTCCCTGCTTTGGTTGGCAAGAAGCTCCAGCTTCCCGCGCTCCTCGGCAAGCTGAAAAGTGGATTCCTCTATGAGCGCGGATGCCTCGTCATATGCCTTTTTCATCTCGGCATGGGCCTTTATTGTTGAAATCTGGAGCTTCTCCACGGATGAAACGCTGCCCGGGAGCGCGGACGCCCGCTCCTGCATGTTGAGCACGCCCTTCTCCATGCGCAGCACGCGCTCGCTTATCGTCTCTATCTCGCATTCAAGCTTGCGCTGCATCGGCATGTAGTGCTCGGTCAAGAGCCGCTCCTTTTCCATCCGCAATTTCTCGATTTCCTGTGATTGCGAGACGATTCTGCGCACCTGCTTTGCGAGCTTTTCTGAAAACTGGAGGGAAACGTTCGTTATTTGGACCGGCTCTGGCTTCCTTATTTTTTCTATTTTCGCCTTTGCCTTGCTGCGCGGGATCGGGATTATGGTCGGAATCAGCCTCTTGGGCTTGGGGGAAGGAATCGGGCGCTCTTCGCGGGCCGGCTGCTCCTCTTTTGGGATGGGCAGCTGCACTATTTCAACGGATTCCGTTTCCTCATGCGTACGGGCGGGCGTTTCTTCTGCCTGCGGAATCTTTTCCGCCTCCGGAATCGGAGCCTGCGCTTCCTTTTCTTCCGGCAAAGGCGCAATGATGGCAGCCCCTTCGGATTTTGCCGCAAGCGCGGCTTTCCTCCGCTGGTATTCGGAAAGCATTTCGTCTATCCTTACCAGCTTGTCCGCGGCGGACGCAAGCTCGGCATCGGCGGATTCGATAATGAGCATGTGCTTGCGCTTAAGCTCGCTCTTTTTCGCCTGCGCCGATTCGTAGGACGATACTTCCGATGGGACCTCGTCCCTCCCCGCATATATGGCGCCGTCGCTATACGGCTTTGTCTTTTCATCAGGCCCTGCCTGGCGCTCGCCGGCCCAGGAGGCATAGACTCCTTCGATGCGGTTTTGGAGATGGACCTTGCCGCTCCGCTCAAGGATGGAAAGCCATTTGACTACGTCTGAGGCAGGCATATTGCATGAGGATGATAGTTCGCGGGCGCTTAGCGGCTTTCCGCCGGCGGCTTTGAGGTTCGCCAGCAAATCGTCGAGTTGCGTCCGGATGCTTCCGTCACCCTCCATATTACCCCCTACTTGTTTGCCTTGAACGGTTTTTGGACAACGCTGAACTTGCCGGACATCTTCCTTCTTGCGCGCCTGAACGCCTCCATGATATGGCTTGCGTTCTCCTTTGAGACATCAACGGTGAAAACCGCCTGCCCCGCATATATCCTCGCGGCGCGGTCGGTCGAGCGGCCGTATGCCTTGCGCATGCCCTTCTGCAGACGGTCGGCGCCTGCCCCGGCAATCATCTTGTTTTCCCTAATCACGTTGTGCGGGTATACCCTCACCTTGAAGAAAAACAGCCCGAGTATGGTTTTTTCAAGATACTTGTTCGCAGCCTGGCGCCCTGCCTCAAGCGCGTTGTCGCGGAGCTGGACGTCGTGCTCCGCCACGAGGTCGTATGTGTAATCGAAATGCTGCTTGCGGTTGCCCATCTCATATACAAGAAGCGAAAGATGCGGCATCGCCTTCACGTAAGACTTGCGGGGCTTTTTCTTCGAATAGCGCGCCCATGCCGTCTTTTCAAGCGTCCTGCACGTCTTTGCCGGTCTTATTCCCATAATAGCACCTCAGCGAATGTTCCATCCTGCGGCGCTTTGTGCAAACGGCACATCGCCTACAGAAAGAGTGCTGAGATATTCCCCTGCTGTTTAATAATCTTACCCCTTACACCGGGCTGGATTCGTGTATAAAAGTGATTTTAAACGTATCTGTCGGGATTGCGTGCGAAAGCCGCCAGATTCCATAAGAAGAAGCGCGCGTTTCCGCCTTTCCCCGCCCTTTGCGGAGTAGCCGCCAGCCTTCCCGTCATTTCTGGTTACGCGATGGCACGGGATGATGGGCGCAAGCGGGTTTGCAGCCAGTGCGTTGCCGACCGCCCGGGCCGCACGCGGCCTGCCGATTGCCCTTGCCATCTGGGAATATGAACGGGTTTGCCCGCAGGGGATTTTCGCGCATTCGAGAAGCACCTTGCGCTGGAAAGGGGTGAGCGATGCAAGGGCCGCTTTCTGCGTTTTGGAGAGGCGCACGCTATACACCTATCCGCAGGTGGTAAAACCCGTCGTCTTCGACAATATCCTCCTTCTTTTTCGCCTTGACATAGTCCAGCTTCCCTTTCCCGTCGGAAAACTCCAGCGGGAAGCCAAGCGCACGCTCTGCATAGATTTTTTGCGGCTCCACGTTGGCGCTTCTGCCCTCTGCCAAAAGCGCGGCGAGCATCTGGGGAAAATTCAAATCGAAGGTCAGCTGCCCCCCATAGTCCCGGACCATCAGGCGGTTCCACTCCCCAACATCCATGGAAAACACGTCATCTGCGGAATAGAACCCGTAGTCGAAAAGGTCCACGCGGAAATCCCCCTTGCCCTTGCGGCAAAGCGAAAGCAGGAATTTCTCAGCTGGGAAGTTGAAGGGAATTATGCGCCCTTCATCTATCCTTGAGAGGAATTTCGAGGCGAATATGTGAGGCTCCGGCATAAGCTTGCCCGCCAGGGCCTTGCCATCCATTTCCATCCTGTAAACCCCCCCTTCGTTTTGCATGTAAAGCTCGGCAGGCAGGTCGGTGAGAAGCTCGTTTATCCTGCAGTAGTCGAACTGGAGGAACGGCTCGTCAAGCACTGCGTCGAATTTGCCGAATATGCAGGCCCCGCCGTGCGCCGAGAGGTTTTCGCGCGCGGCTGACAGCATTTTTTCAGAAAAATCGAAAAGGTAGTAGCGTGTTTTTGCGTAAAGCCCCGCGTCCCTTTTTTTCACGGCATCAAGGAATGTTTTCGCGAAGTCGCCCTTACCAACCCCGTATTCGCAGACCACCACTGGCGCTTCCCTTCCTGAGAAATCGCGGACGAATTCAAGCGCGTTGCAGGTGGCAAGCGCGCTGCCCTGCGCGAAGGTGGAAAAGTCCGAGTAAATGCCCTGCCCCTTGGAGGAATAGTAGTCCCTGTTCGCCTTGTGGATGTTAGATGACATCTTTTTTCACTCGCTCCACTCCCAGCGCCTCGATAAGCTTCCCAAGCTTCGGCCCTTTCTCCTTCGAAAGAAGCGCCAGGTAGCATTCCTCGAAAAGTTTTGATGGCTGGATGCTTGCCTCCTTTGCAACCGCGAATGCGAGATTATGTATCTCAAGCGCACCCATTTGCGGCGAGAGCTTGCTGAAGAATAATGCAGCGCCGGCTTGCGCCTTTTGCGGCCGGTAGGAAAACGCGTATTCTTCAGGTATGAAATTCTTCCGCTCCCAAGCTTCAACATAGGCGGAAAGCTTTTGCACGGATTTCCCGTCCCCGGTTTTCTCCGCAATCATATCCCAGCCATAAGCGAGCTGGCGGAAAAGCAGAAGGTCTAAAAACGGCGTTTTCCATCCCCTGCCATGCTCCGCGGACTCCGAAGCAAGCCTTGCTGCAAGCATCCGCTTGTGGTCCGCGCGAGTCAGGGTTTCCGCCTTCCCTGCGCCGGGCTCCAATAGCGAGATTGCCTTTTCATAGTCGTCGATTACGCGCAGCATGTTAACCGGCTTTGGGACAATGTCCACATTCTCCTGCAAATCGGGCTTGAGGAGCATGTATTTTAGCACCTCTGGCGGGAGAAGCTCCATAAGCTCCTTTACGCCCATGCCCGTGCCTTTTGACTTGGAGTATTTCTTTCCCTCGAAAAGTATGAAGCCGAACTTGTAGCCGATGGGCGGCTCTTTTTTGAAAATTTCCCTGAATACCGCCTCAGCGGTGTCGCGGCTTCCCCCGCGCGTGAAGTGGTCCACCCCCCCGCCTTCCGCGCTCGTGCAAAAATAATCCATCCAGGCGGGCCAGTGGA
>Ga0265297_10006816_pt1 | contig 16274 bp, 28 predicted proteins | sample Munlanlwell13791_FD_192502 | JGI IMG/M metagenome (GOLD analysis project Ga0265297, IMG submission 192502) | Leachate microbial communities from a municipal landfill in Southern Ontario, Canada - Leachate well 137-91 | ecosystem: Engineered > Solid waste > Landfill > Unclassified | place... | reverse complement strand
CATCATCACCCGGGTCCTTCCGATTCTCAACGCTGATAAATATGCCAAGGGAAAATCAATCAAACCGTCCCAACTTGAAAACAATCTCGGCTTCGTCAAGGCATATATCGACCAGCAGCAATCAACCAGGCTTGTCCATCATGTTACTGAATAATAAATTTTTAAATAAAAACAATATGAATGATATTTCAACAGAGGTCAAGACCCACGTCATTGTCTTGAAAGACGGAGGGAAGAAATTTCTCACCAAGGCTGAATATGACGTAGTTTGGGCAGACATGCTCGCTAGCAAGAAGGAAATCCTTTTGAATGGCTCGATGTTATCTGTTGCCATGTTCGGGGAAGTGATAACTCTTCAGGAGTTCTACGCTCAATATCCGAAGGAGCGTCCGCCCGTTATCACCGAGTTTGGTCCTGGCAGCGGAGTCAATGGATTTATCAGTGCTCAGACGATTGCCCGGAACTTGAAAAGCATGATTAAGGGCATCACGCAATATATCAATGGTCATGATTATAAAAAGACACAAGGACCGATTGAGATTCGGAAGCAAATGGAAGCCAGGCTTTACGAGGTCGAGCACGAACAAGTGAAATAAAAATCGTGTTCGGATGTACTACTAGATGTGAGCACATTCAAAATTCAATTGATGATTCAATCAATAAAGACATACGTCTCTGCACAATCTAGGCTTATAAACAAGTTATTAACAGTTGACCTATGTACAAAATTTGAATTTCGTGCTAAGATGGTTATAGCGGCGCGTTTGGAAGGGTTTCGGCTCTTCCCTCCGTCCTGACCGCCAGTACGACTTGGGAGTTGTATATCACAGTGAGGGAGTTGTTAAGACGAACTTTTCACTCCCTCCACAAGTTGTTTAAGTAATTTAAAAACTAGAAAAAAAATTATGTTTACAAGAAATGCATTAATTTATTTACTTGAAATCGCTGGAACAATAAGTTCTGACGAACAAATTCAAGTGGCAAACGAACTTCAATCAATGGTTGAGGAAGAAAAAAATAAAACAATAAGAGTAATTGACGTTTCTAATGTTGTTGAAAAAATAACAAATGGACGAATCAAATAGTTTCCTAGCGGCCAGTCCCACTCGGGACTGTGGCTAGAAAGGTAGGTGAGAGAGATATGGAGAAAAAAATAACAAGAGCCACGATTAAGAGTTTCATTTTGAGAGAAATGAAGAACAAGAACCTTTACATTAAGGTCAAATCAAGTTTTGACGGCATGACAGACTGCGTCCAAGACGTAAAAGACGACTTCAGGAAAGTCGAGAAAATCGACTTTGAAGACCAGTATACGCTTGGCATTGTCGGGCTTTGGCTCGTCGGCTCATCGAGAGATTATTTCAGCCCTTGGTCAGATGAGAATTTCATCGGGTATGAGGTTTACAATTGTTGTGGAACATCAATAATTGCGATGAAGAGATTAATTTAAAAATAAAAAATAGAAAGGTATAAAAATATGCCAAATATGAGTTATTGTAGATTTAGAAACACGTTACAAGATTTAGATGATTGCTATGAACACTGGGAAGACTTAGTTGAAGAAGAAACCGAAGATGAAGTAAGAGACGACGAAGAAATTAGAGCAAGAGAAAGAATATTAGAGTTGTGCGAACAAATCGTCCAAGCATATAGTGAAAAAGAATTAGATTAAAAAATAAAAAATAGAAAGGTAAAAAAATCATGAGAACGTATTACAAAATAAACGTTGGAATGCAATATAAGTTAGCAGGAAACAAAAAAGATTGGATAAATATGGCAAGAGAAGAAAAGTCTTTTAAAACATTAAAAGAAGCGAAAAAATATATTGCTGACACATATGGAAAATATAAAAAAGTTAAGATGTATCGAGATGATAATTCTAAATTTGAAGGAGCGACAGTCACGAGTCCGATTCATATTGGTTGGATATACAGTTGGAAAAATTATGACTGGGAAAATGGAAAAAAGTATCATTTTACAGAACAACATTGGGTCGAATTACTGTTGGTAAAAGGAGAAACAATATTAAATTAGAAAGGTAAAAAAATATGAGACTAATAAAATTCAGAGCGTTTTCCAGAGCTGATAAAAAAATATACGAAGATGTAACTTATACTAAAGATTATCAAGAAGGAATGAATGCCTGGGTATATATGCAATATACCGGAATGAAAGATAAAAACGGCAAGGAAATTTATGAAGGAGACTACTTATCAAACGGCGGAAAAAGAAAAGGATTGGTATCTTTTTATCGGGGAGCATTCATCGTTGAAGAAAAAAGTGGACAAGGAACATTAAATAACTATGTTATTGCTGATTTTGTGGTAGTGGGTAATGTTTACGAGAAGAATACAAACGAGGGGCGAGAGAAGCGATAAGAGACAGAATAATCGATGGCGGCGGCGGTGCAGAAGCCTACATCTTTTAACGAAACTAGAAAGGTAAAAACAAAATGAACAAGCAAGTAATCAAAGAAAACGTGCAGAAATTCTGGAAAAAGTTCTTAATCAGGATATTGATGAGGATTCTCGAACTTTCAGTATTATTCGCAATCGGTTATGCATTAGGTTTAAAATTAATTAGATACTAAAATTATGACAATTGAGAAAGTAACAAATACTGAAGTGCTCAGATACATCAAAGATTTTGAGAAGAACCGGAAGATGCGAGTGACGCCGAGCCAATTGGCGTATAATTACAACGTATCAATTACGACGATTTATCGTAAATTGAAAGAATTAAAAGAATTAGGAAGGGTCGAACTAATTAAGAAAAATAAATACATTGTCGACTATAAAATTATTTATGGTCCTAGAAAGAATTAATCAATTAAGACAAAACCACTATGCGTACAAGAAAACGCAAGCTCACCTTCGCCCAAAAAGCGTATCTGACGACAAAAGTTCCAGCTGGAAATACTCGGGCTCAAATCGAAAAGATGCTCGAAGGTCTAAATATTACTGAGACCAGAATTACAAAGGTTGGTTCAGATTATACGGTCGAATTTTTGGTCAAAATGAACACCCAAGAGTTCCCACGCAAAATTAAAATTGATGTTCCAATTAATTCTGAGCTCGGTGAAGATTTAAAAACAGCAGAAAAGAAAAAAAATATGGTGTTTAGAGTTCTTTATTGGCACCTGAGAAACAAATTTATTGCGGTCGCGAAGGGTTTAAAAGAGTTTGAAGAGGAATTTATGTCAGACCTTGTTATTAAGGTCGGCAAAGACGAAGTGCGGCTCGGTGATATAATTTTACCGAAATACAAAGCGCAACTTAAAAATCATGCGGTTGCCGTATTCGCGATTGATTCTGGAAAGGGAGGTGAAGAAAAATGATGAACGAACGAGAACAAGAAATTTTCATAAAAGGCATAGCTGTTGGCATCAAAGCCGGCCAAGAAATTGAAAATTATCTGCCAGAAGATATTAGACAAGAACGAAGAATTAAAAAAGAAAAACGCATATATACGCCAAAAAAACGCAGGAAATTTATAGGGCAACTTGTCGGGTGGACTAACGAAGAAGACGATTTTATTCGAAAAAATCGTGACAAAACCGTTAAAGAACTCCATGAATTGATGCCGAATAGAACAATTTCAGCGTTAACAACGAGAAGAGCAAAAATTGGAGCAAATCGAATATTCGAAGAAAAAAATAATGATGGAAAATCCATTGAAGAAATGATGGAAGAAGAAAATCTCGCTAATTTAGGACAAAAAATATGAGCAACATCACTCGAAAAACAGATGACAAGGGCCGATTTTATTTCATAAATGATGTTGATTATAAGTCGGTCACAACGGTTTTAGACGCGGCGCAATTGGCATACGGCCTCAAAGAATATTTTCTCAATACAACGAAGGCGGAAGCTGAGAAGAAACTCAAAGATGCCGGGCTCCAAGGAAGCAAAATCCATCATTCGATCGACGCAATTATCAATCATGAGATTATTTTGCCGAAAGGAATTACAATCAAACAGATTGAAAATATGCTGCTTGAAATGAGTGAGGAATACCGTGATAAAGAATTGGTCGAATATTTACTCAAACCATTCACTGAAACCGAAGATACGATGATGCGAGGTTTCATGCAATGGTGTGAAGACTTTAAACCGGTGTTAATTGATAACGAGGTGATTGTTTGGAGGGGTAAACCAACAGACCCGCTTCGATATGCGGGAACTACAGATTTTATTGGTTATGTATTTGTCGATAAGAAAAATCTTGATAAAGGTTTTCTCAAGCCGGGCGAGTTCAAATTACACGTTATTATAGATTGGAAGACTGGCAAGGCAATGTATCCGACTTACCATTATCAGGTTGCCGCATATGCATATGCATATGCCGAGAAGAAAAAAAGCGAGAAGAAAAATAAATTGCCAAAAGCGTGCGCATTGCTTCATCTCGGCGTGAACAATAATGGTTATCGATTCAGTCTTGTAAAAAACATGAAAAAAGCGTTTGACGCGTTCCAAAAAATCAACGCTGCTTGGGTTGTTCAAAATGAAGGAGCGGGACCGAGGACATATCAATTTGCGAGTGAGTACAGAGCAAATATTGAGCGGGTTAAAAAACAATCGTATAAGGTGAAAATTGCAAAAGAACAAAAATCAAGTAAAAAAGATGAGCAAACAAAGATTATCAGACGAACAACTCGCAAACCTCGCAAAGAAAAAAGTGCCGATGGCGTTTGATTTGCTGTACAAACGATATTATGATAAGATTTATAAATACATCAGGAGTAATGTTTATGATTCGGATACAGCTCATGATTTGACACAATCTGTAATGTTTAAAACATACAGTAAAATCAATTCATTTGATTCAAACAGGAAATTTAGCAGTTGGCTTTACCGAATAGCACATAACGAATACTGCAATTGGTACAAGAATAAGCGGAACCAAAATATCAGTATTGATGATGAAAACACTTCCCTAGAAATTCGACAATTGTCGAATAACGAAGATATGTTGGCGGCGTTAATTAGTAAGGAAGTGAAAAATGAAAATCACATTAATATGGTATTCGCATTCCATGATTTGAGTCCAAGATATCGCGAGATATTATTCGACAGATATTATCTCGAATTAACATATAAGCAACTTTCAATAAAATGGCAAATTGGCGAAAACACTGTCGGAACGCTGATAAACCGAGCGAAAGCTAAATTAAAAGAAGTAATAATTAATCAAAAAAATATATGCCAGGAGACAAATTAGGAGAACGCAAGCCATATCTTGCAATTATTCAGGGAAATCTCAGACAAGCGGTTGATGAGGGGACACCAGACGCTGAAAAAAGAGATTATGAGACACCACAAGGGAAAAAGGGAACAAAGTTCGAACTCATCTATAAAAATTGGACCGGTTCGATTTTGAACTTAAAAATTAAAGAACATCCAGAATATGGCGAATTCTTGAATATTGAATTTGAAGACGCGGTTATTTCAATTAATGCGCAAAGCAGATATTTCGCAGACATTGTTAAAAAATTAGCGTCTGTTGATATTAACAAACCGGTTACATTAGTACCATATGACTTCGAGGTTGACGGAAAACGCAAATCTGGAGTTGTCGTCAATCAGGACGGCGCGAAAATTATTAGTTTTTATGATCAAAAAGACGAAGCGGGAAAATGGCATCAAATTAATGGATTTCCAGAAGTGGAGGGTGATAGAGAAACATTCAAAAAAGATGATTGGAAAATTTATTTCTTGAAAGTTAAGCAATTTTTGATTGGCGAAGTTGAGAAAATTAATTCAAAAATTATTATACCGGCGCCAAAAGAATTAACTCAGGAAGAAATTGACAAAATGAAAGACGATGTTGAGCAACCTGAAATTCCAACTATTAAAGATGAAGAAGAAATTAATATAGCCGATGTTCCCTTTTAAATTGGTATGTACATATTTAAGATAGTGTTATATAATTAAAGGGTAATTATTAACATTATCTTAATATGTCAAGAAGTAAAGAAGGAGAAGCGAGAAGAATAGCATCAATGCCAAAAGGAAAAAATCATTGGAATTATCAAAAATATAATGTAACTGCAATTCATAAATGGTTAAATCATTATTACGGAAAAGCAAATAGATGTGAAAATAAAGAATGTAAGAATAAAAGTAATTACTTTGAATGGTCATTGATAAAGGGTAGAAAATATCTTCGTAAACGTAAAAATTTCAAAATGTTATGTAGAAGTTGTCACACTAAATATGATATGACAAGAAAAAGAAAGAAAAAAATCGGTCAAGCTTCTATCATAATGTGGAAAAAAAGAAAAGCCATATGCAAGCGATAGTAAATCATATTCATCTTGAAACTCAAAGTAAATATGGTGGTTCAAGTTGTGAAATTACATTTGTTACCGATTCCGGTGAAAAATGGAAAACATGGGCATGGTCAAAATTAAAAACATGGAACACGTGGCAAAAAATTTATATTAATGGTAAGGGCACGTTAGTTGATAATCTTTTCCCATCTAAAAAACATCAAGAATATTTTGATGCAAGCATCGAACCAATAATTATTGCTATTAATCAGCGTGTTCCGGCTGTCGTTAAGAGAAAACAAAATATTAATCAATTAACATTATTCGTATGAAAATAAAAAAATTGGTTCCGAATTGTATCTTGCCAGAAAAAGCGCACGATGGCGATGCTGGATTTGATGTTTATGCGCCGAATAATTTTACAATTTGGCCTCATGAAACGCTCCAAGTAAAACTTAATTTCGCAATTGAAATAAATAGCAATGAAGTTTGTATCATGAGCGAACGCTCTGGGCACGCAATAAAATATGGCATTACAACCATTGGAAATATAATTGACAGTTGCTACAGAGGGGAGTGCAGCATCATCATGCAAAACAATGGCAATAGTGAAGTTGAATTTAAGCATGGCGATAGAATCGGTCAAATGTTGATTATAAAATTAGGAAGTCAAGAACTCGAGGAGGTCGACGAACTCTCAGAAACAATAAGAGGCGAAAACGCATATGGAAGCAGTGGAAAATAGTGGATTCAAAGTGTTATACGCGCCAATCCACACTGGCATTGTCATAAGAGCTGATAATTTCAACGATTTGTTCTTATGGACAATTGAAGAAATTAAAGCCGTCGGCAGATGGACTCATCCTCGAGGCTTCGATTGCAAAGAAGTCCTCGGGTCGGTGTTGATTTTAGAAAATCCACGAAAATGCTTAGTCACGATTGGTGATAGAAAATTGAATTACGCATACCTGACGATTGAAAAATTGATGTATCTCAGTAAGTTCCAAGACCCTGAAACATTGATTGCCTACAATCATCGGATGCAGAATTATCTAAATCCTGAGACTGGATTTTTCGATGGTGCTTACGGTCCTAGAGTCGACACTCAGTTTGAGTGGTGTTATTCAGAACTTATGAATGACATAGACTCGAGGCGCGCTGTCGTCACAATCCACGATAAGACCGATTGTAATTCAGAGACGAAAGACTCAGCATGCACACTCAGTTGGCAGTTCATGGTCAGAGACGGAAAACTTGACATGCACGTCAATATGAGGAGCAATGATATTCTGTGGGGATTATGTTTAGATGTGCCGGCATTTTGTTTTGCGCAAGAAGTAATGGCGTATTGGCTTAAGATTCCGATGGGACGATATTTCCATCACGCAGCCAGCCTCCATTATTACAAGGAGTATGAAGAACAATTGCTCGGGTATGTCAAATATAAAACTCCAGAGAACCATGAGTCGATTCCAAAGTGGGATGTGTCGTTCGAATGTACGAGAGACGCGTTGAATTGGTTTTGGCGCCAAGAAAAACTGCTCAGGAAAAATGGAACATATAATTTAAGTAATTACGATGTTATCAACCGATATCTCGAAAGACTAAAAGAATATTGGGATAATAAGTCAAAAAAAATAAATGGCAATTAAAATCTGTAAGAAGTGGGCGTACATCGATTGCGTCAATTGCGGTAAAGTAATTTTTAAATCGCACAAGCAATTAGAAAAATTGATTGAAAAACATGGGTCACAAGCAGAAGTTGAAGAAAAATATGTTTGCAGGAAATGTTTGAGCGATGCGAAGACTAAATAGATAATTGGTTTACTGGCTTATCCAGAAAACCAGTAAAAATTATGAAAGAATTTTATGAATTATTCATCGATTGGATAATAGCATTAAAAGACGCGCTTAGATTAACTTTTTTATGGACTTGGTTTTTTGCAATAGCTTTTAGTATATTTTTTACAATCCTTGAAATAATAAAACAAATATATGAGAAAATCTTATGATGAATTTTTCATTGATATTGCAAGGCTTGTTGGAACAAGAAGCACATGTGACCGAGGGCATACTGGTTGCGTCATCACGAGAGATAAAAACATCATCAGTACTGGTTTTGCCGGAGCTCCAAGAGGCCTCGCTCATTGCGACGACGCGGGCCACGAGATGGAAGACAATCACTGTGTCCGGACGACACACTCGGAAATCAACGCAATTATCAATGCTGCGAGGCACGGCGTCTCAACTGATAATTCAACACTGTATTGCACAATGGTCCCATGTTACGCGTGTGCAAAAGCGATTATCAATGCTGGCGTAAAGCGAGTTGTGACTGAGTTTGATTATCACGATTCAGAAAGGTCGAAAAAGATATTATTCTTAGCTGGAATAGATTTAATAATTTTTAAAGCTAACGTCCATAAATATGACCCATATGAAAAGAAAAAAACAATTCAAGGTTTTTCCATCCTTGAAAAAGCAAGAGGGCGGAACTCATTACAAGGTATTATCACTGGAACCGTGGGAGATAATCGACGCGAACAACCTAAATTATTACGAAGGAAACGTAATCAAATACGTGGTCCGAAGAAAAAAAGATAGGGTCGGCGACTTGAAAAAAGCAATCCATTACCTTGAGCATTTAATCGAACTAGAACAACATGTATCAACAAAGAGAAAAAAAATCATATAGTCTGTGGCTCAATTGCGCAGGCCCGTATGTCATCCATGTGATGAGCGAATTGTTTCCGACATATTGCAAGCGGACATACATTGATAAAAATGGAATTGAACAAACATGCGGCCACAAGATATTTTGGGGCAAGACTGATAGAGGAAAAAATATGCCGTTTGAAATATTTACGAGTGGCGATTATGTCAATCACTTCGATATTTGCCCGGCAATGGCTGGCCAAGGAGACAAGCCAAAAGAAGATAAAGAAGATAAATTCAATTATATTTAAAGTTATGTACTTATTTTTTGACACAGAGACAACAGGACTTCCAAAAGATTGGAACGCTCATGTCCGCGAAGTTGATAATTGGCCAAGAATCGTCCAGATTGCGTGGTCGCACTACACCGAAGGCGGCAAGAAACTTGCTGAGCATGAATATATTATTAAGCCAGATGGCTATGAAATTCCATTTGAAGCATCGAAAATCCACGGCATTACGACTAGTAGAGCAATTCACGAGGGAGTCGACTTGAATTATGTGCTTGATTTGTTTTCGCTCACAATGAGCAATTCAAAATATCTTGTTGCTCACAATATCGACTTCGATAAAAAAGTAATTGGAGCAGAGTATATTAGGAAAGACCGAGAAATTGCGTATGAAGCAATTAAAAAGATAGAAAAAATTTGTACGATGAAATCATCAACAAAATTTTGTGGGATTAAAAGTGGACATGGTTATAAATGGCCGACGATGATGGAACTCCATACTAAATTATTTGGGTCGACGTTTATCGGGGCTCATGGAGCATTGGCCGATATGGACGCGATGGTTAAATGTTTTTTTGAACTTAAAAAGAAACAAATTATATGAAAATACAAGAAAAAATAAATTATTTACAAAACAATTGTTTCGGGCGATGGATGGCAATGAGGAGGATAGTCGAAGATGAATTATCCGAAAAACAAAATTTATTTTGTATATGTGGTAGACTTGCTACCGGCTTGCATGAAATGAATTGTCGAAAATTCAATACAAAAATAAATAATGAAACGGTTAAAAGACTAAATAATTTAATAAAATTATGAAAAATTACAACACAACACAATTAAATCCTGAGCAATGTTTTGAACGCCACGTCTTTCATCGTGACCAATTTGCTCACTATCTCAGATGGACGTATGTCCTCAAACTTGCGAAAATTGGTATGAATATCTTAGATGTCGGCTGTGGAAGTGGAAGCTTATATGAAGTGTTTTATCGGAACCGTTATTCACCAGCTGAATTTTTCGGTATTGACATCAGAAAAAAAACGATAGAAAACAACCGGATTAAATTTCCAAGAGCGTCGTGGCAAGCAGCAGATATCGTTAATGACCCACTGCCAAAAACTATCAACGGAAAAGATTGGGATATTATCGCAAGTTTCGAAGTGCTTGAGCATATTGGCAAGCAGAATGGTGAAAAGTTTTTAGAAAACATTAAGAGTAAAATGGGTCCTGATACTATTTTTTTACTGTCTACTCCGTGTTATAATGGAACTGCAGCAGCGAACCATACATATGATTCAGGAGACGGTAGAGGAGTAGCAGTCCAAGAATATTCGTATGATGAGCTAAAAACTCTTTTAGAAAAACATTTTACGATTGAAAATAAATTCGGCACGTTTGCGTCAGTCAAAGACTACAAGCCGTATCTCAGTGAAACTGGACAAAAAATGTACGACAAGCTCGGCGAGTATTATGACTCGAATTTGATGAGCAATATCTTCGCTCCCCTCTTCCCAGAAAAAAGTAGAAATGTAATTTGGCGATTAAAATTAAAATAATTATGACATTTGTAAAACCAAATAAAACAGAAAAACAAAATCAAACAGATATGGTAATGACTCCGATTAAAACTGCAAAATTAATCGTTGATTATTTTAAACCAATTGGAAGTATTTTAGAACCAGCAAAAGGAACAGGAAATTTTTATAAATTATTTAATCAACCAAAAGATTGGTGTGAAATTACAAAAGGAAGAGATTTTTTTAATCAATCAAAAAAATTTGATTGGATAATTACGAATCCTCCATATTCAATTTATGATAAATTTTTATTAAAATGCTTTGAAATTGCTGATAATATCGTATTATTAATACCGCTTGCAAAAGTTTTTAAATCAAGAAAAATTGATAATGAAATAGTAAAATATGGTGGTATTAAGGAAATTTTAATGATTGGCTCCGGTTCAAATGCTGGTTTCAATTTTGGGTTTCCAATTGGCGCAGTTTATTTTAAGCGGAATTATAAAAAAAATATAATCAAAATAACGAGAAAATACATCTAGAACGTGCTAGAAACGACGCGAAATAACTCAGACTAGTAACTAATCATTTTACTGATAAAGGTTCACCAGAACGCGTTTCTGATGACCTGGCATCGAAATAAACATGATAATTATCTTGGAAGGGTCAGATAAGACCGGAAAATCGACTTTAGCCAAGTATATTCGCGCGAAATACGACTTCGACTACATCAAATGTTCGCGACCGAAAGGAGACCCGTATATTGAATATATGGAAATCCTCCAGAAGATTGCAACCACTGGCGGTAATTGGGTGATTGACAGATTTCTAATCGGTGAATCGGTCTATGGTCCGATTTATCGCGGTGAATCGAAACTTGACGATGTTAAGATACGAAACATCGAACTTAAAGCGTTGAGTCTAAATCCACTTTTGATTTATTGTTATGACGATGTGAAGAACATTAAGAAAAGATTCAAAGAATTGAAAGAAGATTTTGCGAAGACAAAAGATATTGAAAAAATCTTGGAACTATATGAAGAACAAGTTGAAAAATCTATTTTACCATGCACATTTCATCACATGATGACGCCACTTGATTTAATAAAAACAAAACGAATAGATTTTATAATCGAGAAATTAATGGATAGAGGAGTATATTTTAATACCGTTACCGGAAACACTAAAAATCCAGCGGTAATTTTTGTTGGAGAATCAAGAAATGAAAATCAAAAAAAAGAATATAAAAAAGTTGGACAACCATTTGATTTTGGACCGGCGAGCAAATATCTGTTTAAAAAAATAAAAGAGACTGGCAATTATATCCACAAAATTTTAATAATTAATTCAGATTCGGAAGAATTTAAAGTAGTAATTGAACGGTTCGATAATCCTAATGAAATAAAAAGACCAAAAATAATTGCACTCGGCAAAAAAGCAAATAATATGCTTAATATTTTAAACATTAAACACGATCTGCTGCCGCATCCGCAATACATGAATCGATTTTATCCGAACGACGACGTGTATTCTTTCTTATTAAAACGAATATGAAATTAAAAGAAAAAGAAATTCAATCATTTATTCTTGAGTATTTGGAATGGAATAAAATCGGTTATTTTTGGCGAAATAATACTGGCGGAATGATTAAGTCATATAAAGGAAAAAATATGTTTATGCGGTTTGGCGAACTTGGATCTGCCGATATTATTGGCGTATTAAATGGAAGATTCATCGCTATTGAATGTAAAGGTGAAGGAATCGATAAAATCAGCGATAACCAAAAAATGTTTCGGGATAAAGTTATGCTTAATGGTGGAATTTATTACACCGCGAATGATACAAATAAATTTCAAGATTGGATTAATAAATTAAAAAAGAAATGATGAAAAAAAAATTTATTATCTGGATTTTAAAAAAAATAATAAAATTGAATAGGGGGTATAAAATAATTGTAAATTGCGATAATTTTACTGTTGAACGTCATTCAGACGGTTGGCATGTAATTATTTATTAATTAATAGAAAGGCGGTGGTAAAAATGACAAAGAAAAAAGTAACAAAAAAGAAAGTAAAAAAAACAAAAAAGAAATAGTCTTACTTTCAAATAGTGGCATAAAAACGAAAACCAGCTAAGTTTAACTAGCTGGTTTTTATTGTCCTAGGTCTCAACCGGTTTTCGTTTATATAAATTTTTGCCTTGCTGCCGTGAATCTGTTCAGCTTCTCGAACAGCAACGCCACCAATTTATTCTTTTGGCGTGTTGAGATATTTCGTCACTTGATTTACGACATAACCAGCGGCCGTGACGACGATAATCGTCATCAGCTTGAAAATGTCAATTTCCCTGACGTCGTTGATGTTGACAAGATAAGCTGCTACCGCAACTACGATAAAACCGCCAAATCCCCATGCGAACGATTTTATTCTTGTCTTTAGCGCTTCATTCATATTATTATATTAAAATTAATTAATTATATTGAGGTCGACTCGCTTGTCGATTCCTGGTACTTTACCAAATGAACAATATTGCCATGCCCATGCCTTTTTAAACGCACCTGTTGCTGGTTTATATTTCGCATTTGGTTCTTGTTCTTGTAATCCGTATCTTGCTGCCCATAATTTATAACCAGCAGCGGCGACTTTTTTGAACTGATATTTATTAATTATACCATGATACGTATATAATATTGGTTCTTTGTCAGTCATTTCTTTGACTTTATTCATCCAAGTGAGGCACCAATCATCAGCGTCTGACCTCACATATGTTTCATAATCAAGAACCAAAATATCACCGTTTCGAATTTCACCGATATTTTTTAAGAACCAATCAGCTTCTTTAATTGGATCTGTCGCGTTTGCATAATGATATGCACCAAACGCGGCGTTGATGTCTCGAATTCTTTTTTTATTTATGATATAATTACTGTCTTTGTTGCTCACTCCTTGCGAACATTTGTGAATAAATCCATTATATCCGGCACTTTTCGTTTTTGAAAGATCAACGATCTGATTCCAATGCGATATATCGACGAATTTGGATCCGCTCGGAAGTGAAAAAAAATCAATACCAGGACCGCCAATTGTCGGTTCCTCATCATTTACTTCGTCATTTGTTGTCCATTCATCTGCGTCTTGTTTTTCAAGAATCGTAAAACCAGTAATTTTATATCTTCTATCGGTTAATCTAACAATGTCTCCGTAATATGGATCCATTACTCTATATCCGCCAACGATGCCGACAAGAAACACCCAATGATTATTGTTTACTTGAAGTAAAATAAATTGATCCGGGTCCGCAAATGCTTTTTTAATTTTTGCGTCGTCTTGATAATAAAATCGATAAACAAAATCGAGGTTTGTTTTTACGAATGACGACCAATAGACGAGACCATCTAATGTAAAATCAAGGTTCTGTGCCATCCAACCTGGATTATGGTACGAATTTATTTCAGCAGAAGCCGAAGACCCGCTCGTAATCGCGCAACCATCGGTTCCGACTGTCCTTTTTGATTTTCCAATATGGATATCTGCCCATTCTTTGTCTCGCTGTGATAAGATTTTCATAATTAGTTATTAATTATTACGTCTTTTTCCTCTTAAAAACTCAGAGAATGAATACTTATTCAATTTTTTATCGATGTCGTTGAGCAATTGTCTGGCAGTTTGTTCTGAAATTTCTTCATTATCCATCATTGTGACAATTTGGTCTGCTTGGTCTTCTAATTGTTTTCGTTCGTCGATATTGACACCAGTTTCGCCTGAACTTTTAAAGACTCCTTTATAATATTGTTGGAGCATCGTCGGAAAAGCTTCAAGACCGTCTTCACCGAGGTATCCGCCAAGATACGCAAACCTTTCATTTGCTGTCAACTCATCATTTCTTGTTGAATATAATTTATTTCCAGATAAAATCTTATCAACACTTTGCATCGTTTTGTTATTCTTTGCTTCTTTTTCCCAAGCTGCATTAAATTCTTTAATGGTTGTCGGATTATTCGTCAATCCGTTTTCCATAAAATAAGAATGTAATGCTTCATGGGCTGCTGTATCTTCACCGCTGTTAGCGTATATCTTCGTTTTTCCTTTATATTTGTCGGTCGATTGTCTTCCAGTAACAAGAGCTTGGCGTTTTTCATCTAATACTCCCATTTGTCTGTAAAAATCTTGTTGTTTAATCTTTCCATCGTTATATTGTTGGGTAAGATTTTCTTCGTCCATCTCTAATTCTTGGTCTTGTTTTTGATTTTCTGGAGTAATTTCACCTGGTGTTTCCTTAGCAGCTTCGAAGTATTGGCCGCCTGCATGTGATATTTCACCATTATTATTTATTATATTATTTATTTCGCCAGTCACATCTATCTCGTTTTTCTTAAGTATCCGAGATTTTGCTTCATCGGTAAATGGATATTGGTCAAACATATAATCGGTCGCGGCTTTATCAATTTTACTCGGTAAATTAAAAGGACTCGGCATCATTTTTTTAAACGCTTTGTCAATTTTTTTTGATTTTAACATTGAATTGATTTTTTTATCATATGATCCAAGAACATATGGATTTTCGGTCGGTGTATCACTTGGAATTTCATTCATCGGCTTGACAAGGTCTTTCGTGTCATTATATTTATTAAAAAATTCTTCATTTCCTTTATTGTCAAGAAGTTTAATAATTCGGTCTTGTTCTTCCGGTTCTAACCTTTGAAGGAATTTAATTCCTTCTTCTGGCGCATTGCTCATTAATCGATTTTTGAATATTGTTGTATTTTCACGTTTTTGAACTATCGGGTCGTTATATATTGTATATGGGTCGAGGTCTTTTAATTCGTCATGTTGAGACTTATAAGTCCCGAACATCTTTTGGTCTTCACTGCTCATCGTATCGAGCAATTCATACGTCTTTGAAATATCTCCTTGCTCGAAAACAGCTTGGATTCCTCTAAACCCTGATAATTTTTCTTGTTTGACGATTAATTCATCGATTGTCTTGCCATCATTTTGTTCGCCGAATAATTCTTTTTTAGCAGATTTACCGATGTCTGTCATGACATTCGACAGTTCATTTGCCTGTTCTTCTGGAGACAATGCTCTAAAACTCTTATCAATAGCAAGATTTTTAAATATCCTCGTTGTTGCTTCACCAACATATTTTTGAAGCCTGATATATTCACCAGTCGTTAAAACCTTATCTTCGCCACTAACTTTAATTGTCGTCGGTTGGACTCTTGGAAATTGCTTAGACTCACCAGATTTTCCATAAATATCAAAAACCATCTCGCTTTCGGGTGTGTTTTTTATTACTCCAATAAATGACGGGTTTAAGAAAACATTATAAATGTTGTTCGAGCCCATTTGGTAATTTTCCATTTCATCACCCCAAGCGTCTGTTTTGACTGGAAGTGTTTGAGCAAGACCAGGAATTTTATTTTTAACAAGGTTCCAACTTTCTTTAATCATACTTGGATCATATGTTTCTCTCGCTCTATTATCAAAAAATTGTTTAATTTGATTCGAAACGGTCGGAATAAAACTAGTTGCTGCC
>Ga0265297_10006815_pt1 | contig 16275 bp, 16 predicted proteins | sample Munlanlwell13791_FD_192502 | JGI IMG/M metagenome (GOLD analysis project Ga0265297, IMG submission 192502) | Leachate microbial communities from a municipal landfill in Southern Ontario, Canada - Leachate well 137-91 | ecosystem: Engineered > Solid waste > Landfill > Unclassified | place... | reverse complement strand
GCGACCCGTCTTGCGTTTCGGCCTGCCCGGTGTCGGCGATGACCAAGGACCCGGAAACCGGCGTGGTCGGCTACAACCCCGACAAGTGCATCGGCTGCCGCTATTGTGTCGCGGCCTGTCCCTTCGGCATTCCGAAGTACCAGTACGACTCGCCTACCGGCCGCATCGGCAAATGCGAACTGTGCCGCCATCGCCACAAGGACGGTCATTATTCGGCGTGCGCCGAGGTCTGCCCGACCGGAGCAACGCTGTTCGGCCGCACCGAGGACCTGCTGGCCGAGGCCAAGCGCCGGCTGGCGATGAAGCCGGGCGAACTGAACCGCTTCCCGCGCGGCCATCTGCGTCCGGCACAGGAAAAGATGCTGCAGGGCAAGGAGGACGGCAAGGGTGAAAGAGAGCGCAAAGGCTGGCGCCATGAACCCGACCAGAGCTACGAGACTCCCGCCGGCAAATATCTGCAGCACGTCTACGGCGAGAAGGAGTATGGCGGCACTCAGGTGTTGAAGCTCTCCGCGGTCAATTTCCAGAAGGTCGGCATGCCGGACCTGCCGCCCGATGCAGCGGCGGCGATGTCTGAGACCATCCAGCACAACCTCTACGGCAACCTGATCATGCCGTTCGCGGTGCTGGGCGCGATGACCTGGGTCGCCAAGCGCAACGTCAAGTCCGACGAAGAGTCGTCCGGCAAGGAGGAGGGTTGATCATGGCCAACAATCAACACGCGGCGCCCGCGCCTGTCGGCGGCAGCCTGGTCAATATCGTCACCCTGAGCTGCGGCGTGCTCATCGCGCTGATGGCGGCGATCCTGATGGTGCGTTTCCTGTTCGGACTCGGCGCCGTTACCGGCCTCAACGACGGCTACCCGTGGGGCATCTGGATCGCGGTCGATGTGGTGATCGGTTCGGCCTTCGCCTGCGGCGGCTTTTCGGTGGCAATGCTGGTCTACATCTTCAACAGGGGTGAGTACCATCCGCTGGTGCGGCCGGCCCTGCTGGCCAGCCTGTTCGGCTATACGCTGGCCGGTGCCGGGGTCATCTTCGACCTCGGTCGCTGGTGGAACGTGTGGAACATGTACTGGCCCGGGTCGATCAATCCGAACTCGGTGATGTTCGAGGTGGCGATCTGCATCACGCTCTACATCGTGGTCATGTGGATCGAGTTCTCGCCGGTGGTTCTCGAGCAGTTCGGCAAGCGCGACATGAAGAAGAAAGTCGGCAAGGCGATGTTCTTCATCATCGCGCTGGGCACCGTCCTGCCGATGATGCACCAGTCCTCGCTGGGCACCCTGCTGGTGGTCTTGGGCGTGCAGGTGCATCCCCTCTGGCAGACACCGCTGCTGCCGCTGCTCTACCTGTTGTCGGCCATCTTCATGGGCTACGCGGTGGTGCTGTTCGAGTCCTGTGTTGCGTCTTCTGCCTACCGGCGCAAGATCGAGATGCACATGCTGACGCCGATGGCCAAGATCATGCTGGGCATCCTCGCGGTGTTCATCGTCGTGCGCTTCGGCGACCTGCTGGTGCGCGGCGCGATATTCAAGGCCTTCGTGCCATCGGTCGAGGCGCTGATGTTCTGGCTGGAAATGGCCTGCTTCATTGCGCCGCTGATCCTGATCGGCGCGGAAAGCAACCGGCGCAATCCGGCCAGGCTGTTCCTCGCCGGAGTCCTGCTGATGCTGGGCGGCGCGCTGATGCGGTTGAACGGATTCCTGATCGGCTACGAGACCGGTGACGGCTTCACATATTTTCCGACCCTGGCCGAGGTTCTCGTGACGATGGGCATGTTTTCGGTCGAGGTTCTCGGTTACATCATCATCACCCGTCGCTTCCCGGTATTGCCCCGGGAAGATGTGCAGGCTGCTCACTAAGATAAGGATGGAGACAGAAAATGTCCAAGCGCATAACGATTGATCCGATCACCCGTATCGAAGGCCACCTGCGTATCGACGTCGATGTGGATGGCGGCCGCGTCAAGAAGGCCTGGTCGTCCGGCCAGATGTGGCGCGGCGTCGAACTGATCCTGCTCGGTCGCGATCCGCGCGACGCCTGGGCCATCACCCAGCGCATCTGCGGCGTGTGCACCACGGTGCATGCCATCACCTCGGTCCGCGCCGTGGAAAACGCGCTGAAGATGGAGATTCCGCTCAACGCGCAGTACATCCGCAACCTGATCATCCTGGCGCATTCGGTGCATGACTTCATCGTGCATTTCTACCACCTGTCGGCGCTCGACTGGGTGGATGTCACCTCCGCCCTGAAGGCCGATCCGGACAAGACCTCAGCACTTGGCGAGAGCCTGTCGTCCTGGCATCTCAACAGCAAGCACGAAATGCGGCGCGTGCATGAGCGGCTCAAGCATTTCGTCAATGGCGGCCAGCTCGGGATTTTCACCAACGGTTACTGGGGCCATCCGGCGATGAAGCTGTCGCCCGAAGTGAATCTGCTCGCCGTGGCGCACTACCTGCAGGCGCTGGAAGTGCAGCGCAAGGCCAACAAGATCGTTTCCATCCTCGGCGCCAAGACGCCGCACATCCAGAACGTCGCCGTCGGCGGCGTCGCCAACCCGCTGGCAACCGATTCGCAGGCGGTGCTGACCGTCGAGCGCCTGATGGCGATCAAGGGTTTCATCGACGAGTTGTCCGACTTCGTCAAGAACGTCTATCTGATCGACGTCGCCGCCGTGGGCGCCTTCTATGCCGACTGGACCAAGGTGGGCAAGGGCGTCATCAACTACCTGTCGGTGCCCGACATTCCGCTCGACACCAAGGGCACGCAGTTCGCCTTCCCCGGCGGCTTTGTCGAGGGCGGCAATCTCGCCGGCCAGAAGCAGATCAAGAGCTTCAACGACGACTACTGGATCAAGGGCGTCGAAGAGGCGGTCAAGCATTCCTGGTACGACTACGACAAGGCCGGCCCGCTGCATCCCTACAAGGGCGAAACGAAGCCGAACTACACCGACTTCAAGGACGATGCCAAGTATTCCTGGCTCAAGTCGCCGACCTTCTACGGCAAGGTGGCGCAGGTGGGGCCGCTGGCCCGCGTGATCAACGGCCTTGCCGCCGGCCATGCGCCGACCACCAAGTACGCCACGGCGGCGCTGGATACGGTGTCGGCGCTGGCCAAGACCAAGGTCGGGCTGGATGCCATGCATTCCACCATCGGCCGCCATGCCGCGCGGGCGATTTCCTGCTGCGTCAACGTCGATATGCTGGCCGACCAATGGACGGCGTTGATCGGCAACATGGGGAAGGGCGATCTGACGACCTTCAACAGGCCGGTTTTCCCCAAGGACGAGGTGATGGGCGTCGGCTTCCACGAGGCACCGCGCGGCGCGCTCTCACACTGGGTGGTGATCGACAACGGCAAAATCAAGAACTACCAGTGCGTGGTGCCCTCGACCTGGAATGCCTGCCCGCGCAACGAGAAGGACGAGCCGGGGCCCTACGAGGCATCCTTGGTCGACACGCCGATCGCCGATGCCGAGAAGCCGCTGGAAGTGCTGCGCACCATCCACTCCTTCGACCCTTGCATTGCCTGTGCCATTCACCTGACCGACAAGGACAGTGATACGGCATTTAGTGTCAAGGTGGTTTAGTCGCGCGTAACATATGAGGGCCGGCGGGTGCCGGCCCTCTTTTATTGAAGGCATCCCATGCGTGCAGTCGTTCTCGGCATCGGCAACACCATCCTCACCGACGAGGCGGCTGGTGTGCGCGCGGTCGAGGCGCTGGAGCGGCGCTGGAAGCTGCCGCAAAATGTACTCGCCATCGATGGCGGCACCTCGGGCATGGAGATGATCGAGGATCTTTCCAATCTGGATTTCCTGATCGTCCTCGATGTCGTCAAGACCGGCGCGGCGCCGGGCACGGTGGTGAAGATCGCCGGCGACGAAATCCCGGTGTTCTTCCGCAAGAAGCTTTCGCCGCACCAGATCGCCTTGCCGGACGTCCTGGCCAGCCTCGAACTGCTCGACACCATGCCGAAGGAAATCGTGGTGTTGGGCGTTGAGCTGATTTCCCTCGAACTGGGCATGGAAATGACGCCGACGGTCGCCGAAAAGGTTCCTGTACTGGCCGCCATGGCAGCCGCCGAGCTCGCAGCGCGCGGCTATGAACTCGAGCCCCTGACGACGGAGCTGGCCTGATATGTGCTTGGCGGCTCCCTCCCGCGTGCTCGAAGTCAGCGACGGAACGGCGCTCACCGAGTGTTTTGGCCAGATGCGAGAGGTCAGCCTGCTGCTGATGACCGAGAAAGTCGCAGTGGGCGATTACCTGTTGATCCAGGCGGGCGGTTTCGCGTTCGAACGGGTCGAGCCGGAGCGCGCCAGGGAAGCGCTGGCGCTGATGGAAGAGCTGATGGCGCAAGGGGGCGATGCCCGCACCTGGGGCGACGGCGCCGAGTCGGCATGAACTTCCGCATCCACGACTCCAGCCCGGCGGAAGCCGTCGAGGAGGCGTTCTTTCGCATCCAGCGGGAGCAGATGGCCGATGTGCCGATCCTCAATCCCGCTCTGTCCGTCGAAGCCGTCGATTTTCAGCGCTGGCAGGGGCATTGGCTGGGCATCGTCGTCACCCCTTGGTGCATGAGCATGCTGCTGGTACCCGGCAGCGATGAAAACTGGGTATCCACGGGCGAAAACATGCGCCGTTTCGTCAGGTTTCCCGCCGGCGACTTTGCCTTCCTCGGTAGCGAGGAAGCCGAACTCGGCGAGTACCAGAGCTGTCCCCTGTTTTCGCCGATGGGCAAATTTTCTTCCCAGTCGGAGGCGACAATGACGGCCCGCGCTTCGCTGATCGCCCTGCTGACCGATCCGCAAAAGAGGCAGGGCGCGGAAAAATCCGAAAAAGCAGCCGGGGAGCCGTCGCTTTCGCGTCGCCGCTTTCTCGCTTTGCGCTAAGCTTTGCCTTGATTCATTTCCCTGCAACCCGAAGAGTATGAATATGTCGAACATCTCCGACTTCAACGCCGCGTCGAACGCGGAAACCGATCGTGAGCATGAGGTGCAGATCGAATTGTTGCGCGCGCTGTGCGCCGCCGCCGGTGAGAACGGCGATGCCGTCGTGGTGGGCGAGATTCTCGATCGCCTGATTTCCTACAGCGAGGCGCATTTCATGTCGGAAGAACTGCTGATGCGCCTCAAGAGCTACGACGACTACGAGGATCACGTCGACGATCACGTATATATGATGGACACCCTGCGGACCATCGCCGCCCGTCACGCTGCGGGCGATTCCACGCTGCTCGCGGGTGAGGCCACTGATGCCCTCGCCTTTATCGGAAATCACATCGCCACGCGCGACCGGCGCTTTGCCGACTATGTGCGCAACGGGCTGTAGGCTTCGATGCACGAAATGTCGCTTGCCGAAGGCGTGCTGCAGCTGATCGAGGATGCGGCGCGGGAGCAGGAATTTGCGAAAGTCACCACGGTCTGGCTGGAAATCGGCCAGCTGTCCGGGGTCGAGGTCGAGGCCATGAAATTCTGCTTCGATGCCGTGACGCGTGACAGTATTGCGGACGGCGCGCGTCTGGAAATCATTGCGCTGCCCGGAACGGGCTGGTGCATGGAGTGTTCGGTGAGCGTGCCGATGGCCGAGGTGTTTGGCGAGTGCCCGCAGTGCGGCGGCCACCAGATGCAGGTGACCGGCGGCACGGAAATGCGCGTCAAGGAACTCGAAGTGGCGTAGGAGAACGACAATGTGTACGACGTGTGGTTGTGGCGATGGTGAAGTGAAGATCGATGGCGTGGACGCCCATCATGAGCACGAGCATGTGCACGCCGATGGCACCCGGCACAGCCACGGCCATGACCACGAACACGGGACAGGCGCGACTCACGAGCATGTCCACGCGCACCAGCACAGCTATGCACCCGCCCATTCGCATGCGCCGGGCCTCGGCAACAAGCGCATGGTGCAGATCGAGCAGGACATCCTGTCGAAGAACAACGCCTACGCGGCGCAAAACCGGCAGCGCCTGGCGGCAGGCGGAATTTTCGCGCTGAACCTGGTGTCCAGCCCCGGTTCGGGCAAGACCACGTTGCTGGTGAAGACCATCGAAATGCTCAAGGGCAGGCAGCGCGTGGCGGTGATCGAGGGCGACCAGCAGACCAGCCAGGATGCCGAGCGCATCCGCGCTACCGGCGCGCCGGCTATCCAGATCAATACCGGCAAGGGTTGCCATCTCGATGCGCACATGGTCGGCCATGCCATGGGCAAGCTGGAGCTGCCCGAGGATTCGCTGCTGATGATCGAGAACGTCGGCAACCTGGTCTGCCCGGCGGCCTTCGATCTGGGCGAAGCGCACAAGGTGGTGATCCTGTCCGTCACCGAAGGCGAGGACAAGCCGATCAAATATCCCGACATGTTCCGCGCGGCGAAGCTGATGCTGATGAACAAGTGCGACCTGTTGCCGTATGTGAGTTTCAGCGTGCCGCGCGCGATCGAGTTCGCGCGCCGCGTCAATCCCGGAATCGAAGTCATCGAGGTGTCGGCCACCACCGGCGCAGGCATGGACGCCTGGCTGGAATGGATAGCCCGCGGCGCGGCCGAAGTCGAAAAGCCCCGCCTGGAGCACCTGGGTACATGAACGCTCAGGGCAATGTCGTGCCGGCCTGTGTCGAGCATCAGCTCGAACTGGCGCGGTCGGCGCCGCCCGTGTTGTCGATGGGTGCATGGTTCAAGAACACGGTGTGTCTCGCCCAGGGCCGTCAGGCCTGGGTATCGCACACGGTGGGCGACCTGTTCCAGGCCGAGGCCTGCCTTGCCCACGAGGCGACGGCGCGTGAGTTGCTGCAGGCGCTCGAAGCCATGGGCGGGAAGCCGGTCGCGATTGCCCACGACCTGCATCCCGACCTGCATTCGACGCGCTTTGCCATCCAGCTTGCAGCGGAACTCGGCATCGAAGCCATCGGCGTACAGCATCACCATGCCCACATCGCCGCCGTCGCGGCCGAACACGGCATCAGCGGCCCCGTGCTCGGCCTGTCGCTCGATGGCGTCGGCCTCGGAACCGACGGCCAGGCGTGGGGCGGGGAACTTCTGAGCGTCGACGGGGCCCACTTCGAGCGGCTCGGCCATCTGCGTCCGCTGGCGCTGCCCGGCGGCGATCGTGCGGCGCGCGACCCTTGGCGCATGGCGGCGGCCGCGCTGTTCGACCTCGGTCGCGGCGATGAAATCGCGACACGCTTTGCCGATCAGCCGGGTGCGGAAATCATTGCCGCGATGCTGGCCAAGGGCTTGAACAGCCCGCGAACTTCCAGCATGGGTCGGGTGTTCGATGCCGCCGCCGGCCTGCTCGGCATTTGCCCGAAGATGGAATTCGAAGCGCAGGCCGCGATCGCGCTGGAGCAGCAGGCGGCGGCCCACATCGAAACGCACGGCTGGCCGGCGCCGCTCGAAGGCGGCTGGCGCATCGACGCGAACGGCCAATTGGACCTGCTGCACTTGCTCGGGGCCCTGTCTTCCGAGCCCGATACAGGTTACGGCGCGGCGCTGTTTCACGCCACACTGGTGGCGGCGCTGTTGCAATGGGTAATGCGTGCCTCCGAGGCGACCGGTTTTGAGCGTCTGGCCTGCGGCGGCGGTTGCTTCTTCAACAAGCTGCTGCGTGCGGGGCTGGTCGAGAAAGTTCCAGCTACGGGCATGGAACTTCTGTTGCCGAGAAAATTGTTGCCCGGCGACACGGCGATTTCCCTCGGCCAGGCCTGGGTCGCGATTCACCTCTTGGAGCATTGATCGATGTGCCTCGCGATTCCCGTAAAAGTCATAGAAGTCGGCGCTGACGACACAGCGATTGTCGATCTCGGCGGCGTCAAGAAGGAGATCTCGCTGGCACTGCTGGCCGATGTGCAGGTCGGCGATTACGTGATCCTGCATGTGGGCTATGCACTGACCAAGCTCGATCCCGAGGAAGCGGAGAAAACCCTGGCCCTGTTTGCCGAACTTGGCGAGGCGGGCGCATCGGGGGCAACTGCCGCGCCGTGAAGTACATCGACGAGTTCCGCGACGGCGAACTGGCGAAGAACCTGGCGGCGAGCATTCGGGCCGAGGTCGAGCCGGGCCGCAGCTACAGCTTCATGGAATTCTGCGGCGGCCATACCCACGCCATTTCACGCTATGGTCTGAGCGATTTGCTGCCGCCCGCGGTGCACATGGTGCACGGCCCCGGCTGTCCGGTCTGCGTGCTGCCCATCGGCCGTGTGGACCTGGCGATCGACCTGGCTCTGAACCATGGCGTGATCCTGTGTACCTACGGCGACACGCTGCGCATTCCGGCGTCCGATGGCCTCTCGCTGATGAAGGCGAAAGCGCGTGGTGGGGATGTCCGCATGGTGTATTCGACCATCGATGCGCTGCAGATTGCGCGCGACAATCCGCAGCGAGAAGTGGTGTTCTTCGCCATCGGCTTTGAGACCACCACGCCGCCCACCGCGGTCGCGATCCAGCAGGCCGAAGCCGGGGGCCTGAGAAATTTCAGCGTGCTCTGCTGTCACGTGCTGACGCCGTCGGCGATCAGCAACATCCTCGAATCGCCGGAGGTTCGCCAGTGGGGCACGGTGCCCCTCGACGGCTTCATCGGTCCGGCGCATGTCTCGACGGTGATCGGCAGCCGGCCCTATGAGTTCTTCGCCGAGGAATACCGCAAGCCGGTGGTCATCGCCGGTTTCGAGCCGCTCGACGTGATGCAGGCCATCCTGATGCTGGTGCGCCAGGTCAATGAGGGCCGGGCCGAAGTGGAAAACGAGTTCTCGCGCGCCGTCAGCCGCGACGGCAACCTCAAGGCGCAGGACCGCGTCGCCGAGGTGTTCGAACTACGCCGCGAATTCGAGTGGCGCGGCCTGTCGGTGGTGCCTTATTCGGCGCTGAAGATCCGGCAGAAGTACGCCGCCTTCGATGCCGAGCGGCGCTTCAAGCTGGACTACCGCTCGGTGCCGGACAACAAGGCCTGCGACTGCGGCGCGATCCTGCGCGGCGTCAAGAAGCCGCAGGACTGCAAGCTGTTCGGCACGGTATGCACGCCGGAAAATCCGATCGGTTCCTGCATGGTGAGCTCCGAAGGGGCCTGCGCCGCGCATTACAGTTATGGTCGTTACAAGGACATGCATTAAATGGCGGAAATCAAGCGCGGCTATGTGCGCCCCCTCGACTTGAAACAGGGACGTATCGACCTGACGCACGGCTCGGGCGGCCGCTCGATGGTGCAGCTCATTTCCGAACTGTTCGCGAAGCACCTGGGCAACGAATACCTCGGCCAGGGCAACGACGGCGCCGTCATGCCGGCGCCGACTGTCGACGGCCGTGCCGGACGCATCGTGATGTCCACCGACTGCCACGTGGTCTCGCCGCTGTTCTTCCCGGGCGGCGACATTGGCTGCCTCTCGGTGCATGGCACGATCAACGACGTCGCCGTGATGGGCGCCGCGCCGCTCTATCTCGCGGCCGGCTTCGTGCTCGAAGAGGGATTTCCGCTGGCCGATCTGGCGCGCATCGTCGAATCCATGGCGCGTGCCGCGCATGAAGCCGGCGTGCCCGTGGTGACCGGCGACACCAAGGTGGTCGAGCGCGGCAAGGGCGACGGCGTGTTCATCACCACCACCGGCGTCGGCGTGTTGAGGGACGGCGTCGAGCTCGGCGGCAGCCGTGTGCGCCCGGGCGATGCCGTGATCGTCTCCGGCTCGATGGGCGACCACGGCGTGGCGATCATGAGCAAGCGCGAGAACCTTTCCTTCGACGCGCCGATCGAATCCGACACGGCGGCGCTGCACGGCATGATCGCCGACATGCTCGCCACCGGCGCCGACCTGCGCTGCCTGCGCGACCCCACGCGCGGCGGCCTGGCCGCGACGCTGAACGAGATCGCCGGCCAGTCCGGCGTCGGCATGATGCTCCACGAAAAGGCCATCCCGGTGAAGCAGGTGGTCGCCGCCGCCTGCGAATTCCTTGGCCTCGACCCGCTCTACGTCGCCAACGAGGGCAAGCTCATCGCAATCTGCGCCGCCGGGGACACGGAACGGGTGCTGGCCGCGATGCGCGCCCATCCGCTGGGCCGCGAGGCCGCGCAGATCGGCGAGGTCGTCGCCGACGACCATCACTTCGTCCAGCTCACCACGAGCTTCGGCGGCCGCCGCATCGTCGACTGGCTGGCCGGCGACCAGCTGCCAAGAATATGTTGATGGCGAGTCCATGCGCATCCTGCTCCTGACCCACGCCTTCAACAGCCTCACGCAGCGGCTCGGCGCCGAATTGCAGAAGCGCGGTCACGAGATTTCGATCGAGTTCGATATTGCCGACAGCGTGGCGGAGGAGGCGGTTGCGCTGTTCAAGCCGGACCTGATCGTCGCGCCCTATCTGCGCCGCGCGATTCCGGAGTCGATCTGGAAGCAAAACGTCTGCCTCATCGTCCATCCCGGCATCATCGGCGACCGCGGCCCGTCGGCGCTGGACTGGGCGATCCAGGCAGGCGAGGGCGAGTGGGGCGTCACCGTATTGCAGGCCGAGGCGGAGATGGATGCCGGACCGGTCTGGGCCAGCGCCAGCTTCCCGTTGCGTGCCGCGAAGAAGTCGAGCATCTACCGCAACGAGGTCACGCAGGCGGCGACGCAGGCGGTGCTGCAGGCAGTGGAGCGCCATGCCGCGGGCGACTTTGCGCCGACGCCGTTGGCCGCATGCTCTGACGCGCGCGGCAGCTTGCGGCCCCTGATGAAGCAGGCAGATCGCGTGATCGACTGGCAGCGCGACGACACGGCGACCGTGCTGCGCAAGATCAATGCGGCCGATGGCTTCCCCGGTGTCGCCGACACCCTGTTCGGCGAAGCCTGCCATGTCTTCGATGCCTGGCCTGAGGCCGTCCTGCGCGGTGCGGCAGACAGCAAGCCGGGCGACCTGCTGGCGCGGCGCGAAACCGCGGTGCTGCGCAAGACCCACGACGGCGCGCTGTGGATCGGACATGCCAAGCGGACGGGCGAGTTCAAATTGCCGGCAACGCTGGCCTTCGCCGCGGAATCGGTCGCACTTCCCGAGGCGCCGCTGCTGGACTGGTGGCGAGTCGATCGCGAGACCTGGCAGGACATCGCCTATGAGGAAAGCGGCGGAGTAGGGTTTCTCCATTTCGAGTTCTACAACGGCGCCATGTCGACCTCGCAATGCGAACGCCTGCGCGCCGCACTGGCATGGGCGAAGCAGCGGCCGGTGCAGGTGCTGGTGCTGATGGGCGGGGCCGACTTCTGGTCCAACGGCATCCATCTCAACGTGATCGAAGCGGCGAGTCTGGGTGACGGGTCGCCGGCAGACGAATCATGGAATAACATCAATGCGATGAACGATCTGGCCCGCGAGCTGATCGAGACCGGCGGCCAGATCACGATTGCCGCGCTGGCCGGCAATACCGGCGCCGGCGGTTGCTTCCTGGCGCGGGCGGCCGATCTGGTCTGGGCGCGGGAAGGCGTGATACTCAATCCGCACTACAAGAACATGGGCAATCTCTACGGCTCGGAATACTGGACCTACCTGCTGCCGCGCCGCGTCGGCGAAGACAGCGCGCGCGCCATCATGCGCAACCGGCAGCCGCTGACGGCGCAGCGCGCCGCGGAGACCGGCTTCAGCGACGCCTGCCTGACCGGCGATCCGCAGGCGTTTCGCGTCGACGTCGCGCGACGCGCCGCTGAAATCGCCGCCGCGCCCGATCTCGCGGCACGCCTCGCGGCGAAGCGCGAGCGTCGCGCGCAGGACGAAGCCGCCAAACCGCTGGCCGCGTATCGCGAAGAAGAGCTGACGCACATGCGGCGCAACTTCTACGGTTTCGATCCGAGCTACCACGTGGCCCGTCATCACTTCGTGCGCAAGTCGCCGGCGTCATGGACGCCGCGCCATCTGGCGCGGCATCGCGACCTCGGCTGGAAGGTTCCGGCATGAACGCCCGTCCCCGCGCGCCATTGGCGGTGCTGGTGGTCGACGACGAGCAGCGCTCGCTGGAAACCCTGCGCCGCACGCTGGAAGAGGACTTCACCGTATTCACGGCGTCGTCCGCCGAGGAGGGCGAAGCCGTCATGGGCCGCGAGTTCGTCCAGATCGTGGTGTCCGACCAGCGCATGCCGGGCACCTCGGGCGTCGAATTCCTGCGCCGGGTGCGCAGCCAGTGGCCCGACACGGTGCGCCTGATCCTTTCCGGCTACACCGAAGCCGAGGACATCATTTCCGGCATCAACGACGCCGGCATCTGGCAGTACCTGCTCAAGCCCTGGCATCCCGACCAGCTTCTGCTGACGCTGAAGAGCGCGGCCGAGTTGTGGCGCCTGCAGCAGGAAAACCAGCGCCTGTCGCTGGAACTGCGCGACAGCCCCGAACAATTGGTGCGCCAGGTGGCCAGCCGGCGCGGCAAGGTCCGCGCCCGTTCCGGCTTCGACCGCCTGACGCGCGCCGCCGACAGCCCGCTGAACGGCATCTGCGAACTGGCGCAAAAAATCGCCGGGCACGAACTCTCGGTGCTGGTCACTGGCGAGTCGGGCACCGGCAAGGAGCTGCTGGCGCGCGCCATCCACTACACCAGCGAACGCGCCGATCGTCCCTTCGTCGTCGAAAACTGCGGCGCCATGCCGGATACCCTGCTCGAGGCCGAGCTCTTCGGCCACAAGCGCGGCGCCTTCACCGGCGCCCATGAAGACCGCATCGGCCTGTTCCAGCAGGCCGACGGCGGCACGCTGTTCCTCGACGAGATCGGCGACACCTCGCCGGCCTTTCAGGTCAAGCTGCTGCGCGCGCTGCAGGAAGGCGAGGTGCGCCCCGTCGGTAGTCCGCGTTCGGTGCCGGTGGATGTGCGCATCATCGCGGCGACCAACCGCGATCTCGAAGCCGACGTCGCCAGCGGACGTTTCCGCCAGGATCTTTACTATCGGATCGCCGGTATTACCTTCCGCATGCCCAGCCTGCGCGAACGACCGCAGGACATTCCGCTGATCGTCGGCAACATGTTCAAGGAGTCGGCGCTGGCGGGACGGCGATTTTCCGCAGAAGCCATGAAATGCCTGGTCGCCCACCGCTGGCCGGGCAATGTGCGCGAATTGCAGAACGAAGTCTTGCGCGCGCTGGCGCTGGGCGACGGCGACGTGCTCGATGCCGGCCTTTTCTCCGCGGGCGTGCGCCAGTCGGCAAGCTTCGTCAGCGCCGCGGCGCCCGGGTTCGACCCGGAGGGAGCGACGCTCAAGGAACTGCTCGACCAGGTCGAGGCGCAGGTGATCGACGCGGCCCTGCGCCGCCACCGCGGCAACAAGACGCGCGTCGCCGAAGAGCTCGGCCTGACCCGCGTCGGGCTGCGCATGAAACTTTCCCGCCTCGGTCTTGGAGATAGCGAATCATGAACCTGCTGTGGCTCCAGTCCGGCGGTTGCGGCGGCTGCACGCTGTCGTGGCTGGGCAGCGAGCATGGCTCCCTGTTCCGCGAGCTGAAGGACGAAGGCATCGAACTGCTCTGGCATCCGAGTGTTTCCGAGGCCGGCGTCGATGAGGCGCGCGATCTCATCGAACAATGCGCCGACGGCCGCACCACGGTCGATGTCTTGTGCATCGAAGGCTCGCTGCTGCGCGGGCCGCGCGGCACCGGCGGCTTTCATCGCTTCGGCGGCGGCGCGCAGCCGATGATCGATTGGGTGCGGCGCATCGCCGCCCGCGCGCAACACGTGGTCGCCATCGGCAGCTGCTCCTCCTGGGGCGGCATCACCGCGGCCGGCATCAATCCGACCGATGCCTGCGGCCTGCAGTACGATGGCGAAGCCAGCGGCGGCCTGCTCGGCCCGGACTTTCGCGACCCCACCGGCTTGCCGGTGATCAACGTCGCCGGCTGTCCGCCGCATCCCGACTGGATCACCGAAACCCTTGCGGCGCTGGCGCATGGCAGGCTGCGCGCCGAGCATCTCGACGACTACGGGCGTCCGCGCTTCTTCGCCGACCAACTGGTGCATCACGGCTGCCCGCGCAACGAGTATTACGAATTCAAGGCCAGCGCCGCCAAGCATTCCGATCAGGGCTGCCTGATGGAGCAGCTCGGCTGCAAGGGCACGCAGGCCCATGCCGACTGCAACCAGCGTCTGTGGAACGGCGAAGGTTCCTGCCTGCGCGGCGGCTTCGCCTGCATCAGTTGCACCGATCCCGGCTTCGAGGAACCCGGCCACCCCTTCACCACCACGCCGAAGGTTGCCGGCATTCCCATCGGCCTGCCCGCCGACATGCCCAAGGCGTGGTTCATCGCGCTGGCCGCGCTGTCCAAGTCGGCGACGCCGGCACGCGTGCGCGAAAACGCGCACGCCGACCACCTGCTGCGCGCGCCTTCGGTCAAGCGGACAAAAAGATGAGCGCGCGATGAGCACGCGGCGCGTCGTCGGCCCCTTCAATCGCGTCGAGGGCGACCTTGAAATCACCCTCGACATCGCCGACGGCAAGGTGGCTGCGGCCTACGTAAACTCGCCGCTGTATCGCGGCTTCGAACAGATCCTGCAGGGCAAGGTGCCGGCCGATGCGCTGGTGCTGGTGCCGCGCATCTGCGGCATCTGTTCGGTCGCCCAGTCGGCCGCCTCCGCCCTGGCGCTGGCCGATGCGCTGGACATCGAGCCGCCGAATAACGGCCGGCTGGCGGCCAACCTGACCCTGGCGACCGAGAACCTGGCCGACCACCTGACGCATTTCTACCTGTTCTTCATGCCCGACTTCGCCCGTGCCGACTACGCCGGCCGCCGCTGGCACGGCGCCGCGGTCGAACGCTTTCGCGCCACGGTGGGCAGTGCGCCGAACCAGGTGCTGCCGGCGCGCGCCCGCTTCATGCAGATGATGGGCCTGCTCGCCGGCAAATGGCCGCATACGCTGGCCGTGCAGCCGGGCGGCTCGACGCGGCCGCTGCAGAGTTCCGAGGTTTTCCGGCTGCACCGCACGCTGCGCGAATTCCGCGAATTCCTCGAAACCGTGACCTTCGGCGCCAGGCTGGAAGAGGTCGCCGCCATCGACAGCCGCGCCGCGCTCGACGCGTGGCGGGGAAAGGGCGGCGGCGATCTGCGCACCTTCCTCGCCATCGCCGAAGATCTCGACCTCTGGCACCTCGGGCGCGGCACCGACCGCTTCATGAGCTACGGCTGCTACCGCGAGGAGGACCGGCGGCTGTTCCCGGCCGGGCTGTGGCATGGCGCCGCCGAGCCCCTCGACATCGCGGCGATCGGCGAAGACATCACCCACGCCTGGTACGCCGCCGCCGGCCTGCCGCAGCATCCGGCCAGCGGCAGCACCCTGCCGGTGGCGGAAAAGGAGGGCGCCTATTCCTGGTGCAAGGCGCCGCGCCTCGCCGGGCAGGTGGTGGAAACCGGCGCCCTGGCGCGCCAGGTGGTCGCGGGCCATCCCCTGGCGCGCGACATGATCGAAGGCTACGGCGCCAGCGTCGCCGCGCGCGTCGTCGCGCGCCTGCTGGAACTGGCGCTGGTACTGCCCGCCATGGAACGCTGGCTGGGCCAGGTGGTTCCCGGCGAGCCCTGGTGCATCGCCGCGCCGGTGGCCGACGAAACCTCGGGCGTCGGCCTCATCGAAGCCGCCCGCGGGTCATTGGGTCACTGGATCACCGTGCGGCGCGGCCGCATCCACAACTACCAGATCATCGCGCCGACCACCTGGAACTTTTCCCCGCGCGATGCAGCGGGCCAGCCCGGCGCCCTGGAGCAGGCGCTGGCAGGCCTGCCGGCCAGCGCCACCGAGCTGCTGCCGCCGGCGATCCATCATGTCGTGCGGAGCTTCGATCCCTGCATGGTGTGTACGGTGCATTGAGCGGTCGGCAGTCGAACTCGAGTCGCGATAGCGGAAGCCACTGAATCAGTGCAAGGGTAGCGTCGTCGCGATGAATCGGCGACAGGCGGCAACGTGCCCACTGCCGCCATTCGGGTCGGTAGGTATTGGGTGTCTGGTATACGACAATAACCTGCCGCTCATTGACCTGGCTTCTCCAGTCACTTCAGCAAGGCCTCGTAGAGCGGGTCCGGCCGCACCGGTAGCGGCGGGAAGCCGTGATCGACCAGGGGTGCCGTGGTTTCGGCCATGCGCCGCGTGTTGCAGGAGGGGCACACGCAACGACATTTGGGGGAGCATGCGATCAGGAAATCGTGCCGGCACTCGCCGCAGCAAGCTCGGGCAAAACCGTGAGCGAGGATGCCGCACTCGAGATAGGTGTTGGCCGGCATCTACTCGAAGCGGCTGTCCCAAAATGCCAAGCCCTCGAGCCCAAGGGCATCGAGCTTGGCCAGCTGAGCCTCGCCGTTT
>Ga0265297_10006814_pt1 | contig 16276 bp, 15 predicted proteins | sample Munlanlwell13791_FD_192502 | JGI IMG/M metagenome (GOLD analysis project Ga0265297, IMG submission 192502) | Leachate microbial communities from a municipal landfill in Southern Ontario, Canada - Leachate well 137-91 | ecosystem: Engineered > Solid waste > Landfill > Unclassified | place... | reverse complement strand
AAAAGATATTATTAAATTAGTTTTTATATAGTTTTAGCATTTACAAAAAGGAGCGCATATATGCGTATGATGAAAATAGTAATTATATTTATTTTGTTGTCGTTGGCACTAACTTGTAGTTGGGCAACTAATGATAGTCAGAGCCAAAAGACTATTTCAGGAAGAATCTCTGATGTGGACAAAGTAGGACAAATAATTTCAGTACGTTATACTGATCCTCGGTCAGGGGGAGCTGATGAGGTTAATATTATGGTGCCGGATGATGCGGTAATTACTAATGGAACAAAGCAATGGGCGCTTTGCGATCTTCAACAGTTTGATCCGGTTACGGTTACTTATTATGATGATGGGGTAAGTGGATTAAAAGCCGTAAGAATTGCCGATCTTAATCAGTCAAACAGATAATTTAACCAAGGAGGTGGCGATGGGGAAGATGAATGCAAAAGCGTTTGGAATGGCTTGTGGAGTGCTTTGGGGCGGGGCGATGTTGATTGCTGGTTTGATTGATACTGCTTCTACTTGGGGTGATGCTTGGGGTAAAGTAGTGGAGAGTGTTTATTTAGGATATACTCCGACGATCTTAGGAAGCATTATTATTGGTATCTGGGGTTTTGTAACTGCGGGAATTTGGGGATTAATTTTAGCAAAATTATATAATAAATTTGCTAAATAATAAGATATTGCAATATTGCATAAGGGCTAGGCTTAATTGTCTAGCCCTTTTTGTGAGTAGTGATATAATTAAACCATGATTGTAAAATTTCGTACGAAATTAACGATTTCCTTTTTATTTGCATTAATCTTAGTTGTTGCAGTAGATAATTATTTTATCTATAGATTTAATTATAATATTCAATTCCAAGATTTAAGAAATAAGTTAACTTCGATTTCCGAGATATCCAGTCTATTAATTGATGCGGATAAGTTGCAAAGTGTTGCGTTAAAGCGGGAAAGTTTTTACAGTCCGCAGTATAGTGAAATTGCTAAAACTCTGCGTTTAATCAAAAAATCCAATTCGAGCATTAAATATATTTATACAATTACCAAAACTGCAGTGCCTGGGGTCTGGCGTTTTATTGTGGATCCTGATCCGTTAGTGCGTAAAGGAAGATCAGTAATTACGGCCAGCTCTTTTCCAGGAGATGTCTATGATGCAACGCGGGTGCCTGAGATGTTGGCAGCTTATAACGGACCTACTGCTGATAAACAAATTACGGTTGATGAATGGGGAGCTTCTTTGTCTGGCTATGCGCCGATAAAAAATAAACTTGGGATAACGGTAGCAGTGTTAGGGATAGATATTGATGCAAGTCAGGTTTATGCGATACAAAAAAGCACATTGTTGCGCGCAGGATTCGTTTTATTCTTGGGTATTATTTTTTCATTATTATTAGCATTTTTTATTTCTCGGCGTATTAGCCAACCAATTAATGAATTAATTTCCGGAGCCAGAACTATTGCTTTAGGTAATTTAGATTATCAGGTTAAGGTTATGGGCAAAGATGAAATTGCGCAGTTAGCGCAAGAGTTTAACCAGATGGCGGTGAGTTTAAAAAAAGCTAATAAAAAATTAAAAAATTATTTTTATGGTATTGTGCAGTCTTTGGTAAAAAGTTTAGAAGCTAAAGATCATTATACACGCGGTCATTCGGATCGAGTTAGTGAATATTCGGTAAAGATTGCTCAGGAGATGGGGTTGCCGCAAGAAAGAATTGAAATGCTAAAAAAAGCAGCGCAATTGCATGATATAGGTAAGATTGGTGTCAGAGAACAAATATTAAATAAAAAGGGTCCTTTAGATGATCAAGAGCGCGATCTGATTAATAATCATCCGGCCGTAGGGGAAGAAATTTTAAAACCAGTATTTGATGATCCGGATATGCTAGCTGCGGTGAAAAGTCATCATGAGTATTTTGATGGCACGGGTTATCCTGAACATCTGTCTAAAGATCAAATTAATATTTTTGCTCAAATTGTGGCTGTAGCCGATGCTTATGATGCGATGACTTCTACGCGTTCTTATCGACCAGCAATGAGCAAAGAAGATGCGCTGGTTAAGATTAAAGAACAAAATGGGGTTCAATTTAATCCAGAAGTAGTAAAAGCGCTAATTAAGGCGCTTAATTAAAACAAGGAGGTCAAGATGGCTTGTGGATGCGGATGTAAAAAAACCAAAAAAGCAGTAAAGAAGGTCGCTAAAAAGAAAAAGAAATAAATTTGTTTTAAGTTGAGATAAATTAGGGACAGCGTCCATTTTCTTATGATAAAATGAATGCTGTCCCTAATATTTTAGATTGCAATACGCCTACTTATTGATATAATAGCTCCCTGGGACAAGACCAGACATTCCCTGTGTTATTCACTAATTTTCAATTAATGATGATAAAATTAGGGATACGAAAATAGCAGATACTTTGCCCTTTCGTTTAGAGATTTTTAATTTGGAGGCATGATAATAAAATGAATATATTTGTAGGAAATTTATCGTTTGAAGCAAAAGAGAGCGACGTGGAGAGAGCTTTTGCGGCTTTTGGTACGGTGGCCTCCGTAGCGATTGTGATGGAGAAAAAAGGAAAAAAATCGCGTGGTTTTGGTTTTGTGGAGATGCCTAATGAAGAAGAGGCCAAAGCGGCGATCGCTGGCCTAATGGGTAAAGATATTTTGGGTCGACCGTTAAATGTAATGCCTTCAGATCCTAAGGAGCCTAAGAAACAGTTTACCGGTGAAAGAGAAAAACGCCTGCCAGTTTATAAGCGTACAGGAAAATATAGGGAAGGTAGACGGACAATTAATTATTTAAAAGAGAAAATTGCTGCTGGCGAACCTGTTCCTGCGAGAGAAAAAAGGTATAAACCTAATCCTTTGCGTTGGCGCAAGAAATCTAGTTGGGCTAGTTCTGCTCCTACAAAAATTGAAGAAAATAAAGATAAACCTTGGGAGAGAAATCAGACAGAGTCTCGCCCTTGGAAAAAACCTTTTGATAGAACAAGTTCATGGAAAAAACCTGAAGGTGAATCTCGTCCGTGGAGAAAACCTGAAGGTGAATCTCGTCCATGGCGAAAACCCGAAGGTGCCGCTAAGCCTTGGCAAAGATCGGATAGTTCATCTCGTCCTTGGAAAAGACCAGAGGGAAGCGCTAAGCCGTGGGAGAGAGATAGAGCTCCCGCTAAACCTTGGGCTAAATCTGAAGGTGTTTATAAACCTTGGCAAAGAAAACCTGTAGGCGCACCGACAGCTAAGCCTTGGCAGAAGCCCGAAGGTGCAGCACCAGCTCGCCCGTGGAGAAAACCCGAAGGTGGATCTAAACTTTGAGCCAAAGAAAAAAGAGCAACTTCTAAGCCGCGCTTTAAAAGTCGCAGCAAATTTGGTGCAAGATAGAAAATGAAATTAAAGCTTAATCTTTATCCGGTAATTTTGGATTTGGAAGAAAAAATAGCTGCAATTTTACAGGAGGCAGTGGAAGGTCGGGCTAGTTTAGTGGAGATTGCTTATGGACCAGCTGCTGAGAGCGTAAAAAAACGCATCCTTAACTTTTTAAATAAAAAAGAAAATCGCCAGCTTTATTCTAGATTAGAAAAAACAGATAAAGGTTGGGGGAGAGTTTATTTACATTTTAGATGGAAGCCGACTAGATAATGGAAAATAAAAAATTATTAGAAGAATTTTATACTTTAGTACAAGTCGATGATCCCGATGGCCATTATGCTCAAGATATAAAAGACGGTAATTATTTTGGGATGCCTCTGGAGAGTATTGTTGCAGCAGAAAAACGATTGCGTGATTCTGAGCAATCCGGGATTGCTTATTTTTCGATGGAGTATGGTCTGGCGACCAGCTGTTATAATAAATTATCCAGTCAACTTCCGATAAATCCTGTAAATAAACTTCCGGAGAATGCTGTTTTTTCCAATTTTAGAGTGGCCGATTATTTTTTTGCACTGCATCAGGATAATATTATTGATCTGCCAATTTATAGCGGGGGTTTAGGAATTTTGGCCGGAGATACCGTTAAAACCATGGCGGATTATAAATTGCCGGTTGCCGCTATCGGTATTTTGTGGAACTCGGGCTATTTTCGTCAGAAGTTTTGGTTTAAATATGGCCAGGCTCCAGAAAAAATGCGCTGGGATCCACAAACGTATCCGGGATTAATCCCTTTAAAAAATAAAATTAAGATTTCTTTAAAAAGCGAAGAGGTGTATTTAAAGCTTTGGAAGTATTATGTCTATAGTCATAAGCACGATGCGGTGGTGCCGTTGATATTATTAGATTCAAATATTGAAGAGAATAGCAAGAATGCACGGGAATTAACCGACCAGCTTTATCGCAGCGATAACGTATTTTTAAAATTATTGCAAAGAGTGGTTTTGGGTTTTGGAGGAATTGGCGCATTAACCGACCTAGGTTATCAGGTCGATAAATACCATCTTAATGAGGGACATGCTGTTTTTGCTTTTGTGGCTAAGGCACGTGGTTTGAATAATGCCGAGATTGAAGAATTGAAAAGTCATTTTGTTTATACTTGCCATACTCCGGTAGAGGCAGGCCATGATAAATTTTCATTTGATGAATTGGATAAAGTATTAAAAAAAGAAGATATTAATATTATCGAAAGATTTGGGCGGGAGCGATCAGGGTTAGCTAATCTTACTTTGCTTTCCATGAATATCTCTTCGGCAATTAATGCGGTTTCACATAATCATCAAAAGGTTATGCACATTCAGTTCCCACAATATAAAGATCAGATTCAGTATGTGACTAACGGAGTGCATCCTTATACCTGGATGTCGCAAAAGTTCCAAGATCTCTTTGAAAAATTTCCGTCAACCTTTCCTGATTTTAGAAATAATCCGATGATCTTATCTCAAGCTTTGGAGTTGGCTCAAGACGCTGATTTTCGTACGCAATTGTGGCAGGCACACCAAGCGAATAAAAATGTTTTCTGTAGTTTGTTAGGTAAATGGAATTTAAATAAAAATTTATTTACGATCTGTTGGGCCAGAAGAATTGCCGCCTATAAAAGACCGAGTATGATTTTGCATGATATTAATCGCTTGGTGCGTATCTCTCAAGAAGTAGGGCCTTTGCAAATTATTTTAGCCGGTAAAGCTCATCCTAATGATAATTTAGGTTTCACTTATATCAACGAAATGTTAGATAAAGTGGATCAATTAAATACCGATTATGATAAATTAAAAATAATTGTGTTAGAGAATTATGATATCTCTTTAGCCAAGACTTTAACTGCTGGTGTTGATGTTTGGCTAAATAATCCGTTACCGCCATTTGAAGCTTCGGGAACTAGTGGGATGAAAGCGATTTTAAATGGGGTTTTACAGATGAGCACGGTTGATGGATGGGTGGCGGAAGTAACGGATCGAAAAATTGGCGCATTCTTTGGTTATAAAAATAGCGAGGGTAGCGTAGGTAACGAACTCGATTTACATATGGATGAAGACTCTGAAGAGTTGTATTTGGCTTTAGAGAAAATGGCTAGCTTATATTATAGAACTAATGCGCTTGGTAAAGTAGATGTTAATTCTGAGTGGATTGATATGATGATTGAATGCGTGAGTGTGGCGGCGCAGTTTAATACTTATCGCATGCTGGATCAATATAAGCAGCAAATTTGGAAGATTGCTTAAATCCGTATAGATTTATCTTTGGAATATGTTAAAATAACTAAACTTTCTGGCGCCCATAGCTTCCCGCAATGGGTACAAAGTTTAGGCGGGATCTCGTTTCCAATACAAGTTTAGAGAAACGGGACAACTGGATAATTAAATCGCGCCCATAGCTCAACTGGATAGAGCACCACCCTACGGAGGTGGTTGTTGCTGGTTCGACCCCAGCTGGGCGCAAAAAATTGTGATCGATAAACACATTATATTTATGCAAGAGGCCTTAAAAGAAGCGCGTAAGGCTTTTTCTGAGGATGAAGTTCCGGTGGGGGCGGTGATTGTGCACGAGGATAAAATTATCGCCCGTGGTCATAATCAGATTGAACGTTTAAAAGATCCTACCGCTCACGCTGAAATTATCGCGATAACTAGTGCCGCAAATTTTCTGGGGACAAAGTGGTTGAACGGGGCTAGCCTCTATGTTACAATTGAGCCTTGCAGTATGTGTGCGGGGGCTTTGGTTCTAGCGCGGATAAAAAATTTATATTTTGGCGCCTGTGATCCTAAAACTGGCGCTTGTGGGTCGGTAGTTAATATTACAAATCATAAGAAATTAAATCATAAAATTACTGTTACTAAGGGAATTTTGGAAGCAGAGTGCAGTTATTTGTTGAAAGATTTTTTTTCCCGTAAACGTCTTAAGTAAAAGCGGGATCCCGCAATTATTTAAAGTTATGGCGGGAAAAAAGCGAAGTAAAGCTAAAGATATTGGAGAGATGGCTGAGAGGCCGAAAGCAACTCACTGCTAATGAGTTGACCTGAGCAATCGGGTCCCTGGGTTCGAATCCCAGTCTCTCCGTTTAAATTCGAGAGTTTAAGAGAGGGAATTTAAATGCCTCTCTGGAGTCCTGCGTAGCAGGATGCGACGCAGAATGCGGAGCAGGGCCCAGTCTCTCCGTTTGATTTTTCCGACAAGGAAAAATCAAACGGCACTTAAGCGAGCGTTAAACGGCGCGACAAGCGACCGAAGGAAGTCCCTTTAGGGACGCCGTAGCGAGCGAAGTGCCGTGATGAGTGAAGCACAAGAAACTTTAAAGGAACCCGCCCATGATTATGTCAATTGGATTAACTTTTCCAGGTACTTTGCAAGATGAAAGTATTATTTGCTCTATTTGTAAAAAATACAATGTGAATTTAAATATTATCGAGGCTTCTTTTTCGATGGATGCGGGTTGGTCGATTTTAAATATTGATGGAGAAGAAGATGAGATCAAAAAAGTGTTTGCGTATTTAGCCGAAAAAAGTGTAAAGGTCCAACAAATCCAAATTATTAAAAAGTAATATCCTCGCTTATGTCTTATACTGTATTTGCTTTAAAGTGGCGTCCGCAAGATTTTGAAAGTATTATCGGACAAGACCACATCGTGGGTACATTAAAGAATGCCATCGTTAAAGATCGCCTGGCGCATGCCTATCTTTTTGCTGGGCCCCGCGGAGTAGGTAAAACTTCTACCGCCAGAATCTTGGCAAAGGCGCTTAATTGCAAAGAGGGCCCGACTTTAAAACCCTGCCAAAAATGTTCTTCTTGTTTAGAGATTAATCAAGGCCGCTCGCTAGATGTTATTGAAATTGACGGAGCCAGTAATCGCGGGATTGATGAGATTCGGGCGCTGCGAGAAAATGTAAAATTTTCTCCGACTAATGGTAAATATAAAGTTTATATTATCGATGAAGTGCATCAAATCACTCCTGATGGTTTTAATGCTTTACTTAAAACTCTTGAAGAGCCCCCGGATTTTGTAAAGTTTATCTTTGCTACTACTCATCCGCAAAAAGTTATTCCTACAATTATCTCGCGCTGTCAGCGCATGGATTTTCGCCGGATTACGGTAATTGAAATTATCGCCGCGTTAGAAAAGATTATCCAGGCAGAAAAAATTAAAATTGATAAAGAAGTGCTTTTTGCGATTGCTAAATCCAGCGATGGTTCATTGCGTGATGCCGAATCAATTCTGGACCAGCTAGTCTCTTTTTCTAAAGGTAATGTTTCTTTAAAAGATGCGATCTCAGTTTTAGGGATGGTTGAGCAGGAAGTTTTATTTTCACTAACCGATAAAATTGCGCAGAAAGATCCGGTAGGTGCATTAAGGCTTTTTAATGAAATCGTGGATGATGGAAAAGATCCGGGAGTGTTTTTGGTTAACTTGATTGAGCATTTCCGTAATTTAATGGTGTCCAAAGTTTCTAAAGCAGATTCAAAACTAGTGGATCTGCCGCAAGAAGTTTGTGATCGCCTGTTTAAGCAGAGCCAATCGATTAGTTTAGAAGAAATTTTTACTGCTTTTAATATTTTAATTGCCACGCAGGAGATGACTAAACGGCTTGATTCTCAGCGTATACCTTTAGAGATAAGTTTGGTACGATTAGCGCATGATCGCACTAAAGCCGATCTAAAAATTGCGTCGGTAGTTACTAAACTTGCTGCTGAAAAAGTGGAAACAAAAATTACAGAAAAAACGGGGGAAAAAAAATTAGAAAAAATTGAAAAACCTGTTGCCGAAGTAGAAATTAAAGAGAGCCTTGCGCCAGCGGTGGCGGTTACTTTAGAAAATGTGAAAAATGTTTGGGGTAATATTATAAATAATTTAGCTAAAATTAAAATGTCGGTCTCTAGTTATTTAAGTGAAGGTCAGCCGACCAAAATTCATGGCAATTTAATTACGGTATCGTTACCTAAAAGTTGTTCCTTGCATAAAGAAGCTTTAGAAAAAAAAGAAAATAAAGATATTATTGAAAAAATGACTTCGGAATTATGTAGCTCTAACCTAAAGGTAAATTTTGTTTTATCGGCGCAGATGCATCAAGAAGCAGATACCCGCAGTAACCCTTTTGTTAAATCAGCAATTGAGATGTTTGGCGGTAGAGTAATTAAGGAAGATTAATGGCAAATTATACAGCTTCGATTGAAAAATTAATTGAGTGTTTAACTAAATTACCGGGAATTGGCCGACGTAGCGCTGAGCGAATGGTGGCACATGTCTTGGGGGCAACTAGTGAAGAGATTAAAATTTTAGCCGATTCTTTAAATAAGGTAAAAGATAGCGTACGGTCTTGTCAGATCTGTAATAATTTAAGTGAAGAAGAGACCTGTAAAATTTGTCAGGATCTTAGTCGGCAAAAAGAGTTAGTTTGCGTAGTGGAAAAACCCAGCGATGTTACGGCGATTGAAAAGGCGGGAAATTTTCACGGATTTTATCATGTTTTGCTAGGATCAATTTCTCCGCTAGAAGGAAGAGGTCCCAGTGATTTAAAGATCGATGGCTTAATTCAGAGAATAAAACAAGGCGGGATTAAAGAGATCATTATTGCAACTGATGCTGATACCGAAGGTGAGACTACCGCGATGTATTTGACTAAATTATTAAAACCATTAGGCATACATTTAAGTCGTATTGGATTAGGCATACCCATGGGTTCAAATCTGGAATACGCCGATGCGACCACCCTCTCTAAGTCCCTGGAATCTCGCCGCACAATCTAATTATGATTACGATTAATAATCTTTCTAAAAATTACGGTCCTAAAGTTTTATTTGAGAACATCTCTCTAAATATTAATCCCGGAGAAAAAATTGGGCTCATCGGGCCAAACGGGACGGGCAAGAGTACTTTATTTGCGCTAATCTTACAGGAGATTGAATCTTCTAAAGGCGAGGTCAGAGTAAATAAAGGAGTGCACATTGGCTATCTTCCTCAGGAATCTAGTTTTCAATCCGAGCATACAGTATTGGCAGAGTTAACTGAAGGCGATGAACGGATTATGCGTTTTAAAAATGAAAAAGAGGCGCTGGAATCTAAAAATGAAGCTGGTTCCAAACGTTATGGTGAAGTTTTGCATGAATTAGAAACTTTAGGTTTTTTTGAGCTAGAGCATAAAGCTAAAAAAATTCTTTCCGGGTTAGGTTTTAAAGAAAGAGATTTTAATCGTCAGATTTCGCAGATGAGTGGAGGCTGGCAGATGCGTGCGCTTTTAGCCAAGTTGCTTACTTATCATTATGATCTTTTATTATTAGACGAACCCACCAACTATTTAGATTTAAATGCGGCCTTATGGCTAAAAAATTACTTGGCTGATTTTAGAGGGACGTTTATTATGATCTCTCACGATCGGGCTTTTTTAACCGATGTTACTAATTATACTTTTATTTTAGAGCATGGCTCAATTTTTAAAGTACAAGGTAATTACGAGCATTATGAAGAGATAAAAGAACAAAAACGTATTCATCTGACTAAACAATTTAAGGAACAGGATAAAAAGATTCAGCAGTTAGAAAAATTTGTAGCTAGATTTCATGCTCAGCCAAATAAGGCTGCTTCAGTGCGCGCCAAGCGGCGAGTTTTGGAGAAGATGGATGGTGAAAAAGTGGTTTTGCCTCCTGATTCACGTCAGAGTATTCATGAATTTGTTTTCCCCCAAACGCGTCGCTCCGGACACAAAATTATAAGCCTAGCCAAAGTCGCTAAATCTTATGGGGAGATTAAAGTTTATGAAGATTTAGATTTTGAAATTGTGCAGGGTGAAAAGGCAGTTTTAGCCGGTGAAAACGGGGCGGGTAAATCTACTTTATTAAAAATATTAGCGGGGATTGTGGATATTGATAGTGGTAATCGAACGGTTGGGCATAATGTAGATATTGGATATTTTTCGCAAACGCGTACCGATGTTTTAAATGTGGAAAATACTGTTTTGCAAGAGGCTTATTCGGCGGCTCCGGGCTATACTTCGGAAGAGTCGATTAGAACTATTCTAGGAGCGTTTTTATTTAGCGGTGATGATGTTGATAAAAAAGTTAAAGTTTTGTCCGGAGGAGAGAAGAGCCGACTTATTTTGGCTAAACTTTTAATTAATCCGCCGAATTTTTTACTCTTAGATGAACCGACTACACATTTAGATGTGGAGGCAGTGGATGCTTTGGTGCGGGCGTTAAAAAATTATGAAGGCACGATTGTTTTTATTAGCCATGATATTTATTTTGTTAGCTCGGTAGCCAATAATGTTTTTGAGGTTAAAGAGGGGAGAATTAGAAAATTCCCTGGGACATTTGATTATTATCTAGAGAAACGTGATACTTTTAATGATACAGGAGAAATTAAAAAAGCAAAGCCAGCGGCGCATAAGCCGATTGATGAAGTAAAAGAGAAGATTAAATCGGAAGAGCATTTACGCAAAAGTGAAGATAAGAAACGCAAGGCTAATAATGCGGTTATTCGCGATAAGATTAATAAATTGTTAAAGAAAAAAGAAGATTTAGAGTTAGAAAGTTACGCCAAGGCTCGTGCCTTGTCTAATCCGCATTTTTACCGGGATGAAGAGACGGCTAAAGAGTACGGGCGGCGCATGAAAGAAATTGAAAAATTAATTGTTGAGATTGAGAGCGATGTAAAAGCGCTTGAAAATCAGATAATTTAGTATAAAATGTTAACACTATTCCCCCTTAGCTCAGTTGGTAGAGCGAGAGACTGTTAATCTCCAGGTCCTAGGTTCGAGTCCTAGAGGGGGAGCCAATATAATCTCTCAAAATCAATAATGAGAGATAAAGATTACCCTGATTAATAGCTCTAGTCAGGGTATTTTTTATGTCCGCACGTGTCAAAGAGTTAGGGCATTATTTTTTCTGCTGTTCTGCTGTTGTAGTATCCCAATTTTAATCCTATCTAAGGTTCGCTAAAAGAAGCCAAATAAATCTCGCTAGCTTATCTCTTTATCTCCGAATCGCCTCATAGTTAATGCTTTCTAGTTAATGGTTTTATCGACTGTATTTTGCATTATTTGAGTCAAAGTCTGGGCATTAACTAGGAATTTGTTGTTACAAAAAAGAGATAAGGTTTAAGGTATTAGGCTAGTTATTTATTCAGTTTTTCGCCTAGTCTGTCATGCACCGGTTGCGAAATGCGTCATATAGGGAGAGTCCTAGATAGCTAATCCAATATGCAAACAGACAAATATTTGTTGTATAGCCTTTTGAGCGAGTTATAATTATATAAATATCTCGTGTTTTGGAAGAAAAATGGTAAACCAGAATCGATCACCTTTTGCTTTGCTATTTTTAAGAAGATTTTCTCAGGTATTTTGTTTTCAAAACGACTTGCATTAGGTCGTATTAGTGCTAAGATTTAAGACAAAGGAGAATAAATGGGTATAAAAAAGAATGCTTTGTCACGATCGATTTTTATGTTTTGCTTAGCTGCCACTATTATTTTATATGGTAGTTTTATGTTTTATTTTTGTACAGCGAATCCCACTAAGGCAGCAAACATTATTTATGCTGCAGAGAACGACCTTACGGAGGGAGGGGTTGGGTCAAGCAAGAAAGAAGTTGGTGGTTTGCAGAAAAATGATTTAAGTAACCAAACCGTTAAACAAGCAACAGTTGTTGGTGAGGAAACGGATAAAATAACAAAGTCTCAATTACCGGAAAAATCAAACGAAAGAAATTCTGAGAATCCAGATCGGTATAGATGTTTTCTTGAATTTTATATAGGACAAATGGTAAATTTTTATCAACAGATTATTACCATTCTGTTAGGGGTAATTGGTGTTTTATTGGTTATCAGTTTTATGTATTTACGTTTTACCTCTCGGCAACAGGCTGAAGATATGGCGAATGAAGCGTTGAACTCAAAATCATTTCAAGTAACATTGAAAGATATGGTAAAAAAGGAATTCGCTGAAGCGAAAAAGTCAGATGAGTTTACTCAAATGTATGAACAGATACCTAGTTTAGCTGAAAGAGTAGATGTGCTTGAGAAAATAGTTAACACGAAAGCTGATGATGAGGTCAGCGAAGAAAAACAATAGAGGTGAAAAATGGCAATAATTAGAACGAAAAGCTTTTCTGCTGATTGTCCTGTTGCATTATGTGATATCGATTTGTACGACACTCCAGAAAAATTATTGCAGTTTGTGAGCTCCAAAGGGATTGTTCCTGTGCCCTTGAATTTAGAAAAACTGGCAGAAGAATTTAATATCAGCGTAGAATACTTGAATTTACCAGATGATTTATCAGGAGAACTTTTTAAGAATCCAGAAAATGATAATTGGGTTATTCATGTAAATAAGAAGCATCATGTCAACAGGCAAAGATATACCATTGCTCATGAAATAGCTCACTTTTGTCTACACAGGCAATTTAAGTATAGGTTTGAAGATGAGATATTCTTCCGTGGCGGAGAATCATATGACAAGGAAGAAATGGAAGCTAATGATTTTGCTAGTTCCATATTGATTCCAGAGCAGGAATTGAAAACTAAAATTCGTTCAGGAGTTAGAAAAATAGAAGAATTAGCCGAGATATTTGAAGTTTCAACCTTGGCCTTAAGGATAAGGGTAAAGAGCCTTGGTATGTCAGGGCATGGATTATGAAAAATATACTATATGCCCCTATAATAAAAACTGGTGATGCTGAAATGAGGGGGCTTGATAATCTTAACGATGAAAACAAAAATGGAATAACGCCAGTTTTTGAGTTAACTAAGTCTAGAAAATCAAAGAATATCCCTCAAGGTGATATACACAGAAGATTGCAAAAAATTCAAGATATTTTTGGAAATAGGCGCTTTATACTAGATTTGACTAGTGATCCTAACTCTACAAATGAACAAATAGAAAAATTGCTCGATAATAGTAACGGATACAGTAACTGGATTAACTTTTTAGTTTTATTAAAAAACGATTTTCCTAAACTAATACCAACCATACAAATTACTGATAAGGGGGTTAAGACTGAAGAAGAAGTATATAATAGGGTTAAGGCACAGGTTGAATTATTAGATAAACATTTTACTGAAGTTGTTTATAGGTTTCCTTTAGAACATGATTACTATAAGACAGATCTAGAACACATAACCAATAAAATCTCAAATGATAAACTTATTTGCATCATTGATGCGGGATTTATCACACAGAATAAATCTGGGATTTATATAACAAAAGCCAAGAGTATTATTGCAGATATAAAAAAGTATGGTGTTAAGAGAATTATTCTATCGGCTACCTCGTTTCCAAGGAATCCAACTCAATTTGGTGATGAAGGAGATGGAGAATTCAACTTAGAAGAATGTTCATTTTTTAATGGAACGAAGGAAGATGAAGCAAGTGCCAGTTTTATTTACGGGGACTATGCAACAATTAACCCAATAAGAAGCGATCAGGCAGGTGGAAATGGGTGGGTTCCTAGGATTGATATGCCTACAGAAGATGTGCTTTTTTATTATAGATCTAGAAAGAACAAAAGAGAATTAACATATGTTGATGCTTATATAAGAGTTGCGCGATCAATGGTTAGCGATCAGAGATATAAGAATATAAAGAAAGAAATTAAAGATTGTTGGGGGATTGAACAGATTGAATTAGCTGCGGGAGGGACCCCTGAAGGACTGTCGCCGTCTTTCTGGATTTCAGTTAGAATGAATATCCATATGACAATAAGAAAGAAGATGTTTTAAACATATAACTCATCAATTTTTCCGCATAAACCTCGTAAATCATCCCATACGATTTTACCCCCGGTATCTCTTAAAAGAAACTTAAAAAGTTTATCATAGCGCTTCTTAAGAAATAAATAAGCGGCTGCGCGGATCTTATTTACGGTGAGCTGATGCCTAAGTTTATTCCGTATTTCATCTGTAGATAGCTTTCGGATATTTTTTGAGGCGCATAAATTGAGCAGTTCAATCTTAGGTAAAAACATTAGAAGGGAATGTTTATCTAATTTCTTGTTTAATTTTGCTGTTTTTATAATCTTAAATTTTTCATTATTAAACAAAATTATCCCAGTGTCCTGAGTAATAATTTTTTTAATCTTATTAATATTTTTTAAGGTAGTTATTACAGATACCTTGTCGAATGTTTTATAATAGTCATTTAATTGTATTTTAAGTTTTCTTAGATCATCCGAGTCGCTTTTTATTTCAAGGGTGTGTGTTTTATTTGAAAGAATTAATAAGTCGGCTTTTCTTCTATTTATGGAAAATAGAACTTCAGTAGCAATAGTATCTCGGGTCTTATCGAAATCAAGATTCCCTTTTAAAAGCCATTTTATTGTTTTTGTTTTTATGAGTTCCGCTTTATCCATAGTTAATATTATCTCATTAATCTTGTTAGAAATAAAGAAACAGTTTTTGTTGGTAAAAAGAGAGATAAGATTCCAGGTATTAGGCTTGGTTTTTGACTAGTTCGCGCCACAGCTGGCTCTGTTGCTGCCAGTCGGTCTCATTGCAGACACTGCGTAGCTTATACTCTGGAATTGCGGCAAGGGCCGCATTATCTGCGCAGATTATCTCTTCCTGGATCTTCGGTGAAAGTAGCAGCATATTCATAATTTGATCGATTCTAACTTGAATCATGTTAAGCCATTCAGAGGCCTGTTTAAGGCTCTTTACCTTGCCTTCGTCAAACAGCCTTTGCAATTGGTGCGCCAAGATCAAATTTCTGCGTATCTTTGGCTCCTTTCCGATTTCTTCTTCCTTGTGCCATTTGTTTAAAGGCCGCACCTGTTTCAAATCAACATCAAATTCAAGGCGGAGGCTGCTGCCATTGAGTAATATTCCGAGTTTTCTGCTGTTTGAATCATAGTCAGCTTCTTTGATAAGGGCTTTAAGTATGCGCCGTTTCTCTTGTGGATACAAAGTATCCCAAACAGGAGACAAGAGTGCTTCAATTTCCTGTTTATTCTGTTCTTCTTTTTTCTTCCGGTTTTCAGCAAACAGCATTTTTAAACACTCAACCACGGTATCTTCAATTGCCTGTGCGTTTACTGATTTAGTGGGACAGGAGTTATATCCGCGTTTCTGGGCATTGGTGCAGACATAATAACGGTACTTGTGCGTCTTATGCTTTAAAGTATAGGTATGGAACATAGAATGCCCGCAGGTCTTGCAGTGCAGAATATGGGTTAATAATCCAGAGCATTCTATGTTTTTTGTAGCTTTGCGCTCTACGCGGTTATCCTTAAGCACTTGCTGGGCATTTTTGAATGTTTCTTCGTCGATCATTGCCTCCTGTTGGCCGTTATAGACTTGTCCTGCATAAAAAACCTTTCCTATATAAACTACATTCTTGATTGCCTGCTGTATTTGAGTAACCCCAAATTTTAAACCTCCGAATGGTTTTCCGTCTTTTTGCTTTCCTGCCCGGCTTCGATAGCCTTTTTCATTCAGGATGCTGGCAACTTTGAGAAGGGAGTTACCTTTTAGGTACAATTCAAACATCTCTCGGACGATTTTTGCTTCGTCTTTATTAATTACCAGCTTTTTGCCTTCTTTATCTCTGGTGTAGCCAAAAGGAGGCCTGCCTCCTAGCCACTGGCCCCGTTTGCGCGCAGCGCCCATTTTGTCGTGGGTTCGCTCGCTAATCAATTCTCTTTCAAACTCAGCAAAGGAAGACAAAATATGCAGCATAAGTTTGCCTGTTGAAGTGCTTGTGTCAATCGGCTGGGTAATTGAGGCAAATGCAACCCCATGTTCATCAAAAAACTTAAGAAGCTGAACAAAATCCACAAGCGATCTGCTAAGCCTGTCTAATTTATAGACAACTACCATATTAACTCTGCTTTCTTTGATATCAGTGATCAATTTTTGCAGAGAAGGGCGGTTGGT
>Ga0265297_10006812_pt1 | contig 16280 bp, 2 predicted proteins | sample Munlanlwell13791_FD_192502 | JGI IMG/M metagenome (GOLD analysis project Ga0265297, IMG submission 192502) | Leachate microbial communities from a municipal landfill in Southern Ontario, Canada - Leachate well 137-91 | ecosystem: Engineered > Solid waste > Landfill > Unclassified | place... | reverse complement strand
TGGTGAGCCATAACTAATTGCTGTTCCGGAAACCGAAGCTATAAGAGCATGACCATCCCCATAATTATCGTCGATATAAGTAATTAAAACTTTATTTGTTGCCATTGGTGTTACGGAAGAAAGCAAATAAAGATCTTCTTCGGAAAAAGTGCTTTCGCTGCCTAAACTAATGGTGGTTCCGGAAACTGAAGCGACAATGGCTTTACCATAATATGTACTTGGGTCAACATAAGTAATAAGGGCCTTATCAGTATCTAATTGAACTGTAGAAAGAGAAATACCTTCATTGTAAACTTGATCCGATGTCCAACCAGCACTTAAAAAAACGGTTTCTGAACCATAACTAATCGTACTTCCAGAAACTGAAGCAACTGCGGCAATTCCCTTATATGTTTCGCTTTCTACATTGTAATCAGGGTAAACAACCAGAATTTTATTGGTGTCAATTTGGGTTGCACTAGCGACACCTACTTCGCCTTTACCAGTAGTGGCAAAGTCTTTTTTACTGGTGAAGTCATTTAAAACCAATTGCTCTAAACTATTAAGCTTTGTTCCGTAAACAGACCAATCGCCAGAGGCAATGGCATCAGTGTTGGCAAAGGCCGTGTCAACATGAGCATTGATCACAGAGGAGGCGGCCGGAGCTTCCATGATTGTTGCTATCCCGCTGTTGCCAACGATTCTGGAACCTTCTTTGATTTTACTGTTGGTGTTCCAATTGCCAGAACCTAAGGTTAAGGTAATATCACCGGTCGTGGCCGAAGGAGTAAGAGTAACAGCATAGGCTAAATCTTCTTGTTCAAATCCAGTTTCCTCATTTGTATTAAAATCAAAATCAAAGTTATTGGTGCCGGCTTCATAACCTAATTTCGCCCGCTCGTAATTATTGGAGTCAATATAATTAGCATAAATACCCAAAGAACCATTATTATCAACAGACAATTTAAGATTTCCGGAGACTGAAGCCGTTAAAATATCATTGGTCCCGGTTTCATTGAAGCTAATTAAGGGTTTGCCGGTATTAGTTCCGTTTATTTCCAGTTTGCTGGTAGGGGAGGTAATTCCAATTCCGACATTGTAAACAGTTGAATCTGGATAAAGATTATTGCCAACCAAAGTCCATGGTCCGGCCGTAGAAGAGACGTCTGTCCAAGTGCCGGTTCCATCAGCGCCTGAAGACAAAACATAACCTGCTTGAGCTCCAGTGGTTAATTTAAAGCCGGTCATTTGGGCAGTACCGGCAATATCTAATTCAGCTTGTGGATCAGTTGTTCCAATGCCCACATTCCCAGTTGTACTTTGCAAAACAACATCACCGGTACTATTTATTAATAGATTGTTATTGTTTGTATCATAGGCAAGGGTTCCTTCATCAGAAACAGAGGCCCCTAGATGAAGAGTGTCACCGGCCAGGTAAAGATTAGCCCATCTTTTTGAATCAGAACCAAGGTCATATAAGTCATTTTCATCTGGTCCAATATTGCCAGCCACCTGGAGTTTAAAATCCAAGGAAGTTGAGCCAATGCCAGCAGACGTGGTTGTGCCAATGCCCAGACTGTCACCAAAGTAAGAAACCCCGCTGTTGGGAGTAATATAAATTGGATATTTTTGAGAAATATCGGCGCCAGAAAGATCAAGATAAACCCCAAATTGTTTACCTCCGGTGCCAAGACCCATCATGTATAAACCATAAGCTTCATCGTGGGTGTAACTTTCCAAGTCTTCACCATAAGTTAAAGCGATATTATAAGAGCCATAAAAGTTAGTGTAATTGTTGTCGTTTACAGGTATGAAGGTATTTTCAACACCATAAAAATCACCCTTAGCAACATTAAAATTATTATCAAGCCCAGTAAAACTGCTGGTGCTTGTGTTGCTATTCCAATTAAGGTCATTCCTGAAGCCAGTTAAGGTTTGATCGTATGAGCCGTCAGAAGTATAGTTAAATTCATTTGCGACTCCAATCATTGAAGCATCATCACTTCCTCCGTTAAAGCGGTTATACATTCCCCAGGTGTAAGCTGGATATCTTCCGGCATAGGTTATATCCTGCCAAATACCGGCATTGGTTCCTTCATAATCAGCATCACCAAGATTATTGTTTATATAGAGTCGGGCACTATAACCATTTGTTGGGTCTGAACCGCCAATACCGACATTGCCATTACGATCGATTTTAAAAATGGGGGTTGTTTCTGAACTTGCCGAATAGATGGCCAAAGCGTTGCCGGAAACAATTTTGGCAGCTTGAGGTAAGGTGTTTGAAACAGGATCAGTTGTTCGATGGTTTCTACCATCACAGTCATAAATCATAATCCAGTAACGAGCGGTGTCATCAGGGGCTAGAGTGGTAGTTGACCAATCAGTAGGTGTATTAAAAGCGATAATTCCGTCTTGTTTAAAACCGTTAGTATGATCAAAAGGAGAAAGGCGTTCCCAATCTCCATTATAATAAGAGTAACAATAGCCTGTCTCTTCGCCTGAGTCATCGTAGACGGCTGCCGTACTAATGTCTAGATAAACTCCGGAAAAAGGGGATGAATAACCAATATAGAATTCTGAACCGTCAGGGCCAAAAATATTTTCATCGTTTTCGGTCCAGGTTGGACTGGGGGAATAATTATAAGTATAAGTCTTGTCGGCGGCTTGGTCTGAAGTAGGTTTAACCACAATGCTGTCGCCAACACTGCTGCCGCCTAAAGTAAGTTGAGAATTAGGGTTTGTTGTCCCAATCCCGACATTGCCAGTTGTGCTTTGTAAAATGACATTCCCGGTACTATTAATTAGTAGATTGTTATTGTTTGTATCATAAGATAAAAGACCTTCATCACCAACCAAGGTACCGATATGAAGACTTCCTCCGCTTAAATACAAATCAGCCCATCTTAAGGAATCAGAACCGAGATTATAAGTTTCTGTTTCATCAGGGCCGATATCACCAGTAATCTGAAGTTTGAAAGATGAAGGATCCGTGGAACCAACGCCGATATTGCCGGTCGGGAAGAGAACACCGGAAGGGGCGTCTATCCTTAAATAATCGCCATCTAAGCCAATTCTTCTAGTATTACCATCGAACTGAATGCCATCATAGCCTGAAGTTAGAATGTTGATTCCAATTCCTTCTGTTGACTGTATGGTCAATGGGGTATTTGTTGCCATTGCTGTTATTCCAATACCAACGTTTCCTAGAGAATCTACATAAAGACCGGTATCAGAAGTTGAACCCCTTAACCAAGCCGTGCCGGCGATATCCAGTTTGGTCTGTGGATCAGTAGTCCCTATTCCAATATTGCCACCAAGCTCATATAAAGAGGAGTCAGTTAAGGTGTCAGAATCCTGCCACATGGTCAAGAAATTAGTAGTGCCTGAACCATCAATACTGCCGCCAACTCCTGAACTGACTGACCCCCAGGCACTGCCGTTACAATAATAGTATTTCCCGGCGGCCGCATCATAATACATTTTTCCGGCCGAAGCGGCGTTACAAGTTCCCGCATAAGCCTGGGTTTGAGGAGCCAATGATAAGGTTCCAGAGATGGTGACATTCCCGGCAATGTCCAAAGTGGTTGTTGGGTTGCTTCTACCGATTCCTACATAGCCGGCAGGAGTAATTACCATCTTTTCCGAGCCGCCGGTTAAGAAAGAGAGATTGCTCCAAGTTGTTGGATTGGCAATTTGTAAAGTATTCACTGTTTGGAAGGGGACAGACCAGCTGCCTAAGGAATAACCCCCGGCTAAAACACTCCCCGAAGAAGAAGAACAAGCTGTGTTGGCACATTTAATTATTTTTAAGTCGCCATTTCCCGCATCATGATATGAGATTATTGGTAGGCCATCAGTCCCGATGGCGATGGAAGTATCTTTGCCAACATTACCAGTAGTGTCGATAGCGTTGCAGGTGGCCGTAGCACAGGAAGTATCATCACATTTGCAAACTCTCAGGTTGTCATCGGTGTCATCAAAATGTGAGATTATCGGCAGTCCGTCGGTCCCGATGGCGATGGAGGTCCAGCTACCAATGTTATTAGCCGTGGCGTCAACGGTATTGCAGGTGGCCGTAGTACAGGAAGTATCATCACATTTACAGACTTTTAAGGTGTTCATCCCCACATCTTGATATGAGATTATCGGCAAACCGTCGGTCCCGATGGCGATGGAGGTGTAAGCCCCGACACCGTCAGTGGCATCAACGGTATTACAAGTCGCCGTGGTACAGGAAGTATCATCACATTTACAGACTTTCAGGTGAACACTATTCTGATCTTCATATGAAATAACCGGCAGGCCATCAGTCCCGATGGCGATGGAAGTGTAGTAACCAATATAATCGCCAGTATCAATAGCATTGCAGGTGGCCGTAGTACAGGAAGTATCATCACATTTACAGACTTTCAGGTTTTCATTGGTGTAATCATGATATGAGATAATCGGCAGGCCATCAGTCCCAATGGCGATGGAAGAATGTTCACCAACATCGTCAGTGGTATCAATTGTGCTACAACTTGCCGTGGTACAAGACGAGTTATTACATTTACAGACTCCCAAGTCATAAGTGCCTTCATACTGAAATGAGATTATCGGTAGGCCGTCAGCACCGATAGTGATAGAGGTGTATCTGCCAGCCTGATTATCGGTTTCAATCGCATTACAGGTTGCCGTGGTACAGGAGGTATCATTGCATTTACATACCTTCAAATAGTCATTAGTGAAATCCTGATATGAAATTATCGGTAGACCATCAGCCCCAATGGCGATGGAAGTGTAGTCACCAACATGGCTAGCAGTATCAATGCTGGTTGAAGTTTGAGTCATTGAGGTAAGAGTTGGAGCTTGATTCGGACCAATATTGCCGGCAACCTGTAGCTTGAAAGCTAAAGAGTTAGTTGTTCCAATGCCTATATTACCGGAAGAAGCTTGGGCATAAAGCATAGGGGAGACGTTATTTATAAATATGGAAATTTCATTATCATCGTTATTAACTACAGCGACATCAGCTTTCCCATCCCCGTTGAGATCACCAATGGTTAAATATTCTCCTTCGCTGTCAGTTGAATATTCTACACCTTCGCCAAAAGTCCCATCTCCGTTATTGGTAAATACATAAAAACTACTATATCCTCTTCCAACTATATCTGCCATCCCATCTCCGTTCAGATCGCCGGTGGCTATGTCATAGATACTTGCGTCATAGCCTACTTCAGTCGCAAAAGTCCCATCTCCGTTATTAATAAGGACGGAAAGACCACTACTTCCACCGCTGGCAGTCAAATCAGCCTTCCCATCGCCGTTTAAGTCACCAATAGCTATCTGGAGAGAATTCCCCCCGGTCTCATAATCTACCTTACTCGCAAAAGTCCCATCCCCATTATTTATCAGAACGGCGATGCCATAAGGCCAGTCATAATAAGCCGCAGCCAAATCAGCTTTTCCGTCCCCATTGAGATCACCAATGGCTATAGATTCTGAATTATTTCCGGTCTCATAATCTACCTTACTCGCAAAAGTCCCATCCCCGTTATTCATCAGAACAGAAGCAGTTCCGTCAGAATCGTTAGAACTGGCCAAATCAGCTTTTCCGTCCCCATTGAGATCACCAATGGCTACATGATATGGATAAGTTCCGGTCTCATAATCTACCTTACTCGCAAAAGTCCCATCCCCGTTATTAATAAATACAGAAATGTCGTAATCAGGATAAGAATTACTCACAGTCAAATCAGCTTTTCCGTCCCCATTGAGATCACCAATGGCTACGGATAATGGAGCATCCCCGGTTTCATAATCTACCTTACTCGCAAAAGTCCCATCCCCATTATTCATCAGAACAGAAACATCATTATCAGACCTATTGGCTATAGCTAAATCGTTTTTATTGTCCCCATTGAGATCACCAATGGCTATCCCAAATGGATTGTTTCCAGTTGGATAATCTACCTTACTATTAAAAACTCCACCGTTAGTTAAAAGTATTTCTCCGGCTTGGATGCTGCCGATATTCATCAGATTACCAGTGCTAGTTATTCTTTGGGCTCCTAAGATATTGTCTTTGCCTATCCCACCAGTGCCAATGCCTCCGGAAAAGTTGGTATAGCCATCAAAACCTTTATAGGCACTTAAAATATTGGTTGAAGAAGAAGACAAAGAAAGATCATGAGCAATAATTCCTCCAGCCACATCCAATTTAGCTTGAGGATTGGTTGTCCCAATACCGACATTGCCGGTGGAACTGACATTGAAAAGCTCGGTGCCGTCATTGTTCATTAGGGCCATTCGGTAAGTAACAAAAGTATTGACGATGTTTTGGAAGGTAAAATTGACATCAGCCGTATTGTTGGCTGTTTCAAGCCGGGCAACCTTTAAATTACCATTAGTGGTATCATAATAGGAAACTACTGGGTAATCATCTTCATCGAGCTGTAAAGAAGTAAAGTCACCGACACTTCCTGTTGAATCGACAATAGTGATTGTTTCGTCACTTCCAGCACAGTTAGTATCGTTACATTCAGCAATTTTTAGATTACCATTGGTATTGTCGTAATAAGAAATTACTGGGTACCCAAAATCATTTAATTGGAGAGAGTTGTATTTTCCAACATCGTTATCTGAATCAACTATTGAAATTGTTTCATCTCCGCCTGAACAGTTGACATCGTTACAATAAGCTAATTTTAATTGATAAGTATAAAAATCCGTATAATTATAGCTTTCGTAATAAGAAATTACCGGATATCCAGAGCTGTCAAGTTGTAGTGAGGTATTTTCTATAACTGCAATAGCAATATTATTTTCAACTTTGCTAGTACAGTTAGCATTGCTACAATGTATAAGGCCCAATGTATTTGAATTTCCGTTAAAATAAGAAATTACCGGATATCCAGAGCTGTCAAGTTGTAAAGAATTATATTTTCCAACAGTATATGATATAGTGTTTAAAACTACCGTAAGTGTTTCATCTCCGCCAGAACAATTAGCATCATTACAGTGAGCAAGTTTTAAGTCACCAGAGGCATACCAAAGAGTATCGTTGCTTGATGAATACAAATAAGAAATTACCGGATATCCAGAGCTGTCAAGTTTTAGTGAAGTATATTTTCCAACGTAATTACTAGACTCAATTGTATTAATTGTTTCATCTCCACCAGAACAATTGGCATCATTACAGTGAACAAGTTTTAAGGCAGTATTGGTGACATCATAATAAGAAATTACCGGATATCCAGAGCCGTCGAGTTGTAGTGAAGTGTATTGGCCAACGTCCCCGGTTGAATCAACGGTATTGATACTTTCGTCTCCACCAGAACAATTAATATCGTTGCAATGAAGAAGCTTTAAATCACCATTGGTGGCATCATAATAAGAAACGACAGGATAACTATCTATATCGAGTTGGATAGAAGTATGTTGTCCGGGACTTGTGTCGCCTACATTTGTAAACCAAACAGGCATTAGTCCATAGCCGGAACCTTTAAAGATCAACTGGCTTGAACTTTCTCCCTGGTCAATATCAGTGGCTTCACCTTCTTTGTTTAAAGTAAGAGTATTAACACTTTCTCCGTCACCGATAATGGCATCGCCGGCGACATCCAATTCGGCTGTTGGAGTATTTGTGCCAATCCCGAGGCTGTCGCTAACCGTGGCGACACCCACAATGTCGACATTGCCGTTGAAATCACTATTCCCAAAAACGGAAAGCTGACCGGTTGGAGTTTGAGTTCCAATACCAACATTTCCGGAAGAATCAACGTACAGACCGGTCCCGTCAGATGAACCCAACCAACTGGTACCGGCCACATCTAAATTAGCTTGAGGGTTGGTGGTTCCGATACCGACATTACCGGTAGAACCGATATTGAAAAGTTCTACGCCGTCATTGTTGGTTAGGGCCAAGCGGTAAGTAGAGTAGTCAGTTACTACATTTTGGAAAGCAAAGTTGACGTCGTTCCCTTGGGCTTCGGCAGCTTGTCGGGCAATTTTAATATCTCCATCGGAATTTGAATAGGAAATCACCGGATAATCGTTTTCATCAAGCTGCAAGGAAGTATATTCACCGGCATCATCAACTGTGCTGATCGTTTCATCATCACCGGCACAATCGACATCGTTACAGTGGGCAACTTTTAATAATTCATTATCCCAATCTGAATAGGAAATCACCGGATAATCGTTTTCATCAAGCTGCAAGGAAGTATATTCACCGGCATCATCAACCGTGCTGATCGTTTCATCATCACCGGCACAATCGACATCGTTACAGTGGGCAATTTTTAAAGATCCAACAAAGCCGTCAGTATAAGAGATGACTGGATGACCGGAAGAGTCAAGTTTTAAGGAGGTAAAATAAGCACTGTTATCTGGGTCAACCGTGCTGATCGTTTCATCATCACCGGCACAATCGACATCGTTACAGTGGGCAATTCTCAGGTAATTATTGCTATTGTCACTGTAAGAAACCACTGGATAGCCTGAAGAGTCAAGTTGCAGGGAACTAAAAAAACCAGTCCCGTAGTTTGAATCGACGACATTGATTGTTTCATCGTCGCCCGAACAGTAAGGATCATTACAATGAGCGATTTTAAGATAAACGTTATCATCATCGAAATAAGAAATCACCGGATAACCATCCCCATCAAGCTGTAAGGAAGTAAAAAGTCCAACCCAAGCAGTCGAGTCAACCGTGTTTGTTTCCCAATCGTCACAATTAGCGTCATAGCAGTGGGCAACTTTTAAAGTTCCATTATCTCCATCATAATAAGAAATCACCGGATAACCATCCCCATCAAGCTGTAAAGAATTGAATTGTCCACCCGCGTCAATGGTATTGATTGTTTCATCGTTGCCCGAACAGTAAGGATCATTACAATGGATGATATTTAAGCTAACGTTATCATCGTCATAAAAAGAAATCACCGGATAGCCGTTTTCATCAAGCTGGATTGAATTATCTTCATCATAACCACCAATATCAGCGGTGTTTATTTCCCAGCCATCATAATAGCCAGAGCCTTTAAAAAATAGTTTACTGGAGTCATAACCTTGATTAGTTAGAGTGGCGGTTCCTGATTTATTTAAGGTTAAAGCATTCACCGAACTGCCGGTGCCGATAATGGCTGAGCCGGCCACGTCCAGTTTTTCTTGAGGATTAGTTGTTCCAATTCCGACATTAGCGCTGGTGTCAATATAAATGGCTATCGTTGAGCCCATCAAAAATTGCATTGGTTTTAAAACTCCTGTACCTGCGGCCAAGCTGGCGAAGGTCAAAATACCTTTAGTATCTTCATACTCAATGGTTATTTGTTCCAAAGATGGGCTTTGATAGCTAACGGTACTCTTTAAACCAAAACCAAAATCCAGATTTTGGGTTTCACCAATTGTAAAACCGCCGGTATCTTCCCATTGGGAATCGGTAATCGCATTGAATTCCGTGCCGGTTAGTTGATTGGCGGCGATTTGGAAGGCTTCATCTAAAGCTCCGAATTGAGTGTTGACAGAGGCAGTTGACCAAGTGATATCAGTGGCTCCGGCATTAGTGTTGGAGTTATATTCCCAGGTTCCGCTATTGTCTCTGGCAATCGGCCGCCATCCGGAGTCACCGCCGGTCGTATCATAAATTTTCCAAGTCGTTCGTCCATCGAAGCTGATACTATAGTTTATAGTTTGACTGTTTAAGATTTCAGTAACAGTGATTGAATTAAACTGACTCCAGGAACTAACTAAAAGATGATTGGTGTCAGAGGTAGTGAGTAAATAATAATTATTTAAAGGATAAAGATCCTCTGTATCAGAGATGCTGGTGCCGCTGATACTTAAAACAAAACCATCGCCTGAGCCGCCGGGCTGTTCAAAAGCAACAAAGGCTTTATCCGTGTCTAACTTGGCCGCAAAAATATATTCAGTTTCATAAGGGTTAAAAGTAGATTCATCTCCATAGCTGATCGTTGTTCCCGAAACACTGGCGACAATCGCTGTTCCATATTCTCCTGGGTTCAGATTGCTATAGGCAATAAGAGCTTTGTCGGTACCTATTCCAGCTGCAGAAACGTAATAGGTATCATCTACGTTAGCATTAAATGCTGTTTCTGTTCCATAGCTGATCGTTGTCCCCGAAACACTGGCAACAATGGCATTTCCATATCCGTCTCCATAGTCATAGTAGGCAATGACGGCTTTATCTGTTCCTAATTGAGCTGTTGCGATACTTTCTAAATTATCGTCATTAAAAGTGCTTTCCGCTCCCCAGGAGATCGTGGTTCCGGAAACTGAAGCAACAATGGCATTTCCATATCCATCCCCGTCATCATAGTAGGCAATAAGAGCTTTGTCGGTATCAAGCTGAACGGCACTGGCATAAGTAATATAGCCGGCATTAAAAGTGCTTTCTGCTCCCCAGGAAATGGTTGTTCCGGAGACGCTGGCAACAATGGCATTTCCATATCCATCCCCGTCATCATAGTAGCTGATGATTGCCTTGTCGGTGGTTAACTGAGCGGCAGTAATGTAGTTTACGTAACTAGAATTGAAAGTGCTTTCCGCTCCCCAGGAAATGGTTGTTCCGGAGACGCTGGCAACAATGGCGTTGCCGTAGTCAGCTCCGTCATAATCGAAGTAGGCGACAATCGCTTTGTCGGTGTCTAATTTGGCTGCAGAGATCCAAGCAGTTGAAGTTAAATTAAAAGTGCTGATTGTTCCATAAGAGATAGCGTTGCCGGAGACGCTCGCAACAACCGCCTTGCCGTATGAAGAATCAGTCGCATCTTGATAGGCAATAAGAACTTTATTGGTATCAATTTGGGCAACGGAAACATCGGCAACAGAAGAACTAGGATGAAAATAAAATTCTGAGCCAAAACTGAGATTTGTTCCTGAGGCCGAAGCCACAAGAGTTTGCCCGTAGCCATCGCCATCAACAAAAGAAACAATCGCCTTGTCAGTGGTTAATTGTGAGGCAAAGATATAACCAGGGGAGTCCGTATTAAAATCATTTTCCGCTCCCCAGGAGATCGTGGTTCCGGAAACACTGGCAACAATGGCATTTCCATATCCATCCCCGTCATCATAGTAGGCGATAAGAGCTTTATCTGTGGCCAGTTGAGCTACGGAAATGTAATCAGAATAAGTGGCATTAAAAGTGCTTTCCGCTCCCCAGGAGATCGTGGTTCCGGAAACCGAAGCAACAATCGCATTTCCAGAACTGTCCCCATCATCATAATAGGCGATAATCGCTTTATCGGTGTCCAATTTAGAAGTGGTCAGATAACCTGTTAAGACACCTTCGCCGAATGTACTTGCGGCTCCATAAGAAATGGTGGTTCCGGAAACCGAAGCAACAATCGCATATCCGTCTGAATCCCATTGACGACAGGCAATAAAGACTTTATTAGTATCGATTTGGCTAATGGAAACTTCTTCGGGAATCGAATCATAAAAAATTTCAGGAGTTCCCCAGGAAATCGTGGTTCCGGAAACCGAAGCCACAACCGCCACACTGTTTCCTCCCTCAGTATAGTTGACGAAAGTAACAAGAGCTTTATCGGTATCCAACTGAGTCGCATTAACGAGATGAGTGTAATCATAAGAGCGAGGCAATTCACTTTCGGTTCCATAGGAAATGGTGGTTCCGGAAATGCTGGCGACAACCGCATAGCCGACATCATTCCAGCCGTTTATCCCTTGCTTCATGTAGGAAATTAGAACTTTATCGGTAGCTAATTTGGCGACCGCGATATGCTGATGGTTATCATCATAATCAATTTCATCGGTCGTAAAAACATATTCAGGCCCATAGCTAATATCTGTTCCGGAAACTGAAGCGACGACAGCAACTCCGTGATAATCATCGCCCTTGGAAAAGGCGATTAAAAATTTATTGGTGTCAATTTGGACAATAGGCGATTCTCCTTGAATGGGTCCGGCGCTGTATTCACTAAAACGCTTTTTGCCTTGAAAATCACTTAAAACCGTTGAGGCAAGATCTTTGAATTCTGTGCCGTAAAGATGCCAGCTGCCGGAGGCAATCGCACTGGTGTCGGTAAAGGGAGTAGTGACAGTAGCTCCAATGACAGAGGAAGCGGTTGGGGTTTCGGTGATTTTAGCCACCCCGTCATTACCGGTGATCTTCATACCGGCTTGGATTTTACTGTTAGTGTTCCAGCTACCGGAGCCTAAAGTTAAAGTAATATTTCCGGTTGTGGCCGAAGGAGTTAAAGTAACAGCGTAAGCCAAATCCTCTAAAAGGTAATCTGATTCGTCTGCCGAATCAAAAGTAAAGCTCTCATTGGTCATGGTTGAAGATTGATAGCCAAACTGGCCCTTTTCGTAGTTGGAAGAATCAACATAATTAGCCAGAACATCTAAATAACCCTCATTGTTAATTCTTGCCTTAAGGATTCCAGCCGCTGAAGCATTAAGAATATCGTTATCTCCGGTTTCGTTGAAAATGGCTAAAGCTTTACCGGTATTAGTTCCAGAGACTTCAAGTTTTCCTTGAGGACTAGTTGTTCCAAGGCCTAAATTTCCAGTAATATCAACAGTTCCAGTAACTGATAGTTTATTGGCTGGTGTGCCGGTGGAGCCGATACCAACATTGTAGGATTCCGAATTAGGGAAAAGAGAAGAACCGGATAAAGTCCAATAGTTTTCGCTGGCGGTACCGGCGCCCATCTCTGTCCATTCGGTGCCGTTACAGAAATAATACTTGTTGGCATCCCCATCATAATACATCTTACCGGCATTTTCAGAATCACAGGTGCCGGCGTAATCCAGTGTTTGCGGTCCCAAAGCGAGAGTGCCAGACAAGGTGGCATTGCCGGCAACCGTTAATCTTTCGGAGGGGGAAGTGGTGCCGATGCCGATCATATTTTCCGAGACATCAACAAAAAGATCGCTGGTGTCAATAATCAGGTCTCCGGCCAGGGTTAGCGCATTAAGGTTGCCAGTGCCAGACGAGTTGATGTAATAAACATTGCTGCCGCCAACGGCAAAGCCAACCGAGGAAGTTATGTAATTGCTGTCGGCTTCACCGATATCAATCCCAACGCCGTTGGCCCCGGTAATGTCGCCGCCGGAAACAGTAATGTCACCGGTAAAGTAAGAGCCGGTGGTTAAAGCTTTTAGAATGCCGGCCGCCGAAGCATTGCCGGAGGCATCAACCGTAAACTTGGCGGTGGGGGTTTCCCCGGACTCCAGTTTTAGAAGATTAAAATTGGTGGTATCTACACCCACATAGCCATAATAAAGATTATTGGCTTCTTTGCCACCAGTTGTGCCGAAATTAACGCCGCCTTGGTTGTTTAAAAGATTGCCGGTGGTGGCTTCCGATGTTAAATTAACGACTCCGGTTCCTTTGGGGGCTAAAGTGATGCTCCCGTCTTGCCCTGAAGCGGCTTGAATAGTGACTCCGGTTTGGCCTTCCAGGGCAAAAGTTCCGGAAGTGGCTTGGATAACAGGGGAGGCCGCCCCGATAATTAACTTACCTTCGGAGTTGATGTAGGGGACATTCCCAGGTCCGGTGCCGGCCGGTAAGCCCTGAAGGGTTTCAGCATTCAAAGCATAGCCGACGGTGGCGATCTGCATTCTCGGATCCATTTCCCCATCCGATTCGACTTCGATGCCCAGCCAGATATCGTAATATTTGGTAAAAACATCTTCCGGAATTTCAATCGCTGAGGAGCAAGTGTATCCCGGACCTGAAGTTGTTCCTAAAAGCAGAGAGAAAATGCCGTCCTGGTCAGGTTCAATCGTACAGCTTTGGGAATTCCACAAGCATTCTTCACCGGTATCACCGGTACAAGTACCTTCGTCACCGCCGGAAACAATGTTCCAGAGCTTGAAAGTGATATCTGTGGGGACGCTGATCGGATTATTGGAAGAGTCAGTTAGGCGTCCCTGAAAAGATAAGTAGCGGTTGGGGCTGACCGGGGCAGTCGGGTAAGCCAAAGGAGAAGGCGCTTTTTTGAAGAACTGGTCATAGAAACCGAAACCAACAGCCGCACAAAAGATAACCAAGATAGCGTAATGGAAATACTTCGTCGCCGGTATATTATGATATGCTTTGTATGCCTTTGAGAGGATGTTTTGTGACTTTTTGGCGGGAATAATAATCTGTTTTTTGTCTTGTGAGGAAGTTTTAAAAGGATTTTCTTCAAGATAATTCTGGCTGGCGGCCCATTCACAGAACTTACGGATAGAGGAGGAGCGGCGTTTAATAGTGGCTGGGGAGAGCTTTAAATCAATTAAATAACTTTGATATTTCTTAATTGATTCTTGATTGATTTTATTAAATATTTCTTTTTGGTTCATGGCTTGGCGAAAATGTTATAATCAAATTGCGGGAACCGAAAAGCGGTCTTATTTGAATCCCCCTCAAATGCCACTGATTAGGTCCCGCTTGATTTTCTTTCAATTAACTTCAACCCAGTTTAAAAAATGTTTCAGGTCGGAAAGATAGTTTTTAATTGTTATCCCGCTGGCTTTTTCCTTAACCAGCTGATGCTGAAAATTTTGTAAGATCTGTTCAGTGAGATTTTCTTTCTGAACTGTGGTTTCTTGATTGGCATTGCTGATTTTAGCGGCCGGATTTTCTTTAAGCCATCCCTGTTCTTTGCCGAACTGACCGAATTTACGTAATGCCGACAAGTGTCGGTTTAAAGTGGAAAGGGGAGTTTTTTCCGAAAGAAGATCATTCTTGTATTCATTGATGGTTTCTTCGGTAAAAAGGCTGAAGATGCTTTTGCCGACCACCTGATATTTAACTCCGGTTTTTTGGGCCAGCCAGTTTAAAAAATGCTTAACATCAGCCAAGTAGTTCTTCGCCGTAACCGGGGAAGTTTTTTTAATGATAAGATAGTTTTTAAAAATTTCAGGCAGAGTCATTTAGGGCAAATTAAATTAAATAAAAAGCCACAGGAAAGTCCCGGCAAAAATTAACAGAGCGACTCCGGCTTCGGCAATACCGGAAAAGCTGCTGGCTTTTTCGAAGGTGTAGTTTTGACTGTATTTGGTCATTTTGTTTTTTGCGGTTATCTTTTACCGCATCCTTTCTCTCAGCTTCAGATTATACGCATTATATAAAATTATAATCTTCTTACTACTATAATAAAGATTTCAGGAAGCTGTCAATAGGCTAAATGATGGTCATTTGATCTATTTAGATTAGGTTAAAAAAGAAGAAATATTTAAGAGTTTTTATATTTTCATAACCATTTTCATTGATGGTAATTAACGCAAATGTGCGGTAAATGATGAAACAAAACTTATCGAAGTGTATCATTTTTCTTCGAAAGAATTTCCGCAACCATAAGATGAATCAATGATCTATTTTGTTATATTAAAGTTTTTTCGATAGAAATAGACCCTATAATAAATGAAGCTAATTGCTTTTGTATTCAAAAAAGCCAAAGAGAGCTTATTCTTAAAGGCAGACGAATTTTTTTCTTTTCAAAATCAAGCGGGAAATAAATTTTTTTGAAGAAAAAGTAAAAGTTTTTTTCGATATCCTTTAGTTTTTTAATTGGTGTTTAAATTGGCAGAAAATCGATTGAGTGCTAGGGAAAGATAGGGGTTAAAAAAGTCTTTTATTAGGGAAAAATCAAGGGAATCAGTAGTTTTCGGCTAACACTTAATCAAATAACTTTATTTTTTAACAAATGTCCTCTAGTTTAATGATTTTTATGGTAAAAAGCAATTTTTACGGCTTTTTTTGTTCCAAAAATAATTTGACTTTTAGATTTTAAGATTGTTAAATGAACTTGATGGATCAGTTTAACAAAAATTTAGAGTTTGTCAAAGAGCCAAAAGAAAAAGAAGAAAAGAAAAAATCAAAATGGGGGATAATTTTTCTGGTCTTGTTTTTACTGTTGCTGCTTTTTTCTTTGTTTTGGGGCGTTTCTTTTATTGGTCGGCGGATAGCTTTTTGGGGTCGGGCTTTTACCCCGGGACTAGGGGTCGGTGAGGTTGCCCTGGAGAATTCTTATCTTTTTGCTTCACCCTTATCGGCTCAGGCCGGCGGCCAGGAAAAAATAAGAGTAACGGTTTTTCTGCTGGATTCTCAAGGCAAAGGTGTTCCCGGCAAAGCGGTTTTCTTGGGCCAGAATGAAAAGCTGCAAATCAAATCGATACAGGCGGTAACCGATAATTTAGGCCGGGCTCTTTTTGATATCGCCGCTTTTGCTTCGGCTGATTATTTGATTGAAGCCAAAGTTGACAATCAGGTTTTACCGCAGCGTGTGAAGCTTAACTTTCGCTGACTTCCTTTTATTCTTTTGGTGAATGGATAAGAGCCACAC
>Ga0265297_10006811_pt1 | contig 16280 bp, 13 predicted proteins | sample Munlanlwell13791_FD_192502 | JGI IMG/M metagenome (GOLD analysis project Ga0265297, IMG submission 192502) | Leachate microbial communities from a municipal landfill in Southern Ontario, Canada - Leachate well 137-91 | ecosystem: Engineered > Solid waste > Landfill > Unclassified | place... | reverse complement strand
TGATTTTTTAAACATTTGATGCTCTTTTAATTATGAAAGCAAGATACATAAAACAATTGAAAAAAACAATTATATAACTGATTATTAATTAATTAAAAACAATTTCACTTTTCGGAGTGGATTCAATATTTTAATAATGAAATAGCTGCTTCGTAGATTTTGCTTTCGTTGGGCAAAATGGCAGCTTCAAGAATTCTGTTAAATCCAACAGGGGTAAATTCCGAACCAACCCTGCGAATAGGGGCATCTAAATACTCGAAACCCTCTTCGCTGATAATAGAAGCCAGTTCACCGCCAAATCCTCCAAAAATTTTGTCCTCATGGACGATTAGGACTTTACCTGTCTTCTTTACGGAAGTGAGGATAGTTTCTTTGTCAAGCGGTATCAGGGATCTCAGGTCAATTACTTCAATGTCAAATCCTTCCCTTGATAATTTCTCTGCAACCTGAAGCGACAATTGGGTAGTATTTCCATAGGTAATCAAGGTCAAATCCTTGCCTGTCCTTCTCACCCTGGCCACGCCGAACGGAACCTCGAAATCACCGGGTACAAATGCTGCTGCAGATGGTGAATTGTATAGCGCCTTTGGTTCCAAAAACAATGTTGGGCCTTCCGACAAGAGCGATGTTCGCAGCAATCCGGCAGCATCATCGGCAAAAGAAGGGTATACAATTCTAATTCCGGGAAAACAGACCAGAGAACCCTCAATGGTCTGAGAATGATAGAGTCCGCCACCGATATAACCGCCTGAAGCTAAGCGAATGGTGACGTTTGGTGCAAACTGACCGTTTGTTCGCCAGTATTCATGGGTCATTTCTACAAACTGCTCCATGGCCGGCCAGAAATAATCAGCGAACTCAGCCCCCTCCACCACAATCCTTATTTTCTTGTTGTACCTCGACATCCCATTAGCCGTTCCGGTAATGAAATCTTCAGCTATCGGACCGTTGAAAACGCGTTGTTTTCCGAATTCCTTTTGTAAGCCTTTGGAAACGTTGAATATGCCCCCCTTTTCTTTGTTTGCAATGTCTTGTCCCCAAATAAATGTATCAGGATTTTTAGTGAATTCAACCTTTAGCGTCTCATTAATCGCTTCAATTAGTTTTTTCTTTGTTCCCGGATTGTCCACATGTTGTATTCCATTGGGATACTTGCTGGACACATAAGTTTGGGCATACACAAAATCATGAATGCTATTTGGATCAGGATCAGGCGAATGAAGTGCAAATTGGTGTGCCAACTTTACCTCCTCTTTGGCTTTTTCCTCAATGGAATTGATCTCCTCCTCAGTCAATCTATCATATCTCAGCAACAATCTTTTGAATTTTGCCAAGGGATCATATTCCCTGACATAGTTCAATTCGACCTCATTTCGATAGAGATCATGGCGGTCAGAATTGGAGTGCGAATGAATCCTTATGCAATTTGCCTGGACGATGCATGGCAATTGGTTTTCAATCACCCATTTTTTAGCCTCTTCCATGGCATTCATCGAATCAAACACATCTTTCCCATTGCAATGAATGACACGCAAATTCTTAAATCCCAGAAAGTTATTGGCAACTTTACGATTGGCTGTCTGATCTTTTTTTGGAACAGAGATGCCATATCCATTGTCCTGAAAGACGAAAATGACGGGCAAACTCTCCGTCGAAGCCCCGTTGATTGCTTCATATACATACCCTTCGCTGACAGATGACTCGCCCTGTGAACAGATTGAGACGCCTTTCCCCTTGTAATATTTGATTGCCCGACCAACGCCTGCAGCATGAAGCGTATGATTTCCCGTACTCGATGATACATTGTGTATATTCCATTCGGGCTTGCCAAAATGGTTGGACATGTGCCTACCACCCGAATTGACATCACTTGCTTTGGATATACCATTCAAAATGATCTCTTCTGCTGTCAACCCGGCTGATAAATTGGTGAGAAGATCCCTGTAATAGGGAAAAAGATGATCCTGGTTCTTATCGAAAATCTGTCCGATCGCCAGTTGTATGCCGTCATGACCGGCATAAGGGGCATGATAAGACCATCCAATGGCCTGTTTTAGGTAATTGGGCGCTTTTTCGTCCAGCATCCTTCCTAGGACCATCAAATGGTACCATTTCTGGAGTGTCGACTTTTCAGTTTGTAAGATGGAGAATTTTTGTGGAACAGGTAAATCGTATAAATTGTTCATACGTTATTAATTGGTTTGAATGGTTACTCTTTTATCTGAGGAGTAACCACATTATTTCTTTCAACTATAATTGGGAAATCACAATATAACTATCTAATTGTAACAGAATAACCAAATTTAATTATACTGTTCGTTTAGGATCAAAACCTCCAATAAGGTCAGCAATCCGCTTAAGAAATTTGCCTCCCAGCATTCCATCGACAACTCTGTGGTCGTAGGATAGTGACAGGAAAACCTTGTGTCTCACGACAATTGCGTCACCCATGGCTGTCTCAATAACAGCCGGTTTTTTCTCAATGGTTCCGATGGCCAAAATGGCAACCTGGGGTTGATTGATAATAGGCGTCCCCATGGTATTGCCGAACGAACCGAAATTGGTTATGGTAAAAGTCCCTCCCTGTAGGCTGTCAGGTTGCAGTTTTTCGTTGCGGCCAGCCTCTGCAAACTGATTGATATCTTTGGTAAGACCCAAAAGATTCTTGGTGTCGGCATCTTTGATAACCGGTACCATCAAATTACCACTGTTGGTAGCAACCGCGATGCCAACATTGATCCTTTTCCTCAAAATAATCTTTTCACCGTCGACCGAACTGTTAATCATCGGATATTCAGTGATAGCTTTGGCAACCGCTTCCGTAAAGAAGGGTAAAAAAGTAAGCTTTTCTCCATATTTTGACTGAAATTCATCTTTGTAACGATTACGCCACAACACCATTTCTGTTGCATCGGCTTCGACGAATGATGTAACGTGGGGCGCAGTCTGCTTTGACATTACCATATGCCTGGCAATCAGCTTTCTCACACGATCCATTTCCATTATTGTATCTTCTGCGCCAATAGATACAGAAACTTGCGGCCTTTGAATTATCGCTGAATTTTCTAACGTTACCTCTGAAATGTTATTTTTCGAACGCGAAGAGGTGCCTGTAACGTTATTATTTCGCCCTTCGATATATTTTATCAGATCATTCTTTTGAATTCTCCCACCAAGTCCACTTCCTTCAACTCCTTCCAACTCTTCCAATGGAATGCCCTCTTTCCTGGCCATATTTTTAACAAGAGGAGAGTAAAACCTGGAAGTAACTAACTTTTCACGGGGAGTTTCAGGTAATTTAGCATCGGGGACAAGTTCCTCTGGTGTTACAACTGAAACTTCCGGAACAACTTTATCAGACGGCTTATGGTTATTTCCTTCAAGGTCGATGATCATCGCAATTTTCCCAACAGCAAGCAGGTCATCCACCTTACAATCAATGGATTTAATTGTCCCGGAAACCGGAGAAGGAATTTCAGAATCAACTTTGTCTGTTGCTACTTCAAATAATGGATCATCTTCACTGACAGTATCGCCAATTTTTACAAATATTTTGGTAATCGTTGCTTCCTGAATACTTTCACCCAGTTTTGGGATTAAAACCTCAAATTCCGACATATTTATTTAATTAATTTACCCATAAATGAGCATTTGCATCCACTCATCGGGTTGATATACGCAAGAACTATCATAAGGTAACACTCTATTTCCAGAATATGGATATTACGCGGATAAGCGCTCTTTAGGAGGAAATTTATTCTTTCACTTAGCAAGAAAACTACATTTTGGCAGAATCAATACCATACATAACAAACAATTAGAACATTGGAATGTTCATTTCGGGAAAAATTTAAACAGGTCATAATCCGGCCATTTGTTCATTTTCCGAACTGTTGCCGACATAATCCGATCCATTTCAATAGCGAGATGCGGACCTTTGTAGTTGCTGGTATTGGTGATCATAACCCAGGAAATCCCATTGGGTTCCCGCTTTACAAGTGCCGAAGAGCCGGGAAGTGTTCCTGTCCTCCACCATTCGCCATTCTCATTGGTACTTCGCCAGCCCAATGGATCCAAGCCTTTCTCATCCACATGGGTCATTAGGGCAATACTTTTCGCAGAAAGGATATCTTTTGTCCGAGAATCTCCGTCAATGACCACCAGAAGCTTCATCAAATCGACAGGAGAGGCAATCCAACCGCCTGCAGATCCCAACAATGCCATATTTGTACTTCCATATATCTTCGGTACCATGCGTCCGCTGCCATCGTAGGCTTCCACCGGTTGCGCATCCTCCGGTTGATAATACCGAACCTCCTCCAGAAGCTTTTCGTTTTCAAAACTGCCCCCAAGTTGCATGTCATATATATGTGCAGGCTTAAGAACATTTTCTTTCACAAATTTTTCATAACTGGTTTTAGAGACTCGTGCCACAACTTCTCCAAGGATCATGTACCCAAGATTTGAATAGGCGCTGGAAGAGCCCGGTTCAAAATGCAGACGTTTGGCAGTCACAAACTTTAAATAGGAATTAATATTTAATGGCATAGGATCACCTGTCTGTTCGGAAACAATTTTTGGAAGAAACGCAATGTCCCCATATCTCTGCGTCCATCCGCCGGAATGATTCAAAAGATTGCGTACTGTGATGCTTTCCAATCTGTTATCCTTAATTTGACCCAATTTTTCGTCGTTTAGAATTCCATATTTTCCAAAGACCTTACTCTCTAGCGTGATTTTTCCACTCTCAACCAGTTTCATGATGGCTACTGAGGTGATCAATTTCGAAACACTGGCAATTCTAAAGAGTTGTTCTGGTGATGCCGGGATTTTTGCTTCAACATCAGCGTATCCATATCCCTTGGCAAAAATAAGCCGCTCGTCTTTAACTATGGCAACAGCCAATCCCTTTAAAAGATTTTGTTCCCTGAACCTTTCAAAACTCCTGTCGAGTAAATCTGTATTTTCAGACTGAACTATTCTTTTAATTATCAGCTTATTAATTCGTTGGTTCTCCAACAATGCGATCTTTTTGCGCAGATTTTGAGGATGAAAACCATAAAATGCAGGTATAAGCAGGAAAAGAAGAGTAACAAAAGTTAATCGAATAAAATTAAAACGCATACAAATGTGAATTACATATGTCAACAAAGGAGTTAATTTTGTTCAGGAGGTTAATTACAATTGTAAACCACCGATGATCTCTTTGATAGATTTAAAATTGTGTCTATCAAGATAATTGTTAATACCTGCGATAATATGCTGGGAAGCCATGGGATCGATAAAATTTGCAGTACCAACCTGGATGGCAGAGGCTCCTGCCAGGAAAAATTCGATGGCATCCGTTGCATTCATGATTCCACCCATTCCAATAACCGGAACTTTAACAGACTTGGATACTTGCCAAACCATCCTGAGCGCGATGGGTTTAACAGCCGGACCGGATAGTCCTCCTGTGACAGTGGAAAGTACTGGTTTTCTGCTTTCCGCATGAATGGCCATGGCCAGAATGGTATTAATCAGAGAGATACTATCTGCACCACTAGCCTCCACCGCAAGTGCGATTTCAGTTATATCGGTTACATTGGGTGAAAGCTTGACCATCAAAGGTTTGTTGTAGACCTTTCTGACTGCTTTTACCACTGCTTCTGCTGCAGGACAGCTGGTACCAAAAGCCATACCACCCTCCTTCACATTTGGACACGAAATATTGAGTTCAATACCTGCAATATGGTCAAGCTCATTAATTTGTTCGGCACAGGCAATATATTCTTCGACAGTGGATCCCGAAACATTGACCAAGATATTGGTATTGTAGACGAGCAAACGCGGATAGATATTCTCTGCAAAATATTTAACCCCACCATTTTGTAACCCCACCGCATTAAGCATCCCAGAGGGAGTTTCCGCCATCCGGGGATAGGCATTTCCTTGTCGCGGATGAAGGGTAGTCCCTTTGACGACAAAGCCTCCCAGGCTATTTAAATCAAAAAAATCATCAAACTCAACGCCAAAACCAAACGTTCCGGATGCGGTCATCACCGGATTTTTGAGTTTGAGTCCGGCTATATCGATATTTAATTCTGCCATTTTAACTGTTTTATATCAAATACAGGTCCGTCTGTACAAACACACCGGTGTCCTCCGGTCGTTTCTGTAACGCAACAAAGGCAGACACCATAGCCACATGCCATAGTATTCTCCAGGGATACCTCACAATCAACATCGTTCTGATATGCAAGCCTGGCAACAGCCTTCATCATTGGCTCCGGACCACATGTATATATCCTGTCAAAGCTTTTTAATTCGTCACCAAATAGGGCATGGTTGGTCACAAATCCCTTTGTTCCATGGCTTCCATCTTCGGTAGTTGTATGAACGGTTCCATACTTTGCAAAGTTCCCCAATTCAACCAGATCTTCGCCGGTCCTTGCACCAAGCAATATTTCAATTTGGTGATTGCTTTGTTTTAACATGGTGGCCAAAAGCATCAACGGGGCAATTCCAACCCCACCACCAACAAGTAGAACTTTAGATTTCTTCTCAGGGAATGTGTAGCCTCTTCCCAGCGGAAAGATGACGCTGAGTGTTTCCCCAACCAAACTTTTAGACAATGCCCTGGTACCCCCTCCTATTCCTTTAATCAAAATAAAAATGGAATTACATTTGTAATCAACTTGAAAAATTGAAAAGGGCCGTCTCAGAAATACATTTTGTGATTTATCAACCAAAATATTGGCAAACTGTCCGGGAAGTATCCCTTCCAAAAGAACCTCAGACTTTAATTCCAGAAGTGCATGGTCTTTGTTTAGCCTTTGATTTGAAACAACCTTAAGGTTCTGCACTGATTTTTTCATCCGTAAAAATTGCATTGGAGTAATGCACAAATATAGCCAAAATAGGTTTAGGAAGGCCGGTAAACGTTGAAAGTTTTGTCTTTGTAAAAGAAGAGAATTTGTTCAATTTCCTTATCTTGATTGGTAACATCCTGATTGGTTGGCGCCTGGTTTATATTTTGATCCAATTTGGTTCCATATTCTGATTCATCCGGGATTTGACGAGTATTTTCACTAACCGGTTCAACCGTAGGCTTTTTAATCTCCATGAATGGAATAGCAGAATGATTATCCCCTTTTGCTTCAAATAAGGCCTCCTGAAATAAACCCTGCTCAACAGGCTCAACAAGATGATTTTGAATCATCGGCTGCTGTGACAATGGTAACTCATCTTCCTTGCTTTGATTAGGCTCCGGATAAGAAGAAGAGGCGGTTACTCCAGAATGCGCTAAACTCATTTCCCCGTCTCCAATCATTAACCAGCGTGAATTGAGGTTTGGGTACACCTGTAGCATCTTCTGAATAAATGCAGCGCTGGGGTAGTTTCGGCCATTTAAAATATGGGACATACTTGATCGTTGAACCCCAATCTTATCAGCAAATTCGGCCGGTGAGATCTTCTCGGAAACCAGAAATTGAACGATTCGGTCTTTCATAACAATAATTCACTTTGCACAAATGTAACAATTCTAATTACAAATTACAATAGACCGCAACAAAATGATGTTACAAATAGCAATACCTCGTTAATTACATTTGTAATTCAATTATAAAGTGTATTGTTCTATTGAAGATTTTCAATCGTAATTCATTTGTTTAATTAAATTACTTAAATTACTGATAATGATTGTTTTATTATGAATATTTTCTGGTAATTTGATTGTTTGCACACAATTGTTTCCATGTGTAAACATTTATCTTTATCTTTTAATTTAATATAAATATGTATTTGATTGATAATAACTACTCTATGAATATATTTTTAACGACAAATTAAGTCGAAAAAATGTTGATTTTGGCTATTACAAAAGTAACTTATAATTGAGGAGGCATTTGGTGTTGGTGAATTAGCCTTGCCGTCAAGCTAAGTCGGTGAGAATCCCGTAAAAACTACATTCCTTTGAAGTTGACAGAAAGAAGGAATTCTGAAGAGAGCTGTCCGGATTCAATTAAATAGGATTCCCTGACTCCTAATTTGAATGGTGCGATAAATCTTAGAAAATGACATTCTGTAACCAGTTCGGCTCCGGTTGAACTTAGCGACTTATTTAATGTATTGGCTGTCTGGTGAATAGGAATGGAAATTTGGGCATAGTCATAAAAAATCCTCATGGTGATCCGTTTCAAATAATACAGATGCCAGATATGCCAATCAGGAGAGAGTACAGGAAGCACATAATCGCTCCGGATGGTCGTCAGGGCATTGTTGTCAACGCTGGTATAACCTCTGGGATAATAGATCAAATCACTGAAATAGGTGTTGGATGACTTTTTTAATTGATACCCGGTATAAATCCGGATACCCTGGTTGTTTATAAGTCCCGGAAAGTAGAAGGTGCCCTCTGCAGATACTATATTACCGAGTCGCTTGTCTCCAAATGGTGTATGCCTGAACTGCAAATCAACAATTTGCCCCCACTTTGCCTGAATATCCCGGGTACTCTGTTGCATAATGTTGTGTAAATAAAGCCTGTAGCTTACCGGTATATAGCTTCCTCTGAAAATCATTGAGGGAGTTGACGGATCCTGCCAGTAATGCGAATAGCCAATCTGAATCTCAGGCTCTACCATTCGGAACATTTTTCCGCGCGAAAAATTAAATGGAATGAGTGCGTCGAAGTGTGTATTCAATACCTTTTGCGTATAGGGGACTGCAACCGTGTCCTGACCGATGAGCACATTTCTTGTGCTGTAATGCTTGTTGATCTGGTAATATTTTGAACTTTCCCTGCCATAATCGCCATAAATCCTCAAAATGGGATACCAACCCGAATATTCGAATTTGCCTACCCATTTCCCGGCCTGGTTGACCGATGAGTAGTTGTAACCAAATTGTGTGATTGCAGTTGTGAGTTTATTTTGTGAAATAACTGAAAAACCCATATTTACAGTTGAATTGTCCGGATCAACGTATACCGGCGACCAACTGTGAATGTTGATAAGGTTCTTGAATTTCACATACTTTTGACTAGTATATCGGATTGTATCCAATTTCGAAAAATCAATAGCACCCTTTTCCTGAGCGGTCAATTTGTTTGCCAAAGTATCCTGAAACCATGAATGGGAATCAATTTCTTTCCACAAACCCCTATTCACTACTTTGGTGGCCATTTTATAGCCATTGGCCGAATAATCCGCGAAGATTAAGTTATTGCCACCACCTGAGCACTGGAGGTCTTTGATGCCGTATTTGGCCGTAACAATCAGATAACGCATGTTTGTATTAAGATCAATGGCAAAGCCTTCAAATTTACCTGTTTGATTGGCCGTATAGAGGAGGTAATTGTTCCATTGAACCGGTTTTTTAACCTCACCAAACACCGGATCTGTGACTTGCGCTTTTTCTCCATTGGCAAGATTGATCCGAACGATCGATTTGCCTTTGGCACCAAGGTCAATTGCATAGATTGAATGGCCATCTGTTGACCATGAGGGGGTTAGATAATAATGATTCTCATTGGCCCTAAAAACCTGCGTTGTTTTATAATTACCTGCATCCAACACGGCCACGGATGAGTGGTTCAATTCATCGAGCTTTACAACCGAAATCCATTTCCCATCCGGCGAAAACTCCGGGGCAAAGAGCTTATCTGCAAATATTTTTTCAGTCAGTTGCCCGCTTTGAATGTTTAGGATCCGGAGAAGTGATTTGTCGCGGTGTGTCCAACGCAAATCCGGCTGGGATTCGATCCATACGATTTTACCATTGGAAACGCTCATTGATTCTTCCAGAATAAATCCGGGAGAGAACAATTTTCTTTCGTTTTGATTTTTATCAATCAGTACCAGCGCCTGAATATGTCCCAATGAAGTTTTTAGCGCCACAACCGAAGAATCATTCAAAAAATGGGGATACCGATAACTAATGTATTCGTTTGAAGGTCCAACCATTCTCCTGCCTGAAAGTATTGCATCTTCTTGATTATTAAGCTTAAATGGATTCGTGTTCTTCAGGTTATTCATGATCTCCCGATAGTGCTCATCCTGATTTTTTCCTGTAGCCAGTTTCAAACCTTTCGACAATGAATTGAATCCGAGTGGATTTTTAGCAATATGGTGCAAAACTTTTCCCCAAACCTCTCCCCCATTCTGGTTCCTTATATTAGAAACCATCTGATAACCAAGTTGATAATAATCAGGTATGTAATCTTTGTAGGATCCAAGATAGGCCTTGTCGAAACTGTAGATGCCTTTTTCATCGGCTTGCGCCTTTAATTCCATGGTAAAGGATGGCACCCTGCCACGACCGGTTGGGCTCAATGCGGTCTCTGTAACTACAGCATCCCCTTCCAGGAACCAAAAGGGCAAATAGGCCCCAATGACAATGGATGCAGCTTGTTCGCCCAACAAAATTTTGAAAATAGCGGGAAGTTCCGTTTCTATTTTATCGATTTGAACATGATGCCTAAGTTCATGAGTGGCAAGCTGTTCAATCCATTCCTGTGCATAAGTCTCCTGACTTGGCGTTGGAAACAGTTCGATCCTGGAAGGCGACCATGCCACGAAGCCATTTGACTTCATTGACTTTGCATGAAGTATGATCGTGATTTTTCTGGGATGGTTTAAAAGCGTCACCCCCGAATAGTTGTAAACCTTTTCAAAAATATGTGCAACTCTCTGACCTTCTGTCTCATAATCAGTTGGATACAATATCTGAAAATGGTCGGTTTGGATTTGTCTCCACTTTATGCCTCCGGGATCCTGACCCGCAACAAAATATTGTGCCGAAACATTTTGTGGAACCAGTAAAATCAGGGCCAGCGTGAATCCGGCAAGAATTCGCAGAATGGTTTTCAAATTGTAAAAGTTTAATCGGGTAAATGCAAAGGCGAACATTGAATGTTTAACCATTCAAGTACCTCATTATCTGGTATATGAGGAGATAATTTTTGGAGAACAGTTTCATGGTAATGGTTTACCCAATTTAACTCTTCCGCGCTAAGAAGTTCACTAACAATTAGATGCTTGTCTATAGGGCAAAGTGAAACGGTTTCGAAGCAAAGAAATTCACCAAATTCAACATATGAGGACCTTTTACAGATAAGGACATTCTCAATTCTGATACCATATTCGCCCTCCCTGTAAATGCCAGGTTCATTGGACAAAAGATGGCCTTCTGAGATTGGCTCTTCATTGTATTCAGTCCGGATGCTCATTGGGCCTTCGTGAACAGACAGAAAATATCCTATTCCGTGTCCCGTCCCATGACCATAATTTATTCCTTTATCCCACAGTGGTTTACGTGCAATTGAATCCAGCGAATGCCCCTTTGTTCCAATTGGAAATTGTGCAGTCGCCAGCGCAATGTGCGCTTTCAGACAACACGTGAAGTCTTCCCGCTGCTTTTTGGTGGGTGTTCCCAGACTTATCGTACGGGTGATGTCGGTCGTTCCATCAAGGTATTGCCCTCCAGAATCAATAAGAAGCAAATTGTCGGGAGATATGCTGACATTTGTCTGATCCGTTGCATGATAATGTACAATGGCCCCATGAGCCCCAAACCCAACTATTGGATGAAAACTGTCGCCCATGAACAAGGGTTGTTTCATTCTAAACTCATTCAGCTTCTTGCCAACAGTAATCTCAGTAATATTCCCTTCCCCAACAACCTGATTTAACCAATATAGCGAGTAAACCATGGCTGTGCCATCTTTTACGTGAGCATTCCTTATATTTTCAATCTCATGGCTGTTCTTAACTGCCTTTAATTTAGTGACTACGGCCACAGAAGTGTCAGTTTCGTTTCGATCGGAAAGCGATCTGGTAACCATAAAATTTGTGCGAATTGGGTCAATTTGAATCCGTTTGTTGGCCAATCGCGATAAAAATGAATAAAAATCAGTGTATGGCCGGATAATAACCCCTTCGACTTCTAAAGTATTTCTGAAATCAGTCTCCAACCGTTCGGGGTTGATGAAAAGCCACACATTATCGGAATCGATGTACCCGTAGGCCGAAACCAAGGGTGTATATTCAATTTCATTTCCCCTCAAATTGAATAACCAGGCCAAATCATCGAGTAAGGAGATCACAGTCGAATCAAGATTCTTCACAAGGAGGGCTTTACGAACCATGTCGAACCGCTCGGTCCTTGATTTTCCCGCATAATTCAGGGGGAATTCATATGCGGTAGAATCGGACTGGATTGGTCTATCCAACCAAATAGGTCCTACCAGATCATGGTCAGCTTCAATTGTGATGCCATTCGCAGTCAATATGGATGTTAAACGGAACGCTTCGGCCGTGGAAATGGTGGATCCATCGAAGGCGAATTTATTACCGGGTTCCAGATTCTTTAGCACCCATTCTTCTACAGAGACAGCGCCGGGCACTCTGTCTTTCATTAAACTGATACCCGAACCTATTAACTCTTCTGCTGCCTGAATGAAATACCGGGTATCCGTCCAAAGCAATGCATCATCCATTGTCACCAGGACTCTGCCATAAGAACCGGAAAATCCGCTGATCCATTCACGTGTTTTCCACCTATACGGGATGTACTCACTCAGATGTGGATCTGTTCCTGTAATCAGATAGGCATCAATCTGATACTTTTTCATTTCTTCCCTCAAACCGGAAATACGCTCGGAAATTATCATCGTCAATAATTAATTAAAGACCCATTTTTGAGGTAAAACTGAATAATTTGTCTCATACTATTGGCACACAGAGCATTCAAATCAATTTTATCGGGTCTGATAAATTCAATGGAAGCCACATCATCATCCGGCTCAAGACAATCGAGCCCCTCCACTTCGCATATGTAGGCCATATCAACAGTTGGTACTACAAAATAGGAGTAGGGATACATATTCGGATATGAGACCAAATATCTTATTTTGGTAACCCGAAGGTTCAATTCCTCCTTTATTTCCCTGATAACAGCCTCTTCAGCCGATTCCATCGGTTCAACGAATCCTCCCGGCAGGTCTAACATTCCCTTGTTGGGTTCAAAAGCCCTCCGGGTTAGCAAAAGTTCCCCTGAATCATTGATTATCAGGCAAGCTACTGCTGCCGAACTATTGATGTAATAATGGAATTGGCACTCTTCGCACTTAAAAGACCTGCCCATGTCCCTGGTATGAAAAAATGATGAACCGCATTTGGGACAATGGGAAAATAGCTGATTGGTCTCCCGGATCATTTTTTGATGTATTTCATGGCTTTCATCCATTCAACCATCATCAACGGCCATTGATCGTGTGCTTTGCCGGTTTTGTGCATCCCAAATCCATGTCCGCCCTCCCTGAAAATGTGTAGCTCGGCCTGGATACCTTCCCTTTTCAATGACAAATAATATTCGATACTGTTTCGTGGTTTAACACCGGTATCATCATCCGCTAGTGCGATAAAAGCAGGCGGCGTCTGTTTGGTTACCTGCAATTCGTTGCTGAATTTTTCAATTATCTTCCAGTCATTGGTTTTGCCAATCAAATTTTCCCTGGATCCCATATGGCCCCACTCCTCTTTAAAGGTTACTACAGGATAAAGGAGAACAGAAAAATCAGGGCGACAGCTTAACTTACCAATTGGAGTATTTGCATCCTTATCACCTGTATCAAAGTGGGTTGAAAGGGTGGATGCCAAATGTCCCCCTGCAGAAAACCCTGCGATTCCTATCTTTGTGGGATCGACAGCCCACTTTTCTGCGTGCAACCTTACCATTCTCATCGCCTGCTGGGCATCCTGAAGCGGTATTTCCGAATGTCCATAAGGCAATCTGTACTTTAATACGATTCCGGCAACGCCATGGCTTTGAAGAAATTCAGCTACATCATAACCTTCGTGGTCCATGGCCTCCATGCCGTAACCTCCACCCGGGCAAACTATTAATGCAACCCCCGTGTTTTGCTCTCTGGCAGGTAAATAAACAGTCAAAGTAGGTTCAGACACATATCGTACTCTCCTGCCTTCAAAAGTCTCTTCTGGTTTAGGACAGACAACAGGACCAGGAGTTCCATCCGGCCAAAGTTTCACAATAGTTTGTGATTGAGAATAATGACTGAATATCATAAAGAAAAGAATCAAGTAAATATTTTTTTTCACCTTCAAGTCTTTTAAGTTTTACAATCAAAAAACTGGATTTCATGTTGGCGTTAACCGCCTAAAAATAACCAAATATCTCTGGATAACTTGCTGATTTTTGCAGAAAGCATCTAGAAATAAGAAATTCCCCTATTTTTGTATTTATGGATTTTAATTTGCTGTGGAAAGGAGTTGTTACCGGTCTTGCCGTATCCATCCCATTGGGACCACTGGGAATTTTGTGTATTCAAAGGACTGTTAACAAGAATTGGAAGTCTGGCATTTTTTCCGGGATAGGTATTGCTACCGCGGATACTGTTTATGCCTTGGTGGCTGGATTTGGCCTCTCTATCATTATCGATTTTATCAGGGCCTACGAACTTTACTTTAAATTGGTTGGATTCTTTGTTTTGCTTCTGCTGGGAATCTATATTTTCAGGTCAAATCCAACGAAGCAGATTCAAGATTACAAACGAAGGGGTTCTTCGCACCTGCAGGATTTCCTGACCACCTTTCTTGTGACCTTGTCTAATCCGCTATCCGTCTTTGTTTTCATGGCTATTTTCACAGGATACAGCATCGTCTTACAATTCTCAAGGCCTTTGGAAGCATTGCTGACATTTGGAGGTATTTTTATTGGTGGATCCTTGTGGTGGTTCATCATCACCGGTTTTGCCAATCTATTCAGGCACAAATTAACCATTAGTACACTCTACTGGGCAAACAAGATCATTGGATTGGGCGTCATCCTGGTCGCCGTTGCTTTCTTTATCTACCTTCAGACAGTAGGGATATAATCAGATTACTTGTTGTGCAAGATGCTTTACTCAGAATTTTTTAACCAGCGGTGAATCATGCTCCTTGGCCATGTGTGAGAATGTAAGCCGATCCAATAAATTGGGAAAGATTTTGCCCAGAAACACGGAGAGCTTTCCCTCTTTAAATGTCAACACGAGAGATCTCTTCCTCTTCTCAATGGCATTCACCACCAAATGAGCGCAAACCTCCGCGCTCATCATTTTCTCTTCTTGTCTGGGAGTTTCCCCTTGCGGTTTTCCATCAGCCTTCAGCGCTGATTTTCTTATCTCGGAGGTCGTAAAACCGGGAGCAGCAACCAATACATGAAGACCTGTGTACAAATTTTCAAGTCGGATGGTATCCAACAGCCCGCGAACAGCAAATTTAGAGGCAGAATAGGCCGAACGGGCCGGTAGGCCAACATGTCCGGCAATTGAGATAATGCCGACCAGAGAACCTTTACTTTTGATCAAAAACGGAAGCGCATATTTGGTGCAGTAGACGGTTCCATAAAAATTCACATCCATTACCTGTTTGAAACTATTCAGATCAATGTCGTCAAAAAGGGCCCGCATGGACAAGCCGGCATTGTTGATTAAAACATCAACCCGTCCAAATCTCCGGATGGTACATTCTATAAGCTCCCTGCATGCCGACTCGCTGGTAACATCAGTCTGTGTGACCAGTACTTCCGATGGTTTGAGGATTGTTTGAAGCTCATTCAACCTGTCAATTCTTCTGGCGGCCAGGGAAAGTGAGGCACCCCGTTTCGCGTATTCTATAGCCAGTGCACGGCCTATACCTGAAGAGGCTCCAGTTATAATTACTACTTTACCGTTCATTGACAATTAGTTAAGTACTTATTTTACCGTTTAATCCTATTGTTGATACAAAAGTAGCGCTTTTTAGCGGATTAAAATATATAGTCAATTTATTTTTGTATCTGATTGATATTAAGGTATATGCAAAATATTTTATCGAAAATCATTTTTTTTTAAGGCTGCATTGGGTGTTTAAAAAAAATGGGCTATCTTTGCCGTGCCTTTGAAAAACAAAGGAATTACAAGGATGACTCAGTAGCTCAGCAGGTAGAGCACATCCCTTTTAAGGATGGGGTCCTGGGTTCGAGCCCCAGCTGGGTCACAAAAGGTAAAAGACACTTTACCGACAAATCAGGAAAAGCCTTCTAAATTCAACGTTTAGAGGGCTTTTGTCTTTTTACCTATACCAACCAAAAGACAAAGAAAAGCCAATTTTAACGATAAACCCGGTACTAAATCGGTACGGTGAATCGAAAAGTAAAAATCGTACCGATTTCTGTCATAAGTCACTGAAAAGTCGCGCATTGTCCCAGAAAGACCCGCCCTGTTACATGTTCAATAACTTAGTTTTGAAACATTA
>Ga0265297_10006810_pt1 | contig 16281 bp, 14 predicted proteins | sample Munlanlwell13791_FD_192502 | JGI IMG/M metagenome (GOLD analysis project Ga0265297, IMG submission 192502) | Leachate microbial communities from a municipal landfill in Southern Ontario, Canada - Leachate well 137-91 | ecosystem: Engineered > Solid waste > Landfill > Unclassified | place... | reverse complement strand
CGTTCAGAAAATGAGACCCCTGGCTGCCGCCTATTACCAGCATCGTGAACTTTTCAGGGTCCAGCCCCAACCGTTCTATACATGACCGCCGCGCATCCTTCCCGGACAACCCGGAAGAGATCTCATGGCGTATCGGATTGCCCGTAAAGACCGTCTTGCCAAGATAAGGATCGAGGACCTTCTTCGTCTCCTCGAAGCTTATCGCGATGGCACTTGCCCATTTAAACAGATACCGGTTTGCCCTGCCCGGCACTACATTCTGTTCATGCAATATCCGGGGGATACCCAGGAGAAAAGCTGAGAATATGACCGGAAAAGATACATATCCTCCGAATCCTATAACGATATCGGGCTTATATGTAATCATTATGAAAAATGATTTCAGGATATCGAACTTCAATTTTATAAAAAACGGGATGAATCGAAATGATCTTTTATACGGCATTTTGTTCATCGATAACACATGGAACGAAAAGCCTTCTTTTTCAAATATGCGCCTGTCGAGAATCTTATTGCTGCCGACAAACCTTATCTCGGTAACGCCACCCCTGCCTTTAAGCGCCCTGGCCAGGGCTACTGCCGGAAATATATGCCCACCCGATCCTCCTGCCGCTATCAATATCTTCACCGGTACGTCTCGCATGTCTTTGCCACGTTCAGCAAAAGGCCGACCGCCGCAAGATGAAATATCAGGCCGCTGCCGCCGTAACTTATGAATGGGAGCGGCAGCCCCTTGGTCGGAAGGGCGCCTGCCGTGACCCCTATATTTATTATAGCCTCCAGCGCTATTAATGATACTATGCCCAGGCATAAGGTCCGTTCGAACGTGCCGTAGGCCTTGAATACCACCTTCATACCTTCCCATACAAACAGGCCGAAAAGTATGACTATGGCGAGCGAGCCGATAAACCCGAGCTCTTCACCGATTATCGAGAATATAAAATCTGTATGTGACGCCGGAAGATAAAACAGTTTCTGTTTCGATTGGCCCAGCCCTACACCAAAAAGGCCGCCCGAACCAAGGGCTATGAAGGATTGTATTATCTGGAATCCCGCTCCGCGTTTGTCTGCCCATGGGTTAAGAAACATCATTATGCGCTTCCGGCGGTACGGGACCCTGAAGAGGAGAAGATACAACGCCGGCAAGCTTGCCAATAAAGATATCAGGATGTGAAAAACCTTGACCCCGCCGCAAAACAGCATTATTACTGTAATAAGTGAAATCGTTATGGCCGTCCCGAGGTCTGGCTCGATCAGGACCAATCCTGCCATCACACCGAGCACCATCATGGCCGGCAGGTATCCATATATAAAATTTTTTATGCCTTTTTCTTTCCTTGATATAAAATCGGCCATATACAGGATCATCGCTATCTTCGCAAATTCTGACGGCTGGAAATTTATAGGACCGACCCTGAACCACCTGCGGGCGCCGGAAGTCTCCCTGCCGATATGAGGTATCAATACCAGGACCAGCATGATTATTGAAAAGAGGATAACCGGTCTTGCAAGCTTTCTGAACGTCTCGATATCGACGGACATCGTGATGATCATCATTACCAGACCAATGACAAGATAGAGAAGATGCCGTTTCAGAAAATAGAGACTGTCGCCCATATTGCCGTAGGCATATATGGCACTTGCCGAATATATCATAACGATCCCTATGCCTAGGAGTATGCTCACTATCAGGAATATCGAACTTCGGGTGTTTCGCATCGATCTAAACCTTTATCCCGCCGCCCTTCTTTAATTCCATAACGGCTTTTTTGAATACTTCCCCGCGCTCTTTGTAGCTAGTAAACATGTCAAAACTGGAGCACATCGGAGAGAGGAGTACCATGTGGTCGGGCCTGGCAAGCCTTGAGGCGACCTCTACGGCTTCGGTCAGGTCGCCGGCCTCGCGGATATCTGCCGCGCCTTCAAGCGCCTTCTTAATCGCATACCTGGCCTCACCTATAAGTATAACGTGCCGGACCTTTTTGGCGACCATCTCTCTTACGACGGCATAGTCGCTATGTTTATCCTTGCCGCCCGCTATCAGGACCACCGGCCGTGCGCATGATTCCAGCGCTCTGCAAGTGGAATCGACTGTCGTCCCTTTCGAATCGTCTATATATTCGACGCCGTCGACAATAGCGACCGTCTCAAACCTGTGGGATAGGCCGTTAAAGCCTCTGATCGTACTGCAAATGGAATCTCCGTCCACACCAACGGTTGCGGCCGCCAGACAACACGCCAGGACATTTTCCGCATTATGCAATCCCTTGAGCCTTATATCGTTTATCGAACATATCTTTTTTGCCTTACCATCATGTTCGCATACTATCACGCCATTATCAAGGTACGCGCCGTTTGTTTTTCCCAATCTGCTGTAAAATAGAACCTTCGACCTGGCCTTAGCGGCAAGGTCCCGTAAATTTGCCGCGTCATAATTGAGTATGAGCGTATCGTCCTTGTCCTGATTGCGGAATATCTTGAGCTTCTGATCGAAGTAGTCGCTGAATTTAGTATATCGGTCCATGTGGTCGTCCGTTATATTAAGTATCAAGGCTATGGCCGGTTTAAAATTTTCGATTTTCTCAAGCTGAAAAGAGCTTACCTCAAGAACAACCCAGGTCTCTTTTTTTATCCGCGGTATCGCCTCGCTAAGGGAATTGCCGATATTCCCGCAGATTACCGTATCCAGACCGGCATCCTGGAACATCTTTCCGATAAGAGAAGTAACCGTAGTCTTTCCGTTCGTTCCGGTTATCGCGATTATCCTGCCTCTGCAGAACCCAGAACCCAGTTCCATCTCGCTTATTATGGGTATGCCGGCTTCGAGGGCCCACCTTACCGGCCCGGATGAGTCTTCAACACCCGGACTTATGACGATCAGATCGCTGCCGCTCGTAAATTCTCTCGTATGCCGGCCGATCTCGACTTTTATATCTCGGCCGTCAAGCTTCTTCTTCGCTTCGCGGGTAGCCGGCGTATCCTGCCCATCGGTCACGCGCACGACTGCGCCCGCGCCGCTCGCCAGGATTGCAGCGTTCAGGCCGCTATTCCCGAGCCCGACCACCGTAACTCTCTTACCTCTCAGATCCATATTTCAATCGCCTTACTGCAGTTTCAGCGTCGACAGGCTGAACAATGCCAGCACTATCGCGATTATCCAGAACCTTATTATTATCTTATTCTCCGACCAGCCCAGAAGCTGGAAATGATGGTGTACCGGCGACATGAGGAAGAGCCGCTTCTTCGTCGTCTTGAACCATGCCACCTGCATAATAACAGACAGTGCCTCCAGCACAAAGACACCTCCCACCAGAAAGAGCAGAAGTTCCTTCTTTATGAAGATAGCCACAACGCCCAGGCCGCCACCGAGAGCCAAAGAACCGGTATCGCCCATGAAAACGGTCGCGGGATATGAATTGAACCACAAAAATCCAAGACCGGCCCCTATCATCGCAGCGCAGAACACTGCCAGCTCTCCGGAACCTGGCAGATAAAATACATTCAGATAATCGCTGAATTTAATGTTTCCGCAGATATAACTTAATACTGTATACGAAAGCGCCGCTATTATGGTGCATCCTATGGCAAGCCCATCCAGCCCATCCGTGAGATTAACGGCATTACTGGAACTGGCTATCACCAGCATTACGAACATTATATACAGTATGCCAAGATCAAAGGCTGTGTGCTTAACGAACGGTATGGACAAGGTGGTGGGTATGGGCGTAAAGAACATTATGTATAAAGCGATGAGGGCTCCGGCCAGGAGCTGGCTTGATAATTTCGTCGTCGCCGTTAGGCCGAGATTACGCTTCTTCACTATCTTGATATAGTCGTCGGAGAAGCCTACCAGGCCAAACCATAAAAAGGCGGCAAGCGTCAATAACACATATTGGTTGGCGATATCCGCCCAGAGAAGCGTCGATACGGTTATGGCGCCTATTATCAGTATGCCGCCCATCGTCGGCGTGCCTTGTTTGTGTTTGTGCAGATCGTAGAGAGATTCGACATGCTCCCTGCGTATATGCTGGCCGAAGTTGATATTTTTTAGCCATTTTATGATAATGGGCCCGAATATGAGCGATATCAAAAACGCCGTCAGGCTCGCCATCATCGCCCTGAAGGTTATATACTTAAATACGTTAAATCCGAACCAGATCGTTTTGAGCGGATAGAGTAGATAATATAACATCTTTGGGTCTTTAAACTTTCGGCTTTAAGTTCTTGGTCTTTAATTTATCCAATACTTCTTCCAGTCTCATCGCGCGTGAACCTTTTAGCAGAACAACATCGCCTTTTCGCGTAACCTTTTTTAATACAGCGGCGATCTCATCCGGACTTGAGCAATGCCGGAGGCTGCCCTTATCCATACCGCACTCGAAAGCGGCAGATAATGCGTGCTTTGATAATCTCCCGAAGGTAAGAAGGCCTTCTACGCCGGACTTTGCGGCCAGCTCCCCTATCATCCTGTGAAATCCTACGCTATCTTTGCCGAGTTCCAGCATATCGCCGATGACAACCCATTTTTTCTTTGCCGGATAATATTGTACCACCTCCAAGGCCTGTTTCATAGACATGGGATTTGAATTATACGCATCATTTATTATATCTACCCCGTTAACTTTTTCCGGATCCAGGCGCATATGAGCCGGCCTATGGGCAAGAAGCGCCTTTCTTATCGATTCATAGCTGACCCTGAATTGCCGCGCTACCGTTATGGCGGCAAGGGCATTATACACATTGTGGGTTCCGAGCAGCCGCAGGGCAAATTCTCCCCTGCCGTTAAGCGAAAATTTTATCCCGTTCCTGTCGCGCGATATGACACACCCTCTGTAATCATTGGATTCTTTAAAACCGAATTTGAAGATCCTGAATCCCTTACCCCTTATCCCGGCAAGGTATTCATCGTCGCCGTTGAGAACGGCCGTGCCGCCGCTTGCCTTAAAGAAGGTCCCGAGGATGCGCTTCTTCTCCTCATAGACGCCTTTGAGGCTGCTCAAGAATTCCAGATGGGAAGGCCCGATATTCATCATCACGCAAACGGTGGGCCTTGCGATATCGCCGAGAACTTTGATCTCCCCTTTGTGGTTTGTGCCAAGCTCGAGAACGCATATATCATGTTTGGCCTTAAGCCGTAAAAGCGTCTGAGGCACCCCTATATGATTATTCTTCGTTCCTTCATTTTTCAATACGTTATATCGGGAAGATAATACACGCCATATCATTTCCTTGGCGGTCGTCTTGCCGTTACTGCCTGTAACCGCTATAACCGGGATCCTGAACTTCATCCTGTGCGAGCGCGCTATATCCTGCAGCGCCTTCGTCGTATCTTTTACCCGAATGATAATTTTACCTTTAATCCTGTCCTTTGGGCCTTGCCCCATTATAACCGCGCCGATCGCGCCTTTTCTGAAAACCTCTTCCAAAAACCGGTTTGCGTTAAAGTTCGCACCCTTAAGCGCTATGAAAAATCCGCCCCGCCCGATCGTCCGCGAATCCGTAGACATCCTCTCCGGCGCAATATCCGCCGAGGGATCTCCCGAGAGGAGCACTCCTTTAGTCACCCTTACTATCTCACTTACAAGCATTTTGACTTTCCTAGTATCTGCCTTGCCACTTCCCGGTCATCAAATGGCATGACCCTATCTTTTATGATCTGATAATTCTCATGCCCCTTACCTGCTATTATCACTATATCGCCGGACCGGGCAATGCCTATTGCCTTCTCGATAGCCTGCCGCCTGTCTGTTACAATATCGTAATTGGAGAAATAATTTTTCACGCCCTTCTCTATCTCGTCTATTATGGCCTGCGGCTCCTCAAACCTCGGATTGTCCGAGGTTATGACAACGCGATGCGAGAATTTACATGCGACCTTGCCCATGAGCGGCCGCTTACTCCTGTCCCTGTCCCCGCCGCAGCCGAACACGGTTATGATCCGGCGTTTTGCGACCTCCCGTAAAAGGCTCAGTATATTAAAAAGGGCGTCTTCCGTATGGGCATAATCGACCAGCACTTTGAATGACTGGCCGGCATTCACTTCTTCGAGTCTGCCGGGGACCGCGAGGAATGATACGATCCCCTTTATGCATGCCTCTCTTTTTATGCCCAGCGCATAAGACGCGGCGATGGCAGCAAGTATATTGGAGATATTGTGCCTGCCGATAAGCTTGGTATGTATATTAAAACACCCCCGCGGCATAACAACCGTGAAAGATGAGCCTGTCAGAGACAGTTTGATATCTTTGGCCTTTATATCGGCCTTTTTGTCTATGCCGTAGGTCACGACCGTATTTTTTATCGACCTCTTCAGAGAAGCGACCTTTCTGTCATCGCTGTTCAGGACCGCCGCTCCGTTCTTTTTCAATCTCTCAAAAAGATTCGCTTTGGCCCTGAAATATTTGGCGGCAGTTTTATGATAATCGAGATGATCGCTTGTTATATTTGCAAATATGCCGATATCGAACAATATCTCGTCCACCCTGCCCTGATCGAGAGAATGGCTGGATACTTCCATAACCGCGTAACGCACGCCCAGCGACCTTACATCCGCCAGGAATGACGCCAGTCCCAAGGGACCGGGAGTAGTATTCTTTGCGGGCGTAACCTTATCCCTTACACGATAATTTATAGTACCTATAACACCGGCCTCCTCGCCGGCAGCCTTGACAATGCTTTCGATCAGGTACGTTATAGTGGTCTTGCCGTTAGTTCCTGTAACCCCGAGCATCTTGAGCCGCTTCCACGGCTTACTATAAAAGTTGCCGGCTATTACTGGCACGGCGGAACGGGCATCTTTTACAATTATCTTCTTTACGCCTTTCGGCGCATCGAAATCATTTTCGGATACAATTACTCTCGCGCCTTTTTTGATGGCATCATTGATAAATTTATAGCCGTCTGCCGCATAGCCTCTGACGGCGATAAACATATCGTCCCTGCCGACCAGGCGCGAATCATCCCTCACATTCGAGATCTTTAAGCCGGAGATGTCGCTGTCGGCGCTGAAATTTATTCCTTTAAGCACATCTTTCGCGTACATATATTCAGCTCTTCGCATTCAGATATTTGAGAGATTCGTCCATAACGTTTTTGAAAACAGGTGCCGCCACATCGCCGCCGTAATAAACCGGCCTTGGCTCGTCGACACAAACCACTGCGCTCAGCACGGGCCTGCCCGCAGGCGCAAACCCTATGAATGATGCGATGAACCGGTTATGGGAATATGTACCGGTCGGCTCTACCTTCTGCGCCGTACCGGTCTTTCCGGCCGCACTGAAATCTTCGATCTTTGCCTTCTTACCCGTGCCGGTCTTGACGACACCGGCCAATATATCTCTCATCTGCATCGACGTTTGCGGTGAAATCACCTTCCGCAGCATCACCGGCCGAAAATCCCTGACCGAGAGATTATTTCCGTCCAAGATCTCTCTTACTATCCGCGGTTTCGCCATGTAACCGTCATTCGCGATTGCGGAGATCGCACAGGCAAGCTGCATGCCGGTAGTCGTCACCTCCTGGCCCATAGGTATGGCGAGCATGCTCACGCCCGACCATTTTGTCGTCGGCCTGTTTATACCGACGACCTCGCCCGGAAGATCGATCCCTGTCTTGTCGTAAAATCCGAACAAGCGCATATACTTATACATCCTTTCGGCGCCGAAGAGGGCCGCCACTTTGACCGTGCCGATATTGCTCGATTTTTCGATAACCTCCCTGAATGTCATTACGCCGTGCGGGGTATGGTCATGCAATATCCTCCTGCCTACTTTGTATACGCCGTTCTCGCAGTAAAATTTATCATTCATGCCCACAACCTTCTCCTCAAGCGCTGCGCTTGCGGTGACGATCTTGAACACGCTGCCCGGCTCAAAGAAGTCGTTGACGGCCCTGTTACGTATGGATTCGGCCGGACGGCTGGAAAAATTGTTGAGGTCATAATTCGGAAAGTTTGCCATAGCAAGGATGTCCCCGTTCCTGGGATCCATAACGATGATGGAAGCGGCCTTGGCATTATATTTCTCGTATACCTTGGCTAGTTCCCGCTCGGCTATGCTTTGGATTACTTCGTCGATGGTAAGCTGCAGATTAAGTCCGTTTTTCGGCGCGATAAATTCATCCTGATATGACTCGAGAAGTTTCCGCTTGGCATCCTGCGTTGAGATGAGCCATCCACTCTCCCCTTTGAGATACTTGTTATAATACAGCTCCAGGCCTTCAAGGCCGTTGTTATCGATATCAACGGTGCCGATCACATGACATGCCAGCGACTTATCCGGATAGAAACGCTTCGATTCCTTTATAACGCCTATCCCGTCAAATTTCAGTTTTTTTACAAGCGCGGATTCCTGTGGTGAGGCCTTACGCTTTATCCAGACAAATGATTTTTCTTTCGAAAGCCTCTGCTGTATGAATCTCTCATTTAAACCCAGGATGGGCGCAAGCGTCCGGGCAACAATCGCCCTGTTTTCGATCTCCCTCGGATTGGCGAAGATCGAATCGCAGTTAAGATTCAACGCAAGGACATGCATGTTTCTATCGAATATGGTGCCGCGTCTTGGAGGGAGCTCTATGGAAACGGTATGCTGGCCGTTTGCCATTCTATAATAAAATTGATGCCTTATGACTTGGAGATAGAGGAGACGCAATGCTAGAAAGGTAAAAAAAAGGAAGAAAAATAGAAAGACGCCTACTTGGCGTGCCCTGACTATGCTTGAGTGCACGAATTTAGAAAATCCCCAAAAGATGTAATTTTATTATGATTATTTTTCCTTGGCCTGTGCTTCCCTGCTCTGGCTAAGGAAATCGAAGAATCCTGATAAATTAAGCCTCTTCTCAACGCCAATGGTTCTCAGATGTTATTCGTTCGCTGCCCTTGGCTTAAGACTGGCGACAGTAACGATATTGGCCCTTCTGGGAAACATTATCTCAACATTTCTAGATGCCAAGACCTGCTCCATGCGGGAAGGCGCCTGTAAATTGTTGATATTATAGCCCAATCTTTGCCTGTGGTCAAGCATCTCCTTGATCTTCTTCTCCTTACATTCAATAGCGTAGCTGACCTTGACAAGCTCAATCTGCTGGTGAACATAAAATAGAGCTATTGCCGTAATGAATGCTATGGAGCTGAATGACTTAAGAACTCTCATAAAACCTATATCCTTTCCGCAACTCTCAGTTTAGCGCTTCGCGAGCGGGGATTGGAGGCGATCTCGTACCGGTTGGACACAACCGGTTTTTTGGTCAGTATTTTAACAAGCCCTAAGCCGGCATATCCTTTAAACATATTTTTTACAATCCTGTCTTCCAGGGAATGGAATGATATAACCGCAATCCTGGCGCCTGTCCCGAGCAATGCCACCGCTCTCTTAAGCCCATCCTCCAGCGCCCCGAGCTCATCGTTAACCGCGATCCGTATCGCCTGAAAAGTTCTGGTAGCTGAATCTATTCTGGCATTATTTCGAAACCCGACAGCCCTGCGGACTATCTGGGCAAGTTCATGCGTTGTCTTTATCGGCTCCCTGGCGCGGGCCTCGACTATGAATCTGGCTACTCTTTTATGAAATCTCTCTTCCCCAAATCGTTCTATAATGCCGGACAGTTCTTTCTCTTTATACTTGTTGACGATATCGTAGGCTGTGGTCGTCAGCCGTTCGTCCATCCGCATATCCAAAGGGCCGTTTTCCTGTATACTGAAACCTTTTACGGCCTGCGCAAGCTGGTCTGATGAGATACCTATATCGAACAGTACGGCGTCCAGCTTGTCGATGCCTTCGCCCGAGAGAATTATGTCAAGATTCCTGAAATTGTCGTTTATTAATGTAAAAGAGCCTTTGAAGTCCTTAAGATTCTCCGCTGCGATGGCAAGCGCTGATCTATCCGCGTCAATACCTATCAGGCGGCCACCAGGTAATATCTTTTTCAGGACCTCCAACGCATGGCCACCGCCGCCTGCGGTGGCATCCAACACGATGTCCCCTTTTTTTAAATTCAGATAATCCATTACTTCTTGAAGCATTACCGGTTGATGCACAAAAATATCCGTTTCAGACTGTTTCTACTTCAGAATCAGAAAAATTTCGACGATAAGTCAGACTTGTTCGACAGGAGCCTCTTCACCACATAACTGTTCATCCCTATATCCGACGGGTTGCAATTAAGCGCTCTCATCTTCTTAACACGTTCTATCAGAGTCTCCACGCTGTCTTCGCAGCACTTCTGTCTCTTGATGAATCGCATATATCTTGCGCCCATATATACCACCTTTCGGTTCTACTCCTCCGGCGTCATTAATTTTTCGGCGATATCTTCGAAAGATTCTTTGGAACTATCATAATAATTCTGCCAGGATTCTTTTGACCAAATCTCGATCCTGTTCGAGACGCCTATTATCATTATATCTTTTTTGATACCGGCATAATCCTTAAGATATTTTGGAATAAGTATACGGCCCTGTTTATCGAACTCAATCTGGCTCGCGCCGGAGAAATAGAGACGGTTGAATTTTCTTGCTTCCGCCCTGGTAAAAGATATGGATTTGAATTTCGATTCCTGCGATTTCCATTCACTTTCGGTGAACATGAAAAGGCACTTATCCAATCCTCTGGTTATGTATAGTCGTTCTATATCATATTCCTTGAAGGATTCCCTGAACCTTGAAGGGATGATAAGGCGTCCCTTCTTATCTATAGCATGCCCATATTCGCCATAAAACATTATGGTGCTCCTCCCCTTTACTCCACTTTAACCCACTATGTGCTTCAAGTATACACTAATATAATATTCTTGTCAAATAAAAAGGGGCCAAACCCCTTTTGAGGGGGGTCTGGCCCCTTTATTTAGCAGGCCTATAAGCCGGGTTCGGTCTTGCTCCGCATACTTAGCGAAGCGAGGTATTCATCTATCTAGCCCTTGAATCGCTTCAAGGGTCGAGCGACCTTACCCGTCCCGACACCGATGAATTTGCGGTAGGCACGAGCAATGCCTTAAATCGGGACCTATTTGGTCTTGCTCCGCGTAGAGATTGGTCGTCTCACATTCCTCGTCTCTGTCCTCTGATCCTCGCCTTACGGCGGGCGGCCGTTAGCCGCTACGCTGCTCTGTGGAGCCCGGACTTTCCTCTCCCGCTATAGGCGGGAGCGAATACCCAGCCTGCTAATTTTCAAAGAAAAATTAATGCTGAGGCAGCGTTAAGAAATGCGAGCGAATAGCGAGCATTTTAGCTGCCGAAGCACCTTTACATTAAAAAAGACTTGAAAGATTTATGGCTTTGTTGGCCAGTTTATCCGCTTCGGTATTTTTCGAACGCTCTATATGTTTTATATCATACGCCTTGAAATTCCGTAATATCCCCAGAGCTTTTTCGAAAAGTGGTTTGATGCCGGCGTCCTTCACTTTATATTCGCCGCAAAGCTGTCTTACAACAAGTTCGCTGTCGAGGCATATAACGATCTCCTCAGCCTTCATTGCCAGCAGTTCTTCCAATCCGCGGATAAGCGCGCTGTATTCCGCGATATTATTCGTCGTCTCGCCGATATATTTATAAGCTTCTTTCAGCTTTTTCTTCGCGCTGTCCTTGATAACAATGCCTATGCCGGCAGGACCCGGATTACCGCGACTGCCTCCGTCCGTATATAGAAATAATTTTTTATTCTTCAATATACAGTATCCTCGCGCAGTTTTCGCATACCACAAGCTTGGTATTCATCCTTATCTCGTTTATCACTTGCGCAGGCAATATCCTGAAACACCCCTGACACGATCCATTGGCGACAGGCACTATCGCCAGCCCATCTCTGTTACCCGATGTACGCTCATATTTTGTAAGTATTTTCTTGTCTATCTTTCCTGTCAGCGTAATCCTTTCGGCTTTTACGCGTTCCAGCTCGGTCTTGATGCGGCCCGCGTCTTCGATGAGCTTCTTCTTTTCTTCGTTAAGCTTGACCTCTTCAGTCTTTAGAAAACTCTTCTCTTCGCCGATCTTCTTGTTTTCGCTTTCGATCTGGTCAAATATCTTTATGATATCCTCTTCTATCAAAGAACTGTCTGCCTTTGTTCTCGCTATCTCTTCCTGAAAAGCCGTATATTCCTTATTGGTCTTGGCCTGGTACATCTGGGCCTGATACTTCTTCGCCGTCGATTCCTTGGCTTCAAGATCACCTTCGCGTTCTTTTCGCTTTACCTGCAAGGCCTTAAATCCATCTTCGAGCTTTTTCAGGTTGATCGTCTTATCATTAAAATGGTCTTCGCGTGCCTTGATCTTTTCAGGGATCGACCCAAGCTCATCCTCAAGTCTGAAGATATGCGTATCGAGCCCCTGCAATTCGACCAATAGCTTAACCTGTTCTTCGAGATTTATCGTCATAAAATTTTAATGGTGGGCACTAGTGGACTTGAACCACTGACCTCTGCGATGTGAGCGCAACGCTCTAACCAACTGAGCTAAGTGCCCGATTTACGAAGTAAATCGGATAAGGCCCTTCGCCGGCCTACCCTTCAAATCCTTACTGCCCTTTCCACATAAGGGAAAAGGACATTAGGGAAAACCGATTTAGGTTTTCCCTAAAACGATTTGGGCGCAAGCCCCGCTGTCTATCGACTGCTGGCGGGTCGAAGGGGCAAAAAGCAATACCGCGCTTTTTGGCCCCGGAGACCAAATCGCTTAGTGGTGGGCCCGCAAGGATTTGAACCTTGGACCAAGAGATTATGAGTCTCCTGCTCTGCCAGACTGAGCTACAGGCCCGAATTTGCGGCAGCAAATTCGATCCTGAAGCGCCGTTAAACGATGCGACGAATAGGAGCATCGTAGGCGCTGAAGGACCTTAGCCGCCGAAGCACCTTAAAGCTTTTAAGGAAAGTTATTATATCCGATTTCGGAGGGGCTGTAAAGATGAAATTTCTGCGGCCTTCGTCCTGCCGTCTTTTATCTATATACCCTGCCTCTATCCTGCTCAACGCGTTGCCTGCGCGTCTGGTCCTTATATGCTATTGCTTTATCTTCATAGTTCGGGGCGACACTTGGGCTACCGACGCTGTGTTTATGCCGCTCTTCGATTATCTTTAGTCTCTCTGACGGCGATAAAGGCAGCACTTTTTTGTCCCATCCGGCAACCTTGCCGTTTTTAAGATAAAAGGTGATGGCATCTTTAAGGTCGACCGTTGTCAGTATATCATCAAAGATTATCCATTCCTCTTTGCCTTCCCTGAAATAGCTCTGCCGGGAAGAAGGCGGATAGATCTTATATAGCGTCTCTTTGGTCATCCCGATGTAATATGGACGCCTGTCTTGTATTGCCTCGCGTTCGGCGGGAGGCGGAACCTTGAAATCCCCTCCCGTCTGTGAAAAAGCAGAGGGGCCTGTAGTTACGGCGATAAGACTCAAAAATATTATTTTCCGAATCATTCTCCCGCTCCGATCGCAAGGAAGTTCTTTAACCGCCGCGACCTGGTCGGATGCCGGAGTTTGCGCAGTGCCTTCGCTTCTATCTGTCTTACGCGTTCTCTGGTCACTTTGAAGACGGCGCCGACTTCTTCGAGTGTTCTCGGATATCCGTCCCCTATGCCGAAACGAAGCCGTAAGACCTTTTTTTCGCGATCCGTCAACGTATCGAGGACGTCGTCCATCTGTTCTCGCAGCATGGAATATGCTGTCGCATTCGCCGGCGATATGGCACGTTTGTCTTCTATGAAATCGCCGAAGTGCGTGTCCCCTTCGTCGCCTATCGGCGTCTGAAGAGATATCGGCTCCTGCGCTATCTTCAAAATCCCACGCACTTTATCCACAGGCATCCTCATCTTGTATGCTATCTCTTCGGGCGTCGGTTCCTTGCCGTTCTGCTGGACAAGCGTTCGCGAGACCTTTATCAATTTATTGATGGTCTCGGTCATGTGAACAGGTATCCTTATGGTCCTGGACTGGTCGGCGATGGAACGGGTAATGGCCTGCCGTATCCACCAGGTCGCATAAGTGGAGAACTTGTAGCCGCGTTTATATTCGAACTTATCGACAGCCTTCATAAGCCCTATATTGCCTTCCTGTATGAGATCGAGGAATGATAGCCCTCTGTTTGTGTATTTCTTGGCAATGCTTACAACGAGCCTCAGGTTAGCGGCAACAAGCTCTTTCTTCGCCTTATTGAATTTGATCTCGGTCGATTTTATCAACTTGAAATGTTCGCGCATATCCTCGATCGTTTCACCAAATTCATTTTCGATCTTACGTTTGCGCTTAAGCAGTTTTTTTATTTCATTTCTATTTCTCTTTTTTCTTGCCCTGGCGAGCGCATTATCGATCTTCGCGAATTCATCGAGATATTCTTCTATTCTTTTCGCCATCTCCTCGATAACGGACATCGAGAGGTTCATCTCCTTGACGATCCTGGCTATGTTTACGGTATTTCTCGCCTTGCTGAGATTATTCGTGAGACGGGCGAGCTTCTTTAAAAGCCGCGATGCGCTGAACTTCATATCAACATTGATGAATTCTTCCGGATTGACCTCCTTATTCAAAATCTTGTTCGCAACCTCTATAGCCTTATGCTTCGATATCCTCACCTTCAGGACAGCATCCTTGAACTTGGCTTCGGCGTCTTTTATCCGTGTCGCTATCTCTATCTCTTCTTTGCGCGTCAGGAGAGGTATCTGGCCCATCTGTCTAAGGTACATCTTGACAGGATCGTCTATCTGGACAAGCCTGGACACCTCTTCCTTCTTTACCTCTTCCTTCTTCTCCTCGACCTCCTCTTCGGCGGCTTCTTTGGCAAGGTCTTCCTCGCTGTCCACCAGTTTTATATTCTCTTCTCCCAATATGCCAAGTATCTCATCGATCTCTTCGGATGAAATTATATCTACCGGCAGTATATTATTTACCTCATCGAAAGTCAGATGACCCTTCTCTTTGCCAAGGGCAATCAATTCAGACAGTTCCTTAAATCTCTTCTTTTTGCTCGGCGCGGAGGCATCCGCAGGCACAGCAGCCTCACCCTTGGACACAGGAGCAGGTATTATGTCGGGCTTCTTAAAGATGGTCCGGCGTTTAAACCTGCGGGCCCTCGTCTGTATTGCCCTCCTTGTCCTTCGCGTTCTTTGCATCCGTTTTTTCCTGTCTCTATTTTTCATCATCTTATGCCTTGCCGAGTTTAACGAGGCTGTTATATTCGCTCACGAGCGTCCTTACCTTCTCCTCGTCTTTCCGGCTATGAGCCGCTTTTATAGCATCCTGGAGCGTTGCCAGCCTATCCTTAACATTGTTCTTCTTTATTCTCGCAATGCAATCGCTCAGCGCCCTATCTTTATCTGCCAATGTCTCCAAGATATTCATAGCTTCCGATATGAGGGCCGCCGTCTCCGTGCCTGCGCCAAGATGGCTCATCAATCTTGCGGCATTTATCTCTTTGTTCTCTCCGTGCATCTGGAATATGACATTCACTATCTCTCTCACGCAGGAATTCTTAAACTCTTCTACCTTCAGTTCTTTCATTATATTGTCTATAAAATTACCGCCGCCTATCAGAAGCGCCAGCACTACCATATCGGCGGACCCGAAATCCTTCTTCGTATCCACCAAATTCATTACGTATTTGTATTCGCCGGAATCCGGTTTCACCTTTTTGAGCTCTGTGCGCACGGAATCCTCGTCTACTGACAGCTTCTCGGCAAGCTTCTTGACAAGCTCGGACCTTGAAACCGCATTGTTTATCTTGGCTATGGTAGGCAGCATCTGGTTAACCATAGCAGCCTTGCCGTGCGTAGACTTCAGGTCGAATCGGCTGCTCAACCGGTCGAATTTGTAATCGAATATATTCTTGCTCGATTTTATGAGCTTCAAAAACTCATCTGTGCCGAACTTCCTTATATATCCGTCCGGGTCAAATCCGGACGGAAGTTCGGCTATGTAGACATTGACATCCTCGCTGATGAATATATCCAGCCCTCGCAGGCTTGCCGACTCCCCGGCCTCATCAGGGTCGTAGACTATTATCACTGTATTCGCGAAACGCTTCAGCATCCTTGCCTGGTCTGCTGTGAGCGCCGTACCGAGCGTAGCTATGATATTCTTGACACCGGCCTGATAAGGTATTATTGAATCCAGGTACCCTTCGACGATCAGGGCATGACCTTCTTTCCTTATGCCCTCTTTCGCGAAGTTCAGGCCGTATAGATTCTTGCCCTTGGAGTAGATAGGCGTCTCCGGAGAATTTATATATTTCGGAAGGGCTGAATCCATCACCCGGCCCCCAAAACCCAGCGCCCTATCCTTGAGATCGAATATCGGAAACGTTA